>ERZ1673738.5192-NODE-5192-length-12108-cov-8.231146_pt1 | contig 12108 bp, 8 predicted proteins | sample MGYA00580198_ERZ1673738 | MGnify/ENA primary metagenome ERZ1673738 (study PRJEB41218, sample SAMN15661784) | gut metagenome | host: Homo sapiens | place: Canada: London | collected 2015-08-20/2019-03-30 | study: EMG produced TPA metagenomics assembly of... | reverse complement strand
TTTCCTTCGCGGCCTTCAGAACCAGCTCGGTGTCGAGCGGCTTGATGGTGTGCATATCGATGACGCGGGCGGAGATGCCCTCGGCGGCCAGCTTTTCGGCGGCGGCCAGCGCCATCTGCACGTTCATGCCGACCGCGATGATGGTCACGTCGGTGCCGTCCCGCAGCGTTGCGCCCTTGCCAAGCTCAAACCTGTAGCCGGGGATGGAATCCGTGACCGTTTCGACGGCCAGACGGCCCAGACGCATATAGGCCGGACCCTCGTAGTTGACCAGCGCCTCAACGGCCAGCCGCATCTCGTTGCCGTCGCACGGGCACAGGACCAGCATACCGGGGATGGCGCGCATGATGGCAAAATCCTCGATGCACTGGTGCGTCGCGCCGTCTTCGCCGACGGACAGACCGCCGTGGCTGCCGACGACCTTGACATTCAGGTGCGGGTAAGCGACGGAGTTGCGGACCTGCTCCCAGGCACGGCCGGCTGCGAACATGGCGAACGTGTTGACGAAGGGCTTGAAGCCGCACAGGCTCATACCGGCGGCGACGCCGACCATATCAGCCTCGGCGATGCCCATATCAAAAAAGCGTTCCGGGCAGGCGGCCTTGAAATACTTCGTCATGGTCGCGCCTGCGAGGTCTGCGTCGAAGCAGACAAGGTCGGGATATTTTTCGGCCAGCGCGGCAAGCGCCTTGCCGTATGCTTCACGGGTTGCAATTTTCTCAGCCATTTTTTAACCCTCCAGTTCCTTGATCTTCGCTTCAAGCTCTGCCTTGGCCTGTGCCCACTGCTCGTCGTTTGGCGCCTTGCCATGCCAGCCTGCATTGTTTTCCATAAAGCTCACGCCTTTGCCCTTGATGGTCTTTGCGAGGATCATGGTGGGCTGCCCCTTGGTCTGCTCGGCTTCCTTGTAGGCAGCTTCGATCTGCTCGAAGTCATGGCCGTCGATCTTGATCACGTGCCAGCCGAACGCTTCAAACTTCTTGTCCAGCGGCTCGGTGGGCATGACGTCCTTCGTCTCGCCGTCGATCTGCAGACCGTTGACGTCGACGCAGGCGCACAGATTGTCGAGGTGGTACTTGTTGGCGGCCATCATGGCCTCCCAGACCTGACCCTCGGCGACCTCGCCGTCGCCGAGAATGGCGTAAACGCGGTAGTCCTTCTGCGCGACCTTACCGGCCAGCGCCATGCCGACGGCGACGGAGATGCCCTGGCCCAGAGAGCCGGTGGACATATCGACGCCGGGGACGTATTTCATTTCCACATGGCCGGACATATGGCCGTCGATGCGGCGGAACATCTTGAGATCCTCGACCGGGAAGAAGCCGCGCAGCGCCAGCACCGGGTACATGGCGGGGGAGCAGTGGCCCTTGGACATGACGAAGCGGTCACGGCCGGGGTCATGCGGGTTCTTGGGATCGACGCGCATTTCGGCAAAGTACAGGTACGTCAGCACGTCCATGCAGCTCATCGAGCCGCCCGGATGGCCGGAGGCCGCGTCGTGCACCATCTGGACGCCATAAAGACGCGCCTTTGCCGCGTTCAGCTCGAGCGCCTTCAGTTTGGTTTGTTCCATATGAATTCCTTCCTTTGTTCATAGAATCGGGAATTTTCTGCGTTTGTGTGGGATTGATTTGCCTCGCAGGAAAATTCATTTTGCTTCTTGTTGCATTCCGGCTTCTATCATACAATATCTGCGCGGATTTTTCCAGTAGTATTTACAAAAAAACAGGTTTTTGCGTTCAGTTCAGGTATTTGCCGCCTCTGCCGCCCGGCACAGGGCGACGAACGCCTCCCGGACGGGGGCAGGGGAGAGCAGCTGCGCCCGCGCGCCGAATGAGGCAAGCCAGCCGAAAAAGTTCGGCGACACCGCGACCTCGACCGTGCAGATAAACGCGTCCGGCCCATCCGGGACGCATGGGGTCCCGCGGCCGAAGCGGTCGATCACAACACCCGCCAGCGACCGGTCAAAGCGCAGCCGCAGCTGCTCCCGGCTGCCCGCGAACATACCAAAGACGTTTTTGCCGTATTCGGTCAGATCAAGCTCCCGCGTCTGCGCGTCCATATAGCGCGGCTGGCCCGTCATGCTGATCGAGGCCATCTTGTCCACACGGTAATGCGTCAGCCCGTGGCGCTCGGAATGCGCGATGAGATAATAATTTTCATCCTGCCAGCACAGCGCATAGGGGCTGGCAGTATACAGCCCCGGCCGGTAGCGGCGCGAGCCGTTCAGATCATAGTCAAAATAGCGGAACGTGATGCGGCTGTTTTTCTGGATGGCCTCGTGCAGCAGATCGACGGAATAATAGACGCTCTCGTTCATGGTCTTGACGCGTCCGGCGACTGTGACCTGCCGCCGCAGGCTCCCGGCGGCATACCCGCTGGCAAGCGTTTCAAGCTTGGCGATCAGCTGCATGGACTTCCGCTCCGACAGGAATTTGCTCGACTGCACCGCGTCGACCAGCAGCTTCAGCTCCGGCAGCTCAAACGTGCGCGAGGCAAGAAAATACCCGCCGTTCCGGCCCTTGACCGTCACGATATCCATACCAAACTGCTGCAGGCACAAAATATCGTCGTAGACGCTCTTGCGCTCGGCCCGGATGCCCTGCGCGGCGAGCGCGTCCAGAATGTCCTGCATGGAGAGCAGGTGCTCCTCATCCGACTGCCGCTCGAACAGCTCCTTTAAATACAGCAGCTTCAGCTTCTGATTCTCCGTCCGTCCCATCGTCCGCGCCTCCTGTCAGTAATGGTATATTTATTGTACAGATTTTTCGCGCCGGGAGCAAGTGGAATTGCGGATTTTCCAAAAACGTGATAAACTATAAAAAATACGCTTGCAGGAGGCCGCTTATGCTGTATCTGGGCTGCCATTTGTCCTCGTCGAAGGGCTATGCCGCGATGGGGAGGACCGCGCTTTCCATCGGCGCGAACACCTTTCAGTTTTTTACGCGCAATCCGCGCGGCGGTGCTGCAAAAAGCGCTGACCCGGCGGACGCCGCCGTGCTCGTGCAGATGCAGCAGGACGGGCAGTTGGGCCGCGTCGTGGCCCATGCGCCGTATACGCTGAACCCGTGCTCCAAGGACGAGCGGACGCGGGAATTTGCCCGCGAGGTCTTTGAAAGCGATTTGCAGCGCATGGAGCTGACACCCGGAAACTTCTACAATTTCCATCCCGGCAGCCATGTCGGACAGGGCGTTGAAGCCGGGATCGAGCTGATCGCCGCGTGTCTGGATGCGGTCGTTCGGCCGGAGCAGCACACGACCGTTCTGCTCGAAACGATGTCCGGAAAGGGCAGCGAGGTCGGCGGCCGGTTCGAGGAGCTGCGCGCGATTCTTGACGCCTGCCGGTGCGGGGAGCTGCTCGGCGTGTGCCTCGATACGTGCCATGTGTCGGACGCGGGATACGACATTGTAAACGATCTGGACGGCGTGCTGGCTGAATTCGACCGCGTGATCGGCCTTGATCGGCTGAAGGCGCTGCATCTGAACGACAGCAAAAACCCCTGCGGCGCGCATAAGGACCGGCATGAAAAGCTCGGGCAGGGCTGTCTGGGGCTGGAAATGTTCCGGCGTATTCTGCACCACCCGGCCCTGCGGGGTCTGCCCATGATCCTCGAAACGCCGAACGAGCTGCCGGGCTACGCGCAGGAGCTTGCACTGCTGCGCGCACTAGGGTGTATCTGAAAACTCCCAACGCACCCGGACAGCGGGCCTTTTTGCGGTGCGCCGCGTCATTTTTCCTTGAAATACGTCAGTATTCCTGCGAAAAAATGTCTTGCGCAACGCAAAAATCCCTCGCTGCCGGTCACATCATGAGTTTTCAGATACACCCTAGGGGAATCTCTGAATTGACGTTTTCTGTCGGATATGATACTTTATAGATAACTGGGAAAAGGAGAATCGCGCATGAACGAACATCGAGACAAGCCATACGTCAAATGGGGGCTGACGGCGCTGGTCGTGATCTTTGTCAGCATTCTGCTCGTCGTGATCTTTACGGATCTGCCGGGTTTCTTCGGTGTGCTGACGGCGCTGGAGATGATTCTGGAGCCGCTGATCTTCGGCGTGGTGATCGCGTTCCTTCTGAACCCGATCGTGCGCTTCGTCGACAGCCGCCTGCTGCCGCTGCTGGAACAGAAGACAAAGTGGAAGCCCGCGTTCATCCGCAATCTGAGCCGTGCGGCGGGCATCTTCGTCAGCGTTGTTGTGGCAGTCCTGATTTTATACGCGTTCTTCTCCATGCTGCTGCCGCAGCTGTATGAGAGCGTCGTCGGGATCGTGGACAACGCGGAGACGTATTATACCAGCATCGACCGCTGGGTCACGAACATCCTCGAGGACAACCCCGAGATCCAGAGCTATGTCGACTCGGCGCTCGGCAAGATCTATGATTTCATCAACAACTGGATCACCACGACGTTTTTGCAGGACGTGCAGAAGCTCCTGACCACGCTCACAAGCTCCGTAGTCGCCTTTGTCAAGGGCTTTATGAACTTCCTCATCGGCTTCGTCGCGTCGATCTATATCCTGTGGTCGAAGGAGACGTTTCAGGCGCAGAGCAAGAAGATCATCGTCGCGCTGCTCTCGCCGAAGGGCGCGGATCACGTGTTCTATCTCGGCCGCAATATCTACCGGGTGTTCAACGGCTTCGTCATCGGCAAGATCGTCGACTCGGCCATCATCGGCGTTCTTTGCTATATCGGCATTCTGATCCTCAAGATGCCGTATCCGGCCCTGATCGCCACGGTCATCGGCGTGACGAACGTCATCCCGTTCTTCGGGCCGATCATCGGTCTTGTGCCGTGCGCGTTCCTCATTCTGCTGGTGAACCCGCTGCAGGCGTTCTATTTCGTCATTTTCATTCTGGTCCTGCAGCAGGTGGACGGCAATGTCATCGGGCCGAAGATCCTCGGCAACACCGTCGGCATCTCGGGCTTCTGGGTGCTCGCGTCCATCACCATCGCGGCCAGCCTCTTCGGCTTCGCAGGCATGATCCTGGGCGTGCCGGTGTTTGCGATCATTTACCTGCTCATTTCCGACTCTGTCAACAATAAGCTTCGCAAAAAGAATCTGACCACCGACACGACGGCCTACGGCCCGATCAGCGAGGTCGCCGAGCTTCCGGAGCAGGACAGAACCGCCGCACCGTAACCGCCCGTACATGGAGAATTTCTCATGCAGGATGCACTGACTACGTTTTTTTCACAATTTGAGCCCGTTCCGTGGCTGTGCTATCTGTTCCCGGTGCTTGCGCTGGGGATCCTGATCCGCTGCGCGGTGAGCCTGCTGACGTTCCGGCCGGAGCCGGAGGTCTGGGCATGGCTGACCACGCCGGACGGCGCGCACATCCCTGTCACGCACTGGGAAAGCCTTATCGGCCGCGGTGCAGGCTGTGATGTACAGCTTGGCTACCCAACCGTCTCGCGCACGCACGCAGTCTTAACGCGCTACGACGACGGCAGCTGGACGATCTCGGACGCGCACTCCAAATCCGGCGTGTTCGTCAACGGGAGGCAGACGGCGCTGTCCGCGCTGCGCTTCGGCGACGTCATTACGATGGGCGGCGTGAATTTTACGCTCATCCCCCTGACAAAGGAACAGGAGCGCATTCAGGCCGGGACCCGCACGCGGGCCGGCCATGCCGTGCATCAGATGCCGACGCTGCTGCTCCTGACGCTGTTCCAGCTGCTGACAGCCATTCAGCTCATCCTCGGCGGCTGCGATCCCGCGCTGGAGTTGACCGCCTTCGGCGGACTGATCGGACTGGAATGGGCGCTGTATCTTGCCTTGCGCGCGTTCCGCAGAACGGGCTTCGAGGCGGAGACGCTGGCGTTTTTCCTGTGCACGATGGGCCTTGCCGTCGTGTCAAGCTCCGCGCCGGAAAGTCTGATCAAGGAGCTGCTTGCTATCGTCGCGGGCGTGTGCGTGTTCCTCGTCGTCTGCTGGTCGCTGCGCGATCTGGAGCGGGCAAAGACCGTGCGGTATCTCGCGGCTGTTGCAGGCATCGGCCTGCTGGCGTTCAATCTGCTCTTTGGCGTGGAAAAATTCGGCGCGCGCAACTGGATCCAGCTGGGCGGCGTGTCGTTCCAGCCGTCGGAGTTCGTCAAGGTCTGCTTTATCTATGTCGGCGCGTCCACGCTCTCACGGCTGATGGCAAAGCGCAATATCGTGCTGTTCATTGCCTATTCCGCTGTGATCTGCGCGTGTCTGGCGCTCATGAAGGATTTCGGCACCGCGATCATTTTCTTTGTCGCGTTCCTTGTCATCGCGTTCCTGCGCTCCGGCAACTTTGCGACCATCGCGCTGGCCATCGCCGCGACGGGCTTCGCCGGCGTTCTGGTACTGCGCTTTCTGCCCTACGCGCGCAACCGCTTTGAGGCGTGGGGCCATGTGTGGGACTATGCGCTCACGACCGGGTATTCCCAGACGCGCTCGATGATGTGCATCGCCTCAGGCGGCCTGTTCGGCCTCGGACCGGGGAAGGGCTGGCTCAAATACGTCGCGGCGTCAGACACCGATCTGGTCTTCGCCTTCGTCTCGGAGGAATGGGGCCTCATCATGGCGGTTCTGATGGTCGCATGTATTGTGATTCTCGCCTGCTTCGTCGTGCGTTCCGCGCCTGCGGGCAGAAGCTGCTTTTATACCATCGGCGCCTGCGCGGCTGTGACGGTCATGGTCACGCAGACGATCCTGAACGTGTTCGGCATGGCGGATTTCCTGCCGCTCACGGGCGTGACGTTCCCGTTCGTGTCGAACGGCGGGTCGAGCATGGTCTGTGTCTGGGGCCTGCTGGCCTTTATTAAGGCAGCCGATACCCGGCAGAACGCCTCTGTCGCCATCCGCGTCCCGCACGGCGTCACGCCGCTGCCGGAGGAGCCTGACGCACAGGAGGCTGCTGAGGAACCTGCGGCGGAGGACCCTGACGCCGTCTGGCAGCGTCCTGCCGGAAAGGAGGCGTGCAGATGAAAAAGGTATCGCGCCGCGCGCTGTTCGCGCTGGCTCTGGCCGTTGTGCTTGCCGTGGGGACGCTGGCCTTCTGCGTCAAATACGCGGCAAACGCCGAAAAATGGGTCACGTTTTCCGGCAGCCCGCACGTCTATACCGGCACGAATCTCACCGGCGGCAAAATTTACGACCGCTCCGGCGTACGCATCCTGAATACAACGGATGGCCGCGTGTACAGTGCCGATGAAGCCGTGCGCGAGGCGACCGTCCATCTGCTGGGCGACCGCTACGGCTATATCAGCGCGCCGCTGCTGGGCAATTTCGCCGAGCAGATGATCGGCTACGATAAAATTACCGGCCTGAACGAAGCATCCAAGGGCACGGCCAGCGCAAGACTCACCATCAGTGCCGAGGTGCAGAAAGCAGCCCTGCAGGCGCTCGGCAGCTATCACGGCGCAGTGGGCGTCTATAACTACAAAACCGGCGAAATTTTGTGCGCTGTGACCAGTCCCAGCTACGACCCCGACAACATCCCCGATATCGCGGGCGACGAGACAGGCGCGTATGACGGCGTGTATCTCAACCGCTTCTTTGACGCGGCCTATACGCCTGGCTCCATTTTCAAGCTCGTGACGAGCGCTGCTGCACTGGAGCAGAGCGCGTCCGCGCAGGCCGGGACCCATACCTGCGCCGGGAAAACCATCATCGGCGGGCAGGAGATCATCTGTATGTCCAGCCATGGGACGCTTGCCATGCCGGAGGCGCTGGCGCATTCGTGCAACGTCTATTACGGTGAGCTGGCCTCGGCCCTCGGTAAAGACACGCTGCAGGCGGTCTGCGATAAGCTGGGCCTCAACGGAACGCTCACCTGCGACGGCTATACCGCCCGGTCGACCGTCGATCTGTCAGACGCGGATGACGGCAGCGTCGCCTGGGCCGGGATCGGCCAGTATACCGACCAGATCACGGCGATCCAGTTCCTGCGCTTTATGGGCGTGATCGCGAACGGCGGAGAGGCGGCGGAGCCGTATCTCATGCAGAAAATTTCCCGCGCGGGCCAGACGGTCTATGAAGCGAAAACGAAGACGACCGGGCGGCTGTTATCCGAAGAAACAGCCGAAGCGCTCGGAAAGATGATGCGCGGCGCGGTCGTGAACCAGTACGGCGCGTGGCAGTTCGGCAGTCTGACGGTCTGCGCCAAGTCCGGCACGGCGGAGCGCGAAAACGGCCCGGCAGACGCGATGTTCGCGGGCTTTGTGGAGGATGAGGCATATCCGCTCGCGTTCGTCGTCTTCGCCGAACGCGGCGGCTCCGGCAGCCAGACAGCCGCGCCCATCGCCGCAAAGGTCCTTGCCGCGTGCAAGACCATGCTGGATACCCCGAACCCGAACGGTTGAGCGCTTGGACAGCCGGCAGACGCGAAAAGCAGTCGTCCGCCGGCAAATCCATGCAGCCACATAAAGTATAAACGTAGGAGAATCCCACTATGACTGATTTCCACACGCTGATCGACAGCTATCAGAACTGCGCCTGCGGGCAGGCGCATGAATGTGCCATCCGGGATATCGAGATTGGCAGCGGGCTTGTGTCCGAGGCCGGCGAGATCCTGAAGAAAAACGGCTTTGGCCCCCGGCTCCTGCTGGCGGCGGACGAGCAGACGCTTGCCGCTGCGGACGGCATTGAGGCTTCCCTGTCCGGCTTTACCGTCCTGCGCCATATCTGGCCGTCCATCCGCGTCGCGACCATGCAGGACGTGGAGAAGATCGAGGGGTATTTTGACCGCGTGGACGGCGTGCTTGCCGTCGGCACGGGGTCTGTCCATGACCCGTGCAGGCTTGCCTGTGCGCGGCATAACGTGCCGCTGTGCCTGTTCGCAACAGCCCCCTCGATGGACGGCTTCGCGTCCTATTCCGCGCCCATTGTCAACGGCAATTTCAAGATCACCTATCCCGCAAAATGCCCCGAGGTCATCATCGGCGACACGAAAATTCTCGCGGACGCTCCGGCAGAGCTTAAATCCGCGGGTTTCGGCGATATGATCTCGAAATATATCGCGCTCATCGACTGGCAGGTATCGAATCTTCTGACCGGGGAATCCTATTGTGAGCGCGTCGCCGCCCTGACGCGGCGGGCGACCGACCAGATCTTCGCCATGGCTGGACGCGTTACAAAGCGCGATGAAAAAACGGCAGCGGCAATCTTTGAGTCTCTCCTGCTGACCGGCATTGCGATGAGCTTCACCAAGACCTCCCGCCCCGGCAGCGGCACGGAGCATATCATGGCCCATTTCTGGGAGTGCATGGAGCTGCTGGACGGCAAAACGCCCAATTACCACGGCGAGGACGTCGGCGTGACGACGCTCATCATGCTCCGGTATTACGAAGCACTCTCCCGTCTGCCGCAGGTCACGGCCCATCCGGAGGTCTGCAATTGGGATGAGATCTACCGCATCTACGGCCCATTGGCCCCGGATGTCCAGAAGCTCAACACCCCGGACACCATCACAGACGGCATCACCCCCCGCCGCATCGAAGCCTGCTGGCCCCAGATCCGCCGGATCGTGCAGTCCGTGCCGTCCTATGACGCCTGCCTTGCCGCCATGCGGCAGGCCGGGTGCAAAACAACGATCGGGGAGGTCGGCAAAGCGCCGGACTTCGTCGAGATCAGCTTCCGCTTCCACCCGTATATGCGCCGCAGGCTGTCATTGAAGCGTGTGAGCCATATGCTGGATCTGCCGGAACCGCTTTTCTGAACAGACACGCCGAAAAGGAGCGCAGAACCATGGAAAATTACGATGAAAAGATGAACTACAGCTTTGAACCCGCGCCCGAGGAGCCGTCCCGGCCGCCGCTGGAGCAGGCCAAGGAGGAGATCCGGCGCAGCGGCAAGCACACCGGACTCAAGATCGCGGCGCTGCTGGCCGCGCTGGCGATCGTTGCGGCTGTCGGCGGCTCCGTGCTGACGAAGACCATCGACGCCATTGGGCAGAAAAACCTCGCCGAGCAGGAAAAGAACGCCGCGGCCAGCGCCATGGCCGAGCAGTCCGTCGAGCAGGAGCAGTCCGCAGCGCAGCAGCCGCAGACCGGCGCCTCCTACCGGCTCGAACGGACGCCCCTGCCGGAAACGCTCAAGTCCAACGAGGGCGACAAGACGCTTACACCGGCGCAGGTCTATAAGATGAACATCGGCGCGGTCTGCGGCATTTCCACGCAGGTCACAGCCGACCTCTGGGGCGTGGAAACGACCGGCATATGCACGGGCAGCGGCTTCGTCCTGACGGAGGACGGCTATATCGTCACCAATCACCACGTCGTCGCGGATGCGGACGAGGGGACCGTCGTCGTGCAGTTCTATTCGGGCGAGGAATACCCCGCCGCCATCGTCGGCACGGACAGCATGAACGCCGTTGCGCTTCTGAAGATCGAGGCAGAGGGCCTGCAGACCGTCACGGTCGGCGATTCCGACGAGGTCGAGGTCGGCGAGACAGTCGAGGCCATCGGAAATCCGCTGGGCGATCTGACGTTCACCATGACCGCCGGTTACATCAGCGCGCTTGACCGCGAGATCGACGCTGATGGAACACCCATCAACATGCTGCAGACCGACGCGGCTATCAACTCCGGCAACTCCGGCGGGCCGCTGTTCGATATGAACGGCAATATCATCGGCGTTACGACCGCGAAGGTATCCGGAACGACGGAGACGGGCGTGACCATCGAAGGCCTCGGCTTCGCCATTCCCATCAACGACGTGCTGCGCGTGGTGTATGACCTGCAGCAATACGGCCGCGTCCGCGGCCGGGCCTATCTCGGCGTTACGCTGCAAAATCTCGACGCAGAGGTTGCGGAAATTTACGGCCTGCCCTCCGGACCGCAGGTCGTGACCGTGACGGAAGGCAGCTGCTCGGAAAAGGCCGGTTTGCAGCCGCACGATATCATTCTGGAATTTGACGGCCGCGAGATCAACGCGTATTCCGATCTTGTCTCCGCACTTTCCAAGCATCGGGCGGGCAACACCGTCAAGCTGAAGCTCTACCGCGCGGGCGCGGAGATTGAGGTCACGCTCACGCTCGACGAGCGGCCCGGCGAGGAGGAGATCAACGAGGCCGAGCAGCAGGCGCAGAACGAGCTGGAAGGCCAGTCCGGGCAGGAGGAAGAATTCACCGTCCCTGACTTTGACGGCTACGGCTACGATTACGGCGGATAAAAGGCATATCCCCCTGTCCATCGCATAAGGATGGACAGGGGTGATGTTTTATGAAGCGATTTTTCCGGCAGTACGGCAGACTGACGCTGGCGCTGGCGGCGGTGCTGGCGTTCTGCGCCGTTCTGCCGCTGCTGTTTCAGCAGAGCCGGTCGATCGAAACCGGGTCGTGGGGCCTGAGCTTCCGGACGGAGGGCCAGCCGCCTGCCGGCAACGCGTCAAAGGAGGCGCTGCGGCGCTATGACGCGGTCTATCTCGGCGATGAGACACAGAAGAAGATCTATCTGACCTTTGACGCAGGCTATGAAAACGGCTGCACGGAGCCGATCCTGGAGGCGCTGGCGAAGCACAACGTCAAGGCGGCGTTCTTCGTCGTGGGCAACTACATCGAGCAGAACCCGGAGCTTGTGCGCCGGATGCTGCGCGAGGGGCATATCGTGGGCAACCACACATACCACCACTATGATATGTCGAAGCTTTCAGACGAAGCCGCCTTCAATCAGGAACTGACGAGCCTCGAAACGCTCTACCGGGAGACGACCGGCGAGGACCTGCCGCGCTATTACCGCCCGCCGCAGGGCATTTACAGCGAAAAAAATCTTGAAATGGCGCAGAAGCTCGGCTACCGGACGGTATTCTGGTCGCTGGCCTACGTCGACTGGTATCAGGACAACCAGCCGACCGACGAGCAGGCGTTTTCCAAGCTCCTGCCGCGCATCCATCCGGGCGCGGTCGTGCTGCTGCACTCCACGTCGCAGACGAACGCGCGGATCTTGGACACGCTGCTGAGCAAATGGGAGGAGATGGGCTATTCCTTCGGAACGCTCGACGAGCTGTTCGCGTAGCCGTCACCATTTTCAGACCTCTGCATAACATGGAATGAGCGAGCGATCAAACGCTACGTTATCTTTCAGGAGGTCTTGTTATGTCTTGTAATCAGTCCGGATTCTGCGCCTTCGGCAA
>ERZ1673738.5189-NODE-5189-length-12111-cov-13.143995_pt1 | contig 12111 bp, 10 predicted proteins | sample MGYA00580198_ERZ1673738 | MGnify/ENA primary metagenome ERZ1673738 (study PRJEB41218, sample SAMN15661784) | gut metagenome | host: Homo sapiens | place: Canada: London | collected 2015-08-20/2019-03-30 | study: EMG produced TPA metagenomics assembly of... | reverse complement strand
TCCTTGTGGTAGCTTTGCGTTGCGTCCAGCAATAACAAGGTGTGTCCGGTCGGGGCTGTATCTATTACCACGATCTCCGTATCTGCTTTTTCCACTATATCGGCAAAAGCCTTGAACACCGCAATTTCCTGGGTACACGGAGAACGTAAATCTTCTTCGATATATTCCATATCTTCGGCCGTCATTTTGTTCTCCCTGGCTTTTGCCCTTACCTCGTTTTTATAAGCCTCCAAAACTTCGGCTTCGTCGATTTTGCTTATGTCGATCTCTGCTTTTATGGCAAGGTCATAGTTCAAATGATTAGCCGGATCTGTCGTCGTCAAATGTACTTTTGCTCCACGTTCTTTTAATTTCAGGGCGATATTTGTTGCTATGGTCGTTTTTCCTACACCGCCTTTTCCCATTGTGAAAATAACCCGTTTTCCGGAAGAAAAAAGATCATCTACCAAATCATCCAGATTTTTTTCGCCCTCTAAAGGCTTATAGTCACCTTCCGGAATGATATTATCGCTTGATAACATTTTACGGATATTCTCAATATTTGACAGGTTATAGGAACGTAGCGGAACGCTATACATCGGATAACCTTTTAATTCTTCTGGAATATTATATAATGCGGAATTTTGTCTTTCACTTAACAACCTGGTGACATTGTCGTTATCATCGGAATGCTGTAATACCCCATTTATTATAAGTATCTGATTTTTTATACCAAGCAAATTAAGTTCATGTGAAGAACGTGCCGCCTCTTTTAATGGCGCAAGGTCCGGCCGGGCAACCAGTACCAAGCTGGTTACTTTTTCATCGGATAAGGTGCTTACTGCCTGTTTATAAATTCCTTTTCTTTCCTCCAACCCTGACAACTGGCCTAAGCAAGACGCGCCATGTGTGCTCTCACTGATAAACGTACTCCAGGCAGACGGAAGTTGCAACATTCTTAGGGTATGCCCCGTTGGTGCTGTATCAAAAATGATATGATCGTATTCCCTTTGTTTGGCTTCATCGGTAATAAAGTCCGAAAATTCATTGAATGCTGCGATCTCCACCGTACAAGATCCGGAAAGTTGTTCTTCCATATTTCGGATTACACTTTCCGGCAATTTCCCACGATAGGGGGAAATCACGCTTTCCCGGTATTCTGCGGCGGCCTTTTCCGGATCAAGGTTTACAACCACGAGGCCAGGAACTTCGGATATATCCGTACCATGCCCGTTTAATTCCTGCCCGAACACATCTTGCAGGTTAGAGGCCGGATCTGTACTTATCAACAATATTTTTTTGCCAAGATCCGCAAGGCCGACAGCCGTAGCGCAAGCGATAGAAGTTTTACCTACACCACCCTTACCTGTGAAAAACGAATACTTTGTCAGTTGTATATCGGATAAATTAAAATTCTTCATAATCTCATTATTTAATAATTGGAACAATATCTAAATTAACCCCCGTCCATTCGCTTAATTGCTTGTTGGTTGGATAACTCTTTGTAACCACGATTTCGCCCTCTACTATGGTAATCGGCAGACCGTCCGCACCCTCTTTCATCAAATAGTCATTAACTGTTTTATTGCTGACATAAAGCTGCGGTTCATCCCGTAAATTATGGCGTTCAACAATGATTCCCTGTCTTTTGAGAGTTTCCAGAACTGCCGCAATCCTCATAAGATCAGGATTGATATTCGGGCCACACAATCCGGTAGGACAACACATCGCCGGATCAAAAATTTCTATCTTTTTCATATTCTGTTTTATTTTAATTATAAGTAATTGATATATGCGTAATAAATACCGACTGCAATAAACAAGGCGGCAACCACTCTGTTAAACCATTTTTGAAAAATCTGTATGCGGTTATAGAATTTACCTATTCCGGCAACGCTGTACGCCAAGATCCAGGCAACCAGGATAACAGGCAGGCCGGTAGCCACAGCATAGACAACGGGCAAAAGGTTGCCCCCCGGTTCTGTTGCCGACATGGGTATGAGCATCCCGAAATAAAATAGTCCGCTGGTAGGACAAAACGCCAGAGCGAAAAGCACCCCAAGCAAAAGACTGCCTAAATTCCCCTTTAACTTTTCAGTCTTTCCAGTTCCTGAAAAAACAAATTTTGGCAGGTTCAAACGATCTCCGAAAAGCATGAATACCCCTACAAATATCAAGACCGGAGCGATCAGCATCTCACCGTATTCGCTAAATGTAATTCGCAAAACAACGAACAATATTCTTAAAAAAGGGCTGCTATTCACAGCAAGCACCTTTTTTACAAGCACAATCGCAAAATAATTGGGCGAACAATTGTCTTGCTATCTCCCAGTTTTCACGATTTATGCAATATTTTACTTTGGGCGTTTCTATTTCACCCTGTATCAGTCCAGCATCTTTTAATTCTTTTAGATGCTGGGAAACGGTCGCTTTGGCGATAGGTAACTCATCGTGAATATCCCCAAAATAACAACTTTCTTGTTTGGCAAGAAAATTTAATATCGCTATCCTGGTAGGATGTCCCAAAGCCTTAGCAAAACGGGCAATTTGTTCTTGCTGCTCCATATCTTTAATTCCTCCCTTGTTCTATTTTATTGTTCGCAAATATACGAACAATAAAATAGAACACAAATTATCGTTTGTTTTTTAACGAACATTTATAATACAGATTTGAACCATCCGTACCGATCTCTATACTGTTTTTGCGGACTTTATCCCATATAATAATAAAAGCAGGCAAAAAAAGAATGATATTCCATTTATATTTTCGCCTGCTTTTGATGAATACGGTTATATTTTTATATACTGTCAATTGTCCGGATTGAAATTCTTATCATACTCCAATAGGTATTTCGCCATCGCCGGATCGTTGAAGTCAACCTTGGACAGTCCCGTATCCAGTTTTCGGATCATCTCCCGGTCTGTTTCTGTCAGTTCGAAACTCTCAATGTCCAGATTCTCTGTCATGCGTAACGTATGTACCGATTTGGGAATCGCTACAATACCTTCACCCGTCAAGAAATTTAGAGCGACCTGGGCACTGGTCTTACCATATTTCGCCCCGATATTTTTCAGCGTTTCATTTGTGAAAATCCGGTCTGTGCCTTGCGCCAGTGGTCCCCAGGCCATCAGACGCGTTCCGTAATCCTTTATCAGTTCCCTCATTCTGGTCTGCAGGGAAAACACGTGCGTCTCCAACTGCAGGACGGCGGGTTTGATTTCCATGTTTTCCGCCAGATCAACAAACCGGGCATCATAGAAATTGCTCAAGCCTATAGCCCGAACTTTACCGTCCCTGTATGCCTTTTCCATTGCCCGGTATGTCCCATAGTAATCGCCAAAAGGCTGGTGAACGAGCAGCAGGTCGATATAATCGGTACGGAGTTTGCGGAGCGATTCGTCTATGCTCCGTGCCGCCTTCTCCTCACCCGCGTTGGAGATCCATACTTTTGTGGTCAGAAACAATTCTTCACGCGGTATGCCGCATTTGCTGATTGCCGCACCTACGCCCTCCTCGTTATAATATGCCTGTGCCGTATCAATCAGGCGATAGCCAAGCCGGATGGCTTCCGACACGCAGTACTCACATTCTTGCGGGCCAACCAAAAAGACACCATAGCCCAGCATCGGCATCTTAATGCCATTGTTCAATTCGATAGTATTCATATCAGTCATGTATTTTATGTGTACCTATTCCTCTTACTGTCGGCAGGTCCATGTCGTCGTAAATCGGACTTTTCCCTGTATCCAGTCCGGCTATGTCCTTCATTTCTTCATCTGTAAGCGTAAAATTAAAGATATCCAGGTTTTCCATCATACGCTCTTTACGGACACTTTTCGGAATGATCACCACACCTCTTTGGTTCAGCCAGCGAAGAATGACCTGTCCCACCGTCCTTCCGTGCTTCTCAGCGATGGTTTTCAGAACCGGATGTTGGAATATGCCATTCTTGCCCTCTGCGAACGGTGCCCACGCTTCATGCTGTATGCCTTCTTGCTGCAGAAAGACATTGGCTTCCTTTTGCTGGAAGAAAGGATGCGTTTCTATCTGGTTGACGGCAGGTTTTACTTCGTTGTGCAGAAAGAGATCCTGCAAACGTTCGTTTCCGAAACTGGTCACCCCAATGGCGCGTACGCGTCCCTCTTTATACAATTTTTCCGCTGCTCTCCATGCCGCATAATAATTGCCATACGGTTTATGCAGCAGATACAAATCCAGATAGTCCAGCCCGAGCTGTTTCATTGAGTTGTCAAAGGCCCGAAGGGTGTCTTCATATTCATAGTCCTGCACCCATAGTTTGGTGGTAACGAACAAATCTTCGCGTTTCAGCCCGCTGTGTCGTATGGCATCGCCTACCTGTCTCTCGTTGAAATAGGCCGCGGCTGTGTCGATCATCCGGTAGCCGGCTTCGAGTGCGTCTGTTACGACCCTTTCCGTCTCGTTCTCGGGAATCTGGAAAACCCCGAATCCTATGGCCGGCATTATCACTCCATTGTTCAATCTTACTTCTTTCATCGTCATATTGTTTTTGATTTACAGGCGCAAAGTTATAAGAATTATACAGATACATTGTTACAATATACGGTGAGAGATTTTCACTTTTCGTGGTTTTTGTCTATATTTGTATCCGGCAAATATGAAGAGAATGGAACAGGTGATTTGGGATAAAATATACTTTGGGGATTCCATTAATGATTGCGACCCCCAAAAGCAGTTCGGCCATATTCTGCATATCCTCTGCATGGAAGGAAGCATGAGTTTTGTTTTTCACGATGTGAGGTACAATATAGCCAAGGGCGACTATGTCATCCTACCCAACCGTTCCTTGGCCTGCTCTTTCTCGGAGTCCTCCGACTTTGACGCCATTATTATGAGTCTTTCCGAATCATTTGTCACCTCAATGGCCCTGCGTAGCAATTACGGCATTATCGGACACTTGTCACTATTGCAGAATCCGGTGATGAGACTTTCGGAAAACGACTTCCGGAAATGTCGTACCGACATGTCGCGCCTTCGTGAACGGCTGAATGACCGGGAACACCTTTTTCGGGAAGAAATGCTGGGGCATCTTTTGCTTGCGCATATCCTCGACCTGTACGATATTCACGCGCGGGGGCGGAAACCGGAACCGATACCGGAAAGGGCGATATCCCTTTTGCGGCAATTCATTGAAATGCTTTATCAAGGAGAATATGTCCGGCATCGTGATTTGTCTTATTATGCGTCGCATCTTTGCATTACGCCTCATTACCTTTCGGAAATATGCAAAAAGGTGGGCGGCGAGCCTGCGTCTTACTGGATAGACCGTTTTACGCTTCACGAGGTCATCCGTTGTTTGAATCGGAAGGAGCTCCCATTAACGGAAATCGTAGAGCGGATGAATTTCTCATCCCTCTCTTATTTCAGCCGATATGTACAGAAGCGTATAGGGGTTTCACCGTCGGAATACCGGAGCAATCGCACATCGGAAATAATAGAGGACAGCCAGATGTATTCTATCTCATTTTAAAGCTGGTCTCTTATGGTACTATAAGTAACGGTCTACTTCTATGTGTATGACCGATTATTACCAATCAGCTTATTGTTTCACGTATATTCAAATGCTCATACAGGGATTTACAAGCATTTCATCTGCCTGTTGATCACTTCAGTTTCCGTTATACCCACCAGAGAACGAAGCATGTTCATATCAGAACCGGAAGGTTGGATTCTAAATCCGGACTGTATTTCGAGTTTTTTCTCTATATAGCTATTAATATAGTCTGATATATAATTCTTTGTGAAACGGATAAAGACATATCGACAGGATTGTTTATTATAAATCGGTATGCCCGTTCCGGCGGAATCAGATACAGGTCTCCTGCCATATATCCGTGACATTCTTTCTCATCCCCCAACGTGTACGCATGGAATTTTCCGCTTCCATCCAGAATATAGACTATCTCAAAAAAGATTACTCCTCCAACATCCCTTCCAAATAACGGTCGGGAGCTAACCCTATGCTCTGGAGGAATCCCGCCAGAGCGCTATATGTTAAACTATTCTCCGACAAGTTCACCAAGGCAATCCGGCGGAGACATCCGAACGGGATCGCATAATCCACATAAGGGACCAAGTTATCCCCTATAAAATCATACTCAGCTTCTACCGGATTACAAAATTGCACAAGCCGCCATTCTTGTTCGGAAACCCAACGAGGTTCCCGAACTTCCAGACAGGCATTACAAAGCATCGAGAAGAAACATGAATCCCGCTTGAATCCGGTATGCTCTTCATCGTAAAAAAATTTGTCATACTCCCACTTCATCTGCGAAACAAACGCGTTCAGATTCTCCTCCTCATTATATTTGCAACGAAGCAAGTATTTTTCCTCCGACAAACTATACTCACCTAGTGCCCCGTAATCGAAAGTCAGCCGCAAACAGGAAGTATCCTTTTCCTTCACACCGGAAGGGATTTCCAAATTCTGGTAAAGGGAAAGAGCGTACATCTCCATCTCCGGTCCGATAAGCATCCGGCGGTTCTCCCGGAAAAAAGGAATATTTTGTTTACTAAGCTCCGGTCCGATGCCTTTTTGCTCTTCATGCAACACAATCGAACGGCGAAGCAGGGACAAACCGTATCCGATTACTTCGTCCGACTTGGCATACAACAAATTAGGAACATGCAAGGTGAATGTTTCCGGCGTCTTCGACTCCTTGCATCCGCGAACAAAGGATTCTATTGAAACATAGGAATATAAATCCATCTTTTATGATTTTTTTGGACGCCAAATATACAATTTATATTAGAGATTATCTACCTTTGTTAAAACTTTTATAAACTACATAAAACCAATAAAACAAAATGAAACGTCGTGATTTCCTTAAGACCAGTGTTGTAGCAGGTGTAGCCTTATCTCTGAATTTTGAAGGATTACAGGCTGCTCTCTCCTCGAATACAGTAGCGGTAGAGCAAGCACCCGATCTGGTAGCAGTAATGGGCGGTGAACCGGCAGTCATGCTCGACAAAGCCTTAGAAGCGCTTGGCGGCATCGGCAAATATATCAAAAAAGGGCAGAAAGTCGTTATCAAGCCCAATATCGGCTGGGACCGTACACCGGAACTGGCCGGTAATACCAATCCTGAATTGATAAAGGCCCTCGTAAAGAAATGTTTCGAAGCTGGAGCCGAAAAGGTAACGGTATTCGACCACACGTGCGACAACTGGCAGAAATGTTACGAGACAAGCGGCATCGCCGCCGCCGTAAAAGAAGCAGGTGGTATCATCATGCCAGGCAACGACGAAAAATATTTCAAAGAAGTAGACATTCCCGACGGCGTGACACTGAAAAAAGCCAAGATACACGAGTCACTGATCGAAGCGGACGCCTGGATCAATGTTCCCATCCTGAAGAACCACGGAGGAGCCAAGCTGTCATGCGCAATGAAGAATATGATGGGGATCGTCTGGGACCGCCGCTTCTTCCACCAGAACGACTTGCAGCAATGTATCGCCGATATCTGTACCTGGAAGAAGAAACCGGTTCTGAACATCGTGGATGCCTACCGCATGATGCATCAGAACGGTCCGCAAGGAAAAAGTGCAGCTGACGTGGCTACGTTGAAATCGATGATTGTTTCTCCGAATATCGTCGCCGTCGATACGGCCGCCCTCGCTCTGTTCAACCAAGTAAAGAAATTGGATATGGCTGCCGTTGGACATTTGAGCAAAGGGGAAGCTCTTAAATTAGGTTCTACCGATCTGAAAAAAATAAACATCAAACGTATTAAGATCTGATGAAGAAACGGAATTATCTAAAGGGATTGAGAGTTTTGCTCGCAATCCTCTTTTTTGTACCCATACTTTTGTTTTTCGTAGACTTTTCAGGAGTTTTACCGGATAGTGTACATCGTTTGCTGCATCTGCAACTGATGCCGGCCTTGTTGGGAGGAATGGTCGGTCTGATCGTGTTCCAATTCTTGCTGGCACTAGTATTCGGACGTATTTATTGTTCCACGATATGTCCGGCAGGCGTATTCCAGGATATCATCAACCGTCTATTTTGCATCGGTAAGAAAAAGAAGAAAGGAAGCCGTCGTTTTACTTACCACAAGCCGATGAACCGGCTACGCTACGTACTGCTGGTAATTACGGCAGTCATGGCTGTTTTCGGTCTTAGCGAATTGTGCCTGCTCTTAGACCCGTACAGCAACTTCGGACGTATTGCGGCAAGTCTGTTCCGTCCGATCGTGATGTGGGGGAATAACATACTCGCCGACCTGCTGATGAAAGTGGACAACTACTCGTTGTTCCATGTGACAATCAGTACCGTGACGGCTTCCGGTCTGATCGCAGCAACCATCGCATTGCTTGTTTTCATCGTCATGACTGTTTTCCGCGGACGATTGTTCTGTAATACGATCTGCCCTGTCGGAGCTTTGTTGAGTCTTTTCTCGCGCTACTCGTTCTTCCGTATAACTTTCAATAAGGAAGCCTGTACGCATTGCGGGAATTGCGAACATACCTGCAAAGCGGAAGCAATCGACAGTAAAAATCTGACGGTCGATACGTCTCGTTGTGTAGATTGTTTCAATTGTGTTTCTTCCTGTGCCAAAGGCGGCTTGCAGTATCGTCTGCAATTTCCGGGTATGAAACAGGAGGAGACAGTCGATACCCAAGCTGTAAAGGAATTATATTCCAGCCAACTGACAGTCGCCAACAGCCGCCGTACATTTCTGGCCACAAGTGCAACCATTGCCGCCTCGCTGCCGATCGCATCTGCGATTGCCGAAGGAGGAAAAGGGAAAATGAACAGAAAAGGCAGAAAGAAGTGGCCTCCCCTCACGCCTCCGGGTTCTATCAGCCTGGAACGTTTCAAAGACAAATGTACAGGATGCCAGATATGTGTCGTCCGCTGTCCGAGCCAGGTCTTGCGCCCGACAGGATTGGAATACGGTTTGGATTATATGTTGAAACCACGTCTGGCCTATATCAGCAGTTATTGCAACTACGAGTGCACAGTCTGTTCCGATGTATGCCCTACCGGTGCGATCAAACCTCTGACTATCGAAGAGAAGACAACGACACAGGTCGGCATTGCCACTTTCTTCAAAGGCCGTTGTGTTGTTAATACGGAAGAGAAAGACTGCGGTGCCTGTGCAGAACATTGCCCGACCCAGGCCGTACACATGGTTCCTTACAAAGGAACACTGACAATCCCGCAGATCAACCCTGACCTTTGTATCGGATGCGGCGGATGCGAATCGATCTGTCCGGTACGCCCAATGCGTGCCATCATCATCAAATCGAACGTTGAGCACAAATTCGTCGAAAAGCCTAAAGAAGAGGAAATCAAAGAAATCGAGGTAGACGATTTCGGTTTCTGATTAACGATATATAACCGACTATATTATGAGGCCTTATTTGTGAAAGTAAGGCCTTTTCTTTATCTTTGCAGCCATGAAATTCGAATTACAACATAACGACACAAAATCAAATGCAAGGGCGGGTCTGATTACCACTGATCATGGAGTAATTGAAACGCCTATTTTTATGCCGGTCGGCACACAGGGCACAGTTAAAGGCGTCCACATGACCGAGTTGGAAGAAGATATCAACGCACAAATCATTTTAGGAAACACATACCATTTATATCTCCGTCCCGGATTGGAAATATTGGAACAGGCAGGCGGATTGCACAAATTCAACACATGGAACCGGCCAATCCTGACAGATAGCGGTGGTTTCCAGGTTTTTTCTCTTTCCGAAAACCGCAAGTTGCATGAGGAAGGCGCCATGTTCCGCTCACATATCGACGGCTCCAAGCATCTGTTTACCCCGGAAAAGGTTATGGATATCCAGCGGATCATCGGGGCGGATATCATTATGGCTTTCGATGAATGTTGTCCGGGCGATGCCGATTATGAATACGCGAAAAAGTCCCTCGGTCTGACGGAACGTTGGCTGGACCGTTGTTTCGAACGTTTCAACTCTACAGAGCCGAAATACGGTTACCAGCAAAGTCTTTTCCCGATTGTACAAGGTTGTGTTTATCCGGAACTGCGCCGAAAGGCAGCCGAGAATGTAGCGGAAAAGGGCGCTGACGGCAATGCGATCGGTGGCCTGGCAGTAGGCGAACCAACAGAGAAGATGTACGAGATGATCGAAGTAGTCAACGAGATCCTGCCGAAAGACAAGCCTCGTTACCTAATGGGAGTCGGCACACCGATCAATATTTTAGAGGGGATTGAACGGGGTATCGATATGTTCGACTGCATCATGCCGACGCGCAACGGACGTAACGGACAGATATTTACCCGCTTCGGCACGATCAATATGCGTAATAAGAAATGGGAGAACGACTTCTCTCCTATCGATCCGGATGCCCATTCGGCTATCGACACGCGCTACAGCAAGGCGTATCTACACCATTTGATCAAAGTGAATGAGATGTTAGGACTTCAACTGGCATCAATTCATAACCTCGCGTTTTACCTATGGCTCGTAAAAGAGGCACGCAAACATATTATTGCCGGCGATTTCACGACCTGGAAGAGTGAAATGGTCCGTCAATTATCAAACCGGTTATAAGCAAACTATCACATGAAATTCAAACTGAAACGGATAGACTGGTATATCATCAAGCAATTCTTAGGTACTTATATCTTTGCGATTGCCCTGATTATCGCTATCTCGGTCGTCTTCGATATAAATGAGAAGATCGACAAGTTCCTGAGTCCGGACGTACCGTTGAAAGCGATTGTCTTCGACTATTACATGAACTTCATCCCGTATTTCGCAAACCTGTTCAGTCCGTTGTTTACTTTCATTGCCGTTATCTTCTTCACCTCAAAGTTAGCAGACAATTCAGAAGTGATCGCAATGTTGGCGAGCGGGATGAGTTTCCGGCGTCTGATGTTGCCTTACGCGATTTCGGCAGGGATCATTGCACTCAGTACGTTTGTGCTGAACGCTTATATCATTCCGCCTGCCAACGCCACGCGTATCGACTTCCAAAACAAATATATCAAGAATAAGAAGGTAGACTATGTCCGTTCCGCCCAATTGGAGATCGAGCCGGGCGTAATCGCCTATTTCGACCGCTACGACGCGCGTTCCGGGATGGGATACCGTTTCTCTTTGGAGCACTTCGAGGACAAGAAGATGATTTCACGCCTCACGGCAAACTCCATCAAATACGATTCGCTATACAATTGGACGCTGATCGACTACATGATCCGCGACTTCGACGGGATGCGCGAACATATCACCGAAGGGAGCCGCATGGACACCACATTGACAATCGTCCCTTCGGACTTCCTGATCTCTGTCAATGACTGCGAGACGATGACTTCTTCCGAACTGTCCACGTATATCGACCGCCAGAAGAAAAGAGGGATCGGCAATATCCAGACGTTCCAGATCGAATACCACAAACGTTTTGCCGCCATCATGGCCGCCTTCATCCTGACCTCCATCGGAGCCTCGCTCTCTTCCCGCAAGATCAAAGGAGGCATGGGGTTGAACATCGGCATCGGACTGGCCTTGAGTTTCTCCTACATCCTCTTCACCACCGTCACATCGACCTTCGCCATCAACGGCAGCCTCAGCCCCGCTATGGCCGCCTGGATTCCGAATATATTGTATACGTTTATCGCGATTTATTTGTACCGGAAGGCACCGAGATAAGAAATATACATAAGAACCGCAAAAACACCAAACTACATAAAAAAGACTGTATCAAAACAATCCATTCCCGCCTCAAACGTAAAACATGGATTTTGATACAGTCTTTTTCAAATAAGATAAAATCAACAATACAAATTACTCCTTCTCCAGATTAAGACCTGCATTAAACTCAGTCGTTGTTTTAATCAGTTCAGGAAGCTGATCAAAAATAGCTTTTACCATCTCCTGTTGTCCAGCCGGAACCTGTGCAATAATCAACTCGACAATTTCTTCAGATGAAAGCAGACTTAACAACGGTAAAATCAAATCTTTGTCTGCATAGATAGCAGCAGTACTATCCTTAATTTCACAATTCAAAGGAATTCCTTCCGAAAGCAAAGAGGCAAACTGTAGAATCACCGAAGCATCCAACGCCTTCGTTTTAGTCTTATTAGCTGCAATAGTCGCAAGAATCATATCTA
>ERZ1673738.5181-NODE-5181-length-12132-cov-18.007287_pt1 | contig 12132 bp, 7 predicted proteins | sample MGYA00580198_ERZ1673738 | MGnify/ENA primary metagenome ERZ1673738 (study PRJEB41218, sample SAMN15661784) | gut metagenome | host: Homo sapiens | place: Canada: London | collected 2015-08-20/2019-03-30 | study: EMG produced TPA metagenomics assembly of... | reverse complement strand
ACAGGAGGCCACTTAATGTGGCCTCCGTCGTGAGCAGGACTGTAGAGCAGGAAACCTAAGCCGGTATCCCCGCTCTCCCGGGGCCGTCGGAATCTAGTTGTTCAGCATGCGGTCGAAGCTTCCCGAGTCGCCATCCCGATAGTCGGCGGTCATCAGAATCTCCTGCGGAATGCGCCCGCCCTCGCGCAGCACGTTGCGGAACTGCACGCGCGTGACCATGGGCAGATCTTTGATCGTCGCTGCCAGGTTCTGCGGCACACCCTGGTTGGCAGCCGCGGGCTCGCACTCGCCGCCGGCCTTCACGCGACGCTTATGCTCGGCGAGCATGGCGCGGTACATGCCGGCATGCAGGCGAATCTCAACCACGTTGGCATTGCGAGTCTGCTCGACGATGCGCGCGCCCTCGCGATCGATATCGCCTACGTAGTAGACGTAGTTAAAGCGATAGCCAATTTCGGCCAGATAATCGTCCAGGGCATGCGAGACGCTCGCCTTGCATCCGCCGCCAAAAATCACGCCGCCCACCTTGATGCCAAAGAGCTTGGCGTGCTTGCGGCCACGCAGCAGCTTGACGATCTCGTCGTAGGTGTCCAGGTTCTCGACCATAATGAACGGCTTGTCGGCTCCCAGCGTAAAGAAGCCCGTAAAGTGCACGGGGCGATTGGGGGCGACCTTGATCGCCTGCATGCTGATGCCCTTTTCGGTCATACGCCTGATCAAGCGCTCACCGTGTTTGCCGTCAAAAGCCTTCTCGTCGTTAAAGATCTGGTAGGCACGCTGACGGCGCGAGGCAACCGGCGTATCGGCACCTCGGTTCTGCTCGATCCAAGCCTGGATGATTGCGATTTCCTCGGCAATCTTGCGGTTGGACATCTCGTTGTGCTGAGTGCGCTGCGGAGCCTTTTTGCCGTCCTTGCCCTCGACCTTTACGATCTGTGTCTGCTGCTCCTTGATCTTAGAGAGCGCCGTGGGCGTAGGGACAACTTTGAGCAGCTGCCTGCCTAAAACGCGGGCAAGGGCAAACGCCGAGACCTCGCCGTGGACTGCCGACTTGGGCTGCTGGGCAGCAGTATCTGCTGCGGCAGACTCCGGCTTCTTCTGAGACTTGCGCTTAGAATCGCCTTGGGAATCGCGCTCGTGCTTCGGCATAGACGCCTGCTTCTGCGGACGATTGGACTTGCTCTCCTTCGCCGGCTGGCGCTTAGGCTGCCCCGAAGAAACCTCGACCTTCGCATCCTCGTCCTGCGGCGTGGTCTTCTCGGCTGCAGTCTCGGCATGGGAACTGCGGCCCCCACGATGGCGACGGCGGCGAGGCTTGCTCGACGTGCCCTGCTCCGCCTGCTCATCAGTAGGCTGCTGGCCCTTGGCCTCGGCATCAACCTCAAGCTGCGGCTCAGCAGGCTTCTGTTCGCGAGCCGCCGGCTCAACGGCCTTCTCGGCCTTCTCGTCCTGAGTGGTCGAAGCTGGCTCGCTCTTCTCCTGATGCCTTACGGGATACGCGCGCCCCGCAAAACCACGTCCGGGACGGCATGAACCCGGAGCCTTCTTGACCGGTTCATCGGATGCGTCAGCAGCCTCGACGGAATCCTGGACCTCGCATGCAATACCTCGCTGCTCGGCCTTAAAGTGGGCACCGCGGCGACGCTTGGGCTCCTGGATCTCAGCATGCTCTTGAGTGCGAGTCGGCTCCTGCATCCCGACGGACTTTTCCTCGACGGTCTCAGCATCCGTCTCACCTTTTTGAGCCACGGCGCGACGGAAGCGCTCCTGCTGGGCACGGCGCTGAGCATCGCGCTTGCCACCCCCGCCAAAACCGCCGCGGCCGGCCTTGGCCGTAAAGGCTCGAACGACGCTCTCGTCAAGCAGCTCGTCGGTATCGATATGCTCGCGCGGAGCTGTTTTCACCGAAGCGGGCACCTCGACAACGTCCTCGACGGTCTCATCGGCAGCCTCGGCAAGCTGCTCCTGGACATCGCGAATCTCGGCATGAATGGTATAGAACGCCGGGCGCCCGTTAATGCCGCTGCCCTCGATCTTGGTAACGATCTTTGCCGCGATGAGTTCGTCGCGCATCGCCTTGGTGTCGCATTCCTTATCGACGGAGCGGAAAATCTGCGCCAGCGCGCTCGATTTGATTTTGAGTGCCTTGCGGCAGAGCAGGTCGTAGGCAACCAACTTGGCGCGCTCGGCAGAAAGCGACGTCTGACTGCTCAGACGCTCAGCTAGGGCATCGACATTATTTTGGTTATCGGAATATACCGTCTTGGCCACGGGGCCCCTTTCATATGTACACATATACGTCTATATGGTACAACGCGCGAGCCTATCCACGCAAAACATCTGCGAGAACGCCCTTGCATCACCCGTTCTCACAAGAAAAAAAGACCGAGTCCGCGTCGTTGCGGGCCCGGTCTTTCCGAGTCATATGGATGGAACGGTTAGCCCATCAAGCTAACTAGGCCCTGGCAGCCTCGGCGTCGGTGGGAGCCTCGGCGGCAGCAGTGCGGCCATACTCGGCCTTGCCCATCTCGGACCACTCAGGCTCCTCGTCGGGCATGGAGCCAGCCTCCTTGCCGAAGAACTCCTTGAGGCAGTTAACGGCAACGATGAGGCCCAGGACCATCAGCAGGACGGCGAAGACGAGCTGCAGGCCCTTGGTGGCGGCGACGGAGACGGCGGCCGTGGTAGCGGTAGCCGGGATGGTGCCGAAGAAGCCGTAGGCCTGGACGGCGGTCATGCAGCCCATGGCGCTCTGGACCAGCGAGGTGAAGGTGCAGCAGAGCAGGAAGGCGACGGGCACGTAGAGCATCCAGCCCTTGCGGCCGGTGCACTTACAGAACACGGCGAGGGTGATCATGGTCATACCGCCGAGCAGCTGGTTGGAAGCACCAAAGAGCGGCCAGATGTTGGCATAGCCACCAAAGGCGAGGGCGAGGCCAGGAAGCAGGGTAACAACCGTGGCGAACCAGGGGTTGCCGAGGACCTTCATGTAGCCGGCCTGGGACTCGATGGCCAGGGCATCGTTGGTCTGGGCAAAGAACTCGGAGAACGAAGTGCGGGCGATGCGGGCGACGGCGTCGAGCGAGGTCAGGGCCAGAGCGGAGACGTTCATGGTCATAAAGACGGTAGCGAGCGTGCCGTCAACACCGAAGGCCTGCATACCGCGGGAGATGCCAGCGGCGAAGATCTGGAACGGGGTGGAAGCGACACCGGCGTTGAGAGCGCCGGTACCGGCGGTGTTCATATCGGAGAACATGATGCCGGCGACGATGATGGCAAGGATGCCGACGAAGGACTCGACGATCATGGCGCCATAGCCGACCTTGACGGCGTCCTGCTCCTTCTCTACCTGCTTGGAGGAGGTACCAGAAGAAACGAGGCTGTGGAAACCGGAGAGAGCGCCGCAGGCAACGGAGACAAACAGGACCGGGAACATCATGCCGGAGGCAGTGGAGAAGCCGGTGAAGACCGGAGCGGTGATGGTGGCCTGGCCGTTAACGCCCAGGACGACGATGCCGAGGACAGCGCAGACGATCATGACGATCATCATGATGGAAGTGAGGTAGTCACGCGGGGTCTTGAGCATCTGGATGGGCATAGCGCCGGCGAAGACCAGGTAGACCATGACGACGGCAAACCACTGGAACTTATCCAGGTAGACCGGGAACTGCATGCCGACGGCGAACATGAGAACCATGAGGACAACGCCGGTGACGAACTCGGCAGCGCCGGTGAGGTTGAACTTCTTCTGGGCCCAACCAAAGGCGATAGCGACGAAGGTGAACAGGATGGAGATGGTACCAGCGCAGCCGGCGGCATAGGACTTGGTGAAGTCGATAGCACCGGTAGCAGCACCAGAAGCGTCAACGGCCGGGGTGAACATGAACGTCTTGCAGACCATGTCGGTGAAAGCGGCGATGACGATGATGCAGAACAGCCAGCAGAACAGCAGGAACAGGCGACGGCCGGTCTTGCCGATGTACTTCTCGATGAGCTGAGCCAGGGACTTGCCGTTGTTCTTCATCGAGGCGTACAGGGCACCAAAGTCGTGGACGGCGCCAAAGAAGATGCCGCCGACGAGGACCCAGAGCACGACGGGAAGCCAGCCAAAGGCCATGGCGACGATCGTACCCGTAACAGGGCCAGCACCGCAGATCGAGCTGAACTGGTGCGAGAACGCGGTGAAGGCGGAGACGGGCGAGAAGCTGTTGCCGTCCTTCATGCGCTTGGCCGGCGTGAGGGCCTCTTTGTCAACGCCCCACTTGTTGGCCAGCCATCGGCCATAGCCCAGATAGCCGCAGGCGAGCACCGCCGCGGCCACAACCATGAGCAAAACTCCGTTCATTACATTTCCTCCTCTAAAAAGAACTTCCCAGACATAAAAAATGAGGGCCGTCGGTTGCGCTCGACGGCCCTCATCTTCATCAGCCGCCCGTTATCGTACGGGCTAGCTGTATGTGCTAACCCGCATCAGATAATTACTACGCTGATAATGTTTAGCTGATGCGTGAACATGTCTAAGAAATCCTCTTCAATCATGATGCGAACGATCCGTGCGTGTTCACATCCCCCAGTGGTTGAAAAGGAGTATGAAACTTTAGTTACCTAAAGTCAACGCAAATTTTGTAATGAATTTTCAACTTTTTTGGATTTCTCGGTATAAAACGCCACTGACCTCGGACTTTACCCCACGACAGTTTTTGCATGAGAGATGCCCCTCGGGGGCGGGCGGGCGTATACAAGGTTTCCTGCTCTACAGTCCTGCTCGCACGGAGAGCACATTAAGTGCTCTCCGGCTCGTGCGGAACTCGCGATAAACCTTGTATACGCCCGCCCGCCCCCGAGGGGCTCCCATCCCAAATGCGGAGCAAAGCTCCGCACACCAACTTTTTCTTTCAGCTAAAGAACGCCGAAAATTCGACGCTGGCTTATTAACCTTGCTGGACGCTGTCGACGCCAAACCAGCTCAGAAGCTATATCGATACAGAAAGGTCCCCGGCGCTGCCCGGGCGCCAGCGGCCGCATATGAACTTTATCGCGAGTTCCGCACGAACAGGAGGCCACTTAATGTGGCCTCCGTCGTGAGCAGGACTGTAGAGCAGGAAAGTTCATATGCGGCCGCTGGCGCCCGGGCAGCGCCGGGGACCGCGCCGTACCAGCTACAGCGTCATATTTGGATCGGCGTCGACGTCGAACGGCGAGATTTCACCTCGGTCGAATTTACGGCGAGCGACCTCCGCAATCATGGCTGCGTTATCGGTACAGGCAGACAAGGGCGGCACCGTTACGCGAATCCCCTGACGTCCAAGCTTCTTGATCATCATCTCGCGCAGATGCGGGTTGGCCGAGACGCCGCCACCGATGCAGTATTCCTTGCATCCGGTAGCGTGCAGTGCGTTTTTGGCCTTCTTGTACTGCACGTCAAAGACAGCTGCCTCAAACGAAGCTGCCAGATCGGGCAGGTGAATCGTGCGCCCGGCCTTGGTCTCCTGCTCGATGTAGAGCGTCACGGCCGTTTTAAGACCCGAAAGCGAGAAACGATAATCTCCCCTGCTGTTAAGCGCACGGGGGAAATCGATCGCGCGGGGATTGCCCGTCTCGGCCAGCTTGGAAATGATGGGGCCACCGGGATAGCCCAGACCCAATGCCTTGGCTACCTTGTCGAAGGCCTCGCCCACAGCATCGTCGAGTGTCTCACCAAGTACCTCGTAGTCGCCCCATGCCTTCACGTGCACGAGCATGGTGTGCCCGCCCGAGACAAGCGTGAAGATGAACGGCGGCTTGAGGTCGGGCTGCGCCAGCAAGTTGGCAAACAGGTGCCCCTCCAGATGGTTGACGCATACGAGCGGCTTACCGGCAGCGTAGGCAAAGCCTTTGGCAAAGGCAACGCCCACCACGAGGGCGCCCACCAGGCCCGGACCCTGTGTCACGCCCACGGCGGCAAGCTCGCTGGGGGCAATGGCTCCACCCTCAAGACCAAGCGATGCTGCGGCATCCTCGAGCGCCGCATCCACGACACTCACAATCACCTCGACGTGTTTGCGCGAGGCGATCTCGGGCACCACGCCGCCAAAGCGGGCATGAAAATCAATCTGTGTCGACACCTGGTTGGCCAGCATATTGCCATCCGCATCGATAATCGCCACGGCCGTCTCGTCGCAGGAACTCTCGATAGCGAGCACTAGGCGGCGGCGCTCAATTTCGGCACGCTCCCCCTCGGAGCGCCCAGGCGCAGGCAGCGGCCATACGCGCTGCTCTGCCGCCGTCGGCTCGGGCGAAGCATTGTCGACCGGAAGCACCAGGGGCAGCGGAGCCGTCATGACGATGGCATCCTTGCCGGCACCATAGTAGCCGCGGCGCCGTCCTGCCTCGGTAAAGCCCAGAGCGTTATAAAGCGCGATCGCTCCCTCGTTACCGTCCTCGACCTCGAGCGAAGCCGTGGTGCAGCCGAGCATCTGGGCATCATAGCTCACGTGCGACAGCAGCTTGCGGGCAATGCCCTCACGGCGATGTACCGGGTCGACGGCGACATCCAGAATCTGCACATCACCGTCCACGACCATGCCGCCGGCAAGGCCCAGCAGCTTACCGTCGTCGTGTGCTACCCACCAACTACGCGGCACAGCGACGTCCTCGCCCAGTTCGGACAGGAACATGCCCGGCGTCCACGCCTCGTGTCCGGCACCTTCAAAGCAGGCAGCCTCCAGCGCGCTCGCGCCCTCGGCATCCGCCGCGCCCATGGGACGGAACTGCAGATGACGACCGGCGAGCTCATCGGCAACGCCCGTAATTTCACTCTGCGCACTCTCGGCAAGACCAAGACGCTTGCGCTCGTTTTCCTCGGCATCCGAAAGGCGCGTGTAAATCGGCAGGACGCGGGCCGGATCGCCGTCACCTGCAGCGTGCGCGAGCAGCAAGCCCTCGCCCGAAGGCCACCACAGGTCGCGCTCCACGCAGCGGGCGGTCTCGTCCTCACCCAGCAGCTTGCCATAGCGCACGAGACCGTCACCGGTCAGCTGAACCTGGTCCCAGTCCGCTGCTCGGCGCCACTCATCGAGCGCCACGGCGACCTTGACCACGTGTTCGCGCTCAAATTGACGCTCGGGACCCTCATCGACCAGCATATACAGCGCCGGATATACCTCACCGCGCATAGCATCGGCCAAGATACCAAGCTTGCCGCGCACGCCAGCCTTCCACGCCGTCCAAGCGCAAGCGTCGAGCGTCGACACGCCCAGCAGCGGAACATTGGCACCACGCGCGAGGCCCTTGGCAGTGGAGATGCCGATGCGCACACCCGTAAAGGACCCCGGGCCGCGGCCGACCACATAGCGGCCAACATCGCTGCGATCCAGACCGGCTTGAGCCAGCACGCCATCAACGGTATTCACGAGCTCAACGTTGGCGTGACGGCGACACATGTGGTCGCCACTCACGAGCTTCGTCTCGCCCGTCTGCCCATCAATCCAGCTTGCCGCGCAGGCAAGCATGTCGGTCGAGGTATCGAGCGCCACCACCAGCGCGTTATCGTTATGCAAGCTCATCTTGTACAGCCTTATCAATCAAATGGGAAAGCTCCATTGCGCGGTCACCGTGCGCCTCGAGCGTTATCGTTCGCACATCGCTGTCGCCCTCATCACGCTTGAGCGTCACCGAAAGATACTCATCCGTCAGCTCGTCCTGGAATTGTTCGCCCCATTCCAGCAGGCAAGCACCCTCATAGCCCAGCACATCGAAAATGCCCGTATCCTCGAGCTCGTAGGCATGCTCCAGGCGGTATAGATCAAAGTGAAACAGCGGAATACGACCTTGATCGTGAACGGCCATGAGCGCAAACGTAGGACTCGTAACCATATGCCCATCGCCCAGCCCGCGCGAGACGCCCTTGGTAAAGTGAGTTTTGCCCACTCCCAGGCCACCGGTCAGGATGAGCACATCGCCGTCCTCAAGGCACGGTGCAATTAGCTCGCCAAAGTACTCCGTATCGGCAGCGCAAGTCGTTTTGTAAGTACCTACCCCCAGGCGCTCCAGGGACATATATGCTCCTTATTATTCCGAGGCGTCCTCTGGTGCGGGATGTCGCTCCAGATAGTCGCCCAGCATCTTAAAGTCTTCCTCCAGCAGCTCCTGCCACGCCGGATTGCGCAGCGCTGCTGCCGGATGAAAAGTGGGCATTACTACAAAATGCCCCATCTGGTGGAACCTGCCGCGCAGCTTAGTAATGCCAATCTCGGTCTTAAGCACAAAGTGCGTCGCGGGGTTGCCGAGCGTCACGATAATATCAGGCCAGACGCTTCGAATCTGCTCACGCAAAAACGGCGAGCAAGCCAGCACTTCCTCGGGACGTGGATTGCGGTTTCCCGGCGGGCGGCACTTAAGCACGTTGGCAATGTAGACGTCTTCGCGTTTGAGCCCCGCCAGCGACAAAATGCCGTTGAGGTCCTCGCCTGCCGCCCCCACAAAGGGCTCGCCCTGCAAATCCTCATTGCGGCCCGGCGCCTCGCCAATAAACATCACACGAGCGCGGGGGTTTCCCACGCCAAACACGATATTGTGACGCGACTGGTAGAGCTGGCAGAGGTGACAATCGCCCAGAACGGCCTCAATTTCCTCGAGTGCGACCTCACGTGGCGCCTGATGGGTATGGCCAGGGATGTGCATGACGCCCATGGCGACTCCTACACGTAGACCTTGTCGAGGCGCATGCCAAAGCCGCAGGCGACCTCGTAGTTAATCGTTCCGCGCAGTCGGGCCATCTCGTCCATAGTGATCTCGGCATCGCCATCGCGGCCGACAATGATCATCTCGTCACCATACTCGGCCTCGGGAATCTCGTGTGCCGGGTTGGACTGAATGGCGACCATAAACTGGTCCATGCAGATATTGCCAACCTGATGCACGCGCTCGCCGCGATACAGCACATCCATACGATTGGAAAGCGTACGCGATAGGCCATCGGCATAACCGATCGGCAGCGTGCAGATCTGAACGCGCGTACGCGGTACGCGGTAGGTAAAACCGTAGCCCACGCCCTCACCCATCGCAGGGTGTGCCACGCGCGTCACACGCGCATGGACGCTCATAACGGGATCGAGCTGCATCACGCGGCCACTCAGCTCGCACGGCTGCATGCCATACAAGCCAACGCCGGCGCGAATCATATCAAAATGCATCGAGGGGTCGAGCATCGAGGACGGCGTATTGGCGCAGTGCACGATACCGCACTCAAAACCCGCATCCTTAATGGCCTGAACGGCCTCGGTAAAGCGCTGACACTGCAGCTTGTAGTCCCAGCCCGAAGGTTCATCGGCCGTGGCGAAGTGCGTAAATACGCCGTCGCACTGAATACCGCGATGGAAATTTATACCGCGGACAAAGTCGAGCACCTGCGTGTAGTGAACGCCGATACGATTCATGCCCGTCTCGATGGCGAGATGATACTTGCCCACTTTGCCCGCCGCGACGGCACATTCGCCATACGCAAGAGCAAAGTCAGACGTATAGACCGAGGGCATGATATCAAACTCGAGCAACGTCGGAATGGCCTCGATAGGCGGCTCGCTTAGGATGAGGATGGGTTTCGTAATCCCGCCCTGTCGGAGCTCAACGCCCTCGTTAACCGTCGCCACGGCAAACATGTCGGCACCGGCCGAATACATGATCTTGGCGCACTCAACAGCTCCATGACCATAAGCATCGGCCTTGACCACGCAGCACAGGCGCTGACGCGGATTCAACAAGTTCTTATAGGCCCTCGTGTTGCGACGGAGCGCCCCGCGGTCGATCTCGACCCAGGACCAGCGCGTCAAATCGGCTTTATTCATGATTAGTCATCCGACCCTTCGTCCATGATTCCCAGATCTTCGAGCGCATCCTTTGCCGCCAGCTCCATGGCAGGACCGATCAAGTCGATAAGATCGGTCGCGATAACGCTCTTCTCACCATACTCCGTCGCCGCGGCAAAACCGGCGTAGCTGTGAAGTGCGACGGCGTACGAATACAGCAACTCCCAACGATCCATCTCGTCGCGCATGGTGGCAAGCGTGCCGGCCAAAATACCCGCGAGAACATCACCCGAACCGGCAGTTGCCAGAGAAGCCGGACCCGAGAGCGGCAGCAGTACACGCTCAACGCCACAGATAGCCGTCGTCGGCCCTTTGGCAATGACCACCAGATTGTCGGAGCCTGCAGCCCAGACAACCTTCTGCGCGGCTGCAATCGCGGTACCAAGGTCGTTCACCTCGTCACCGGCAACCAGACGCGAAAGCTCACGATAGTGCGGCGTCATAACCAACGGCTGCTCGCGACGATACATCTCGGGGTTACTATCAATACCGTCAATGGCAATCTTAGCAAGACAGTTGAGTGCATCGGCATCCAAAATAAGCGGTACATCAAGCTCGAGCAAGCCCGAAACCACCTGCATAGCGCCGGCAGACGTCGTCATACCGGGACCGCACAGTACGCAGCTGTACTTCTTTGCAATCTCGCACACCGTCATGCGCGCAGCGGCGCCAAAGGAGCCGCGGGAATCAGACGGAATAGCAAATACGGGAATCGAAGGAAGTGCAATGCGAATAAGATTAGCGCAGGCGTCAGGAGCCGCGACTGCCACGTAACCAGCACCCGCGCGAGCTGCAGACTTGGCCGCCATAATGGCAGCACCAGGATATTGCGCAGATCCGGCGACAATAAGCACAGAGCCACGGGAATACTTATCGATATTCGTAGGTAGTGGGGCAAAGTAATCAACTAAGTCACCGGGCTCGACAATCTCGGCGGCGTGGTCGACATCATCGATGACCTCGTCAAGACGGTCGTAAAGATTGCCGCAGATCAAATCGCCAGCATACTCAGGGCCATCAGCGCTATACAGACCAATCTTGGGCGCAATCATCGTCACCGTATGTTCGGCGCGAATGCAGTCGTCATCAACAACGCCCGTCTCGGCATTCAGGCCCGAGGGGACATCAATGGATACGACACAATCGGCGCATTCATTGACCGTAGGAATCCAGATGGAGAACGGCGCACGCAGATTCCCATGGAAACCGGTACCAAAAATGGCATCGACAACAACATCGGCCTTATCGATCAAAACCTCGAGTTCGTCACGCGAGGGGCCAACGCAAACGTGCACATCGCGGCCGGCAGTACGACGAGCAACATGACGTGCCAGAGCAGCAGGAATCTCATCCGGCTCAACCGGAGAAACGATATCGACGTCCACGCCCTTATGGCTCAGGATATCGGCGGCAACCCAACCGTCGCCGCCATTATTACCAAAACCGACCAGAACGAGAACCCGATCGGGATTGAGCTTCAAAACCTCGTTGGCGGCAAACTCACCAGCTAGCTCCATAAGCTCGGCCTTCGAAGTCCCTTCGCGTTCGATGATATCCTCGAGACGAACAACTTCTTCGGTACTCAAAACCGGTTTCATCTATGCTCCTAGCGTATCTTGCGAAGCATCGCCCAGGTGCTCCGTCAATGCTGAATTCTGCAGCTGCTCAAGCTCATCTAAAACAGAGCGAGCCTCTTTAAATGTCTGCGCTACGCGTTTTTTGGTACTCACCTTTTCCTCTTTTGGCTTAGGCCGAGCATCTTCGGTAATCGCGATGGCATTCGCAACGGCTAAGTCTCCTGTAAGCGTAATGGAAAGAGCGACCTCAACAACACCCAGCTCTTGAGCGATCTCGAGAGCGCGGCCCGAAAGCAGCGCTTTCGGTTTGCCGAGTTTATCACGCGTAACCGAAACATCCTTGCGACCAACGCCTTGACTAAAACCCGTGCCGAGAGCTTTAAGTACCGCCTCGCGCGAAGCAAAGCGGCTGGCATAGTGAGCAGCGGGACGCGATGATGCATCACAATACGCACGCTCTTCTTCGGTAAACACACGCCGAGCAAACGACGGCGTCTTTTCAAGAATTGATTTCATACGGGAAATCTCGACGATATCAACGCCGATACCAGCTTCAGCCATGTTCACCTCCATATCGCACAGACTAAGTTATTGTAGCCCGTTCACAGAAGATGCGACAAACGAGGGTTATAAAACACAGCTACTATGTGAGACAAAAGCCTCTAAACGCAAAAAAAGGGGGAGGCCGCGAGGCCTCCCCCTTCTCAGTT
>ERZ1673738.5176-NODE-5176-length-12146-cov-7.731619_pt1 | contig 12146 bp, 8 predicted proteins | sample MGYA00580198_ERZ1673738 | MGnify/ENA primary metagenome ERZ1673738 (study PRJEB41218, sample SAMN15661784) | gut metagenome | host: Homo sapiens | place: Canada: London | collected 2015-08-20/2019-03-30 | study: EMG produced TPA metagenomics assembly of... | reverse complement strand
CCTGCTGAACGATCTCACCGTGATCGACCACAAAAATTTGGTCGGCATGGCGCACAGTTTTCAGCCGGTGAGCAATCATGATGACCGTCTTATCGTGGGTCAATTCCGCAACAGCCTCCATCAGCTCCTTTTCATTTTCGGGGTCAACATTGGCAGTGGCTTCGTCCAGAATGATGATGGGAGCGTCCTTCATGATCGCCCGGGCAATCCTACCTGTATAAGCAGAGCAAGGCGGCGTCCGAGATCACGAAGCAGCTCAAGGAAATCTACAACAGCGGCGAAAAGACCCGCAAGGAGAAGATGAGCGAGGCTCGTGACCTGCTGGAGCTGCGTAACGAGATTTATAGAAAAGCCCTGTTGACCGTCGGCACCTACGAGGAAACCGCAAAGAGCATCGGAAGTGCAGACAGCGATGTGGTGGAGCGAGAAGCAAACCGCAAGGCGTTCGGCGCAGAGTACGCACTAAAGACATACAACAAGGATGTCGGAGAAAAGGCAGCCGAGTATGTCGCACAGGGCGTTACCTACGACCAATACTACGCCGCATACTTTGCAGCCCGTGGTATCGTAGGTGACAAGGGCGAGAACGGCAAGACGATTGCCAACTCTGCAAGCCGCAAAAAGAAAGAAGCTATCGACAAGGCCGTTCCAGGCGCAAGCACAAAGCAAAAGCACCTTTTGTACGAGGCACTCGGAGTGTCAGAGAAGGTGTGGTAAAGAGATGCCCCCTCCGTAACTGGAGGGGGTATTTTACTGTGTAGTTTCTGTGTAGCCTATATGCAAAAATACCGCAATAAACAGCAATATTTGCAAAGACTAAAAATGCTGAAAACCCGCATGAACAAAGGAAAAACCCGCATTTCTGCGGGCTTTTCTTTGGCGGAGATGGAGAGATTCGAACTCTCGAACCGCTTTTGACGGTTACACGATTTCCAGTCGTGCGCCCTCGACCAACTAGGCGACATCTCCATGTCGTTATCAGGACGGTCAAGCAAAGCCCTGACGAGAATTTATTATACCGTATTACCGGCATAAAAGCAACCCCCTTTTTGCAAAAAAGTTGCCCTAAAAGACATTTTTTCGCATTACGGGCAAAGAAAGGATTGCGCCCGGCCCTTTGGCGTACTATAATATTATAAATCACTTTCGGAAAAAAGGAAGGATAAGACCCATTAAACGAGTAGAGATCAAAGCACTGTTTGCGGAGCCGGAGCGCTACACCGCGGAGCCGGTCACTATCTGCGGCTGGGTGCGCACCCTGCGCTCCAGCAAGGCCCTTGGCTTCATCGAGCTGAACGACGGCAGCTACTTCAGCAATCTGCAGGTGGTGTTTGAGGAAAATAAACTGGCCAATTACGATGAGATCTCCCGCCAGAATGTCGGCGCGGCGCTTATTGTCACCGGCCGCCTGCTGCTGACCCCCGAGGCCAAGCAGCCCTTTGAAATCCACGCGGAGAAGATCACCGTGGAGGGCGCCTCCACCCCCGATTATCCCCTGCAGAAAAAGCGCCACAGCATGGAGTTCCTGCGCACCATCCAGCACCTGCGTCCCCGCACCAATACCTTTAGCGCGGCGTTTAGAGTGCGTTCTGTTGCGGCCCAGGGTATCCATAGGTTCTTTACCGAGCGCGGCTTTGTGTATGCGCACACCCCGCTCATCACCGGCAGCGACTGCGAGGGTGCCGGCGAGATGTTCCGCGTCACCACCATCGATCCCGCCGATCCCCCCCTGACCGAGGACGGCAAGATTGATTACAGCCAGGATTTCTTCGGCAAAGCCACCAATCTCACCGTCAGCGGTCAGCTGGAGGGTGAGTGTATGGCTATGGCCTTTGGCAAGATCTACACCTTCGGCCCCACCTTCCGCGCGGAAAAATCCTACACCGGCCGCCATGCCGCCGAGTTCTGGATGATCGAACCGGAGATCGCCTTTGCCGACCTGGAGGACAATATGGTGCTGGCGGAGGACATGATAAAATATGTGCTGCGCTATGTGATGGAGCAGTGCCCCCGCGAGCTGGAATTCTTCAATAACTTTGTAGATAAGGGACTGCTGGAACGCCTGAACCATGTGGTAAACAGCGACTTTGCCGTCTGCACCTATACCGAGGCCATCGAGCGGCTGCAAAAGGCCGATGTGGAGTTTGAGTACCCCGTAAGCTGGGGTGTGGACCTGCAGACTGAGCATGAGCGCTACCTCACCGAAAAGATTTTCGGCAAGCCGGTCTTTGTTACCAATTATCCCAAGGAGATCAAGGCCTTCTATATGCGCCTGAACGATGATGGTAAGACGGTGGCGGCCGTGGACCTGCTGGTGCCCGGCATCGGCGAAATCATCGGCGGCAGCCAGCGTGAGGAGCGTCTGGACATCCTGCTGGACCGCATCCACGAGCTGGGGCTGAATGAGGAGGACTACTGGTGGTACCTCGACCTGCGGCGCTTCGGCGGCGCGCGCCACGCCGGTTTCGGCCTGGGCTTCGAGCGGCTCATCATGTATGTCACCGGCATCCCGAATATCCGTGATGTACTGCCCTTCCCCCGCACCACCGGCTTTGCGGAATTCTAAACCGAATATATATGCTGAAGTCCTCCGCATGGGATCCCATGCGGAGGACTTCAGTTTGTTTATTTACGGAGGGCGATTTAATCCGCAGAGAAGGTTTGCTGGAAAAACCGCCGGACCATTTCAGCGGTGTCATCAGTGTGGTCCTCGGTGGTAATCAGATAGTATTCAGAGCCATACAGGGGATCCTTCAGTGGGACAGCCCGAATCTGGGAAGAGGGAAGCATCCAGTTCGGCTGGAAGGTGGGGTAGACCCAGTTGTAGTTTTCTACGCATACATTGCGCAGCTCGGAGATGTTCTTGGAGATGATCTCCAGCTTGGGCACAAATCCGGCTCGCTGGCAGTGACGGAGAAAACCGTCTGTTTGAATATCTCCGGTACGGATCCCTTCCCGGATGGGATCATAGTACAGGATAAAGCTCTGCTCCCGCAGGTCGCCCACATCTACTTCCGCTTGTCCAGCCAAGGGGTGGTCCGCCCGCATGACAATACATAGCGGCTGATTGTGCAGCAGGGTACAGCGGGTACCCGGTATGGTGCAGAAGGCAGGCGTTTTATTACGGTCCTCCTGCCAAAAGACACAAGTGACCAGCAGCGCGTCAAATTCCCGACTGCGCAGGCAGGTTTCGACCTCCGAGGATTGATAAAATAGAAACTGAATATTGTGCCCGGGGGCATACAGATAGAATTTTTCCATCAGCAGGCACTCGGTTTTTATGCTGATGCGCCCCAGAGGAAGACCGATGGTATAGGGCTTCTCATCCTGGCCCTTCAGCCGGCTGATGTGAAACTCCAGCGATTCATATTGTCCCACCACCTGTGCGATATAGGGAAGAACGCTGGTGCCCGGCCCTGTCAGCTTCAGGCGCTCGCCCCGGGCGGGACGGTCAAATAAGGTGATGCCCAGGGCCTCCTCCACACACTTCACCTGCCGGGAGACCGAGGAGGGCGCACAGGGGATCTCCTCAGCGACCTTGCTGAAATTCAGGTGGGTGGCCACCAGCAGTACAGTCTTCAGGTATTGGATCTCCATAGTGCGCCCTCCTTTTGGTTATGGCAGCGGGTAGGCAATGCAGCGGGGCTTCCTCAGTGTCTCAGTGACGGTAGGAAAGGGAATCCGCCCGAACAACGGATGTGGCATCCGTCTTTTTGGGGTCCTTCTTTTCTCCGGGCTGGGGGCGGCGGTTCCGGCGCAGGGCTTCATCCATGTGGATCTTGACGCCGCGGCTGGCCAAAGTGTGCTGCAGGGCGGGCACATCCAGCGCCTGCAGGCTGATATTCTCCTTGGCAGCCACGGAAACAGCCAAGCCGGCAGCTTCACCGGTGAGAACACAGGCGGGAATAAACCGTGCGACTTCCCAGCCGCGGCCGGTGGCGGAAACGATCCTTCCGGCTGCGGCAATGTTGGTGATCTCGGTATCGATGAGGCCGCCGTATGGGAACTCGTATACTTCGGCAGGAATTTCCAGAGAGTGGATCATGCAGCCGATTGAGCTTTCCACATACCGGTCAGGCACTACCTCCAGCTGCTCCTTGCCAACCAGCCGGCGGGTCATACGGAACTGCGGCATAAGCGGCAGGGTCATCTGCGCGTAGGAGGGGCTCTGGTGCTGCTTTAAGTAGTCCAGCGCCAGCTTGCGGCTGGTACGGATATATCCGTTGACGCCCTCACTGGTGGTGCCATAGTACATGGGGATCTCCGCCTCGCTGTTATCGGCATCGGGGCGAAGCCCCAGCCAGCGCAGCGGCAGTGCCTGCAGGGCCTGCCCGGTCTCCAGGCCTTTTTTCATGGTATCCAGGTCTATTTCATGTGCCCAGTGGGAAACAATGCTCCGCTGTGTTTCGGTGGGAGCGCCGGCCCGGAACATCAGGTCCAGGTCGCCGCTGGCATCCACAAAGGCCTTGGCCAGGTAGGCGGTGCGTCCGGATTTGTTTTCGACAATGACGCCCTTGCAGGTTTTACCCTCCATGATGGGCGCGCAGAAGTTGGTATCAAAAACGACCTGAATACCTTCCTGTTCCATCAGCTCATCCAGTGCGCACACGGCAGCCGGGATATTAAAATTGGTGCGGTAGCGGCCGGTGGGGGTGTCCACGGTATCGGGCCCGTTCCGCCAGCAATCTGGCAGGTTATCGTAGCCGTAGCGGATGCAGACATGCAGCAGCTCCTCCGCCAGGCCGCCATATACCTTGTGCCCCAAACCGTCATCCAGAGGCAGATAGATGCAGACATGGCCCAGGGTAGCCAGACCGCCCAGGATGATGCTTTTCTCCAGCAGAATGACCCGGGAGCCATTGCGTGCGGCCGAAACCGCGGCGGCTACACCGGCTACGCCGCCGCCTACTACGATCACATCCGCTTCCCCCGCAACGGGGATGGAATGGGATTGCTCAGTGATTTGCTTTGGTTTTTCCATTGATGGTATGCCTCGTTTCTTAGTGTATTATAGCAGATGCGCGGGAAGAAGGGAACAGGCCATATCGTCCCGGAAAAGCCGGTTAGGGCAGAATGTAGCTGCAGCCAAGGGCAATCACATAAACCACAATGATATAAACAGGAATCACCTTGATGGCATCGTGCCAAATAAAGCGGTTGTCTATCTCCTCACGGTCCAGCAGCAGCGCGGCGTAGATGGTACCTGCATAGGTCAAGAAGGCCATGTTGGCGCACAGGCTCAGCGTCGCGGCGGTAACAGATGCGCTGATCCCGGTGTCCAGCTGCATCTGGCATACAAAAGGCATGATGGCCGCGTTGCCCAACAGGGTAAGGGGGGTGCCGTTGCAGATGTTGGTGATGATGGTGATAACAATAGTAAGGAGCAGCAGCAGCAGCGGCAGCGGCATATTGCCGAATACGGGTTTAAGCAGGGAGATGATCCAGTCGCGAATGCCCAAATCAGCGGAAGCCATGGCATTGCCCAGGAAGGTGAAGCAGCCAACGATGCACACCACATTCCACAGGGTGCCTTCACTCAGCAGCTTCATGGGGTTGGCCAGCGGCTTGCCGTCTACTTTGATAAGCCCCAGAATGCCCAGCGCCAGCAGGAAAATGAGGGTAGTGCCGATAGGAGCCAGAACAGCGCTTCCGGGGAAGTCCTTCGGCAGCAGCGGGATCACGATGATATACAGGAAGGACAGGCAGAAGATGGTGAGAATGAGCTTCTGGCGCTTATTAAATTTCTTGGGAATGTTGCGCAGCGCCTCTACATTTTCAATATCCAGCTCCTTCAGCGGGGCAACATTGCACTTAAATACACCGGGGATCATAAAGGCCAGGATGCACAGCCATACCAGATTGACCAGGATGCACACGAACATATAGGTGAACATATTGATGCTCAGTCCAAAGCCCTGCATGCTGGTATTGATAAGGGTGTAAATGGTAAGGGCAATGCCCTTGAAGGGGAAGCAGAAATTACCCATGCAGCCCAGGTAGATGCCCAGCAGCATGAATTTGCAGAATCTGTCCTGCTTATCATAGCCGCACACATCCCGGATGGACTCATAAATGCCGAAGTACAGCAGCGCGGTGGGGATAAACCCGATGAACATGGAAACGATAAAGCTGGAGAAGAACAGCGAGAACAGCAGCGCGACCGGGCGTCCTCGAAGCGCCTTGATGCTAAGCAGCTTGCGCACCAGCACATCGATCACGCCGGCTTCCTTGAGCGCCACGCACAGCGCAGATACAAAGATCAGCTGGGGGACGGTAGAACCGCCCATCCAACTGGAAACAGCGGCGGAGGATGTCAAAAAGCCGCTGTATACCATGGCGATAATACCCAGGATAGCAGCTAGGGTGGACTGGGAAGTGAATACTGTAAGCAGAATAACGCCGATAAATACGCCCAGGGCATTGGAGCCGACCTGTGTAACCACGGAGAACGGGCCCAGAATCCGGCCGAAAAAGAACATAAAGAGGAACGCGATCAAAATGATCGGCCACTCACGCTTTTGGGCAGCTGACTTTGTCATAGTAGTTCACATGCAAGGCTAAGCACGGAGCTTTGCATGCGATCCTCCCTTCTGTAATTTTTATTCTCAGGTGAACGGTGATCTGCCGCCTTCGGTCGCGATCCGAAAACGGATTCCATAATAAATTGTGCACAATCTACACTTTTTATTTTAGAAAGCCTTGTGTATAAAGTCAATTGCACAATCCGCACGCACTGTTGCAACTTTGGCATAGCATTCGCTTCCGTCCCTATATGGAAGGTCCTCCCGCCGCCCCGCTGACCTGATTGGCGGCATGTCTCTCCCCTGTGGGAGTGCCTCATCCCCCGCAAAAATGTATTTTCTCATACTTTGGGATGATTTACACCACCCGCTTTGGCTGGTAAAATAAGACCAGAACACAAAATACCGCCGATCCATCATACCATAAGGGGACTGGTCCCCTTCGGCATCCCGTGGCCCCCACGGGATGAACCCGCCGTAAAGGGAGGGAGCGCATGGCCAAAAATGTAGTCATCCGGCCGTCTGTCCGGGAACAGTACCAAAAATTCATGGCACGGGGCAGGGTGCTGTTTTTCACCGCGCCCTGCGGCTTTGGCAAAAGCACCCTGGCCGAAACGCTGCTTGCCGGGCAGCAGGTGCTTTCTCTCACCGCCGGGGAGCCGGACTTCGCCCTGCCGGCGGATGATAAGGGCTGGCAGGTCCTCTTGATCGATGACCTGCGGCAGATGACCGAGGAGCCGGATCAGCAGGCGCTGTGCCAGCTCATCCGGGAGTACAGCGACCGCCGGTTCGTCCTGCTTTCCCGCGGGGCGGTGCCGGGCTGGCTCATGGCCTTCCAGTATGCCGGGCTTATGGCGGTGCTGGATGCCGACGCCCTGCTTTTTGACCGGGAGGATATCCGCAGCCTGTTCCGGCAGCAGGGCACCCCCGTCAGCGAATCGGAGCTTTCCGAGATCCTGCGGGAAACCAGCGGCTACCCGCTGGGCGTGGCGGTCATCGCCCACTGCATGGTCGGCGGCCGCCCCTATGGCCCGGAGCTCATCGCCCAGGGCTACCACGAGGTCTTTTTCTACTTCGAGGCGGCGGTCTACCGCCGGTTCGATCTGCCCATTCGCCGTTTTTTGCTGGAGCTTGCCCCCTTTGAGAGCTTCGATGCCGAGTTGGCCCGTATGGTCAGCGGCGATCCCCACGCCGGGGAACGCCTGGCCTGGCTCCAGCACAATACCACCATGCTGCGCCCCGATGATGTGCAGCGGTTCCGGTTCTGGCCGCAGTTCCGCACCTTTTTGCTGTGGGAGATGGACCGGGAATACAGCGAGGAAAAGCGCCGCACCGTTCTGGGCCGCGGCGGCCTCTACTACGAGCTGAAAGAGGATTACAGCCATGCGCTGGAGTGCTACACCATGGCAGGGGATCATTCCAAGGTCTCCGAGCTTCTGGTGCGCAATGCCGAGCTTCATCCCGGCATGGGCCATTACAGCGAGATGGAGAAATACTACCGCAGCCTGCCGGAGCAGGAGATCGCCGCCTCCCCGGCGCTGATGCAGGGCATGAGTATGCTGTGCGCCCTGGCGGCCGATTATGAGGGCAGCGAGCGCTGGTACCAGGCGCTTTCTCAGTTTGCCCGCTGCCGTGCCAAAAGAGACGCGGCCGGGCGGCAGGCCCGGGGCCGGCTGGCCTGGTTGGATATCTCCCTGCCGCAGCGCGGCGTCACCGATCTCACCGCCATCATCCCCGCGGCCTACCGGCTGTTGGTCAATAAGGAAGTGACCCTGCCGGCCTTTTCGGTCACCAGCGCCCTGCCCAGCATTATGAACGGCGGCAAGGACTTCAGCGAATGGAGCCGCCGGGATGACCTGCTTTATCAGACCATCCGTGTCCCGGTGGAGGCCATTCTGGGCCGGGATGGCGTGGGTCTGCCGGATTGCGCCATTGCCGAAAGCAAGTTTGAAAAAGGCGAGGACATCACCGCCCGTATGCTGGCCCTGATGCCCCGATTGGGGGAGATCCAGCGGGACGGCACCCCGGATATTGAATTCGCCGCGGTGGGCCTGCTGGCCCGCAGCCAGTTGGCGGCCGGCCACTCCCAGGATGCCCGCAGGACGCTGGAAAGCCTGCGGCAGCGCTTCGCGGAAGGCGGCCAAAGCCGATTTTTGCCCAATATCGATGCCATGCTGTGCCGCATTGACCTGCGGACTGGCGATACCGATGCCGTAGATAGCTGGTACCGGGAAAAGGCCCCGCGCGACCCCCTCAGCATCAATATCATGAAGCGCTACCAGTACTTTACTCAGGCCATGGCGGAGCTTGCTCAGGGCCGGCCGCAGGCCGCCCTGCTTACCCTGGCTCCGCTGGAACCCTACTGCATCGCCTGCCAGCGGAAGATGGATCACACCACCCTGCTGCTTTTGCGGGCCGTGGCCCAGTACCGGCTAAAGGACGAAGCCTGGCGGCAAAGCCTTACCGATGCCCTGCGCATTGCCGCCGGGTTGGGGTTCATCCGCCCGGTAAGCTGCTGCGGCGCCGCCCTGCTGCCCCTGCTGCAGGCCCTGCCCAGCCCGGAGGAAGAGAGCTGGTACCGGCAGGTGGTGGCCTTTGCCCGGGTGCAGGCCGCCCGGTATCCCTACTTTTTGGTGCCGCCCCTGCCCCCCGGCGAGGAAATGACCGCCACCGAGCTGCAGGTGCTGCGCCTGATGTGCGCCGATAAAAGCAATGCCGAGATCGGCCGCATCTTGGATATCAAGCTGCCCACGGTAAAAACCCATGTCAGCCATATCCTCACCAAGTTGAATGTCAGCCGCCGCAGCGAGGCCAAAACCGCCGCCCGCCGCCTGTGGCTGATCGAATAAGATAATAAAAAACTGTAATTCTGGAGGAGCGTATGAAGAAACGAGTAAGTAGTATTTTGCTGGCCGCCGTGCTGTGTGTTACCATGCTGTCTGTTGTAGCACTGGCAGATGAATGTCAACATGACTGGGAGTATAAAGATACAGGTACAGGCTTAAACTGTATTGAGACCTGCACAAAGTGCAGCACTACGCAAGGATCTTCCCGCCAGCACCGTGATGATGGTTTAAACAATAACGCTAAAGATGGAAAATGTGACTTTTGTAGTGCAGAGTTGGCTGTTTCCTTTAATGATTTGTTCCGTACCATTTGTGCCACCACATGGGAAGCGGCGTTTAAGGAAATTGGATCGACCAGTGGAACCCTTTATCCAATCGCAGATACAACCGAGACGATCACCTATAACGAAAAAGGAAATGTTACCATCAATTTGGCCGGATTAACCATAAATAAATTGAAAGTAACAAAGGGCACGCTTACCATAACAGGAAGTGGCACCATCACCAAGCTGGAAGTTAGCGGCGGTACCGTTCAACTCTCCGGCGGCACCTACGGCACCATCACCCCGCCAGCAGGAAAGAGTGTAAATGACCTGTTGGCTCCGGGTTACTATGCCGTTCAGACTGCAAACGGAATATCCGTTCAGCAGGCCCCCATCACCAATGTAACGGTATCCGTATCCAATAACGATAATACTGTTTATGGCTACTCCGAGGCCGATGCTCCCGTCCTTACTGCCACAGTAACCCCAAGTGACCTTCAGGGCGTTACCTACCAGTGGTACAAGGTAAACGGCAGCAAGAAAACCGCGATTGATAATGCTACTGCCCAAACCTATACAGTGGAAACCGGCCTGAATGCGGGGTACTACGATTACTGCTGCACAGCCACCGTTGGCACCTACTTCCTCACCAGCGAGGAAGTCAAAGTGACCATTGCCAAGGCGGATGGCCCCCAGCTGGGCACCATCAATGTGAACCAGGTCTTTAATGATACCGCCAGCAAGACCATCAATATCTATGAATCCATTGGTACGGCATTGGATCAGCTGAAAGCGGATGCAGGAACGCTGCGTTTCCACTCAGGAACTTATTCTCCCGAAAACACGATAAAAAGTGGCTGGGATGTGGATGTTAATACTGGCGCCATTACTTATCAGCTGGCTGAGGGCTTGAGCGTAGGCCAAACCATTACAATAACCATGCAAGTTGGTTATAATGAGGCCTATTCCAAGAACCACGAGGATGCCACCGTCACTGTAAATATCGCCCTCACCATGGCCACCCCCACTGGCACCCCCAATTACACCCCCATCATCTCCAGCGGCAAGACCCTGGCCGATGCCCACCTCAATGCCGATAATAATGCATTCTCTGTGCCTGGTGATGTAATGTGGGCAGTTGATGGTGACCCAGAAAGCGTGAAAGTCGAAAAAGGGACAGCCTACGAGTGGATCTTCCGTCCGAATGACGATAAGCACTTTGAAGTAATCCGCGGCTCCATCATCCTGTGGACCGAAAGCGGCAGCGGTGTGGTGATCATCGTTCCTTCCCAGTCCGGTGAAAGCACCCCCGCCAGCAACCCCAATACCGGCGCGGCCCATGTGGGCCAGCCGCTGCCCGGCTTGGCCCTGCTGGCGCTTGCGGCTCTGTGCCTGTATGCAGGAATCCGCCGCTTCTAAACAGCCATCCTCACTTACCTCTCTGGGGGCAGCAGTAGGTTCAAACCCTGCCGCTGCCCCCATTCTATCCCATGTGTGAGTTGAACCCCGGCCGAAGATGTGATATAATTTTCCCCAGCGCGGCATGGCCGCCAAAAACCGTGACCGGAGGGCCTTATGAATACCTTCTTGAAGCTGGCTTTTTTGTTCTATATCGGTTCTTCGCTGGGCTGGGTGCTGGAGCTTTTCTTCCGGCGCTTTATTTCCGGCAATAATCCCGAGCGCAAGTGGATCAACCCCGGCTTTATGGTGGGGCCGTATGTGCCGCTGTACGGCACCGGGCTTTGCATCCTGTACCTGGTTTCCCGCCTTTCGGAAAGCCGTCAGATCGCCAACCCTGTGTGGAACCACATTGCCATGCTGGTGCTGATGGCCGCCGCCATGACCGCCATCGAGTACATTGCCGGCATCCTGCTGCTGAAGGTGATGAATGCCCGTCTGTGGGATTACAGCCGCCGCTGGGGCAATGTGAATGGTCTTATTTGCCCCCTGTTTTCCGTCATTTGGGCAGTGATGGGCGCGGCCTATTATTTCTTTGTGGATCCTTACATTTTGCGGGCACTGGATTGGCTTTCCCGCAATTTGGCGTTTTCCTTTGTCATCGGCGCGTTTTTCGGCGTTTTCGCCATCGATTTCGTCTATTCCACCCACCTCATGGTCAAGATAAGGACCTTTGCCCGCGAGAAGAATGTGGTGGTCCGCTATGAGGAGCTGAAGGCCTACTTTAAGGCCGGCCGGGAAAACGGCCGCCAGCACTTTTTCCTGGCCCTGCATACCGAGATCCCGCTGCGGGAAAAGCTGCAGCAGTACTACGATTACCGCCGAGCCCGCCGGGAGGAGCTGGACCGCATCCTGCACGGGGAGGACGGCACCAGCAGCACCGCCAAAGCAGAATAAGCCTTTTTACCGGAGGGAAGCGGCGAGCTTCTCTCCGGGCCTTTTTATGTGGGTAGGTCCCATCTCATCTTGCCTGCCCGGCGGAGGCCAGTTTGCAGTCGCCTATCGGCGTCGCGGGGCCTTTTGCAAAGGCATAGTTAGCACCGCTCGCCGCGGGGGCC
>ERZ1673738.5171-NODE-5171-length-12160-cov-3.472780_pt1 | contig 12160 bp, 8 predicted proteins | sample MGYA00580198_ERZ1673738 | MGnify/ENA primary metagenome ERZ1673738 (study PRJEB41218, sample SAMN15661784) | gut metagenome | host: Homo sapiens | place: Canada: London | collected 2015-08-20/2019-03-30 | study: EMG produced TPA metagenomics assembly of... | reverse complement strand
GGGAAGTAGCCTATCATGGAGATTCAATTGCCTATGACTATGATTCAATTGGTAATATTAAAAATATAGAAATAGAAGATATAGATGGAACTGTTTTTAATAAGGATTATACTTATGATGGTTTATCAAGATTAAAATCTTCAACTATCAATGGGGTAACAAATACTTATGACTATGATTCTAATAATAACATTATAAAGAAAAATGATGTTGAATATAAGTATGAAGGAATCCTAAAAGATCAATTGACAAGTAGAACTGATGGTACAACAATTACGTATGATACTAATGGTTTTATTGGTAATCCATTAAAAATCTATAAGCCAAATCAAAAATTAGAATTGGCTTGGGATGGAAGAAGATTAAATAGTGTTCATGACATTGTATCTACAAAAGTGTTAAATTTTGAATATAATGCTAGTGGTGTACGAGTTACTAAAGAAGTAGAAGATGAATATACTGAATCATACATTTTAGATAGTAATAGAATTGCTATTTTAAAAAGAAGAGAAGAAAATGCAGAAAAAGTATTAAACTTTGTATACGATGAAACACAAATGCTTGTAGGATTTACTTACAATGGAAATGAATATTTCTATGATAGATTGGTTACGGGCGAAATTAGACATATCATTGATAAGATTGGAAAAATACTTGTATCTTATGAATATGATGATTGGGGTATGCCTACTATTACATCAGATGGGTCTACTTTAGGAAATGAACTTGCTACATTAAATCCATTTATGTATAAAGGTTATTTTTATGATTCAGAAATTAAGATGTACTACTTAAAATCTAGATATTATGATCCTGATTTAGGAAGATTTATTAATGCAGATGCAGAAGTTGGTTCTGTTGGTGAAACAATGGGTATGAACCTATATGCGTACTGTAAATGTAATCCAATTGGTTATTCTGATGAAAACGGAAATTGGCCGAAATGGGCAACTAAAGTATGTATTGGTTTAGCCGTTATTGCGGTATGTGCTATTGCTGTAGGAGTATGTGTAGCAACAGGAGGATCTGCTTGTGTCGCAACTTCTATGCTAGTTGGTGCTGTAAAAGGTGCATTAATTGGTGCGGTACAAGGAGCAATAACTGGTGCTATAACTGGTGCAATTACTGAAGGTATTAAGACAGGAACATGGGAAGGTGCTTGGAAAGGAGCTATCTCAGGAGCAATTGATGGAGCTGCTGATGGTTTCATGTTTGGTGCAATTGGTGGTGCAATTTCAGGAGCAATGAATCCTAAATTCTGCTTTGTTGCAGGAACACTTGTAATGACTAAACAAGGCTTAAAAGCGATTGAAGAAATTCAAATAGGTGATCAAGTATTATCCTATAATGATAATTTAGAAATTTTTGAATATAAAGATGTTGTGGAAGTTTATAACAACGAAGCAACAGAATTATGTCATATTCATACTGAAAAAGAAGAAATTGTATGTACATCAAATCATAGTGTATTAACAAGTGATGGATGGAAATTAGCTAGTGAATTAACAGCAAAAGATAGAATCAAAACATCAAATGGATTTGTACAAATTCTATCCACTGAAATTGAGCAATTAAAAGAAAAAATAAATGTTTACAATTTAAATGTATTAGGTTATCATACATATGTAGTCGGCAACGATTTATTGGTTGTTCATAATAAATGTGTAAAAATGAATGAGAAGAAATTTATGAAAGATAATAAAATGGATAGCAAACAATTTCACGAATTAAAAAGAGACATTATTAAAGATTCTAAACTTCCAAAAAAATATGGAAAAAATCCTGATATTTATTATGATAATAAAACATATGAGGTTTTTTTGAGAAGTAGAACTAATCCATCACTAGAACTTTTTGATACAGGATTGAAATTGATAGGCTATATAATATAAAATTAAAAAAAATATGGTAAAGGAGGTATATAGAATGGATATTATTATACTATGCATAAATCAAAAGGAAAAAATCCCTGAAAAAACTGAAAACTTTTATGTAGATTGTCTTTTTGATGAAAATGAGAAAAAAAGCTATTGCAGTGATATTTATTTTATGATTAATTCAATTTATGGAGGGTTATATTCTATATTTTCCGAAGAAGCCTATAATAATGATGATTTATTGGGTGGAACGATTGATATAATAGATTTTAAAGAAAAAAACAATCGAGAAAACTACCTCATTTGCGATGCATTTGATTTGCAATTTTTAAAGGAAAATACTGATTATGCTTTTGATATAGTTTATTTTATAAATGATAATAGAACAAATAGATTTAAAAAATTACTTCAGTATTTTATAAAAAATTCTACTACCAAATCTTGTGTTGTTTTATTTAGACAAGGATTGGAAAGCCCAGAAAAAATTGTAGGTCCTATTGATTTAAATACATTTTTTGAGATGGTTGAATCTGAAAAAATATATACAAATGTTGAATATGTTTTAAAAGGATAATTGATAAGTTTTTTTATTGATGAAGTTCACTTTTTATGATAGTATTATTGTGAAGGTTTGATATGCTTTGTATTTAAAAACAAGAAATAATTTCAAAAAAATATATCGTAATTGTCGGATTTATTGATTAAGCAATATAAAATAATTTTGATAAGAAACAGAATAATAAAGTATGATATATTTTTAGAGAGGTGTTTACATCTTCAGGATGTCAATACCTCTTTTTTAAATAATTCACAAAATTTGATTAGACTATAAAAATAATATAATTAATGTATTTATAGAAGGAATTAATTAGATAACTATTTTATATGGAATTATTGGTTTTGGAAGCTTAGCAGTAAGAAGTATATTTGTTATTGTTAACTTATTTATTGAAAAAAATATGTTTATGGTTACTCTTTACTTGATTACTATTATTTGCTTAAATATTGAATTAATAGTCAATAAAAGAAAATAATATTGTTGGTAAAAGAAATTTAAAGAATATATGTATATAGTGATATTAATGTGTATGACTATTTTGTAAAAAAGGAATAACTGAATAATATAAAATACCACTTGAAGCATAAGCAAAATGCCTATGCTTTTTAAAACTTAAAATTACTTTTTTATAAAATCATAAATAAAACGGGTTTCCCATTTGCTAAGGAAACGAAAATGTAAGTTGTTGCAATTTCCTTATCCTGCCCTGTTTTGAGAGGATTTTGCAACATATAAATCATTATTTATGTTGTCCACAAAAGATAATAAGAGATAAATGAGATTAAATGCTTTAAAATTCTATGTTTCTAATATCACTTTTTCACAGATTGATTATGTATTTTAAAGGTGTTGCATTTGATGCAACATCTTTTTTTGGCTTGTTGTATAAATGCAACAGACATATTAAGTAGTGTTGCATAATGTGCAACATAGATATTTACATCATTTTTTCAAGTAAATCAAAGAATAACTAAAAATTAAATATGAATAACGAAAGAATCTATACTCTTTTTTATTGTTTTAAAAAATAAATTGAAAATTTTTTTAGACGATTAATATGTTTTAACTGAATTATTAGTATGTTGTTGTTGTGAAAGACCATATAAAAGAGAAACTTGGAAAGTGAAAGGTGTGAATCAAAAATATTGCAATAAATCTATAACACTTAAAGAAGAAGAATTACATCAATCAATTTGTAAAGCAATTAACCATCCTATTGAACATCAAGATGAGTTCATAGCAATAATGATATCTCATCTAGAATCAGTTATCACAGGGAAAGATGCAAATACAGATATTTATGCTATACAACATCAAATAACTGAACTAAATAGATTAAGAGATGTTACGATTAATACGAGAATGAATACCAATGGCGATAAATCAAAATATAATACTGAGATAATTAATCTTACAAAACAAATACAGCATTTACGGGAACAATTAGAAATTGAAAAAGAAAAAGTAACGATGAATGAAGTACTTAATGTTGAAGTTGAGAGAATTAAAAACATATTAGCTGATTATAAAAATCACATTCTTCAATATGATGAATTAATGGTAAGAACACTTATCGAACATATTAGAGTTATTACTTTGTTTTTTACAAAACATGATAAATCATATTAATGAAGTTTGAAGATCAAATGAATACTTTTTATCAAAAAATGTTAGTATTTGCTAATAATTTATCTAATTAAATAGCCTTTTCGTATGCCTTACACAATTTTTGTAATACAAAATAATTGCATCATAAAAAGCCGTAAAAACGGCTTTTTTGTTTGTCCTGACATAATCTCTAGTGTTAATCTTCGTCTATTATCAGATTTTATAGAGTCTTTCAATCTAATGATTATATTTTAAGTAATTAAAAAAGATTTTGAGTTAGCAAATAACGGATAAAATAAGAATTAAAGATATGAAGTTATATAAATTTGTGATATTCCTTAATGAATTGGTAAAATAAAAAACTTATATATTGAATTCAAAATGTAGATTTTACAGTTAAATTTAAAAATTATTATTACTTGAAGTGTGAAGTAAAAAAAGGAATATTATTTTCAGTTTAGTTATGCTAAAGATGTGTAGAAATAGTTCATCTTTTGAAACAAAAAAGAGGAAACTATTCTAAAATTGACTCTGAAGTAATTAACTATGGCTTGAATGATAGTGAATATGCAGATAGTATTTTATTCTTTGTTATAAAATGCCGTGAAATATGTTTAAAATGGTTTTATTTATCTAGGATATTTTAAAATAGTTGGCTTGATATCATCATCTTTAAAATATTATTAATAAGTTATTAAACAAATAAAGTCAAATAACTGATATAATTGTAAAAATTTGGTATAATAAGGGTATAAAAAAAGGTCACACAACGTGACCTACGTTATCGCATAATGCTTATTTGCACTCGGTATGCTGAATACACTATTATTTTATCACAAAAGCATTTGCATGTCAAATAAAAAGAAAAATTGGGAGGATTGTATGAGAAAATATTCATTGGGATTAGATATTGGGACAAATTCGGTTGGTTGGGCAGTTGTAGATGAAAATAGCCAATTAGTTAAAAAAAATGGATTTACATTATGGGGTGTACGAATGTTTGAAGAAGCAAATACTGCTGCTGAAAGAAGAGGATATCGTAGTTCAAGAAGAAGATTAGCACGTAGAAGACAAAGAATTCTTTTATTACAAAATGAGTTTAATGCAGAAATATCAAAAATTGATAAGAATTTCTTTCAAAGATTAAATGACTCATTTTATAAAAAAGAGGATAAAATGTTGCAAAATAAATATACGTTTTTTGATGATGAATATACAGATAAAAAATATTTTGAGATGTTTCCAACAATTTATCATCTAAGAAATCATTTATTAAATACAGATGATAAAATGGATATCAGAATGGTTTACCTAGCTATTCATCATATTATCAAATATCGTGGTAATTTTCTTAATGAAAATGAAATGTTTAATAAAAGCGACACTAGTAATTTTAAAAATATTTTTACAAATGTTAATTTAGCGTTAGATGAGTTGAAAAATATTTATGAAGATGATGATGAATATTTTGAAAATATTAGTAATGTTGAAAAGGAAGACTTTTATTCTAATTTAGAGGAAATAATCAATGGGAAATATGTCAAAAAAGAAAAAGAGAAAAAGTTAATCGCTTTATTTGGCGTAGAAAAGAAGACATTAGTCACAGAATTATACATCCCTTTATTAGTTGGACGTGATGTTAAAATCGAAAAACTATCACTTCTAGAAGAACAACATCTTGAAATGGACAAAATAAATTTAAGTAGTGCAGAACTTGAAGAATTAATAGATAAAGCCATTGCTAGTGTTCCTGATTTACAATTAGCATTTCAGCAAATATTGAGTTTAAAAATTATAACAGATACTATTTATTTGAAAAAAATATTAGATAATGGTGACACTTTAAGTGAGTCAATGGTTAAAGTATATGATTCACATAAGAATCAATTGGATATTTTAAAAAAACTTATAAAAACTTATTTACCTCAAAAAAATAATGAATGTTTTAAAAAATTAGATGACAAACTTAACAATTATCCAAAATATATTGGTATGAATTCAACTAATGGGAAAATTGTTCGCGTAGGACATTGTAGTCCTACTGAATTTTATAAATATATTAAAAGTTTATTAAAAGAAATCACTGATGATTCCGCAAAGGAACAAATTAATGAGATTACAAGTTTAATAGATAATAATAACTATTTATTAAGACAAAATTCTGGTAGTAATGGTGTTCTGCCAATGCAATTGAATTTGCAAGAACTTAAGATTATATTAGAAAAACAGTCAAAATATTATCCTTTTTTGAATGAAAAAATAGATGATTTATCTAGAATTGATCGAATTATTAAAATATTTAAATATAAACTTCCATATTATGTTGGTCCTCTAAATTCTGTTTCAGAAAGAAGTTGGTTTACCAAAAAAGAGGAATACAAGAATACTAAAATTTTTCCTTGGAATTATGAAAAAGTTATTGATTTGGACCAAACAGCAAAAGATTTTATTCTGCGTATGCAGAATAAATGCACTTATCTACATGGAGAAAATGATTACTGTTTACCCAAAAAATCATTGCTTTTTTCCGAATATAATTGTTTACAATATTTAAATAAATTAAGAATTGATGGTTGTGAAATTTCAAAGGACTTAAAAGATAAAATATATAGAGAAGTATTCTTGAAAATAAAAAAACCAACTAGAAAAAAAATATCTGAATTCATTAAATCAAATACAGGATATGAAAATTCTGAGTTGCTATCTAATATTGATGAAGTAACCTGTGATATGTCATCCTATATTACTTTTAAAGAAATTTTTGGTACTGATTTTGAAAATAATTATAATATCATTGAAGAAATAATTAAGGATATTACAATCTTTAAAGATAAAAAAATCCTAGAAAAACGACTTATTGAAGTGTATCATTTGGATAGCGAGAAAGTAGCAGCAATTAAAAATTTAAATTATGAAGGCTATGCATCTTTATCCAAGCATTTTTTAGGCTCACTTTTAAAAGAGGATACAAAGACTGGTGAACTTTACGGACCGATTATTCAAATAATGCGTGATACAAATCTAAATTTACAGCAAATACTACTAGGAAAAGAATATCATTTTATAGAAGCAGTTGACAAATACAATGCAGAAATAATGAGCAATTATGAAAATGTGGATTTCAGAACTTTCATTGATGATAATATTTTTGTTTCGCCAATGATGAAAAGATCATTAATACAAACATATAAAATTATTGAGGAAGTAGAAAAAATTTTGGGTCAGCCAATTGATTCATATTATATAGAATGTAGTAGAACAAATAATGCTAAAAAAGAAATTATATCTTCTAGATATAATCAAATCAAGAGTTTATTAGATGATTGTAGCCAATTTATATGTGATACATATCGTATAGATAAATTAAAAGGTGAATTGGAAAAGAATAAAAATGATTTAAGGTCAGACAAAATATATTTATATTTTACACAACTTGGAAAATGTATGTATACTCTTGAAGATATAGACTTAAACACTTTAGTGCATGAAAATTATATATATGATATAGATCATATTTATCCACAGTCGCTGATAAAAGATGATTCTTTGAATAACCGTGTTTTGTCAAAAAAAGATTTTAATAATAGAATTAAAGGGGATCGCTTCTTATTTGAAATAGAAGGAATGAAAATGGAAGAATTAGAAAAATTTTATAAAAAACTTTTATTATCAAAACTTATTCCAAAGGAAAAATATCGTCGATTAACACAAAAAGAGGTATCTGAGAGTGAATTTGAAAAATTTGTTAATAGACAAATCGTTTCGACTAATCAATCTGTTTCTGGAATTGTTGAATTATTGAAAAATTTCAAACATGTTGATGCTACAAAAATAGTATATTCAAAAGCAGAAAATATATCGGATTTTAGAAAAAAATATGATATTCTTAAATCAAGAACTGCTAATAATTATCATCATGCACATGATGCTTACTTGAATGTAGTTATAGGTAGAGCTATTGATGAATATTACAAAAATAATTTATATAAAGAAATAAACTTTTATCAGATTAGAAATAGAGATTACACAATCAATCCAGAAACAATTTTAGAAAAAGATCGCATTGTTCAAACAAAACTTGGAAAAAAGATTATTTGGGATAAAAAGAAGATGTTGGAATTGATTAAAAAAACTATACAAACAAGGTTTGATATTCATGAAACAATAAGGTCATATAATCCAACAGAAATGTATAAAAAAGTAACCATATTACCAGCAGGAAAGGGGTTAATACCAATAAAAACGACCACTAATCAAAGATTAACTTCTAAATATGGAGGATTATCAGATAATTCCTATGCAAAATATGTTATACTTGAAGTATTGGATAAAAAAGGTAGATTATCATATATTTTAGAGGCAATCCCATTTAATAATAAAAATAATGTCGAAGAATATGTTCAAAGAAATTTAATTGATGGAAAAAAATATTGTTCTTTTAAGATACTTGTTGATAATATTAAAACAAACACAGTCATTGAACTTGAAAAAAGAAAATTTTGTATAACTGGAAAAACGAATAATAACTATTTAATAAAAAATTTAAACGATCGAAATTTCTCATATTCTGCGATAAAAATAATTAAGGCAATTGAAAAATATAATAATTGTGAAATATATGAAATTCCAATGTCAATAGAAGATCAAAAAATTATTATCTCAGGTAATAGTAAATCTCCATCTATTGAGATTACAATATATGATTGTGAGTATTTGCTAGATGAAATAATCAAAACATTCAAAAAGAAAATTTATAGTTTTTCTATTATAGAAGATATAATATCAAAGTTAGAAAAATATGATTTTACAAATTTTACGGTAAAGAAGTATATTAAACTAATTACAGAATTATTAAAATTATTAAAAACTAACGAAAGAAAAACAGCAAATTTAGAAATAATAGATGGAGTTCCTACCGCGGGTACATTAATTATTAATAAAAAATTAACAAAAAATATGAAATTCATTTGTGAATCTGTCACAGGGTATTATAGAAAAATAATATTTGAGGTTCCTAATTAATGGCATTTAGAAATTTAATTATAAAGGAAAGATGTAAACTAGAATATTCACTCAATTATTTAGTCTGTAAAAAAGGAACTATTGAAACAAAAGTATTACTGGATGAAATTAGACTTATTGTTATACTTACAACGCAAGCATCAATAACTACAAGTTTGATAGTAATGTTGTCGCAAAAAAAAATTAAAATTATTTTTTGTAATGAATTATGCAATCCAGAATGTGAATTAATTTCTTATAGTAACAATTTCTATTCTTATCGAAAAATAAAAGAACAATTAGAATTTATCAAAAATAATGAATATGTGTGGAAAAGAATTGTTCAAGAAAAAATATATAATCAGGCAAGAAATTTACAATTTTTGGGATTAAATGATTCATATAATCATTTAATCGAATTTCAGAAAAACGTAGAGAATAATGATATAACTAATCGTGAGGGACATAGTGCAAAAGTTTACTTTAATTCGTTGTTTGGCAATGGTTTTAGTAGAAGTGATGATAATGTGATTAATAAATATTTAAATTATGGATACGCAATTATTTTGTCCTGTATAAATAGGGAGATAAAATCATTAGGCTATTTGACTGAACTTGGAATTCATCATATAGGTGAATCAAATTCTTTTAATTTTTCATGTGATTTAATAGAGCCATTGCGACCATTAATAGATAGTCTTATTATAAAAAAAGTGGTCAACGAAGAAAATTACAAAGTAAAATTTATTGAATTATTGACTACTTATGTATCTTATAATAATCAAGCAATAATTTTGGATAATGCAATTCATCTTTATATTATAAATATTATTAATTATTTAAAAACATCAGAAGAGGAAAATTTAAAATTTATAGAATATGAGTTATAGATTTATGAGGACATTATTATTTTTTGACTTACCAACATTAGAACAATGCGATTTAAAAGCATATCGAAAATTTATTAGAGAAATCAAAAAAATTGGATTTTATATGTTGCAAGAATCTGTTTATGTAAAAATGTCTATTGATAGACAGTCACAAATTGCAACAATTTCAAAAATTAAAAAACTTTCACCAAATAAAGGAAATATAATGATACTAACTGTAACAGAAAAACAATTTTCACAAATACAAATAATAGTAGGTGAAAATAAAACTGATGTGATAACTACTGATGAAAGATTGGTCATATTATGATAAAAAAAGTATACATAAAATCGTTAAATGAACTAGCAATTCTAGATGAACCTATTATAGAAATAATATTTGATGATGTAATTGCGTATAGAAACTTTACATATGAATTAGAATCTCAATTTATATATAGTGAAGATAATCAACTTATTGATTTGAACAAAAAAATGATAAGAATAAACAACCCATTTGTATTAGAAATTAACAATAAAAAAATAATTGCACAACTATATAAAAAAATTTTAAAAAGATTAACTGATGAACAAAAAAGTATGATATCCAATATAGAAATGTCTATTTTTAAACTTCTTGATCAATTGTTGACAGAAGATGAAATAACTTTAACATATTCAACAGAATTAAATTTTTTGGATATTTTATCTATATGCAAAGTCGAATTTAGAAAGATTAATTATGAAAATTATTTAGAGATGCTTGTATATTATTTAAAAATAAACAATGAATATAATCATACATCAATAATTATTTCAAATGGTTTGCTGAATATATTAACTGAAGAAGAAATAAAACTATTAGAAGTCGAATTGAAACTTCTTGGAATGAATGTTATAGACATATCGGTTAATACTAAAGAAAACAAGGTAAGAAAAATGGTCATTGATGAAGATTGGTGCATATTTTAATGGAAATCCCTCATATTCAGCATATAGGTTTAGGAAGCCGCAATATTGGTTTGAGGTTTGCTAGGTATGCTGAATATGATATGTTCTATACGTTAAAAGATGATTTAAATAAATTAGTGTTGTTTGCTAGGTATGCTGAATATGATATGTTCTATACAAACAAGGTTGAGATGGCTACACGTTATGCGTTTGCTAGGTATGCTGAATATGATATGTTCTATACTGTAGTTTTTGGATATGTGTAGGTGATTATGTTTGCTAGGTATGCTGAATATGATATGTTCTATACATGAGCTTCTTCTTTTATATAGTACGAAGAGTTTGCTAGGTATGCTGAATATGATATGTTCTATACTGAGGCATTTTTTGGTGCATACGATAATTTGTTTGCTAGGTATGCTGAATATGATATGTTCTATACAATTTGTTTGAGTATAATTCCCAGCAAAACGTTTGCTAGGTATGCTGAATATGATATGTTCTATACGAAGCTTGTAGTTTATTTGACCTTTGTGGTGTTTGCTAGGTATGCTGAATATGATATGTTCTATACTATTATAAATATAGAGTATACGGAGTTAATGTTTGCTAGGTATGCTGAATATGATATGTTCTATACCAGCGTATGAACCTTGATAACCAACATCGCGTTTGCTAGGTATGCTGAATATGATATGTTCTATACGACCCACTACACATTATTCTATTCATTCTGGTTTGCTAGGTATGCTGAATATGATATGTTCTATACATAAAACATATACAAGTTGTATAAAATAAAGTTTGCTAGGTATGCTGAATATGATATGTTCTATACATAACAAATTGGGTTCGTGGTCGACTTGGTGTTTGCTAGGTATGCTGAATATGATATGTTCTATACTATGTCTATTAATGGTATTAAATTGCCTTGTTTGCTAGGTATGCTGAATATGATATGTTCTATACATTGCACTTAATTTATATAAGCGTAATTTGGTTTGCTAGGTATGCTGAATATGATATGTTCTATACAATTAGACGGTTTTACAGTTGGTCATTTAGTTTGCTAGGTATGCTGAATATGATATGTTCTATACGTTTAACGATGATTACTATTTTATTGATATTGTTTGCTAGGTATGCTGAATATGATATGTTCTATACTTGATTTACAGCATGTATTAGATGTTATGTGTTTGCTAGGTATGCTGAATATGATATGTTCTATACGAATATGATGTAGAATATGCTCAATATGTGGTTTGCTAGGTATGCTGAATATGATATGTTCT
>ERZ1673738.5166-NODE-5166-length-12164-cov-5.592039_pt1 | contig 12164 bp, 10 predicted proteins | sample MGYA00580198_ERZ1673738 | MGnify/ENA primary metagenome ERZ1673738 (study PRJEB41218, sample SAMN15661784) | gut metagenome | host: Homo sapiens | place: Canada: London | collected 2015-08-20/2019-03-30 | study: EMG produced TPA metagenomics assembly of... | reverse complement strand
CCGTCGTGAAGCAGATCCTGGGCCGTATCACGGTCGCCGGTATAACGAAGACAGATGCCAAGCATGCGCCCCGCATACTGCTCATACAGTTCCTTGCGGGCCTGATTGTTTCCCAGCCTGCATTGTTCCGACAACTCTAATTCTTCCATTCTCTTATACACGTGTTTATCTTATAAATGCAGCAAAGATAGAAATACTGCATAGAGAGAACAACTCTTTTAGTACTTTTGTTTCTTTAACAGATTCGAATGCAATATTTTCTGCCTCCCCGCATTTTCAAAATAAAAAGCAATTATATTATTAAAATCCATAACCTATTATGTATATGAAGAAATTAAAATTCATTACCTTAACTTTAGCTATCATAATCACCTTACCGATGCTGCAATCGTGCCTGGACGACAATGATCATCAATCGCGTTCATTGGTTATCAGCACTATCAACCAAATCAGTGAGGATAGCAAAGAATTTTATTTCACTTTGGATAATGGAAAGACGATGTTCCCGAGTAATTCGCAGGCATGGGGAGGCGAGAAATTTGAAAACGGACAACGTGCCTTTGTTATATTCAACGAGCTGGAGCAACCCGTAAACGGATATGACTACAATATCCAAGTGAGAGATATTACGAAAGTGTTAACAAAAGAGATCGTCACCATGGACGATGAAGAAAATACAGAAGAAAAGATCGGGGATGATAAAATAAACGCTACTTATATGTGGATTAGTAAAGATAAGAAGTATCTGACTATCGAATTCCAGTACTATGGTACCCATAGTGAAGACAAGAAGCATTTCCTGAATCTGGTTATCAACAATAAGGAAGCTGATTCCGCTGACGAAAACGAAGATAATACCGATGACGAATATATCAATCTGGAATTCCGTCACAACAGTGAAAGAGATTCTCCCGACCATTTAGGCGAAGGATATGTATCTTTCAAACTGGATAAGATAGAAGAACAGATAGAGGGAAAGAAGGGACTGAATATCCGTGTCAGAACTTTATATGACGGAATAAAGAATTATAAAGTACAATTTCCCTGATTTATTAATTCTGCGTGAAAAACACTCTTTTTTAATATAATATATTAATTACGCAAAAAGAGGGCGGTAGTTGTGAAACTGTCGCCCTCTTACTTTTATTATATAAACAAGTTATTTCTTATCTCCAAAATAATTCCACACCACCGCACTCAAAGCAGCTCCCACAAAAGGTGCAATGATAAACAACCACAACTGTGACAACGCTTCGCCGCCTTGGAACAATGCCGGAGCAATGCTACGTGCCGGATTTACAGAGGTTCCTGTGATAGGAATACATACGATATGTACCAATACGAGAGACAAACCAATAGCCAGTCCGGCTAAATTGCCCGCCCCCTTCTTAGGATCGGTAGAACCCAGTACCACCAATACAAAAATAAAAGTAAACACAGCTTCTGCTATGAATGCCTGCAACATCTCTCCTTCGCCAAAGCCGTTCGAACCCGTAGCCGTAGGTCCATCATGCGCACCGGTAGACACCAAAGCAAAAAGAACAGCCGAACCGATAATGGCTCCAATCACCTGGAAAATCATATACATTCCTGCATCTTTTCCGTTCATACGCCCGGTAAGGAACACTCCCAATGTGATGGCAGGATTAATGTGACATCCCGAAATTCCTCCGATAGCATACGCCATCGCTACCACTGAAAGACCGAATGCCAAAGCTACGCCGACCGTTCCCACGCCAGCACCTACTGTACCTGTTACACTACCGGCAAAAACAGCACTTCCGCATCCCATAAGAACGAGTACCATCGTTCCAATCATTTCTGCAATGTACTTTTTCATAACTATTATATAAATGGTTGATTTGCCAAATATAAAGAATTATCCCAAAGAAACAAAACGCATCTACCTAATTATTTGTATCTTTGCAGCATTTTTGAATAAAAGACTAGCAAATAAAATGAAGAAAGGACTTTTTTACGCCATATTGGCTTCTATCCTATGGGCTATTGTAAACCCGTTTATCAAACAAGGATTGAGCTATGACTTCACCCCTATGAACTTCGCCGGTATCCGCTTTACCACTGTTGGGATTATTCTTTTCGCTTATACCTGGCACAAGGGTATGTGGCGGGAAATCCGTCAACACAGTAAACTGTTCCTGAATCTGATTCTTATCAATATGTTTATGGGATATACTGCTTTTTACTTCGGTGTAGACTTTGTAAGCGGAGCTATATCGTCCATTATTATGGGAATGACACCTTTGATTAATGTCCTGTTAGCGCACTTGCTCGCAAGTAATGACAAACTGAACACTCATAAGATTATCAGTCTTATTGTCAGCCTCATCGGCCTGTTCCTGATTATCGGAATGGGAAGCAACGGTGCACCACTCGACTGGAAAGGAATTACGGGAATCGTACTTTTACTGTTAAGTATTATCTTTCAAGGGTATTCTGCTATCTCCGTTTCAGAAGACAAAGGAAAGGTGAATCCTATTTTCCTGAATGCGGTGCAGATGTTCTTCGGAGGTCTGCTTATATATATGGTGGGCTTGGGCACGGAAGGTTATCATTCTTTTATCGGAAAACCCGGCGGATTTTATGCCAGCCTTGCGATACTGGTATTCATATCTGTATTCGCCTTCAGCTTCTGGTTTATCGCCTTACAAAGCAAAGGCGCCAAAGTCAGCGACATCAATATGTGCCGGTTGATCAATCCGATTCTGGGTGCAGTCCTTAGCTGGATCATGCTCCCTGACGAATATCCGACTTTTAGTACCGTTGCAGGAATGGTCGTGATCGTCAGCTCCTTGATTATCTATTTCAAAGGGACCGAAATAAGTGAATGGTTCAAGAAAACAAAAGCCGGAGTATAGAACAAACTCCGGCAAACATAATAGTCCGACAAATATCAGTATCAGCTCACAACAAACATTGAATAGATTGTAATGACAACATTTCTTTAGGAACTGCCGCCTTTATTTCTTCTTTCAAAACAGATAAAAGGCTGTGGCGAATAAAATCTTTATTTGTAGCCAGCACCACTTGCCTCGTAGGCCGAGGAATGGCAAACGGACGGACGAGTTGCCGTTGTTCCTCTGTCAACTGTGTCACTGCCAGTTCGGGAATAAAGGTAATCCCCTTCCCGCTTTCCACCATTCGCATAAACGTTTCCATACTTCCCAGCCGATAAGCCATTTGGCTGACTTTCACCGCTTCCATTTGGCAAAAACGAACAAGCTGGTCACGGAAGCAATGCCCTTCATCCAAAAGCCAGAGACGTTCGCCCGTTATATCGGAAGTACGGATTACTTCATGCTTGAACGACGGTTCTTTGCGGGATACATAAGCATAGAATTGCTCATAAAAAAGAGTTTCTTCGGTCAGAAATGAGTCTTCCAATTTGCTGGCTATAATTCCCGCATCCAGATCTCCGGCATGTAATGCCTGCTGAATATCCTGCGTTTTCATCTCTGTGACGCGAATATCCAGTTCGGGATATTTCTCCATTAATTGAGGAAAGAAACGCGGAAGTAGGTATGGAGCAATAGTAGGTAATACCCCCAAACGAAAGACACCTGACAACGACTGCTTATCTTCACTGATAATATCTTTCACTTGGGCCGCCTGCGCCAGAATCACACGAGCCTGGTCTATTACTTTCTGTCCGATAGTTGTCGGGCAAACAGGTTGCACTGTCCGGTCGAATAGCTTTACGCCCAGTTCATCTTCCAACTTCTGAATCATTGCACTCAAAGTCGGTTGTGTCACACGGCAATATTCGGCTGCCCGTGCAAAATGTCTGAACTGATCAACAGCCAATATATACTCCAATTGTTGTATTGTCATCTATCAAATCATATTAAGTCATAGATTTCTTCTATGCAAAGATAGAAATTTTCAGTTTGACAACAAGCATTTTCCGCCTTATCTTTGCAATACAGAAAAAAGGAAACAAGTATAAATCATTAAAAATAAAAAGAATATGAAAACTTTAGAACTTATCAAATTGAATGAATCAGGAGCAAACAACGTAGTAGTATCTTTGCAACAACTCTTAGCTGACTTCCAAGTGTATTACACTAATCTCCGTGGTTTCCACTGGAACATCAAAGGACACGACTTCTTTGTTCTCCACAGCCAATTCGAAAAAATGTATGATGACACTGCTGAAAAAGTAGATGAAATTGCAGAACGTATCCTCATGCTGGGTGGCACTCCTGCCAATAAGTTCAGCGACTACCTGAAGGTTGCCAATATCAACGAAGTAGATAAAATAAGCAACGGCGAACAGGCACTAAACAACATCCTTCAGTCTATCAGCTATCTGATCGGTGAAGAACGAAAAATTCTTTCTATTGCATCACAATCCGGAGACGAAGTTACCGTTTCGATGATGAGCGATTATCTGCAAGAACAGGAAAAATTAGTTTGGATGTTGACGGCTTATAATAGCAAGTAACTTGATAATAAGGATTTAAGTTTTAGGTAAGAAAGAGAGAAAACCTCCATAACAAGAGGCATTCTCCCTTTCTTTATTATAAGAAATCGTCAAATAAAAACACACACAGAGATCGCAGAAAATATGAATCTCAGCGTGAAATCTATCAACCGGTACAACCAAAAAACTATGGAACTTTTACGAAATGAACTGAAAGACTACTTACCGTTGTTCCTCCTGTTGTTATTACGTGCATGATTTCTCCTCACTCCAGATATATGCTTATCTTCTGAGAAACACCCGCATCTGATATGTATTATCCCTATTGTTTATACGACTTTGCCTAACAGTTAGCAAAGGCTCACTAATGTAAGCAAATAGGCTAACATCTATGAATAAATTAATTCACGGCTGTAAACAATCTTATTCACTAATGTGAGCCTTTACAAAACAAGAAGTACTTGCCTAAGAATCCCTAAGTATTTGCATATTATATACAAAGGGAAACAGGGCAATCCCACCGGAATCTGGACGAAGTACTATGAGGGTAAATATATACTCTCAGGCAGCTATCAGCAGTTACCCTCATAGCTACAAGTAGGATGAATAAAGAGATTGTGCCAATTAGTGAGGGTATGAGGGTAAAAACGTCACTAACTTTTTTCTGGCTAAGTCGGAACATTCCGCGCGATTGACCTTTCCGTTTCCCGTTTGCGGTATGCAATCCGTTGTCAAAATATACTTGGGACGATAATAGGGTGTCAATATTGTCTGTAACCTGTTCTCTATTTCTTCAGTATCCGCCCGTCCTTCTATCAATAAGGTCACAGCCTGTCCCAATCGTTGGTCGGGCACTGAAGTAATGACAAACGGTACGGAAATAAAAGGACGGAGCAGCTTCTCTACTTCTTCCGCCTGGATTTTTATTCCGCCACTATTGATAACATTATCCTTGCGCCCCAGGATAATGAAACCTTTATCGGGATAGATTCGTGCGATATCATTCGTCTGTAATACTCCGTCACAAACCAAAGGGGCGTCAATCACCAACGTGTTTTCAGGAGATAAAGACAGATTTACCGAAGAAAACGGGTAATAACGTTCGGAAGCAGCTGTTCCGTTGAGACGGCGGAGGGCGATATGAGACAAGGTTTCGGTCATGCCATAAGTAGAATAGACAGCTCCCGGAAGTGACTTTATTTCTGTTTCCAAAGCCTCATCGATCGCTCCACCACCTATGATCAGAATCTCCGTTTGCTTGAGTCGTTCTTTTTCTTCAGGAGTCTGAAGAGTATTATAAACTTGCAAGGGAACCATTGCTGCAAATCTCAAAGGCTGTTTCACATCCGACAGCGGATGACCGGAAGCGGGACGCACAATGAGATCCAGTCCCGCAACCAAAGCACGCACCACCAACATCATTGCGCCGATATACCGGAGATTCATACATAACAATGCCGATTCTCCTTGCTTTAAGTTCAGAAATTCACAAGTCAAGCGTGCACTTTGCATCATTTGGTCTTTACGTACAATCAGTTCTTTGGGCGTACCTGTGGAACCGGAAGTATGAACTGTTATGACCGGAGAATCATTAAACCACTCATTCAGGAAAAGGTATAAATCCCATAAAGCAGAAGGAGTATTTTCTGCTCCTTCTGCTATAAACCGGGCTATATCTTCAGGAGTATATTCTTTTCCTTCCAATAGCAAATGTTGTTGTTGTCGGTCGAATATCATCGGATATTATTAAATAGCATCATTACAAAACCACAGGCAATCTTTTCTTATTTCAAGAGGCATTTCTACATTATCCGTAAAAAGTAATCCTGTTCCCAAGCCCTGCGGTAACGGATTATCAAACGTAGCACACCACTGGGCGATAGCGTTCAGCCCGATATTCGACTCCAGAGCGGAAGTAATCCACCAGCCAATCTGCCGTTTCTCCGCCTCGGATATCCATTCGTTTCCTCCGCATACTCCTCCATGAAGGGAAGGTTTGAGGATAATGTATTGCGGACGAATTGCTGAAAGCAGTTTTTGTTTTCCTTCCAGTGTATTGCATCCTATGAGTTCCTCGTCCAAAGCAATCGGTAAGGGAGATTCGGAAGTGAGGCGTGCCATTTCTTCCCATTGCCCGGCACGGATAGGTTGTTCGATAGAATGTAAGTCAAGTTCGGACAGGCGTTTCAGCTTTTCCATTGCATCCACCGGAGAGAAAGCACCGTTGGCATCGACACGCAGTTCGATTTCTTTAGAGGAAAAGCGGGTACGGATATGACGAAGCAATGCCAATTCTTCTTCAAAGTTGATAGCACCGATCTTTAGTTTGATACAGCGGAATCCGGCCTCCATTTTCTTCTCTATCTGGGAAAGCATTTTATCAAAGTCTCCCATCCAGATAAGCCCGTTTATCGGAATCCCTGCCTCACCACGCGAGAAAGCCGTATCGCATAATGCCCAACTTCCTGCAAAGAAGTGCCGGATAGCCGTTTCCAAACCAAACAGGATAGAGGGATAATCACACAAAGAGTCTACATCCAGCCTTCCCTGCCGTTCTTCCAACCGACAACAGGCTTTAGCCAGGATAACTTCATAATCGGGAAGGTCGTCACAACTCAATGCGGGCAAAGGCGCGCACTCTCCTATCCCTACCCTACCCGGAAAATCAGGAGACGTCAGATGAAGATACCAGACTTTACGTGTCGTATATATGCCTCGGGAAGTTCCTGCCGGTTGCCTGAAATGAAGCAACCGGGGAATAATTTCTACTTTACAGTCCATTATGAATGTCAGGGGAACTTAGGATATTGTTTAAAGTTCGGTTTGCGTTTTTCCAGAAACGCATTCTTTCCTTCCTGAGCTTCATCCGTCAGATAATAAAGCAATGTGGCGTCACCTGCCAGTTCCTGAATACCAGACTGGCCATCCAGTTCGGCATTCAGTCCCGCTTTAATCATGCGCAGAGCCAACGGGCTGAGCAACATCATTTCTTCCGCCCACTGCACATATTCATCTTCCAGTTGTTCCAACGGGACTACTTTATTGACCAGTCCCATATCCAGAGCCTCCTGTGCAGTATACTTCCGGCAAAGGAACCAAATCTCACGCGCTTTTTTCTGTCCTACCACCCGCGCCAGGTAAGAGGCTCCGAATCCTGCGTCAAAGCTGCCTACACGGGGACCGGTCTGTCCGAAGATGGCATTTTCCGAAGCAATGGACAAGTCGCAAACCACGTGAAGCACATGGCCACCACCGATAGCAAATCCGTTTACGGCGGCAATCACCGGTTTCGGGATACTGCGAATTTGTTTCTGTACGTCCAATACGCTCAGACGGGGAATACCGTCTTTACCAATGTACCCGCCACGTCCTTTCACATTCTGGTCGCCTCCCGAACAAAATGCTTTATCTCCGGCTCCGGTAATTACAATCACATCAATGTCCGCTTCTTCCCGACAGATACGCAGTGCGTCGCTCATTTCAGCAGTTGTGGTCGGAGTGAAAGCGTTCCGATAACGTTCACGGTTGATAGTGATACGTGCAATCCCATTATAGTAATCAAAAAGAATATCCTCGTATTCTCTAATGGTAGTCCATTTTCTTGGTGTAGACATAATCTATTTTTGTTTTAGTTGATGATAATAATTTTTCAGCATGCGGGCATCTTTGTTTTTGTTGGTAAACACTTCCAGCAGCAGAGGACGTTCCTTTTCTTCCGGTTGGGTGAAGATTTGCATGGTTTCTGCCAGTTCCACCTCATTCTCTGCTTGCAGATAAAGAAATCCGCGTTCTTCCGCCCAGCCTTTGGCAGAGGTTTTATGAACAGCAGCAATGAATTTATGGGATGTCCCCGACATATCCAATCCCCGCAACGTATGGAAGATTTCCCCTCCTCCGTTATTCAGCAAAAGGATGCGCAGATTGGGACGGACATTCACATTCCACAAAGCATTCATGTCATAGAAGAAGCTCAAATCCCCGATAGCTATAAAATTCAGCTTGTCGGAAGCAGCCGCATAACCGACAGCAGTAGAAAGCGATCCTTCGATACCACTCGTCCCCCGGTTACAACAGATTTCGACAGTGGAAGGAACGGAATACAACTGTGCATAGCGGATCACGGAACTGTTCGCCAGATGAAGCGCACATGATTCCGGCAGGCCTTTTATCAATGCACCGACAGCCGCCATTTCCGAATACGCAAAATCGGGTTCGGGGATAATCTTACAATAGTTTTCCCACACACGGGGATATTCCGGTGTACGGTTGTCCATCAAGCTTGCTATTTTCTCCAGAAACTCAAACGGGTCCATTTCAATGACTGTTGTCAATGCTCCGTAGAGGTCGACTATCTCACCGTCAGGAGAGATGTGCCAATGTTCTTTGGGCGGATGTTGACGAAGGAACTTCTTCAGTCGTTTGGAAACAACGTGCCCGCCATAGGTAATCAGTAGTTCAGGAGTCATCTGGTCTATCTTCTCCTCAGGCATTGCGTAAATCGCCGCATCGAAGTTTTTCACCGGAATGCCGGGTACGGTTTGATTACCGATATGTTCCGTCAACCAGGCAAAGTGTTTATATAATAATTTGGTATGTTTCTTCTCGAACAGATAGATAAGATTCATCTGACCGACAATAATCATTCGTTTCTGATATTTATTCATCCGGTCAATGAGGTCATTATAATCGCGGTCATACACGTTCAACCCCTGATAACGGGTGATTACACGCACTTCCGGCAATGCGTCCGACGTAAACTGAAACAGAGGTTCGGAAATAGGAACGTTGATATGTACCGGTCCTTTCCCATGATGTTTCGTTTCCAACAGGGCTTCGTTCACCAGACGATTGCAATACCATTCATCTTCTTCCGTATGAATCTCCGGGAGGTTGACCGACTTCTTGACCAGATTCTGAAAAACACCGGGTTGCGGCAAGGTCTGTCCATCCATTTGTCCGATCCAGGCAGCAGGACGGTCGGCAGAAATAACCACCAGAGGAACATTCTGATAAAATGCTTCCGCCACAGCCGGATGAAGATTGAGCAACGCCGTGCCGGAAGTACAACAGATGGCAGCAGGTTTGCCGCCATTCAAAGCCAGCCCAATGGCAAAATAGCCCGCACTCCGTTCATCCGTCACCGGATAACAGGTAAAGTTCGGATGATTGGACAAGGTATGCACGAGAGGGATATTACGACTACCCGGACATAACACGACTTTCGTTATTCCATGTGCTTCGAGAAGCGCAACCAGTTGGAGTATGTTTTTCTTGTCTGTATACATAGTGCAGTGATAAGTTGTAAAGTTATATATTATGAGGTGATAGGCTGTGGGTCGTGCAGAGAAGAAGGTACAATAATCCGTCTCATGGTTTGCAACTTCTTTTCCGTTTCCAGCCACTCATCGTTCAGCTCCGAGGAGGCCAACAGTCCGCCACCGGCATAGAGAGTGAGTTGTTCTTCTTCGATGTGCATACAACGAAGATTGACGTATAAGTCCGTACGCCCATCCGGGTCGAGCCAGCCGATAAAACCGGAATAATAACGGCGGTCGTAGCCCTCATTTTCCAGAATAAACCGATAGGCTGTATCCTTCGGCAGTCCGCATACGGCGGGCGTAGGATGCAACACTTTCAGGAGGTCACCCAGACCTTTATTGTCTTGCAGAGAGAATCGGAAATCCGTTTTCAGATGCGACAAGGCGCCGGCATAAGCAGGATAGGGTCCGTTCTCCGTCGAATGAATCCCTAATGAAAGGAGTTGGCCACGGATGTAAGAGGAGACGTATTCCTGTTCTTTCCGATTCTTCTCATCCCAGACTTGCGGCAGTTTGCCGTCTTGCAGAGGTTGGGTTCCGGCCAATGCTACCGTATGCCAGTCGTCCTTTTCGCCCGACAAGATGATTTCGGGCGTACTTCCCAACCAGATACCTGTTTGGGGAGTATAACATAAGTATATATAGGAATGGATATAGCGTTGGCAAGCCGCGCGAAAGGCTAATGAAGGAGAAAATGCCGATGGTTTTCCAATAATAAGTTTACGGGAAAGTACCAGCTTTTCAAAAGTCTTATCACGTAAGGCACTGATAAATGTACGAAAACACTCCGCATATTCCTCGGAACAGGAGGGATAGTCGGTTGACGGAATATCCCGCGGAACGGCGTCCGCATCATCTGCAAGAAGCAAAGGTTGCCCCGGCCCATTCGATTGAATCAGCAAAATGGGGCAAGTCTCGTTAGGTCGGAACGGAGCAATCACAAATCCTCTCTGCCCGTTTAGTTCCTGCAAATCGTATATCAGACGGACTGCCCCCTCCTCCTGTGTCACCAGGCACGGAATTTTCTCCCCGGGAATACGATAAACGGCAAACGGTTGCTTCCGTTCTATAAATGCATCAATAGTTGTCAAGTTACTTATTTCTTCGTCGGTTATCTTTTTTTCATCACACTGTTGACTACCCGTATGGAAGACACCAGTTTGTTGGTTGAAGTAAATACGTCCACATTCCATACATGGGACGAACGTCCCTTATGCACGATTGTTGCTACCGCACGCACCGTGTCTCCTTCGTGTGCAGAAGATATGTGGTTTCCGCTCACCTGCATTCCCACGACAATCTCATCGGGCTGGCAAAGAATCATCGAACCTAGTCCGGCAACTGTCTCCGCCAATGCAAGACTGGCTCCGCCATGCAGAATGCCGAACGGCTGACGGGTACGGTGATCTACCGGCATCGTCGCTTCCACACGATCTTCAGCGGCATACGTATATTGGATTCCTAAATTTCCCATTAAAGCGTGACGCGCCTGTGCATTCAGTTGGTCGAGAGGTATCTCCGCCGCACGCACTTCAGCTATAATTGCCTTTTCAACAGCAATTGCCACTCCGTCTTCTTCATTGGAAGCAGTCACATAGTCAGCACAAATCTTCACGGAATCCTGCGAGTGTCCCATAGCTACGCCGAGTCCGGCCAGTTGGATCATTGTCACATCACATACTCCGTCGCCGATAGCAATCACTTCTTCCCGCTTCACGTCCAGTTCTTCCAACAAAGCTCCCAAAGAGTTGGCCTTATCTATGGCACAAGGAACGACTTCCAGAAAATATGGCTCGGAACGGAAAACATCCAATGCTCCGTTCAGTCTTCTTTTCCAATGATCTTCCAGACCGATCAACGCTTCTTCATTATCGCTGACCAACATACACTTACAGGGTGCAAAATCAACAGCGGCAGAAAATTCCGTTTCCTCGATTATCCGCAGATTATTCAGCCGGGCTTCATTTTGAATATGTTCATTTTCAGGAGAGTCCGTAATAATCGTATCATCATGATAAGTGAATAAGGCAAAACCGTTTTTCCGAGCTTTCTTTTCCAGATACGGCAACATCTCCGGATTAATCCGCCGTTCGAACAGGATTTCCCCGTTCTGCGCATTTATAATCTGGCAACCATTATATGAAAGAATAAAGCCTCCATAGTTTCCAAGTTCGAGTGATTTGGCCAGTGGCATTAATCCATAGGTAGGTCTGCCGGATGCCAATACAATACGCACTCCCATTTGCTGAACTTTCAACAAAGCCGCTAATGTACGCTTACTAATTTCTTTCGCGTCATTAAGGAGTGTTCCGTCTACATCAAGAACCAATAATTTATACTTCATGATTACACGATTTTGATTTAGATTACAAAGGTAGGAAATTGAGTGAACGACAGAAAGC
>ERZ1673738.5157-NODE-5157-length-12184-cov-103.703438_pt1 | contig 12184 bp, 6 predicted proteins | sample MGYA00580198_ERZ1673738 | MGnify/ENA primary metagenome ERZ1673738 (study PRJEB41218, sample SAMN15661784) | gut metagenome | host: Homo sapiens | place: Canada: London | collected 2015-08-20/2019-03-30 | study: EMG produced TPA metagenomics assembly of... | reverse complement strand
AAAGAATCGCAAAGCAGCGTGATTTGGTTGAGTCCCTTAAGAAGTATAAAAGAGGACTGCTAATGCACTATTTCTCCGATGACAAAACTCAGCTATGGACACAATGCTCAGTTTCGCAAATAGGCAAAGTCATAACCGGAAGTACGCCTCCAACTAATGATAGTAGCAACTATGACGGTGATCTCTTGTTCTGTGCGCCGGGGGATGTTGGCGAACAGAAGTATATCTCATCTACTGAAAAGAGGGTATCACCGAAGGGGTTTGCTTTAGGTAGACCACTACCACCAAATTCTGTTATCGTAACTTGTATCGGACTTATTGGAAAACTTGGTATAGCGAAAACCAGCATGATTACCAATCAACAGATTAACGCTCTTGTTGTATCAGAGGGCTTCGATCATGAGTTTATTTATTACGCTTTCGAGAACTTCTTCCCAGAATACCGAAGCAAGGTTTCAATGCAAACTCTTCCAATTCTGAGTAAATCGGAGTTTGAGAAGCTGATGATCAAAGTGCCTGATCTTGATGTCCAACATAAAATAAGTAGCCATTTAGCAGCAATGGACAGAAGAATTGAGCATACACAGCAGGAACTTAATGCACTTATAGAACATCGCAGAGGCATTATGCAGCAGCTTTTCATATAAAAAGTTGCTGCATTAGAGCAGAACGAAGCGTAGCAATACTCTCTAATTTCATGAGAGACTTGCTGATACGCTGATCAATCATATCAAGGAAATCAACAACTGCTGACTGTGAGCGATCATCCGGTATGTCGAAAACAAGGTTTTTGATTATTTCTGCTGAAAGATTTCCTTGTCCTCCTTGAAGATAAGTATTCAAGATGTCATCTTTGCTATCTTCGAGAAGGTATTTTAAGAAAGTTCGATTTACCAGCTTGGGGCGAATACACAAAATTGCCTGATTGATCGCTCCGTCAATTTGGGATATATCGACTTCGCCACTTGTTGCACCATATAAAGCAACAATCAAATCGCCTTTGGAAACCAACTTAGCAGATGAATATTTCAAACCGTCATCGGTCAAAAAGAGTTCTGTTTTTGCTCCGTGTATTTCACCGGAACGAATAAACGGAATTTCACCTCCATAAAAACTGCTGTCGGTTGATCTGGGCGTACCTCCCGAAAAGAAGGTGCATTCGTCACCCAAACGAACAGATTTCCATTTTGTTGTTTCAGAGAAAAGGATAGCCTTGCCTCTGAAAATGGCTCTCATGACACCTCTTTTATACTTCTTGAGGGATGCAAGGAGTTTTTCTTGTGCAGCGATGCGTTCATCTATTTTTTTGAGAAAGTCGGCTATGTGCTTCTGTTCAGTGGACGAAGGGAGATGAAGTGTCACGCTCATATAATCTTCAAAGGAGATATTGAGCAGCCCATCCATACGAACGCTTGACGATACGAGCCGTTTTAGTTGCTTATCCATTTTTGCGTTATTGAGTGCCATCGCAATAAACGGTGTATATTCGTGATCATTGATCTTGAAACAATGATACACATAGGGGATTCGTGCTTCTGGCTCAGTCAGCTCATAACAACAGCCAAACTGTTTAGCCTTAGATGCGCCGTGATTATACGCCAATTCTCCTTGTTTCAAGAGAATGTATTTTTTGAGGCTCTGTCCTGCATTGTCTCTGGAATACTTTTCGGACTGCATAATAAAGCCATTTCCAGCACTAAGCATCATAATAGGCGCGTTAGATTTCGGATCGGTGCGATTCACTAGAGACGCTATTTCTCCTAATGGAGTAGTTCTGTACGGCTCATCGAAGCCCGGAAACCGAAGTTTCGGACGCTTCTCAAGACCGTTACTTGAGGATACATTTGCCATAATTATTTGCCCTCCACATCAAAGGGAAAATCAAGTCCCAGCTCATCGAAAAACGGTTTCAGTTGTGCGTCGATGCCCTTGATCTCAGCCTGAATATTGCGGATTTCTGCTGCAACAGCATTGAGGTCGATTTCCTCTTCCGGCTCAAAGGTATCAACATAGCGAGGGATATTCAGGTTGAAGCCGTTCTCTTCAATCTCCTGCATTGTTGCAACGTGAGCGTATTTATCAACATCTTGACGGCGCTCGTAGGTCTCAACAATCTTGTCAATGTCGCACTCCCGAAGGATGTTCTGGTTCTTTCCAGCTTCAAAGTCACTGGAAGCGTCGATGAAAAGGATGTTGTCAGAGTTACCGTTGCGCTCTCTCTTGAGGACAAGAACGCAGACAGGGATGCCCGTACCAAAGAACAGATTTGCAGGCAAACCGATTACCGCGTCCAGAACATTTAATTTCTGAATAAGGTGCTTGCGAATTACTTCCTCCGCAGCACCACGGAACAGGACACCATGCGGCAGGAGAACAACAGCTCGTCCGTCCTCATCCATGTGGTAAACCATGTGCTGAACAAAGGCAAAGTCAGCCTTGCTCTTCGGAGCAAGTTTGCCATACTCATTGAAACGCTCGTCCTCCATGAAGTGCATATCGGCAGACCAGTTTGCAGAATAAGGCGGATTGGCAACCTGAACACGGAACTTCATGTCTCCGAAGCAGTCATGCTCTAAGGTATCACCGTTGTATATGTTAAAGTTGCGATACGGGATTCCACGCAGAATCATGTTCATTCTGGCGAGGTTATAAGTCGTGGAGGTCAATTCCTGTCCATAGTAGTTTCTCACGTTGGCATAGTTCTTGAGGCGCAGCAGCAGTGAACCAGAGCCACAAGTGGGGTCGGCTGCATCCTTGACATCCGTGAGACCGAGGCAAGCCAGACGGCAAAGCAATTCGGCAGGACCGGATGGCGTATAGAACTCACCGGCTTTCTTGCCAGCAGTTGCAGCAAACTGACCGATCAGATATTCATAGGCGTTACCAAGAACGTCAATTTTGGTATCATCCACGCCGAAGTTGATTTCGTCCAGCGAAGCGATGATCTTTGCCATAACAGCACTTCTATCTTTGACAGTATGACCGAGCTTTGATGAATCAAGCTGCATATCAGAAAACAGTCCGTCAAAGTCTTCCTGAGAATCGTTTCCGATTGTGGACTCCATTAGGGCGTTGATTGCACTCTGCAAGAACTCAATGTCGAAGGAGCGGTTTTCTACCATCTTGACCATCTTGCGGAACAAATACTGCGGCTCGATGACATAGCCGAGATCGCGCAGTGCCTCTTCGATAACGGCGGTCTTATATTCTTCGTCTGCCCACGCCTCTTCATAACCGATACCGTCATCCTTGAGAAGATTCGCCATATACTTCTCCGTCCTGTCGGAAAGGTAGTAGTAGAAGATCATGCCCAAGATATAGTTCTTGAACTCATACGCCTCCATGTTTCCGCGCAAGGCATTTGCCATTGCCCATAGCTTATTGCAAAGCTCTTTCTGATGAGCCTGAATCGAATTATCCATTTGTCTCTCTCCTTATTGGTATTTCTCTGTGTGCTGCCGGATGAAGTCAACAATCCTATTTACAAGGGAGCGCTTCTTCAAAAGCGGCAAGGGCTTCTCAATCCTATCTCGGATATTTCCTGCATCCATTGTGCCAGAAAACTCATATTCCGAAATAATATCCGTCAACATAGATGCGTCAATGTCCTCAGTCTTCGCAAAGGCAACGATCTCTTCGCGCTTTGCTTCATTTTCAAAGTCATTATATGCTGCATCAATTTCATCCGCACTTTCCAAGCCGACAACAACACGATCCAAGAACGCTTGCAGGATTTCGACTTTCCGAAGCAACTGCGGATTGTCGGTTCTGCCCAGCTCGTCCTTAATGTGTTTAATATCGTAATCCTTCTGTTTGGGATCGTCGAAATGGATGTTGCGAATCAGGTTCATGATGTACGCCACATTGATCCTGTCACTCTCCATCAATTCGATGCAGAAGTCAACGTCGTTCAGGACGGAAACAACCTCGCGGTCTGTTTTTTGCCTTGAGTAGAGCATGAGGTATTTGCTCTTGTAGTCCTGGTATTCCTGCTCGGACATGATAAGAGCATCCTGATCGAAGCTGAACTCGATAAAAGTCTGCAACGATTGGAGGTACTTTGTCAGCTCACGGAAGGTCACGACGAACTTTTTCTGATCGTCCTCGTTCTGCATTGTATCCACGGACTCAGGGAACAGTGCGATTTCCTTGAGCTTCATCACCATTTCGTTGAACTTCTCCACGAAGTATTGATAACCCGGAACAACAATGCCGGATGTATCTTGACTCTTAGAGAAAAGTGTCAGCGCGTCGTCGGTGCGTTTTTTGAGGTTGCGGTAGCAAATGATAATGCCAAAGGGCTTTGTTTCCTTCTCAACGCGGTTTGTGCGGGAATAGGCTTGCAGGAGATCATGATACTTCAAGTCCTTGTCCACATAAAGGACAGAGAGTTGCTTGCTGTCAAATCCGGTCAGGAACATATTCACGACGATGAGAATATCAAGCGACTTTGTTTTCTTTCCCTTTACTCGGTCAGAGATGTCCTTGTGATAAGCTGAGAACGTATCCGTGGAGAAATTGGTTCCGTACATCTCGTTATAGTCCTTGATGATACGCTCCAACGAATCACGGCTATGCTCGTCCTTGCCCTCGGCATCCTCATTCTGCCCGTAGGAGAAGATGCCGCTGATATTCAGGTCATGCTTGATCTTCTTGAAAATGTCGTAATACTTAACAAGGGCATCAATAGAGGACACGGCAAAAATAGCCGTATACTGTCCATTTCGGGTTTTTGCCTTGTGGTTCTGGATGATGTGATTGGCGATCAGAGACATTCGCTCATCGGACATATAGAGTTCGCCTATATCAATCGCGTCCGCGAGTGTCGGGTCATCCCAGTCGAAATCACCCTCCATTGTTTTTATGTATTCGATGTGGAAGCCCAGAACATTATTATCGAAGATGGCGTCTTTAATCAGGTAATTGTGAAGACACTCACCAAAGAGCATTTCTGTTGTTTGCGTGATTTTACCCTCAGTTTTACCGTTGACTTCAAACCGAGGTGTCCCCGTGAAGCCGAAAAACTGTGCCTTTCTGAAATGCCGCACAATGTCCTTGTGCATATCCCCAAACTGGCTGCGGTGGCACTCGTCGATGATAAAGACAACCTTCTCGTCTTTGTATGCGTCCATTACTTTCTCGTACTGAGGGCGCTTTACAGCGTTTGCCATCTTCTGCATCGTGGTGACGATAAGCTGCCTGTTCTTGTCCTTCATCTGGCGGACAAGGACATCGGTGCGATCTGTCACATCAACGGAGCCAGCCTCAAACTTGTTAAACTCTTCGGTTGTCTGAGAATCCAAGTCTTTTCGGTCAACAAGGAAAATGACTTTCTTGATGTTCGGATTTGCTGCGAGGATTTGCGCCGTCTTAAAGGATGTAAGCGTCTTGCCCGCGCCGGTTGTGTGCCAGATATACGCATTCCGGTTTGTAAGCGTTGCTTGACGGATCAGCGCTTCTACGGCATAAACCTGATAGGGACGCATGACCATCAAAATCTTATCGGTATCATTTAGGATGGTGTAGCGTGTCAGCATTTTAATGATGTGATCCCTTGCAAGGAAAGAAATCGAAAAGTCCTTCAAATTGGTGATGCGGACGTTATTGAAATCAGTCCAGAAGAAAGCAAGACTATACATCAAGTCTCTGTCGGAATTGGCGAAATACTTTGTGTCAACACCATTGGAGACAATGAAGAGCTGAATGAAATGATACAGCCCGTTGTAGGAGTGTTTCTTATAACGCATGACCTGATTGACTGCCTCGCGGATGTCAATGCCACGGCGCTTTAATTCTACTTGGATCAGGGGCAAGCCGTTTACGAGAATCGTAACGTCGTAACGATTGACGTATTTTCCAACCACGGTTGTTTGATGAGTGACTTGGAAAATGTTCTTCGTGTGGTCCTGATCAAAGAAGGACAGATATACCTTTGTACCATCTTCACGCTCAAGGACAAACTTATCCCTCAAGATTTTTGCGCTCTGGAAAACAGACTTTCCGAGCATGAGGTTGAAGATACGCTCCCACTCTTTATCGGTGATAGGCGTATCCAGCTTTGGCGCATTGAAGGCTTCAAACTGAACTTTGAAGTTCTCCACCAGCGCGTCATAATCAGGAATTGCGACTGTGGTATATTCCTGCTTGGTCAGTTGCTCAATAAACTGCTGTTCAAGAGCCGCTTCGCTTTGGTATGCCATATCTTCATCTCCAATACTTGAGGATCATTTGTTGGTTGCCAGCCTGTCCTCATTTCTATTTTATCATAGCAAGTGTCCCAAATACCGGACTTATTTTCGTTTCAACTGCAAAACCACGTCACCATCATCTGTAATTTCCATTTGCATTGTTTTTAGGTACTTTGCGATGAACTGTTTTTTCTCAGACGAACTCATCTCAATGCGCGTTGCCTTCAAAGCGGCACTGAACATCTCGTTGATATTGAGCCTGACGGTTTGGTCAATATAACGCTCCATTTCTTTGAAAAGTGCGCCGAGCTTGATGTCCTCGGCATTCCCAGAGTAGAAGTCATCAATATAGCAATAAAATATCCCTGCATTCAGAAGTGCATTCTTCAAGTCCTGTCCGCAGTTCTCTCGTTCAATCATAACTAAAAAGCGTGCTTCCGGCAGAGACGAGATTAACCCCCAGTAGTCGGAGTCGCTGGAAACAAGAATAAAGGAATCGACGTTATTCTTGTAGTGTTCCTGACAAGTTCGGGCAATAAGCATGACATCAACGAGTGACTTGCTTTGCTTCACCCGTTCAATCATCATGTGTTCAACATGAATTGCGGTGAAGCTGTCTAATATCCTCCATGCGGAGGCGGTATGCACATCATCAAAGAGAATGATCGACGCAATTTTTTGTGTATACTCGTGATCGAGGTTTTTTAAGGTAGCACACAGCTTGTAGGGATCAGAGTTTTCACAATCGACAACGATAACGGTCTTTTCGCTGCTCTCAATAAACTCATAGATACTTCCTTTGATATAACTCCCTGCATCTGAGACTTTGCTATATTCAGTGAAATAGTCATTGTTCCAACTGTACAGCAAGGTAACGAACTTCTTATCATTGTAAAGAATGTTGCCGACTTCCTCCGGCTGCCAGTTTATGTACATCTGATAGGGATAAAAAAGCAAATGAGAGTAATAAATGTCGGCAGCCTCTCTTGTACCATCTTCCTTCAAACCGTCAGGCATGACGAAAAGTGCTTTAATGTAATCCCAATTTATCCAGAGGGGAAAGAGCTTCTTGCAGTTGTTGATTCTATCGCAAATCAACCTGTTAATCTCGACAACGTGTTGGCACAGTTTTTTGCTGGTGTTTTTGATGAAGTTCACTCCGTCAAGACTTAGCTGGTTTATGCTTTCCTGCGGAACATATTCCGGCATACTCAGAATGGTCTCATACTGGAATCTCATGCGTTCATTGATGCGCTTGAAGTTACGCTCAATCGCAGTTCGTACAATGCAAAGATGTCTTATAATTCGAGCTGTTTTATCGCTGTCCAACCGATTGTATACTTCAACTTTTGGGGCTTCATGTTCGTTGTCAAAGATGCGTTTTGGCACGCCAATCAGGTAAGCCACCTTTGAAACGATCTCGTAGGTGCTGTCTTTGTACGCTGCCCTGTCATCGGTGAGAGGGCTTGTTGCATTATCCAACACCTCATTCGGTATGGGATTTTCAAGTATACTCATGATTGCTCCTTTCCACGGAGAGCATATCTGCTTGTTTATGAAGCGGTGAGATTAGAAGAACGGCTGTCCAGTGCCTACACCCTACTTTATCCGATCAGCAATGCTGTCGAGCTGCGCTGCAATTTTAGAAAAGTCACAGTCCATGTCCAATGTCTTCACACTGATCTGATTCCCGCTCATTTGATAATCATTGTTTGGCTGAATCGCATCGTCTGTTCCCGCATATAAAAGCATACCGGAAACGACCTCATCCGGCGCGGCAGACCAGTTCTTCACATAGGTGAAAATCTGATACAGATTTCCAGAATGAAGCGTCTGCGTCATGTACGGTGCTTTCATTTGCATATTGTGCGTGTAGTATTTGGCGTCGATGATGAGCGTTTTCTTTGCTGCCTTATTCGTAATCACAATGTCAGACTGCATCGTCGGCAAAAGCGTTCTGTACCCATCTGTGACTTGCCACGCAATTTGTGGAGAGTATGCTTTTAACTCTGGATGCTCACGCTGATAGTATCCGAGAATAAACTTCTCGTATAGCTTCGCCATTGTTTGATCATCCGCATAATCCATAATCTTTGTTGAGCCATCGGCTGTCGTTTGCAAAAGCCCTTTTATCACAAATCGGCAAACGGCTATCAACATCCGATATGTTTGATTATTGCGATCATATTGAATGTCCCAGTTGATACTATGGATGTCCAATATGCTGATGCCATCAAAGAAAATCATCAACTTCCTGATCTCCTTTTTTCTGGCTTTTGAAATACTTCCACGAAGCAGCAATTCCATTGTTGTTTTGATGATTCGGTTGGGGTAGGCATCAACCGAAAACTCATCATAATTGCAAACGAGCTGTTTCTTGCGAATAACCTGTGTCTTTATGGATTCACCAATTTCAAGTTTCCCACGGGGAGACGCAAGTGCTTCCTCTCTCGAAATGTATTGTCTGATTAAACCTCTCTTTATCTGGACAGATACTCCACGGCAGAGAATAGCAGCCAGAAGTTCAGCCACATTATCAAACTCTTCGGTGGCGACATTTTTATACCCTTGCTCATGCAGCACTTGGAACGCATAAGCCAGCATATAATAAACGTTCTGGACACGGATCATTTGACTACCTCGCGTAATGTGCGGCTCCAATCCTTCACTTTAACTGCCTCGTCAAACCAGTATTCTTTCAAAAGAGGTATCAGTTCATATTCGACAACAGACCGCATCCATTCATCGTTGATGGTTGCGTTTGTACAGAAATAGCTATGTCCGATACAGAACCCCTCACCAAGCGAGTCATCGTTTGCAATTACGTCGTTAAGCTGCTCAACTGTTGCAATGAGCCGGTCAAACTTCGGATTATTGACTTTCGTTCTGTATGCTCTGAATCCAGCAGACGAAAATGCCGGAGTAAGCTCAAAGAAAGCAAAACGACGTCTAAGTGCGTAGTCCAGCATGGCGAGGCTACGGTCAGCAGTGTTCATCATGCCAATGATATAGACGTTACTCGGAATGGAGAACTGCTCATCTGCATATAGAAGCTGCAATTCGACACCGCGTTTATCACTCTCAATCAACATGAAGAGTTCGCCAAAAATCTTGCTGAGATTGCCTCTGTTGATCTCGTCGATAATGAAAAAGTATGGACGATCATCCTCAGCAGCTTGCCTGCAAAACTCGTAGAATACGCCCTTTCGCAGTTCAAATCCTGTCTCCGTCGGGCGGAAACCCATGATGAAATCTTCATAGCTATAACTCTGATGAAACTGAACCATTTTCACACGGTTGGTGTCCTTTTCTCCCATGATAGAAAATGCCAGTCTTTTTGCTGCGAAGGTTTTTCCCACGCCCGGTGCGCCTTGCAGAATTACATTCTTTTTGGTTAAAAGCAGCGACTTGAGAACCTTATACCGATCTTCGTCCATATACACATCGGTCAGAAAATCATCGGCGGTGTATGGCTCGAAAGTGATTTCCTCATCAGCAGCATCGTCGAAGGTATCTTCGTGCTTGTCTCCGTCAATCATGTTTTGCAGCTTCTTGACGTAATCTGTGTAGGACGTAATATCCGTCAACGTTTTGATTGCACCCTGATCTGATAATTCCCACTCGCCCTTATCTGTCCAGCGTACCTTTCGGGTATTGGCATATTGACCGCGTTCAGGATCAAAAACATATTCGCCTTCGACCAACCCGCGACCGAGGATCTGTTTTCTGCCTTTTTTAACAAAGACAACATCACCGGGTTTCAGCTCGTTTGCAAATTGCCATGTAGCAAGAACCTGATTCTTATATGAGCCAGTATCCCCGTAGACCTCTTTCATCTTTGCCCGCATTTCTTCCTTGGAGCTATATTCCATTAGATCGCCAAGGTCAGACCAGCCGATAGCCATAATCCCTTCGGCATAATCATTCTCCCAATTTGCGGAGCCATCACCCGCTGCGTACAGCCAATAGTGTGTTGCAGTAGCGTCGGATGAAAGAGCTGTATCTGTGTTCTCCTTCGGAATGATTCCATCAAAGATTTCATCGTCGAAGGATATATCAATGTTGTTCTCTTCGACGATCTTTTTGCATCCTCTACGAATGCTGTTAGACTTGTTGCCGGTTTGCTCGTAGTAATATTTAATGTTCTCCTGAGTGGCTTTTAGAGCATTGACCATTTGCTCCTGTCCGTAGTCTTTCCCAATGTGGACGATGAAGTAAACCGTAGTTTCAGTGTTGGACCTGCGAGTGTATTTTATGCCCTTCATCATGGACGCAAAGAGCATGATCGTCAGCTTGTGCGAGGTTTCTCCAAAGCACGGGACCTCCTGACACATGGCTTTTACAGCAGCGTCCATCTCCATTGTGCCATCATAAACCATCTTAGCATATTTGTAGACAATGACTTCGCAGTCATATTCATAACCGATATACGTCTTGACGCCGCCCTTAGAATCAATAAATTCTTTCAGCCGCTTCAAATCTCTATAATACTGTGCAGTGCGTTCGTCTGCTCGATCAGACATTACTTCTTGTTTTAGGTAGTCGAAGATTTCGCCCTTCGCTTTCTCCATAGAGGCATCACTTTCAAAACACTTCCAGAAGGACAGCGCAATAGTGTTTTGATACAGATAGAACGCATCGGAAACATGGGTGCTGATAGTCGTGTCAGCCCAGTCCGGGTGAGTTTCCCGTAAGTATTCTCTGTATTCTTTTCGGACTTTGCTTATCGTTACGCCAATGTCCATCTGTTATCCTCCTTTTTTTGTAACAGTCCTGCTACGCATAAACATTTAATTCGTCTCCACTGGTATATAAAAAAGCCGCACGGAAAAAGGACCTATCAGTTGTCCGTCCGCACAGCCTCACAAATATCTCCGATGTCGCAATTCAAATAGCCGCAGATGCGCAGCAAAATAGAGAGGGACACTTCTTCCCCCTTATTCAGTTTCGTCCATGTTCCGGATGCAAGGTTAAGCTCTTGCCGGAAGGTGGACTTCTTTATGTCCCGCTCTAACAGGAGCATCCAAAGTTTTTTGTAGCTGATTCCCATGATACGCACCCCTTTACTCATCCGCTAATCATGACTTCCATTCTATTATACACGAAAACCTCTTTGAATGCAATTATCTCATGCACAAGTTCACAAAAAAGATGCAAGTTCTTGATGGTTTTGATTTTCAAAAAGGGCAAGGCAGTTATTCATGAAAGCTGCCTTGCCTTTTCTCTTTATTCGCGCTGAGAATTGCGTTGATGCTCTTGGTCGCGCTCTGCGTTTGGTTTGAGGAAATCATCCACGTTTGCTTTCAAGGTGTCGATCATTCGAGCTTCCTTTTTGAGCCTCGCACGTTCGTCATAGAGCTGCTGCTGCTCGTCAAGAAGTCTCTGCTGTTCCGCTTGGAGCGTCTTCAAGCTCGGCAGCTTTTCATCGCCTTGCATAGCAAGCAGTGTACTCCGCGCCGCCTCAAAGATCACAAGCTCGGCTTCGTGCTTTGCCTTGAAACTCGGCTTGTCTTTCGCCTTCTGGAAGGCGTCATATACGGGCTTGAGGCGCTGGTAGTTGGAGATGTTCTTGATAAGCGGCTGGACTTCCCGCAGTCGCGCTTCAACGCCTTTCAGTTCCTTGCCGGTGCGGTCATAGGAGCTGTGAACATCCTCGACCTTCTTCTCAAGATCGGCGTATTGGAGCAAGTTGTTTTCCGTGAGATAGTTGAGTGTCCGCGCCGCTTCCTTGAGGATCGTGAGCTTGGCTTTATGCTCATAACCCTTACTGTCAATGAGCTTGATCCGCTCCTGAATATCTCCGATGAGAGAGATGCCCTTCTGCAAGGTCTGCCTCTGGCTTCTTCGGGGCGTCCGTCCGGCAATCCGTTCCTTAATGCGTTCCTCGGTGTAGTTCTCTCCAATCGTTTTAGAGCGGGTAAACCGCTCCTGACCTTCAGCTCGGAAGGAGATGTATTTGCCGGTCTTGATTTCATAACCGGCTTCCTGCATGAGCC
>ERZ1673738.5143-NODE-5143-length-12226-cov-5.098595_pt1 | contig 12226 bp, 8 predicted proteins | sample MGYA00580198_ERZ1673738 | MGnify/ENA primary metagenome ERZ1673738 (study PRJEB41218, sample SAMN15661784) | gut metagenome | host: Homo sapiens | place: Canada: London | collected 2015-08-20/2019-03-30 | study: EMG produced TPA metagenomics assembly of... | reverse complement strand
TTTCTTCATAATTGCTACGGTAATCGCCTGCGGAGCAATGCTGTATTTCATGATAAAGGAATACAAGCGTATGCATACGGCCATGCGGATATCGCTTGCGCTTATATTCGCGGGCGCGCTGGGTAACTTTATTGACCGCGTTGCGCTGGGCTATGTGCGCGATATGCTCTATTTCAAGCTTATTGATTTTCCCGTTTTCAACGTGGCGGACAGCGCAATATGCATAGGCGCCGCAATATTGATAATAGACGTACTTTTCTTTAAGGGCAAAACGTTTATAGACAGCCTTGATAAAAAGAAAAATACCGACGGCAGCGAAGAAAAGGAATAAACCGCAATGGAGCAGCCCAATTTACCGATAATTGAATACAGCGAATACGGCCGCACGATAAAGGCAACGGCGTCCGGCGGTGAACGGCTGGACGTATTTCTTGCATCGTCCTGCGGCGAAACGCGCTCATATGTAAGGCGGCTTATCGTCGAAGGCGAGGCAAGCATAAACGGCAAAGAGGAAACAAAGGCAGGTGCAAAGCTTAAGGCTGGGGACGCAGTTGAATTGTTTATAGCCCTTCCCGCAAGCACTGAACTTGCCGCAGAAGATATACCTCTGTCTATAGTATATGAGGACAGTGACATTGCCGTTATAGATAAGCCGAAGGGCATGGTGGTTCACCCTGCGCCCGGTAACGAAACAGGCACTCTTGTGAACGCCATAATGTATCATATAAAGGACCTTTCCGGCATAGGCGGCGAAATGCGCCCGGGCATAGTACACAGGATAGACAAGCTTACATCCGGCCTTATAGTAATAGCCAAAAACGATAACGCACATAGGAGCCTTGCCGCGCAGATGAAAACACACGAGGCCGGCAGGGTGTATCTGGCGCTGGTAAACGGGAATATAAAAAAAGATAGCGGCACGATAGACGCGCCGATAGGCCGCCATAGGACGGACAGAAAAAAGATGGCTGTGCGTCCGGACGGTCGCAGCGCGGTAACGCACTTTTCCGTGCTTGAAAGGCTTAGCGATTATACGCTTATCGCCGCAAAGCTTGAAACCGGACGCACACACCAAATAAGGGTTCACATGGCGCACATAAAGCACCCCGTTGCGGGAGACAATGTATATGGGCCTGAAAAAAACAGCCTTGGCCTTGAAGGGCAGGCGCTGCATGCCGCACGGCTTACGCTTAGGCATCCGTCCTCGGGCGAAACGTTAACGTTCCGTGCAGCCATACCCGAATGGTTCACGCTTGCGCTGAAAAAAGCCGGACATGACAGCAATATCGATATAGATAAGCTTATAGACGGAGCGAAGTTTGATGGATAAGCAGAAGCAAAACGGCAGCGCTGCAAAGGAAAAACGCGCAAACATATTGCTAACGCTGTGCATTGTGCTCATTGGCATAATGCTGTTCCTTATGACCGATAAAGGCGCCGCAATGCTTGCTTCGCTCGGCATTAGCAATACAAATGCTGATTATTACGAGTACACCGTAATAGGTGAAAATGAGAAGGTAGATCCCGAAAATTACGCCGATATTGATCCGGAGGCAACCGTAAAAGCAATATCAGCCGATTGGCCGAGCAGCGAATGGTGGAACGCTTATTCCGATGCCGGCAAGCAGGAATATAGAATAGCTTCAGAATGGCTGAATATAGATATTACTTTTATCAGCACCGGCGGCGTTTTCAGCAGCATTACCGTTCAGTATGCTGCGCAAAGCGAACCAAGCGAACCTAAAGGCGAGCTAAGTCCAATTGAGCAATATATGTTTGCAAAAGAGCGCGAAACCTATGATGCGCATTGCCAGGAAGTACGCATAATGCTCAATGCTCTGCTTTGCGCAATAAACGGCGGCACAGACGGAATAGACACCGCGCTCAATATGTTGCACAGTGCAGCGGTCTCAGCCGAAGAAAGCGGCAAAGTTAATTCATTTAGCGAGATGCACATGGACTTTCGCATATATACAACCGGCTCCAAGGCCGAAAAGGCGATAGTTATCAGCATTGAGCAAAATAACCAAACCAAATAAAATCAGCCAAATCATACAATATGTAGATGAAAAAGGTTGAAAGTTGCCACAACGCATAGTATAATATGACTGAGGTGTTGCATCTATGGATAACAATCGCACTATCGTGCGTATAGCCGGAATGGAATTTAAGTTGACCGGCGACGAAAGCCAGCAGTATATGGATTCTCTGGCCGAAATGGTAAATGCAAAGGTGGACGAGGTCAAGCGTACATACCCCATGCTGAGCACGGGTAACTGCGTACTGCTTGCGGCGCTCAACATGGCGGACGAGCTTACCAAGCTTCGCAGCGATTACGAAGCGCTAGATCAGCGCATATCCGATCTTAGGGAAATGCCAAAGCGCAGCGGCGCTTCCGCGCCCGTAAAGCGTCCTTTTGCCGCCAAACAGGAAACTGGCGTACACTAAAAGGGGCATTGGCGGAATAGACCACCGCAATTCATGACCATAGATTATTTGGCGCGGCCGGAGCGTTTTGTTTCGGTTGCCTTTTTTATGTTCAATAATTGCGGCGCTTGAAAGAATAACGGAGTAAACAATGGAAAAAAGAGTACTGAAAACACTTGAATACGATAAAATACTTACCATGCTAAAGGAGCGCGCATCGTGCTGCATCTCACGGGAATTGGTGGATACTATGGAACCTTCCGGCGATTTTGATACGGTTGAACGCGAACTTAAGCTTACCGCGGAAGCCGAGACGCTTTTCTACAAAACCGGCCGCTCGCCTGTGGACGATTTTCCGGATATGCGGCACTGCCTTGAGCGTATGCATGCGGCGCTGTTCCTTTCAACCGGCGAATTGCTGGGCATAGCAAGCTGCCTTAAAGCGGCAAGGATAGCCAAAGACATACTCGCCAAGGAAGTGGGGGAGGAAAGCTATCTTTATAACCTTGCCGGCCTGCTCATTACCCACAGGAGCGCAGAGGAAGAAATAAACCGCTGCATAATAAATGAAGATGAGATATTCGACGGGGCATCGCCCGCGCTTGCACGCATACGCCGTGCCATGCGCCTTGCCAACGAAAAAGTGCGCGAAAAGCTAAACAGCATGATACGCTCCACTGCATACCAAAAATATCTCCAGGAGCCGATAATAACAATACGCAACGGCCGCTTTGTAATCCCAGTTAAGCAGGAATATCGCCAGCAGGTCCCCGGGCTTATACACGACCAAAGCAGCAGCGGCGCAACGCTGTTCATTGAACCGTCGGCGGTAGTCGAACTCGGCAATGAATACAAAAAGCTGCTTGCGGAAGAAGCCGACGAAATAGAGCGCATATTGACGGAGCTTACAGCAATGCTTGCGCCTTATGCCGACGAAATACGCGAAGATCTTAACATAATGGGCCAGATAGACCTTGTATTTGCTAAGGCAAAGCTTTCGCGTGAGCTGAATGCCGTTATGCCCAGGCTCAATCGCAATAACTATGTGCGCATAGTGCGCGGCCGTCATCCGCTCATACCTGCGGATAGGGTAGTGCCCATCGATATATGGATAGGTAGGGATTACCGCTCGCTCATAATAACCGGCCCGAATACCGGCGGCAAAACGGTTACGCTCAAAATAGTAGGCCTATTTGCGCTAATGGTACAAAGCGGCATATTCGTACCCGCAAACGAAGGCAGCGAATTCCCGGTGTTTGAGCATATTTATGCCGATATAGGCGACGAGCAGTCCATTGAGCAGTCGCTTTCCACGTTCTCTTCGCACATGAAGAACATCGTGGGCATACTCGATAAGGCCGACGAAAACTCGCTTGTACTACTGGATGAACTTGGCGCAGGTACAGACCCGATAGAGGGCGCTGCGCTTGCAATGAGCATATTGGAAGAACTTAACGACCGCCATTGCATATGCGTATCCACAACGCATTACAGCGAAATAAAAGCATTCGCAATGACGCATGAGGGCATGGAGAACGCCTCCATGGAGTTTGATATAGACCGCCTATGCCCAACATACAGGCTTTATATCGGCATTCCAGGAAAATCGAACGCATTTGAGATATCCTCACGCCTTGGGCTGCCTAACAGCATTATAGATAAGGCAAAAGGCTTCCTAAAGGGAGAAGATGTGCGCTTTGAGGACATTATTTCAAGCGCGCAGTCTCAGCACCGCATAGCCGAAGAGGAGCGAAAAATGGCAGAAGAAGCGCGCGCAGAGCTTGAAAAGCTGCGTGCCGATGCCGAACGCGAACGCAGAAAGCTGGATGAGGATAGGAATCGCCTTCAAGCCAAGGCAAAGGAGGATGCAAAGCGTATAGTTGCGGACACGAAGCGTGAAATGGAGAAGCTTATCGTTGAGATACGCTCCATAAAGGATATAGACAGAAGCGCCGCCGACAGGGTCATACAGGCCGCGCGGGACACGCTTAGGGCAACCGAAACCGCCGTGAACGAAAAAGAGGCCATAAAGAAGGAGGATAATACCAAGCCTCCCAAAACCGTGCGCGCGGGGGATACAGTAAACATAGTTACGCTTGACCAGAAAGCAACCGTGCTGTCCGCTCCCGATTCAAAGGGCGAGGTCATGGTACAGGCCGGCGTTATGAAGCTGAACGTAAAGCTTAAAGACATACGCCTTATAGAAGAAAAGAAGGCCGCTGCGCCCACATCCGGCAAAGTTGGCCTTGGTGCGGGCAAGCAGGTAGGGTTCGAGCTTGACGTGCGCGGAATGCTTGTTGACGAAGCCAATATAATAGTGGACAGATACCTTGACGATGCGTATAATGCAGGTCTCAGCGAGGTAAACATAATCCATGGCAAGGGCACAGGCGCGCTGCGAGCGGGCGTGCAGGCATTCTTAAAGCGCCATCCGCTCGTCAAGGGCTACCGCATGGGCAGCTACGGCGAGGGCGACGCCGGCGTTACCGTTGTCACGCTTAAAAAGTAAATTAATTAGGGCATTTTGTCCTTATTCATACCATGTTCACAAATTGATGCTATTATTATACTTATCATGGTGGCCTTTAAGCCGCCGATAGGCAAAGGGAGGTAGACATGGAAAACAATAACGTTATATTGGTTGTTGATGACGATACTAACATACTGGCTATAATAGAAATGTACCTGAAAAAGGAAGGTTATACCGTGGCCACCTGTACCCGCGGTGATACGGCAATAGACGCATTCCGCAGCGTTAAGCCCACGCTTGTTCTGCTGGATGTTATGCTGCCGGGCATGGATGGCTGGACCGTACTTGAAAAGCTGCGCAGCGAAAGCACCGTGCCCGTTATAATGCTCACGGCAAAAGGCGACACGCTCGACAGGATACAGGGGCTTGAACTCGGCGCGGATGATTATATTCCAAAGCCGTTTGAAGCAAAGGAGTTGCTTGCCCGCATAAGGGCCGTGCTGCGGCGCAGCGCCACACCCGGAGACGAAAAGGAACTCAGATTTCCCGGCCTTACCATATCGCTTGATAATTACACCGTAACGCTTGACGGCAAGCAGCTTGATATGCCGCCAAAGGAAATAGAGCTGCTGTTCTTCTTAGCTTCGCGCGAGGGTAAGGTATTTACCCGCGAGCAGCTGCTTGAGCAGGTTTGGGGCTTTGATTTCTTCGGCGATTCGCGTACGGTAGATGTACATATCAAGCGCATACGCGAAAAAATAGGCGAAAGGCCCGAATGGGAGATAAAGACCGTTTGGGGCGTTGGGTACAAATTTGAAACGGCTAAGTAATATGGCTTAGCGGCGGAGGCCGAATGAGCAAGAAATCGTTCAACACATTGTTTTCGCGCATGCTCAGCACATATTTAGCCATAATATTGCTGATAATATTCCTTTTGGGCATCACCATAAGCGGAATGTTCAAAAGCCAATACATGACAGAAAATGAAAACGAGCTCAGGCGTGAAGCCGCCGAAATAAACCGCGTTATAGTTACCCAATATGTGGACGCCGAAAAGCGCGCCGTTGCAAAGGATACGCTGAGGACTACCATGCGCAAGTACGACGCAATGCTTCAACTCTATTTCATAGATTCGGCATTCGGTAAGGTGATATTGCGCGACGAACTGAACGAAGCAAAGTGGGACCCGCTTTGCGATGCAGATCTTAGCGCGGACGCATCGGCAATAATAATGGGCAATGGCGAAATAGAAATAAGCTCGGATAGGTTTACTTCCGGCAATATCCCCATAATGACGCTCAGCCGGCAGATAACCAACACCGAAGGCGAAGTTATAGGCGCAATGTTTTTCCATACGGACGTGAGCCGCACAAACGATTCCATCCGCAAAGTATACCTTGATGTTTTGCTTTCGGCCTGCATTGCGGTAATACTGGCCATTCTTGCGGTAACGTACATAACAAGCCGCATGACAAAGCCGATAGTGGACATGAACAACGCTATAAATCGTTTCTCCCGCGGCGAATACGAAGCAAGGGTGAATATCACCAGCCATGATGAAGTTGGCCAACTTGGCCAAAGCTTCAATGAAATGGCAAATGAGATAAACGCGCTGGAGCAATCCCGAAGGAGTTTTGTTGCAAACGTTTCGCACGAACTGCGCTCCCCGCTCACCAGTATGAGGGGCTTCCTTGAGGCAATGCAGGACGGCACGATTTCAAGCGAGGATCAGCCAAAGTATCTTGACATAGTAATAAACGAATGCAAGCGAATGACCGGAATGGTGAACGATTTGCTCGACCTGGCGCGAATAGAATCGGGCCAATACGAATTAAAGCTTGAGCCGTTTGATTTGAATGAACTTGTTATTCGCACCGTGTTTACATTCGAAGCGCGCATCAACGCAAAGCATATAGACGTCAATATGGATTTTGATGCGGAGCATACAATGGTTGAAGCCGATCAGTCTCAGATAGCGCAGGTCATACGTAATTTGGTGGATAATGCTATAAAGTTCTCTCCCGATGGCGGCGCGCTCACAATGCGCATAGTCACGGATAAAAAGCTTGCCGTAATGAGCGTTATCGACCAAGGCGATGGTATTTCGCCGGATGATCTGCCATATGTGTTCGACAGGTTCTATAAAGCCGAGAAGGCGCACACGCCCTCCGGCTCGTCATCAGGACTTGGGCTTAGCATAGTAAAGCGCATAATTGAGCAGCACGGCCAAACCATAAAGGCCGAATCACAATTGGGCAAAGGCGCAACGTTTACGTTTACGCTTAAATTATATGAACAGCAGGGAAGGCCAAAGGCAAATCCCGCACAACGGAGGTAACAAAAGATGGAGTATCCAAACTATTATTTCGACGGGTACAACAATACCCCTCAGCAGGAGCCCAAACCGCCAAAGCGCGGCATAGGCGGCTATGTAGTAACAGCGATAATATTCACAATCGTCGGCGCGCTGCTTGCCACCATATTTATGCCGGCGGTGCTAGCATCGTATATGCCAAGTGCGGATAACGGCACGAATAATAACGCCCCCGAGCCTACGCCTTTCTTCGATGGGCTTATTCCTCAGCTTCCGAGCGCTACTCCCGAACCCGGCAAAACAGCGGAGCCTGAGGATAGCAACTCCGCCCCCGTAATGACTCCAATTCCGCCTTCCGGCACCATGCCCCAGCTTGACGGCGTAGCCCCCGAAATAACCAACCCCAGCAATCCGTTGCTCGATATAGTGGACAGCATAAGCGAAGGCGTTGTTGGCATAATCAACTATGGTTACAGCGAAAAATACACCCGTGAACTTGAATTCGGCTCCGGTTCCGGCTTCGTTATATCGTCCGAAGGCTACATAATAACCAATGCGCACGTTGTTGAAGATGCATCAAAACTCGGCGTAATGTTCGTTGACGGTGAAGAAGTGGAAGCTCAGCTTGTGGGCTACGATAAAACGTTTGACGTTGCCGTGCTGAAGGTGGATAAAACCAACCTTAAGCCGCTGAAGCTTGGCGATTCGGAGGCCGTGCGCGTGGGCGAATTCGTTATAACCATAGGCGACCCCACCGGACGTGAACTTTCCGGCACGACTACATTCGGCATAGTGAGCGCAACGGCAAGGAGCGTGAATATAGACGGCGTTACAAATGTTTACATTCAGACTGATGCCGCCGTTAACCCCGGCAACAGCGGCGGGCCGCTGATAAACATGTCCGGCGAGGTAATAGGCATAGTTTCCGCAAAAACCGTTACCGCAAGTTATGACAATTACGGCAACGCAATAAGTGCAGAGGGCCTTGGTTTCGCCTTGCCGATAGATCAGGCGATGAAGGTGGCGGAGCAGCTTATAAACGAAGGCCGCGTGCTGCGTCCCGGCATAGGCGTAAGTGTTACCACATGGGGCGAAATGTACGCCACAACATACGGCACGCCCGAAGGCATACTGGTCGCATCGATAATAAAAGACGGCCCGGGCCATAAAGCCGACCTTGAGCCCAACGATATAATAGTTGAAATAGAAGGCCAAAGCGGCATGACTCAGGATGAATTTGTTGCATTGATAAGGGGCAAGATGGTAGGCGACAGCATAGAGATAAAGTATTGGCGCAGCGGTAAATACTATACCACAACTCTTGTGCTGGCCGACCTTAACAGCCTTGGCGACGAAAACGTTGGCGGCGAAGCCGACTATAACTTCTTTGGCGAATAAAAATAAGCATTATTGATAAAAGAGGGTGCAATACATTCACATACGCACCCTCTTTTTTGAATGAACAAAATATATTTGGGCAGAATAAACAACAAGTTTAGGAGGAACAGATATGTTTTTTAGATTTGATCCCGCGCGGCTGATAACAAAATGCCTGCTGTGCGGATTTGCAGCAATAACGGTGATTGTGTGCATAGGCGCATTGTTCCCGAATAAAGGCGATGCAGCTCCGCAAAGCAGCAATGCTTTACCGACAAAGAAAGCCGAGCAGCCTATGCCGGGCGAAAACGACGGCATCCAAACCGTGTCAACAGATAGGCGCATAACGGCACTTAAAAGCACAAAAGTGGAATGGAAGCTTCGTTTTGACGGGTGCGGACACTATATTACGCTGAAATCGCAGGGCGATATAACCGGCATGGATAAAGAGGAAGCAAAAGCGGCATATTCGGATTATTCGGCGGAACTTTTCACATCCGCCTATGTAAGCCTTGTGAAGGATTCTGGTGGATGCTGTCCCGAGCATTATGTTATGCTTTCGGGGGCGGATGGGGATACGCTTGAAGTATATAAGCGCAACACACAAACGCTTGAGAATGAGCACATAACCAGCATAGATATTTCACCCGACAGATTTGCCGAAGATGCCGCCGCGCTGCAAGCGGGTGGAATGCTTTTCAACACATTGCAGGAAATAAATGAATATATAGAAAGCGTAGAATGACCCCAAACACCCGTTTGGGGCCTTTAGCACTCTTGTCAAGATATTGCGCGCATGATAAAATAAAATAGAATATAAACGTGGGGGTAGCGGCTCTTTGATAATTTTGGGTATAGACCCCGGTTATGCCATACTTGGCTACGGCGTAATAAGCACCGAAGGCATTAGATCCAAGGCGATTGACTACGGCGTTATCGAAACCGTTGCGCATACACCGTTCCCGCAAAGGCTGGAGCGGCTGTATACATGCATGAATGAGCTGATAAAGCTGTATAAGCCCGACCATGTTGCGTTCGAGGAACTGTTTTTCGCAAGGAATACCAAGACTGCGCTTCAGGTGGCGGCCGCGCGCGGCGTGGCGTTGCTATCCGCACAGCAGGCTGGACTGCCGCTTTATGAGTACACGCCGATGCAGATAAAGTCCGCCGTAACCGGCAACGGCCACGCGGATAAAAAGCAGGTACAGCAAATGATAAAGCTTTTGCTTTCGCTAAACAGCATTCCAAAGCCGGACGATGCAGCCGATGCGCTTGCCGCGGCGCTGTGCCACGCGAACACGTCCGGCCCGGCAGCCGAAACATTCCGCATAAAATAACTCATACGGCAGTAAACGGAGCAAAACATATGTATGCACATATTTCAGGAATAGTTGAAGAGGTGTTAGCAGACCGCGCAATAGTTGAAGCTGGCGGAGTCGGATACGAATTGCTGTGTTCAAGCCAAACGCTTAAATGCTTGAAAGCAGGCGCGCCGCATAAGCTTTACACTCATTTTCACATTTCGCTTTCGCAGGATGTTATGGCGCTGTACGGCTTTGAAACCAAAGAGGAACGCGCCATGTTCCGTCGGCTCATTGGCGTTACGCGCGTTGGGCCAAAGCTTGCGCTGAGCGTACTTAGTTCGCTGAGCGTGCAGGATATAACATTAGCAATACTTACCGAAAACGCAGCGGCATTTGATAAGGTTTCCGGCATGGGCCGAAAAACTGCAGCACGCGTATTGCTTGAGTTAAAAGAAAAAGTGACCGCGGACGACGCCGCAATAGACTCATCTGCCGGCATAAAGGGCAGCACTGGCAGCATGGATATACGCAGCGAAGCTATAGCCGCGCTTGTATCGCTTGGGTATGACGGCATAAGCGCGGGAAGAGCCGTTGCCGCGGTTGAAGACTGCGACAGGGTAGAGGACATGATAACCGGCGCGCTTAGGGAGATAGCCAGAAAGGGCAAAAGGTAACGCATAGTGGCAAACGACGACAGGCTCATTTCATCTTCAATGCTTGCGGAGGACGAGGCTAACGAATTCAGCCTAAGGCCAAAGTATTTGAAGGAATATATAGGGCAGAAGGCCGTAAAAGAACACGTTGAAATATATATCGAGGCCGCAAAGCGCCGCGGCGAACCGCTTGACCATGCGCTTTTTTATGGTCCTCCCGGTCTTGGCAAAACGACGCTCGCCTCAATAATAGCCAACGAAATGGGCGGCACGCTGCACATAACAAGCGGCCCGGCGATTTCACATAAGGGCGAACTGGCGGCAATACTGACCAACGTTGCCCCGGGCGACGTGCTGTTCATAGACGAAATACACCGCCTTAATGCAACCGTTGAGGAGGTGCTGTATCCGGCAATGGAAGATTACGCGCTGGACATAATAATAGGCAAAGGCCCCAGCGCGCACTCTATAAGGCTTGACCTGCCGCACTTTACGCTTATCGGCGCAACTACGCGCATGGGTCTGCTCACTGCCCCTCTTCGGGACAGGTTCGGCATAAAGGAGCAGCTTCAGCCATATTCGCCGGAAGATCTGCTTGAGATAATCGTAAGGAGCGCGGGAATACTCAATATTCCGATAGACCGCGAAGGCGCGATAGAAATAGCTTCCCGTTCGCGCGGAACACCGCGAATAGTAAACCGTCTGCTCAGGCGCGTTAGGGACTATGCTCAAGTGCGCGGCGAAGGCAAAATAGACCTTGCCACAGCAAGAGCCGGACTCGATATGCTCTCCATAGACGAGCTTGGCCTTGACACGGTGGACAGACGTATACTTGACACCATGATAGTCAAATTCGGCGGCCGTGCAGTTGGACTTGATACCATAGCCGCCGCAACAGGCGACGATGCATCCACGATAGAGGATGTATATGAGCCGTATCTATTGCAGCTTGGCTTCATAGCGCGCACGCCGCGCGGCAGAATACCGATGCCCGCCGCATATCTGCACATGGGCTACGACCTGCCCAAGGATGCGGCGGACCCGCGCCAGGAGCGCATGAACTTTTAGCACAATAAACCATAAATATACAGGGAGGAAATGAGCATGTTTGGAAAGAAAAAGGAACTTGAAGCGGCCATAGAGGAGCTGAAGGCCAAGCTTAGCGAGCAGGAAGCGCTGAATGCGCGGCTTGAGCAGACAATAGAGGAATACAAGCGCAAAGAAGGCGCAATAGCAAACGCGCTCACCCGCGCGCAGAGCGACGCAGGCAAGGTTATAGACGAAGCCCATGCCGAAAGCGCGCGCATAATAAACAAAGCCAACGAGGATAAGGCCGCTGCCCATGCGGAAGCCGAAAGCATAATTGCAGCCGCGCAGGAAGATGCGGACAAGATAAAGCAGCAGGCCGAGGAGTATTCCCGCCAGAGCGCGCTGAAAGCGGAAGCGTTCATGCAAAATTACCGTGAAAGCGCATCCAAGCTGAACAAGGCCCTGCAGCGCGCCGCCGAAACAGCCGCCGCACAGGCGGAGCATTTCCGCGCATGCATAAAGGATTCCAACCTTGATAACGAAATAGAGATGGCAAGCGAATACATTCCCGAAGGAGACGCCGGCATAAACGCCGATGAGCTTCCCGAATCATATGAAAACCCTGCCGAACTGATGCGGAGCATATATAAAA
>ERZ1673738.5141-NODE-5141-length-12234-cov-54.896051_pt1 | contig 12234 bp, 10 predicted proteins | sample MGYA00580198_ERZ1673738 | MGnify/ENA primary metagenome ERZ1673738 (study PRJEB41218, sample SAMN15661784) | gut metagenome | host: Homo sapiens | place: Canada: London | collected 2015-08-20/2019-03-30 | study: EMG produced TPA metagenomics assembly of... | reverse complement strand
TTTCCCGAAAATAAATTTTCCTCCCTTATTCATTTGTGGCATAAAAACACCTCCTTAAATTCCGAGTTGTCATTCTCAGTCTACGATGGTTTCTCCCTGCAGAAAAGCTCCCTCCGGGTCGGTTCACCCTTTTTTCAGCAGCTTTTTATAGCTCAGATCCATGGCAAAGGCACCAAGGGGAGCCGTCAGCACGATGGCCAGCACCGCCACGGTAAGCACCGTATCGCCGCAGGCAAAGCCCAGTGCCAGCGGAATGCCGCCAATGGCAGCCTGCACGGTCGCCTTGGGGGTGTAGGCCATCATGGCGAAAAGCCGTTCCTTTTTGCTCAGGCTGGTGCCCAGAAGGCACACAAAAACGCCCAGCATCCGGAATACCAGCGCACCCACGATCAAAAGCAATGCCTTTGCGCCCACCTTGCCCAGATAGCCGATGTTCACCGTTGCGCCCACCAGCACAAACAGGAACACCTCCGCAGCCACCCAGAGCTTGCCGTATTTTACCGAGAGCCTTTTTGCTACCACTCCTCTCTTTTTCTGCAGACCGATGCCGATAAACATAATGGCGATCAAGGCCGAGAAGGTGATCGCGGTGGTCAGGGCGTCCTCCGCTGCCACCAGCAGGAAGGAGATGCTCAAAATGATCAGCACCTTTGCGGTGTCCCGGATATGGACCTTTGCAAAGAAGAACGCCAACAGGGACCCCACCGCCAGACCCACTGCCATACCCAGCAGAATGGACACCGGGATGTTGACAAAACTGAGCAGAGAGGCACTTTCCCCCTGCATCATGCCCACAAAGGTGGAGAACAGAACAATGACGTACACGTCATCCACCGACGCCCCTGCAAGGATCAGCTGCGGGATGCCCTGCTTTACGCCGTAGCCCTCGTCCATGAGCCGGACCATCCTAGGCACCACCACCGCCGGGGAAACTGCCGCCAGCACCGCACCCAGGATCGCCGCCTCCAAAAACGTCAGCCCCATGAGCTTCGGTGCCAGCAAAAGCACCCCCATCAGCTCAAAAGACGCCGGAACAAAGCACATCAGAACGGCAGGCCGCCCCAGTTTTTTCAGCCCGGAAGTATCCAGTCCCAGCCCTGCACGGGTGAGAATGATGATCAGGGCCATCTTCCGCAGCTCCGGGGAGATACCCAGAATGCTGCCGTCCAGCAGGTCCAGGACGTAAGGCCCCAGTACCATACCGGTTGCCAGCATCCCCAGCAGGCTCGGCAGCCTGCACTTCTGGCAAAGCCACCCCATGAACATCCCAACGATCAAAATCAGCGAAATACTCAGTAACATAAAAGTTCCTCCTTACCCACAACACGCAAAAAAGCTGACACCTTCTGCGTGGTTTTCGTCGCAGAAGTCATCAGCTTTCAAAGCGGTTCAAGTAATCTGGTTACTTCGGGAGAACTTCATTCCCGTTTATTCTGTTGGCAGTATAGCACACCTGTCTCTCAAAAGCAACTCCGGCCTGTGCAGTGCCGGGGTTTACTCTGCCTCATAGGTTCTTCTTTTCCAGCATTCGTTTTTTGTGGTTTTCAGATGCCTGTCTGCCCGGCAAACTGGAATTTAACGTTCACTCATATATTGTTTTATTTCATCAGAAGTCAATTTTCGTATTTCTGCATGTGGATATTCTTTATACTCTCCAACATTAAACACAGGTGTCATTTGTTTGCATTTCTTGTCTTTATTCTTTTTCAAGAATAGATGTAAATCCTCATTCCCGGCGAATATTTTATAAGATACTCTGTCTTTACTGTTCTCTATCTCATAAATACCACACGAACCTTTCGTTGTATAATCGGCTGTTCGTAAATAATATTTTGCAATTTCCAATGACTTAAAAGGAAAATTCCATCTTTGTAATCCTCTGTTTGGGTCATGTTCAATACAAATGCAACGTCCACAAGTTCCACAAATATATTGAGTGTGATTTTCTAAGCAGTCCAAGGGATTTAGTAATGGTGTTATTCTATTTTCATCAGAGTAACATTCTTCACACATTTTTCTTTTCGCTCCTTATCAAATTCCGATTTGTCGTTCTCAGGATACTATGATTTCCGCACGCAAAAGACCTGCGGCAAGGTGTGTGCTTACACCTCGCCCTCAAACTTCATGCCCCAGCTCATACGGGTGTCGTACATCAGATGGGTCAAGGCAAGGCTGTCCTGCGGGGTGTAGCGGTCGCTGCCGGTGCGCCCCAGCTTGACGCAGCGGCTTGCTTCCCGGATCTCATACTCAAAGCCGTTGATGTCCACCGGGCAGCGGATGACCTCCGGCTCTTTGCCCTCCACTTCCAGCGTCATGGTCTCGGCGTGCTGGAAATCCGGCAGAAAGATACTGCCCTTGGTGCCAACGATACGGGCATTGCGCTCCAGCTCCTGCCCGATGGTCTGGACAGACTCCGCCTTGCAGCCGCCGGGGTAGGTCAGCGCAAGGCGGCTGTAATCGTCGGTGCCGTACTCGTTGATGTGCACCTCTTTGGTCTCCACCTTCTCCGGGTCCTGTCCGGTGAGGATGCGCAGAAAGCCCAGATTGTAGATGCCGATATCCAGCAGCGCACCGCCGCCCAGACCGGAATCAAACTTGCGGTCCTTCCGGGCACCGGAGGCCACAAAGCCGTACTGACAGGTGATCTGCTTCAGCTCCCCGATGGTGCCAGCCGCAAGGATCTCGCGCAGGCGGTCGTACAGCGGCAGCAGCCAGATCCAGAACGCCTCCATGAGAAAGAGGTGCTTTTCCTCTGCCAGACGGTACAGCTCCTGCGCCTGTTCCGGGCTGATGGTAAAGGGCTTTTCGCACAAAACGTGCTTGCCCTGCTCCAAGCAGAGCTTGCAGTTTTCGTAATGCAGGGTGTTGGGGGTGGCGATATAGATGGCCTCCACCTCCGGGTCGGCGGCAAGGGCTTCGTAGGAGTCATAGCAGCGGGGAATGCCGTACTGCTGCGCAAACGCCTGTGCGCTTTCCAGGTGCCGTGACCCCACGGCAACAATCTGCTCCCCCTCTGCGCCCATCTGTTCCACCGTAGACGCAAACTTTTTGGCAATGGTGCCGGTCGCTAAAATTCCCCACTTCATAACGGTACCTCCCGGTTTATTACTTTGGATTCGTTGCGTTCAGTATACCATGGTTTTCCCCTGCGGAAAAGATAGTGAAAAACAAAAATGCCCCCGGAGGGCTTGTTCCAACTCTCCGGGGACAGATTCTATGCACCGGTATCTTTCATCTTGTTCCAAACATTCTCATCCACTATAATAGAGATAGAAAGAAGGTGCCAACATGAAACATCGCATTGTGACGGCTGCGCAGATGAAGGAAATTGAACGAGCCGGGGATGCCCACGGTCTGCCCTACCTGCAAATGATGGAAAATGCCGGAATGGCTGCTTACGCTGAGCTGCAAAAGCAGTTTCCGCATCCCGGCAGGCTGCTGGTGGTCTGCGGAAAGGGCAACAACGGCGGCGATGGGTTCGTGATTGCCCGCGCCGCCGCAAAAGACGGCTGGAACGTGACCGTTTTTCTGGCCGAGGGCGAGCCGAAAACCGCTGACGCCATCCGCAATTTTGAGCGTCTGCATTCCCTGCCGGTGCACATCTGCACCGACTGTTCCGTACTGGAAACCCAGCGCTTTGCTGCTGCTGTGGATGCCCTCTACGGCACCGGGTTTCATGGTGAACTGCGGCCTTCCGGTCTTGCTGCCTGCGGACTGATACGCCATCTGCACAAGAGCGGTGCCTTTGTACTGGCCGTAGACCTGCCCAGCGGCATCAATACGGACACCGGCGAGGTTGCCGAGGGTGCTGCCCATGCAGATTTGACCGTAACCTTCGACAGCTATAAGCCTTTGCATATCGCAGAAACCTCTGCGCCGCTGTGCGGAAAGATCGTCTGTGCCGACATTGGCATCCGGGATGAATGGCACCCGGAGTTTTGACGAGGGCTTGCCGCTGCGGAAAAACACCTGCACGCAAAAGACCCTGGCAGCTTTCAAGGCACGCCGGGGTTCTTTTTGTCATTCTGCTGCAAAATGTCTGCACTTTCTTGGCCGAACGCAGAAAATGCAGAAACCGCTTGATTTAGCTCGGTTTCCGCACTAGAATGGAAACCAGAAAAGCAAGCACAGTTTCCACAAGGAGGACGCTCATGCAGGAAAAGCTCGATGCGCTGGTGCGCACACAGGCCATGCAGTTATTCCGTCAACAGGGGCTGCATTTCACCATGCAGCAGGTGGCAGAGCCGCTGCACATCAGCAAAAAGACCATCTACACCGTTTACCCCTCCAAGGAGGCGCTTCTGCTGGACATGGTAGACCATGCCTTTGCGGACATCCACCGCTGCAAGCAGGAAATTCTGGCGGGCAGCGGTACTTTGCAGGAGAAGCTGCGGGCGGTCATCATTGCCATGCCGACAGAATACGCCGCGCTGGACCTGCGGCAGATGAAGGAGCTGGACGAGAAATACCCGGTGGTGGCGGCGCGGGTGCGCAGTCAATTGGAAAACGGGTGGGAACCCACCATGGCGCTGCTGGAACAGGCTGTGGCAGAGGGGGTCATGCGTCCGGTGTCCCTGCCGGTGCTGCGGCAGATGATCACCGCATCCATCGAGAGCTTTCTGGCAGACCGCAGTCTGGCAGAAAGCGGGGTGCATTATGTGGCTGTACTGGAGGAAATGATCTCGATTTTACTGGAAGGAGTGCTGCCGCGATGAAACACAGTTTTTGCGATGATTGGGAGTTTACCCACCACTGGACCGAAGCCTTTGGCAAGGGGCTGCCTGTGCCAAAACAGCAAGCCGTCCGCTTGCCCCATACCTGCCGGGAGGTGCCGCTGCACTATGCCTCTCCGGCCGATTACGAGATGGTCTGCGGCTACCGCAAACGGTTCCGGGTGCCGCCGGTACAGGCCGCGCCCCGGCTGTTCGTCCGCTTTGACGGCGCTGCCCATCAGGCGGTGGTGCGGGTCAACGGCAGGGTTGCCGGGCAGCACCGGGGCGGTTATACGGGCTTTGCGGTGGAAATCACCGACCTTGTGGACCGGGGGGGTGAAAACCTGCTGACCGTGCAGCTGGACACCCATGAAGACCCAACTATTCCACCCTTTGGCTTTGTCATTGATTACCTGACCTACGGCGGGTTGTACCGGGAGGTCTGGCTGGAAGCTACGGCAGAAAGCCGCCTGACCGATTTGTTCGTCTACACGCCCACCCTGCAAGAGGCTGTGGTGCAGTGGACCGCAGAGCTCACACCCGCAGCCGCGGCGGTCCGCATCCGGCTGGAGGCCGCAGACGGCACCCTGCTGGCAGAGCAGACCACACAGGCAGCAGAAACCGGGAAGATGCAGCTTTCTGTGCCGGATGCACAGCCGTGGGACACAGAGCATCCGGTTTTACATCATGCCGTTGCAGAGCTTTTGAACGCAGCGGGGCAGCCCATCGACCGCAAACAGGTGACGTTTGGCTTCCGCACCGCAGAGTTCCGGGCGGATGGCTTCTACCTCAACGGCAAAAAGACCTTTCTGCGGGGGCTGAACCGACACCAGAGCTACCCTTACATCGGCTACGCCGCACCGGAAAGCCTGCAGCGGGAGGATGCCCGCATTTTGCGGGAGGAACTGCACTGCACCGCCGTGCGCACCAGCCACTACCCTCAAAGCCAGTATTTTCTGGATGAGTGCGACCGCCGGGGTCTGCTGGTATTCACCGAGCTGCCGGGCTGGCAGCACATCGGGGATGACAACTGGAAGGACGCCGCCTGCGAGATGCTGCGAGAGATGCTCCTGCAAAACCGCAGCCACCCCAGCATCATCCTGTGGGGCGTGCGCATCAACGAGAGCGTGGACGACGATGCCTTCTACACCCGCACCAATCAAATTGCCCATCAGCTGGACCCCAGCCGTGCCACCTCCGGTGTGCGATATCTGGAAAAGAGCCATCTGCTGGAGGACGTCTACGCCTACAACGATTTTTCCCACAACGGCGTAACGCCCGGCGCAAAGCCCAAAAAGGACGTGACCCCGGATATGGGCAAGGCGCTGCTCATCTCGGAATGCAACGGTCACATGTACCCCACCAAAGCCTTTGACGATGGTCCGCATCGGCAGGAGCACGCCTTGCGGCACGTCCGGGTACAGAACGCCGCCTATGCCAGTGGGGAGCACGCCGGGTGCTTTGGCTGGTGTATGTTCGACTACCAGACCCACAAGGATTTCGGCTCCGGGGACCGCATCTGCTACCATGGTGTGCTGGACAGCTTCCGCAACCCAAAGCTGGCGGCGGCGGTCTATGCCAGTCAGGGCGATACTGACCCGGTGCTGGCTGTCAGCTCCTCCATGGACATCGGCGATAACCCCGCCGGGCAGCTGGGCACGGCCTACGTTTTCAGCAATGCCCAGCAGGTCAAGCTCTACAAAAACGATGTGTTTGTCACCGCTCTGCGCCGCAGCGAATGGACGGCACTGCCCCACCCGCCCTTTGTGATGAACGATACCATCGGCGAGCTGCTGGAAACGCAGGAGCACTTTTCTCCCGCCAAGGCCTCCGCCGTGCGGGACTGCCTGCTGGCTGCCGGGAAATATGGGCTGCCGGGGCTGCCGCTGGCCTTCAAGGTCAAATTCGGCTGGTGTATGCTGCACTACAAAATGAGCTTTGCAGATGGCGTGGCGCTTTACGGCAAATATGTAGGCAACTGGGGCGGCGAAGCCACCCGCTGGCGGTTCGATGCCGTGCAGGACGGCAATGTGGTGCGCAGCGTGACCCTTTGCCCCAGCGCAAAGCTGCACTTGGAAGTCAAGGTCAGCCGGACGGCTCTTCGGGAAAAAGATACTTACGACATGGCGGCTGTCCGGGTGCGCATTCTGGACGAAAACGGCACCCCTGCCCCCTATGCACAGTTCCCGGTGCAGTTTGCAGTAGAAGGCAACGCTGCCCTTGTGGGCCCGCAGACCGCCGTGGCAGAAGGCGGCATGACCGGCACCTATCTGCGCACCGTGGGCACTGCCGGAGAAGCTGTGTTAACCGTTTCTGCACCGCAGACCCAGCCCGTTGTGCTGCGGTTCACCATTGAAAAGGAGGATGCTGTATGGAACTGACCCTGAAACAGAAAACCGCGTTCGGCATTGGTGCCGTGGGCAAGGATATGGTATACGCCCTGTCGGCTTCTTATGTCATGTATTATTATCAGGATGTGCTGGGGCTTTCGGCCAGCTTTGTGGGCGTCGTGCTCATGGCGGCCCGGTTCTTTGATGCCTTCAACGACCCCTTTATGGGGGTTCTGGTGGCAAAGACCCGCACCCGCTGGGGACGTTTCCGTCCGTGGATCTTTTCCGGCACGCTGCTCAATGCGCTGGTGCTCTACGCCCTGTTTGCCGCCCCGGTGCTGGACGAAGCGGCGTTGATGGTCTATTTCAGCGTGGTGTACATCCTGTGGGGCGTCACCTATACCATGATGGATATCCCCTACTGGTCCATGATCCCGGCCGTGACCCGCACCCCAAAAGACCGGGAGAACCTTTCCATGGTGGGCCGTACCTGTGCAGGCGTTGGTTCGGCTCTTATCGCCATGTTCACCATGCTGCTGGTGGGAGCCCTTGGCGGCGACAGCGAGCGCGCAGGCTTCCGCTGGGTAGCGCTGATCGTAGCGGCAATTTTTGCAGTGACAGAGCTGGTGTGCTGCATTTCCATGAAAGAAACCACCCCCAGTGAGATGAAGACCGCCACCGTAAAGGAGATGTTCTCCGCCCTGTTCCGCAACGATCAGGCTATGGTAGTGGTAGGCAGCATCGTGCTGATCAACTCGGCGCTGTACCTTACCTCCAACTTCATCATCTATTTCTTCAAATACGACCTTGGCGGTGCAGGCTGGAAAGCCACCTACACCCTGTTTTCCACCGTGGGCGGTGCGGCTCAAATCCTTGGCATGATGGTGCTTTACCCCTTGCTGCGCAAAAAGTTCAGCAGCACGCAGGTATTCCACCTGAGCCTTGTGCTGGCGCTGTGCGGCTACGGCACACTGCTGGTGTTCTGCCTGACAGGGCTTTCCCACAGCCTTGCCCTGCTGTGCATCCCGGGCGTTGTCGTGTTCGCCTGCAACGGGATGCTGACCGTGCTGACCACCCTGTTCCTTTCCAACAGTGTGGATTACGGCCAGCTCAAGACCGGACGCCGGGAGGAGAGCGTCATCTTTTCCATGCAGACCTTTGTGGTCAAGGCTGCCTCCGGCGTGGCGGTATTCCTGACCGGCATCGGGCTGGACCTCATCGGCCTTGTGGGCAACACGGAGGAGACCGGCCCGGTGGCAGTACAAAGCGCCGGAACCCTGCTGGGTCTGCGCCTGATGATGACCGTTCTGCCCATGCTGGTGCTGGCTGGTGCGCTGGTGCTGTTCCGCCGCAAGTTTGTTCTGACCGATGCCCGCGCTGCCGAGATCAGCGCACAGCTCCACGGGGAGGAAACGCACCATGACTGAAATGCTGCACTGGTACGCAGAGACCACCGGCGGTGTACGGCAAGGCAATGCCCCGGTGCACCCGGGCTGCGGTGCGCTGCATCTTTCCGCCGACCTGCCCGCCGGGACGCTGAAAGCCGTGCGTGCCGAGCTGCTGTGGACGATGGAAGCAGACGAGCGTCTGTTCATGAACGGCTACCAGACATGGACCTACAGCCCGGAGCTGGACCGGAACGGCAAGCTGCGCGGCACCGACCACATCCCCGGCTTTCTGCGCAAAAAATATGCCTTTGACCGCTACGGCGATTATCATTTTGCGCCTTATGGGCATCAAAAGGGGCAGAGCCACGGCTTTTCCTACTGCTATTTCCGCAATGGCACACAGTTCCGGCTGGTGGCATCGTTGGACGAGAAGCCGGGCTACACCATCCTCCGCTATGACAGCGGCAAAGCCCTGCTGACGCTGGAACGGGACTGCGTCGGGGTGGAGCATCCCGGCGGCAGTTTCCCACTCCTTGACCTGTTTTTTGCCGTGGGCGGCGAGACTGAGGTGTTCGACGGCTGGTTTCAGGCTATGGGCATCAAGCCCCGGACCGAAAAGAAGCTGGCAGGCTATTCCAGTTGGTACAACCGCTATCAGGACATCACCGAGGATACCATCCGGGAGGATCTGACCGGCTGCCGCAGCCTGCTTTGCCCAGGAGACCTGTTCCAGATCGACGATGGCTGGGAGCCCAAGGTGGGCGACTGGCTGGAAACGGATGCACAGAAGTTCCCCCACGGGCTGAAAGGCATGGTGGAGGAAATCCACACCTCTGGCTTTCAGGCTGGGCTCTGGCTTGCCCCCTTTGTGTGCGAAAAGGACTCTGCCCTTTTCCGGCAGCACCCGGACTGGCTGCTGAAAGTGGACGGCAAACCGTGGTGCTGCGGCAGCAACTGGAGCAGTTTCTATGCGCTGGATATCGACAACCCGGCCGTGCTGGACTATCTGCGCCGGGTGTTTGACCGGGTGCTGAACGATTGGGGGTTCGACCTTGTCAAGCTGGATTTTCTGTATGGCGCTGCCCCCTTTGGCAACGCCCACGAGAGTCGGGCAGCCCGGATGAACCGTGCCATGGAGCTGTTGCGCAGCTGGTGCGGGCAAAAGCAGATCCTTGGCTGCGGCGTACCGGTGATGCCGGCTTTCGGGCTGGTGGATTACTGCCGTGTCAGCTGCGACGTGAGCTTGGACTGGGACGATGTGTGGTATATGCGCCTGTTCCATCGGGAGCGTGTGTCCACAAAGCAGGCCATCAACAACACCGTATTCCGGCGGCAGCTCAATGGCCGTGCCTATGGCAGCGACCCGGATGTGTTCTTTCTCCGGGAGGAAAACTGCAAGCTGACGGCAGAGCAAAAACGCACCCTTGCCACGGTCAATGCCCTGCTGGGCAATGTGTTCCTTACCTCGGATATGCCGTCTCACTACACGGATGCGCAGCGGGCAGAGTACCGCCGTCTGCGCACCCTCTTTGAGCACGCCACGCAGGTGCAGGCAGAAGCGGAAAACGACCGTCTCTATATCCGGTATCTGCTGGACGGAACTCCACAAAAATTATGTTTCGACCTGTTCTGACAGTGCGAACAAACCACAACAAAACCACACCCGCCCATGTACTGTGCTTTGCACACAATACGCAGGCGGGTGTTTTGCTGTTCTTCCGGTACGATCCTCAGTTTTTTAAATACAGCTTGGGTCTGTGCAGCGCTGACGGTGTCACACCTTGCGCTCAAGGTTCTGCCGGAACAGCTCATACGCTGCCCGCATCTCCTCCGGCAGACGCTTCAGGGTTTCCTGCTGCAATTCAGACGGCATCCCGTAAAAGGCTTCGGCAATGCTGCCGGTGATGCAGGCAAGGGTGTCGCTGTTTTCCCCTTTACCCCTGATGCCGCTTCTGGAAATCGGCTTCAATTTCCTCTTTCCAATCTGCGCCGACGGATGCCGGGCAGGCTGCCTGCCGCATCCGGCAGACCGTTTCGCTGACCACATGGTAATTGACTGCCACGCCCTGCGCATCATTCTCGAACCGCACCGCCCGGTCTGCCCCGATGCCGAAGCGGGCAGCCTCCTGCACGGCGTCCATGTTGGCACCGAGGAACAGAAATTCCCAGCCGTACCGTTCTTTTTCCCGCTCGATCATCCGGCGGATCTTCTCATAGCCAAACCGTTTGCTGGCGTTTTCCAAGCCGTCCGTGGTGATGACAAAGATGACCTTTTCGGCACGCTCGTCCTCCGGCAGATGGCGCTGGATATTCACCATCTTTTCCATGCCATAACCAATGGCATCCAGCAGCGCCGTGCAGCCCCGGACGTAGTAGTCCTTTTCGGTCAGCGGCGCAACGGCGTGCAGCGGAAAGCGGTCGTGCAGCAACTGCACCTCATGGTCGAACAGGATGGTGGTCACGTTGGCCTCGCCCTCCTGCTCCTTCTGCCGGGTCAGCATAGCATTGAACCCGCCGATGGTGTCCTGCTCCAGCCCGCCCATGGAACCGCTGCGGTCCAGAATGAAAACAAGCTCGGTAAGATTTTTCTTCACAACAATGCCCTCCGTTTTGTGGTGTATCGCTTTCGTTGGCAAAAGGATACCACAAACCGGAGGGCAAAAGGTCAACGGGCAGGCGACAAATCACGCACCCAGCTGTTCCTGATCGTATTCAAACAGCAGCGTATTGACCTGATTGATGTTATAGATTTTGTGTTCCAGGCAATACCGCACGATCCAGTCCCGCTTGGAGCCATCCGAAAAGGCATAGCCCGCACTCTTGAGCAGGTCGATGGTCTCATCCTCCGACAGATGCAGCCCCACGGCAAAGGCAAGCACGGTCTTCTTTTTGGGGTTGTAGTCGCGGTTGCACTGAATTTTGGAGAAATGCTGCCGGGAGATGTTGGACTGCTTGTACACGGTGGAGTCTTTCAGCCCCCGCTCGTCAATGAGCCGCAGCAGCCGGGTGGTGAAGCTCTCGCCAAGGTTGTCCATCAGGCTTTCCAGACTGCGGGCTGTCCTGGGTGCCGCGGCGGGTGCCGGAACTGCACCTAGCATCGGCACGGCGGCATCTTCTTCCAGAAGCCTCCGCCGCTCTGACAATTCCCTGCGCCGACGGCCAAATCCGTAGCTTTCATCGTTCTGTGCTACATAGTGGTCGTCAATGTACTCCTCCACCGAGGCGAACAGCTTCCGGCTCACGGCCAGCGAGTCCCGGTCGTAGAGCACCAGATACACGGTCAGGTCGTGCTCCATGACGTACTGTGTGATGGTGTCCACCGCAATGCGGAAGGCCTGTTCTTTGGGGTAGCCATAGTTTCCGCTGGACAGCAGCGGAAAGGCCACGCTCTCGCAGTGGTACTCTGCGGCTAATTCCAATGCGGAGTGGTAGGCACCGGCTAATTGTTCTGCTTCGCCGAACCCGCCGCCGTGCCACGCTGGGCAGACTGCATGGAAAACATATTTTGCGGGCAGACCGAACGCCGGGGTACACACGGCCCTGCCCAAATCGCAGCGGCCGATGGCTTCGCAGGCGGCGGTCAGCTCCTGCTCCCCTGCCGCCTGATAGATGGCACGGCTGGTGCCGCTGCCCTGCAAAAGGTTCCGGTTGGCAGGGTTGACGATGGCATCCGCTGCCACCTTGGTGATGTCGTTGCGGATCATCAGAAACGGCATGGTGGTTCCTCCCTCACATGGTTTTCTTCATCCTATCACATCCGGCGGGGCGGTGCAAGGGGTGCTCTTGTTTCCTGTCCGCGCAGCT
>ERZ1673738.5137-NODE-5137-length-12237-cov-13.981366_pt1 | contig 12237 bp, 8 predicted proteins | sample MGYA00580198_ERZ1673738 | MGnify/ENA primary metagenome ERZ1673738 (study PRJEB41218, sample SAMN15661784) | gut metagenome | host: Homo sapiens | place: Canada: London | collected 2015-08-20/2019-03-30 | study: EMG produced TPA metagenomics assembly of... | reverse complement strand
GGTCGGGGGGATATCCTTCCCCTTCGGGGAAGGGGGGCAAAAACAAAGCTAAAGGTAGGGTTGGCAGGCGGCAAAGAAGGCAAGCCCCCGCCGGGTATTGGGACGCCACCTCAACCCCGCCTCGCAAGAGGCAAAGCCCCCCGCAGGGTACCGGGACGGCAGGTCGAGCCAGTGCCGCGTCCCCCCAGCCCCGGGGATGCAAGGGGCGAAGCCCCTTGCATAAAATAACCTAAAGTCTCCCCCTTCCCCGCTGGGGAAGAGCGCTCTGCGAGCGCGGGTCGGGGGGATATCCTTCCCCTTCGGGGAAGGGGGGCAAAAACAAAGCTAAAGGCAGGGTTGGCAGGCGGCAAAGAAGGCAAGCCCCCGCCGGGCACCGCTAACGCCCGCCGAGCCAGTGCTGCCCGGGTTCAGCCGCCGGGTGCACACCTTCCCCGCAGTAGGAATCCCCGCTATAAAAAATTCCGCAAAGGGGTTGACAAACCGCGCCGGATGCGGTATAATAAAAACAATCCCCTGCGGGTATAGTCTAATGGTAAAACTCCAGCTTCCCAAGCTGGCTATGCGGGTTCGATTCCCGTTACTCGCTCCAAAAAAGCGTTGCGACAGCAACGCTTTTTTCGTTTTCCGGCGTATTCCGCCCTGCTTCGGATTTCGCTTCAACCGCAGGGGCAGGGAAACTCCCTGCCCGCGCGGAACCCCTTAAAACGTCACCGTCAGCTGCTCGCCGACCGGAATCGGGTAATCCTGCCCCCGGACAGTCAGCGTGCCGCCGGCGCGCGTTGCGCATACGGTGCAGCTGTGCGCATCCATCCTGACCGATACCTGCCCGCCCTCCGGCAGGGGCACGGTGCCCTCCATGTGCTTGTACAGCCCCCGGTCGGGCTTGACCGCAAAGGTCGCGTATCCCGGCGACGTGGGGTACACGCCGAGGCAGTACCGCCCCAGCAGGTAGATGGGACCGCCGCCCCACGCATGGCAGAGCGAACAGCCGTACTTCATGCCGTACATGGCATAATGCTCGGTGCCGGAATGCTCCGGAATGTACTGCTCCCAGATAGAGGTCGCGCCCAGCGCCACCATGCCGCCCCAGTAGGACTCGATCTGCTTCTGCGCCGTGCGCAGTCTGCCCATCTTGCACAGGGCACACAGCTCGAAAAACGCAAAGTACGGCGTGGTGATGTGCGTCACGGCATCATTCTCCAGCACGCACCGCACAATCTTACGCGCGCGGGCGGGCGGGACGAAATCATACAGAATCGCAAAGATATTGGCGTGGCGCGTGATGCTTTCCCTGCCGGTCGTGTAGCAGTCCACAAAGCCGCCGCGCTCCTCGCGCCAGTAGTCGCGCAGGATGCTGCGGCGCAGGCGATCCGCCGCCCGGCGGTAGCCGCTCCCGTCCCTGCCGCACACCTCGGACAGCGTTGCCATCGCGTTGCGGCACTGCCAGAACAGGATCTGCTCGGCGCACAGGTCGCCGCCCTTGTCCATGTCCGACCAGTCAATGAAAATCCAGTCGCCGGGACGCTGGCAGACGTAGCCTGCCTCGTCCAGCCGCCCCTCGATGAAATCGTAGAGCGCTTTGAGCCGGTCGTAGTATATCTCGATAAACTGCCTGTCGGCGGTCGCATAGTAGTACTCCGCCGCGCTGATGATGAGGTACATGGAGTAGTCGTTGATGCTGTTGATATGCTGCTCATACGGCGGCTTGCCCAGCAGAGCCACAATGGTGCGGCGGCTGATTGCCGGATCGAAGTACAGGTAGCGGCTCGCCATGTGCGACTGGTACGCATCACCCGACCAGCACCAGCGATCCCGCTTGATGCCGTCCAGGAAGAATTCGCGGGAGTTGAGGTGCAGGGTGTAGGCGCACACGTCCCAGATCTTCCCGACGCTCCGGCGGTTGCAGCGGAACGAGGCGCGATCCTCCAGCGGGAGGTACTCGTACTCCGCATACACGCGCAGGCTGCCCGCGTCCTGCCGGTCGCCCGCCCGGATGCAGAGATAGCGGAACGCACGCCCCGCAAGGACGTAGCTCTCCTGCCCGCTGACCGTCTCGCGGATCAGTGCCTCGGTCGGATCGCACGCCTCCTCGGCGGATTCCCCGTACACGACGCGTACAGGCTCCGCCGGGTCGGCGTTCTCCAGATGCACAAGCCCGTACATCTCGCGCCCGAAATCGTACAGCGTCCCCTCGGCTGAGCCGGTGACCTTCACCGGGTCGCGCCGCTCGTAGCGGAAGGCGAACTGCGTCGGATCGTCGGTCGGCAGGCTGTACGCCGGGTCGGAGCCGACCGGAACCGGCTCGCCTGTCATGTGGTTGGCAACCCACGTGCCGTCGGTCACAAGGTAGCGGCTGTTGATATAGATGCAGGGAAAGCCCGTCTCCGCCAGCACCACGACCGATATGGCGTGGTCGCCGGGCGTGACCGGCATATCCGCCCCGATCGGGTAGCGCTTGCCGTCCAGCATGGCGTAGCCCCGGTGCGGCGTGATTACCCGGATGCTGTCCTCCCCGTCCGCGTGGAAGGCTTTGCCGAAGCTGGCGTTCGGGTAGGGCGCCGACAGCGCCCAGAAGGGCGGCACGGGGCAGTCGAACTCCTCGCGCCGGTTGTGCATCTTAATGCTGTGGTACAGCTCAAAATCCCCGTTGTACCAGATCCATTCTGCTCCTGTCATACTCTATTCCTTTCTGTTTTTCCGGTTTTCTTGGCGGCTACCGCGCGGCGGGCTGCATCGCACAGCGCCTCCGGCGTCAGTCCGTACAGTGCCAGCAGCTCCGGAACCTTTCCGGAGCGCCCGAAGCTGTCGCGCACCCCGACGCGCACCATCGGGACGGGGCAGTTTTCCGCCAGCGTTTCGGCGACGGCGGAGCCGAGCCCGCCGATGATATTGTGTTCCTCCGCCGTCACGACCGCGCCGGTCTCGGCGGCGGCTGCGCACAGCAGCTCCGTATCCAACGGCTTGACCGTATGGATATTGATGACGCGGGCGGAAATTCCCTCTGCCGCCAGCGTGTCGGCGGCGGTCAGCGCCATGGATACCAGGATGCCGTTTGCCACGATGGTGACATCGGAGCCGTCCCGCAGAACCTCGCCCTTGCCGATCTCAAAGCGGTAGGTGTCGGGATCGTGGAGAACCGGCACTGCGTAGCGTCCGAAGCGCAGGTAGCAGGGACCCGTCATTTCCAGCGCCGCCTTCAGCGCGGCGACCGCCTCCACCGCATCGGCGGGGCTGATGACGGTCATGCCGGGCAGGACGCGCATCAGCGCGATATCCTCCAGGCACTGGTGGGTTGCGCCGTCCTCGCCGACCGTGATGCCGGCGTGGGTGGCGGCGATCTTGACGTTCAGGTGCGGGTATGCCACGCTGTTGCGGATCTGCTCGAAGGCGCGTCCGGCGGCGAACATGGCGAAGGAGGACGCGAACACGGGCTTGCCGGCGGCGGCAAGTCCGGCGGCGACGCCGATCATGTTGCCCTCGGCGATGCCGCAGTCAAAGAAGCGGTCGGGGAAAGCCTTTGCAAAGTAGCAGGTCTTGGTCGCCTCCGCAAGGTCGGCGTCCAGCACCGCGAAATCGTGATCGGCACCCAGCTCGCACAGTCCGCGCCCGTATGCCTCTCTTGTGGCGACCTTGTCGCCTTTTTTCAGTCCGTTGATGTACCCCATGCCTTCTATCCCCCTTACAGCTGTGCCATATGCGCTCTGATTTCCCCGACTGCCTGCCCGTACTGCTCGTCATTCGGGGCGGAGCCGTGCCACTTGACCTGATTCTCCATGAAGGAGACGCCCTTGCCCTTGACCGAGTGCGCGATGATGACGGTCGGCTTGCCCGGGACGGTCTTTGCCTCGTCAAAGGCGCGCCGGATGGAGTCAAAGTCGTGCGCGTCCATGGTGACCACGTGTGCGCCGAAGCCCTCCAGCTTCTTCTCGTAGGGCGCGGGCGCCAGGATGCGGTCTATGGGACCGTCTATCTGCAGTCCGTTGTAGTCGATGACCACGCACAGGTTATCCAGGTTATAGCGGGCGGCGAACATCAGCGCCTCCCAGACCTCGCCCTCCTCGCTCTCGCCGTCCCCGATCAGGGTATAAACCCGGTACCCGCTGCCGTTCAGCCGGGCGGCAAGCGCCATGCCGCAGGCGGCAGAGATACCCTGCCCCAGCGAGCCGGAGGACATATCCACGCCCGGGATATGCTTCATATCCGGGTGTCCCTGCAGGAAGGAATCAATCCTGCGCAGGTTTGCCAGTTCCGACACCGGGAAATATCCCCGCAGAGCCAGCGCCGCGTACAGTGCGGGGGCGGCGTGTCCCTTGGAGAGGACAAAGCGGTCGCGCTCCGCCCACGCGGGGTTTGCGGGGTCTATGCGCATCTCGGAGAAATACAGGTAGGACAGAATATCGGCAATAGACAGGGATCCTCCCGGGTGCCCGGAGGCGGCGGCGTGCGTCCCCTCCAGAATACCGAGTCGTATCCTGTCTGCCTGTATAGCCAGATCGCGCTTTTTTGATGCTTCCATACTGATTGTTTCCCCTTCCGTACCGCCCGCGGGCGGTTTTCCGTATCCGTTTTTTGTGTGTAGGTGCCGCCGCGCGGGCGGCGCACCCTATCAGGCTACATTATACACGTATGCCTGCGTTTTGTCAAGCGGCGGGGCGAAAAAAGGGGGGATGGGGGGGTATGCCGGGGGTTCCCGGCGCCCCCGGGCTGAACCCCGGCGGCATTTACAGACCCTGCCGCTGTGGTACCCGCGGGGGGCTTGCCTGCTTTGCCGTCCGCCTACCCTGCCTTGGGTTTGCTTTCTTGCCCCTATCCCCCCAACCCCCTTCCCCGGCGGGGAAGGGGGAGACTTATAGTTTTCTTATGCAAGGGGCTTCGCCCCTTGCATCCCCGGGCTGAACTGCCTGCGGCACTTACAGAACCTGCCAAGCAGGTACCCTGTGGGGGCTTAGCTGGTTGTCGGTTCGGCGGGCGTTAACGGTGCCCACGGGTGGCGTGGCGGTTGGGACGCGGCACTGGTGAGCAGTGCCGGCAGCCAAGGAGAGGGGGGACCGGGGGAGAGGAACTTCGGCGTTTGAGATGGTCCTCTCCCCCGGGGCAGGGTGAGCCAGTGCCGCCGGGGGCAAGCCCTCCACAGGGTACCACAGTGGCAGAGTCATCCGGCAACAAAAAAATCCCGCCACCCCAACAAATTCCGGAGTGGCAGGACAAGGCAGATGGGGCAAGGGGGCACACCCCCCTCCCCCCCCGCACGCCTTATAAATCACTTGTGGTACCGCGTGCCGAGATCAATCTGAAAGCACCGATACACGGCTTCATACAGAATCACACGCATAAGCTGATGAGGAAAGGTCAGATCGGACACGGAAAGCCGCAGACGGGCGGCGGACTTGACGGAAGGATCCAGCCCGAAGGAGGATCCGATGATAAAGCACAGACTGCCCGCACTCCGGCAGGCATCCTGCAGACGGGCGGTCAGTGCCGGAGAGGACAGCCGCTCCCCCTCAACGCACAGCGCAACAGGGTACGACCGGGGCGGGATCGCCGCCCGGATCTCCGCCCCCTCCCGCGAAAGCGCCGCCCGGATCTCCGCCTCGGAGGGGCGGTCGGGCAGACGGGCTTCTTTCAGCTCAAGCTCCTCAACGCGGCAAAGCCCCGACAGACGCTTGCGGTACTCCGCAACCGCCTCCCGCAGGTACGGCTCCTTGAGACTGCCCACCGTCACGAACCGCACGACAGGCGGCATCACAGCAGGGCACCCCCCATCGCCGAGGCGGCGCTCCGTTCCGCACCGCCCGCCGCGGCAGGCATCCGGGCGCCGGCGCGGGCGACCGGCTCCCCGACAGTCCCGACCAGCATGGTGATGTCGCGTGGCTCCGCCACCGCCACGGTCGCGCCGCTCCCGGCAAGCGCCGATGCCGTCTCGTCGTAGGCAATGGCAGGGTAGTTGTTGGTCTCGCTCAGATGCGCCAGCAGGAAATGCCGCGTGCCGCGCTCCGCCAGCCGTGCCGCCAGCGCGGCGGCGTCCCGGTTGGACAGGTGCCCCCGGTTTGACCGGATGCGCAGCTTCAGATCGTAGGGGTACGGCCCGCTCAGGAGCAGCTGCTCGTCATGGTTGGATTCCAGCACGACAGCCTCACAGCCGGACAGCATCTGCTCCATCCGGTCGGTCACACAGCCCGTGTCGGTCATGTAGCCGACCGAAATGCCGCCGAACTCAAAGCGGTAGCCAACCGAGGCGCGGCTGTCGTGCAGAGTCGGGAACGCCCGCACCGTCACGTCGCCGACCGTCGCGGTGAAGTCCGGCTGCCGGTACAGCACCAGACAGCGGCACAGCGCCTCCGCCTGACTGTCGCGGTAGCGCATGGCGCAGTCCAGCAGCATATGCACCGGGAGCGGGTGCTTCCGTGTCAGCACCTCCAGCGCGGCGATATGGTCGCGGTGCTCGTGCGTGATAAAAACGGCATCCAGCTCCTCGGGCGACACCCCCAGCTGCCGGAGCGATGCCGTCAGCGTGCGGGCACAGCGCCCCGCGTCGATGAGAATGCGCGCGGACGGCGTTTCCAGATAGGCGGCGTTGCCCTCCGAGCCGGAATAGAGCGTACAGAAGCGGTAGGGGACGGGATTCAGTGTCTGCAACATAGCGCGGTATCCTTACTTAAACCAGTTTTCAATATTGTCGAGCCAGAGGAACAGGTACATCGCCTCTGCCAAGAACACGAACACGAACGGGATCAGCAGAAGCAGCAGCCAGCGGGAGCGTTCGGCGCGGCGGCGGTTGCCGTCCACGAACGCCTGCTTCTTTTCCTCCGACCAATCCTCCGGGAGCATATCGACCGTCACGTCCTTGTGGATGAACGCGCGGTTGTATATCAGGTAGGCGATCAGCAGTCCGCCGAAGGACACCATGTACAGAACCATTACGGCGATGCCGAGCGCGCGCGGCAGGGTGCCGTCATCCGCCAGCCGCTGTACGCTGAAATACAGGAGCATCAGCACCAGCGTCAGCACAAGGATCAGCACCCGCTCGCGGGTTGCCCCCGGGCGCGGCGGCTTTTTTGGGGACGGGGTGCGCTCCCGGCGGCGACCGTCATCCGGTTTTCCGAATCTCATGGGGAACCCCCTTACAGCAGCCGCGCCGCACCGAGCGGACGCACCTGCAGATCCATCGTGGTGCCGCTGCCGAATACGGCGTCCATGGCGGTGCGGAACGCGGGCACCTCCGCCGCGGGCACCCATGCCTGCACGGTGCCGGCGAACCCGCCGCCGTGCACGCGGAAGGCGGCGAGGCGGTCGCCGAACAGCGTGTCGCACAGGCAGAGCGCCAGCGACAGTCCCTGCTCCTCAATATTGCGCGTGGTGTAGACGTTTTGCAGGTAGCAGAAGGAGGAGCGCCCGGAAGCCTGCACATCGGCAAAGAACCGGGCAAGGGCGGCGTCCCGTGCCGGTGCGTCGTCCGTCTCTGCCGCGGCGCAGGCATCCAGCAGAGCCTTGCGCTGGCGCGCAACGCGGGCGTTCTCCTCAAAGAAATGCAGGGCGCGCAGGACGGCGCGGTCGCCCAGCCGCTCCCGCAGGGTGGGGATGGCGTTGATGACATCCGCCTCGTTTGTCTCGCGCAGTACCGGCTTGCCGAAGGCGGCGGCGACCGCCTTCATCTCGGCGGGCACCGATGCATAATCGTCTGTCAGGTCGGCATGATTGCCGCCCGTGTTGACGATGCACAGGTGGTAGCCGGCGGCGGTCATATCCAGCGGGACCGGCGTGATGCACGGTGCGTCGGGGTCCGCGAAATCAATGGCGACGATGCCCCCTACGGCGCACGCGACCTGATCCATCAGTCCGCAGGGCTTGCCGAAGTACACGTTCTCGGCGTACTGCGCGATCCGGGCAACCGTGACGTTATCCACGGTTCCGCCGTTGTACAGGTGGGAGAGGACGGTGCCGATCATGTCCTCGAACGCGGCGGAGGAGGACAGTCCGGAGCCGGGCAGGACATCCGACACCATGCAGGCATCGAACCCGCCGATCCCGTATCCCGCGCGGGAAAAGCCCGCCGCCACGCCTGCGATCAGGGCGGCGGAGGTGCCGTAATTCTCCCTGTCCGGTTCCGGGAGCGGCGACAGTGTCACGGTATCCGTGCCGAAGCCCAGGCTATGCACGCAGGCGATGCCGTCCGTGCGCGGTGCGGCGACGCAGAGCATATCCAGGCTTACCGAGCAGGCTATGACGCATCCGTGGTTATGGTCGGTGTGGTTTCCGGACAGCTCGCTCCGTCCGGCGACGGTCAGCAGAGCCGCCCTGCGTTCCGTGCCGAAGGTTTCCGCGAAGCTCTTCAGCAGGTCTGCACAGCGCGCGCGCCGTCCTGCCATGTCGCGTTCGCCCCCCAGCATCTCCAGCATAGTATCCAGTTCCCCGTTCTGTACCGCGTGCAGCATTTCGCCTGCCGTCAGCAGCGGTGCGCCCGTGCGGGGTGTCTTGGCAGTTGTCTGATTCATGTCTGTGATTCCCCTTCCGTTTCCGTTCCCGGCGGGCGGCGCTTTTTCTTCCTCTTTTTCTCTTTTGCCTTTGCCGCCTGCCTCGTATGCGGTCATTTTACCACATTTCCGTGATGATTGCAAGGGGGATTTCTGAATCCGTTATGATTGCAGGGCGGATTTCGCAAAGTTCCTGCCGGAGCCGGCTATCCCCGCCGCTGTGGTGCCCGGCGGGGTGGCTTTCCCCCTGCGGCACTGGCTATCCCCGCCGCTGTGGTGTCCGCAGGGGGCTGAACCCGCGCGGCACTGGCTCACCCTGCCCCGGGGGAGAGGACCATCTCAAACGCCGAAGTTCCTCTCCCCCGGTCCCCCCTCTCCTTGGCTGCCGGCACTGCCAATAGAATGGCTGTTCTATCGGTTTTGCGCCGAACTGGCGACGCCGAAGGCGCACCTTCGCAGGGTATCGGAACGCCGCCGCAACCCCGCCTCGCAAGAGGCAAAGCCCCACTTCGGGTACCTGCTTGGCAGGTTCTGTAAGTGCCGCAAGCGGTTAAATGCAGGGGTGCCGGGGGCGAAGCCCCCGGCGAAATAAACTTTGGGGCACCCCCTTCCCCGCCGGGGAAGGGGGCTGGGGGGATAGGGGGCAGAAAAAAGGTAAAGGCAGGGGCAGCGGGCGGCAAAGAAGGCAAGCTCCCCGCCGGGGACATGGACGGCAGGGCGAACCGGCAACCAGCCCCCTGTGCGCTCCCGCGGGCACCGCTAACGCCCGCCGAGCCAGTGCCGCCTCCGGCTCAGGCGCGGGGATGCAAGGGGCGAAGCCCCTTGCATGAAATAACCTGAAGTCTCCCCCTTCCCCACCGGGGAAGGGGGGTGGGGGGATAGGGGGCAAGACAGCAAGCTAAAGGCAGGGTAGGCAGGCGACCAACCGGGCAAGCCCCCCGCCGGGTATCGCTGACGCCCGCCGCGCCGGCAACGTCGGGGCAAGCCCCCCATTGAGTTTTCCACAGCGGCAGGGCGAACCAGTGCCGCGCAGGGCACACCCCCCCAACATCTTCACTTTTTTTGCACAAATTTTTTGCCGAACCGCTTGCAATTTCCGCCGATTTATAGTATAATGGAGCAGTGCCGGCGGGAGAAGCGGCAAAACCACCCCCGCCGACGGACGGATTCCCCCCCACCATTCATTTGTAAGGAGAAAGAGAAACATGAGAAAATCCTTCCTGCTCCGGTGTCTTGCCCTGTGCATGATCCTGTGTACGGCACTGGGATGCTTCGCCATCGTCGGTACGGGCGCCGAGAATCAGCCCGCCGCCGATCCCGACAACGATCCGGGTTCCCTGACCTACACCGTGTCCGAGGACGGCTCCACCGTGACCATCACCTACCTGCTCAACGGGGAGAAGGTCAGCTACACAGTCCCCAATAACCACAACTATACGAGCGGCGGACTGGTCGGAACCGACGACCTGGGACGCAAACTCTATACGACCGCCGATGAGAACATCGTGAGCATCAACTCCAAGGAAGGCGAGCGCTATGTCGGCTTGTTCTACTTCCTCTGGCACGGCGAGCACGGCGACAGCGGCATTTTCGATATGCAGAAAATCCTGGACGAGCAGGGCGCCGAGGTGGCAGGCAGCATTTCCCAGTCCGGCAAGTACGGACCCGTGGGTGCAATGCACTGGTTTGCCGAGCCGCTCTACGGCTACTACTACGCCAATGACGAGTGGGTGCATCGCAAGCACGCCGAGCTGCTGACGCAGGCAAACGTGGACTTCCTGTACTTTGACGTGACCAACGGCTACTACTACCTGAACAACGCGCTGTCGGTCATGAAGGCGTGCCACGAGCTGAACGAGCAGGGCTTCGACGCGCCGCAGGTCGTTTTCTATACGCATTCCGGCGCGGAGAATGTCGTGCGCGGTCTGTATAACGACATCTACTCCAAGGGGCTGTACGAGGATACCTGGTTCCGCATCGACGGCAAGCCGGTCATCATCGCGCCCTACGAGGCAAACATCAACGACTTCTTTACCATCAAGCGCGAGCAGTGGCCCAACGAGGATACCCACCAGAACAGCTGGCCGTGGATGGACTTCAACTGGCCGGCGCGCGTGTTCTCCGGACTGAATGCCGACAAGAAGAAGGACGGGCGCGACGCCATCAGCGTGTCGGTTGCCCAGCACGCCGGCAACACGATCTTCAGCACCTCTGCCCTGTACGGCTTTACCGGCAACCGCGGACGCTCCTTCTGCGCGCCCAAGAATAACGACAAGACGCGGCAGGAGGCATGGGAGGCGGCACAGAACGATCCGACTCTGTCCTATCAGGGGCTGAACTTCCAGGCGCAGTGGGATCGTGCCATCAAGAAGGACGTGACCTACGTGCTCGTCACCGGCTGGAACGAGTGGGTGGCACAGCGTCAGCCCGGCTCCATTATCGGGAACCCGGACGGCGTGGCGTTCGTGGATACTTATAATGTAGAGTACTCCCGCGACACCGAGATGATGCGCGGCGGCTACTTTGATAACTACTATATGCAGCTGGCGTACAACATCCAGCGCTACAAGGGCACCGCGCCGGTCGTGGTGCAGGACAGCCGCAAGAAGATTGACGTGGCGGGCGATTTCTCCCAGTGGGATTCCGTGCAGATCACCTACCGCGACCTGCAGGGCGACACGCAGGCGCGTAACGGCAAGGGCTTCGGGCACACGACCTACACCAACGACACCGGACGGAACGACATCGTTGCCGCCAAGGTGACGGCTGACACCAAGAACCTCTACTTCTACGTTGAGACCGCCGAGGCGATCTCGGATGCGGACGCCAACACCACCTGGATGCAGCTGTTCCTCAACGTGGACGGCGACACGACCGGCTGGTACGGCTACGATTACATCGTCAACTACTCCCCGCGCGACACCAAGACTACCACGGTTGCCAAGTACGTCGGCTCCGGCAAGGACTTCGACTTTGCCAACTGCGCCGAGGTCACCTATAAGGTTGAGGGGAACAAGATGATGATTACGGTTCCGCAGAGCGCCCTCGGAATCGCGGAGAATCACTACCGCGAGCTCTGCCTGCAGTTCAAGTGGGTGGACAGCAGCTCCGCCATCACCACCATGGAGCAGTTCTATGAGGACGGCGACTGCGCTCCTCTCGGACGCATGAACTTCGTCTACCAGAACTATATCCCCGGCGTGTCCGTCGTGAAATACCCCGAGCTGGAGACCGAGACCGAAACCGATCCCGTGACCGACGCACCCACCGATACGGCTACGGAAGCCCCGACCGAAACCGCCACCGAGGCTCCCTCCACCCTGCCTGAGTCCGTACCCTCTTCCGAGAGCGAATCGACCTCCGACGGTTGCTCCTCTGTCGTCCTTCCCTCCGCCCTCGTCGCCCTGACCGGACTCTGCTGCGGCGCTGTCCTCACCCTCAAACGCCGCAAACAGGATTGACATCCTTTGCAGACAGAGGGGAGGCGCGGGGAGGCGGAGATACGCCGGGGGACTCTTGAAAGAGTCCCCCAGACCCCCGTAACTTTTCTCGATTATTCTATTGTTCCCCGGAAACGGCACTGGCTGTGACCGGGGGAGAGATACGCCGGGGGACTCTTGAAAGAGTCCCCCGGACCCCCCAGAACTTTCCACGATTATTCTATTGCTTCCCGGAAACGGCACTTGTGTTCGTTTCCGGGCTTTTCACCCCGCCCCGGGGGAGAGGACCATCTCAAACGCCGAAGTTCCTCTCCCCCGGTCCCCCC
>ERZ1673738.5136-NODE-5136-length-12240-cov-23.976611_pt1 | contig 12240 bp, 9 predicted proteins | sample MGYA00580198_ERZ1673738 | MGnify/ENA primary metagenome ERZ1673738 (study PRJEB41218, sample SAMN15661784) | gut metagenome | host: Homo sapiens | place: Canada: London | collected 2015-08-20/2019-03-30 | study: EMG produced TPA metagenomics assembly of... | reverse complement strand
GTAATTCGGGCTTTTTTATCGAGATTCGAAATTCCGCGCCCACGTCCCAGTTCCAGCCAAACAGGAGAGCTGTATGTTGCCAATGATTGGCGTGTGTCCGCTTTTTGATGCGAGATCGTCTCGTATCTGGATGCATTCAGAATACTTGCAGGCCGTGGAAGAGGCAGGCGGCGTGCCGGTCGTGTTGCCGTTGACGACAAAAGTCTCAACCATCGAGTCTCTGTTGGATCGATTCGACGGATTTTTGCTTACGGGCGGCCAGGATGTGGATCCGGCGATCTACGGTCAGAAGAAGAAGTCCTTGTGCGGCGAAGTTTGTGCGGAGCGCGATGCCTTGGAGCGGTTGGTGATCCAAGGCGCCGAGTCCCGAGACAAGCCGCTTTTGGGTATCTGCCGCGGCATTCCGATTCTCAATGCGACCTTGGGCGGAACGCTCTATCAGGATTTACCTACTGAGCATCCCGGCGTGGAGCACGATATGGAGCCGCCGTATGACCGTGCGATACACCGCGTGTTTGTGCTGGAAGGCACTCCGCTTGCAGACATTGTCGGCTCAGGCTCGATTGAGGTGAACAGCTATCACCATCAGGCGATCCGAGACTTGGCGCCTTCGCTTCAGGTTTCGGCCGTGAGTGAAGACGGTATCGTCGAGGCGGTCTGGATGCCTGGCAAAAGGTTCTTTCAAGCTGTGCAGTGGCATCCGGAGACGCTGTATCGGAAGGAAGAAAAGTGCCGTCGGCTGATCGAGGTGTTTGTGCGGGTGGCTTCGGAGAACTGAGAGAAAAGGTGTTTTTGTAAAATTGTCAATCTGATTTACAAAAATCTGCAATGCTACTTGATAATTTATCGTAAGTCTATTTTACAATTTCTCATGCGATATGTTTTCTGGACTGCTTGAGACAAAAAATGACTTATATCCGACGTTGGGCTGAGAGTGAATTTCAGATGGCCGAGAGGATTTTCAAGGCTGTCATTTTTTCTGGAGTGCGACAGTGCGGCAAAACGACTCTGATGAGAGAGTTATTGCCAAAAGATGCAGCATATGTGTCCCTTGATAGAGAGATCTTTAGACAGGCTGCTGCAGATGCTCCGGGAGGTTTTCTGCAGCAGTACAGAAATCGAAGCTGTTTAGCTATTGACGAGGTTCAAAAGGTCCCAGCGCTTTTCCATGAAATCAAGGCGTTTGTGGATGAATCCCGCGAGTTGAGGCAGTACTTGCTGTCCGGATCGTCCAACTACAAGACGATGCCGTCCATACACGAATCTATGGCCGGCCGACTCGGAGAAGTCCGTTTGCGACCGATGACTGAGGGCGAAATACAAGAACAGCCCCCTCGGTTTATCGACAGACTTTTCAATGAAGAGTTTGATGACAAATTAACCGCAGAGGACTGTAGCAAACGGGTGATTATTGAAAAGGCTCTTCGTGGCGGTTTTCCGGATGTCCTCCGAATGGAAGGCGGGGAACGCGATTATTGGTTCGAAGCCTATGTAAGTTCACTCGTTATACGGGATCTGCTGGAGTTGGGAGATTTTCGTAAACCGCACTATATGCAGATGTTGTTGCAGCAGTGTGCTGGGAGCTCGAGCCGGATGGTCAATGTTTCATCATTATCTGCAGCGATGGAGGTGAACAGACCGACAGTAATGCAGTATTTGACGGCAATGCAAACCATGTTTTTGGTGGAATTGTTACCGGCATGGCAAAACAAAATTATTAAACGCGCATCGTCGACACCCAAGCTGATGCTCTGTGACAGCGGACTGATGGCATATTTGGCAGATCTAGGCGATGTGGATCTGGCTCTTAATGTGGAAGACAAAGCAACCACGGATTTGGTGGGAAATTTGCTTGAAACATGGGTTTATCAGCAACTCGTGCCGATTACTGATATTGGGCGCAAGTGGAAGCTTTATCACTTCCGTAACACGACAGGCAAAGAGATCGACTTTATTTTGGAAAACAGAAATGGAGAATTGATTTGTCTGGAGGTAAAGGCAAGCGAAGGAGTAAAAGCGGAACATTTCAAGAACCTTCGCTGGTTCAAAGAACAATGCGGTAAGAACCGCCGTATTTGGTCGGTTGTTCTTTACACGGGCCACGATGTTGTTCGTTATGGCGAGCGCGAGTTCGCTTTGCCGATGGCGTATTTGTGGCTCTAGAGAACCGGGTGATTGGGCAGGCAAGCCTGCAAGAATGGTGCTGTCAGACCTCACGACTTACCCACAACCTCGGCCTACGGCCCAGTAAGTAGTCTGAGCGGCCGAGGATGTGGATAAGTCTTCTCTTGTCCCCGAATTGACCGATCGTTTATCGGCATCGTTCGCAGATGCAGGATGGGAGGATTCAGCACGAACTCTTTTTGCTGCAAAGAGAAACGGACGCAAAAAGAGCTTCCCGAGCACCATTGGTTCGGAAAGGTCTTGAAAGATGACAGAAAGTTTCGACTTAGTGGTTGAGAATCTTCGATAGGAACTTCTGCGCACGTTCCGTGTGCGGCTTATTGAAAAATTCGTCCGAAGGAAGGTTTTCAATGACTTCGCCGGCATCCATAAAGATCACGTGGTCGGCCACTTTCTTGGCAAAGCCCATTTCGTGCGTCACCACCATCATGGTCATGCCTTCGTGAGCAAGTTCCACCATTACGTCAAGCACTTCGTTGATCATCTCGGGGTCAAGCGCCGAGGTGGGTTCGTCAAAGAGCATGCAGATCGGATCCATGGCCAAGGCGCGGGCAATGGCAACGCGCTGCTGCTGACCGCCCGAAAGCTGCCCCGGAAACTTTTCCGAATGCTTCAAAAGGCCCACGCGATCGAGAAGCTTTAAGCCGCGTTCTTCGGCTTCGGCCTTGTCGCGTCCGAGCACCTTGATCTGGGCAAGCGCCAGGTTGTCGCGGATGCTCATGTGGGGAAAGAGCTCGAAATGCTGAAAGACCATGCCGACGTGGCTGCGCAGTTTCGCGAGATCCGTCTTGGGATCGCCCACGGAAATGCCGTTGATGCGGATTTCGCCCTGCTGGAAGGGTTCAAGTGCGTTGACGGTCTTAATGAGCGTGGACTTGCCCGAACCGGAAGGCCCGCAGACAACCACCACTTCGCCTTTTTCGACGTTCACCGAGCAGTTCTTGAGAACCTGAAAGTCTCCGTACCACTTGCTCACGTTTTTGATTTCAATCATCGACATTTTTCTTTTAATCCTGTAAATCCGGTTTTGTGCGATGTCCTTGTGCTCTTAGCGGGCGGCCACGGCGATCTTGCGCTGCAGGCGACGCACGAGCATCGAAAGCGACACGGAAACGGTGAGGTAGCAGACGGCGGCAAAGGAGTACATTAAGACGAGCTGACCGTCGCGCTGAGCTATCTTGCTTACGGCTCCCATGAAGTCGTTGCCGCTGATCACGTACACCAGACTGGTGTCCTGGAAGAGAATGATGGTCTGGGTGAGCAGCACCGGCAGCATGTTGCGAACGGCCTGCGGCAGGATGACGTAGCGCATCGTCTGACCGTAGCGAAGGCCGAGCGCCATGGCAGCGGACATCTGCCCCTTGCTCACGGACTGGATGCCGGCACGCATGATTTCTGCAAAGTAGGCCGCTTCAAAGAGCACGAAGGTGATGATGGCCGTCATTTCCGCGCCGATCATGACCGGATGATCGAGCCTGAGCAGAACCTTGAGAACTTCCGGCATCAGCAGGAAGAACCAGAAGAGCACGAGCACGAGCGGCACGGCGCGCATCAGGTTGGTGTAGAGCTTGGAAAACTCGGAAAGAATCTTGGAAGTCGACAGACGGCAAAGCGCGAGACCCGTACCGAGAATCAGACCGCCCACGGCCGTGATGATCGTCAGTTCGATCGTGTACTTGACGCCTTCGAGAATGTAGGCCCAGGAATTCGTAATCGAGGAAAAATCAAACATCGCTTATCTCCTCTCTTACTTGGCAAGGATGAGGCCGGGAACGGCGCTCTTTTTCTCGACGACGCGCATGACGTTGTTGACGATCAGGGCGATGACGATGTAGATGATGGTGGCCCAGATGTAGGCGGCGAAGAACTGGAACGTGTTTTCGCCCATTTCGTTGGCGCGCATCGTGAGTTCAGGCAGACCGATGGTGAGAGCCACGGCGGTGTTCTTCACGAGGTTCATGGCTTCGCTCGTGAGCGGCGGAACGATCAGGCGCATCGCCAGAGGCAGAATCACATAGACGTAGGTCTGAATCGGCGTAAAGCCCAGAGCCTTGGCGGCGTTGGGAAGGCCTTTCGGAACGGAGGCGATGCCGGCGCGAACCTGTTCGGCAACGCGTGAGGAAGTGAAAAAGCCCATGCAGATGAAAGCCGTCAGGAACTGCGAGTAGACGGGATCGACCGTGTTCATCCAGTCCTTGTACCAGGGGATGAATTCCGGAACGACGAAGAACCAGACGAAAATCTGAACGATGAGCGGAATGTTGCGGAAGGTCTCGATCCACACTTCGCAGATCGTGCTTAGGAATTTGTTCTGGGAGGTGCGCAGCGTGCCCACGATGATGCCCAGCACGAGAGCCAGCGCAAAGGAGGTGAGCATCAGAGCCACCGTCCAGCCGGCGCCGCCCAAAATGTACGACCACCAGGGCTCATCGGAGAGCAGCGCAGGCTCAAACAGAGAGTTCAGATCAAAATTGAGAGCCATTTTCAACTTTCCTCTTTTTATGTGCGGCAGCCCGTGTGAAGGGCAAGGACTGCCGCAGCCGCGGGAAATGAATTTTCAAAAAGACCGGGGCATCTCAACGTTGGCGCCACTGAGACCGGCCCCGGCATAAAACTTCCCTATCAGATGCCCTTGTCCGAAGGATTGGCAAAGAGTTCCTTCGTGTAGTTGTTCATCTTGAAGTTCAGGTTGACGTTCTTGGGCGGAATGGGAGATTCGAACCAGGTCTTGTAGAGCTTTTCGAGTTCTCCGGTCTTGATCATGTTCGTGACCGTCTTGTCAACGAGAGCCTTGAACTGCGGATCGTCCTTGCGGAACATGGCGCCGTAGGGTTCGACCGAAAGAGCGGCGTCGAGAATCTTGAAGTCGGCGGAGTTCTTCAGGTTCGCAATCTGACCTGCGAGCAGAACGTCGTCAAGCACGAATGCGTCGGCGCGTTTGTTGGCAACGAGCTGCATGGCTTCGGCAAAGTCCTTCGTCATCATGTAGCGCACGCGAATGCCGTTTTCCTTTTCAAACTTCTTCATGAGCGCCACGGAAGTCGTGCCCGAAGTCACGGCAATCGTCTTGCCGTTCAAGTCCTTCATCGAATTGATGCCGCTGCTCTTCCAGACGGCGGCCGAAACCTGGATGCCGAAGTAGCTCACGGAGAAGGCCGCTTCGCGCTGACGAACCAGAGAGTTGGTGGTCGAGCCGCATTCGATGTCAACCGTACCGTTCTGGATGAGCGGAATGCGGTTGGCCGAAGTCACGGCCTGATATTTCACATCAAGCTTGGCCAGGCCGAGTTCCTTCTGAGCGGATTCGGCAACCTTGCGGCAGACCTCAAAGGCGTAGCCAACGGGCTTGCCGTCGGCGCCGAGGTAGGAAAACGGCACGGAGCTTTCACGATAGCCGAGCGTGATCGAGCCGGTTTCCTGAATCTTCTTGAGCGTTCCGGTGAGCTCCGCGGCGGTGGCTGCGTTCATGGCGAGAACAGCGGCGGCGACGGCTGCGAGGGCAAAGCGGGAAGTGTGCTTCATATCAGGCTCCTATTTGAGTGTGTGATCGTTCTCGGTGCGCGTGAATGAGTGCGCGCCTTTTGTCTTTAACTGTTGCAAGGAGCGTGCCAGTTTTGGACGTAATAGGGAGAACCCTCGCTCTTTTCTTAAATCGTTAAGGTTTAGTGACTAAGAAAGCTAATCGGTAATGATTAGTTTTGTCTTGAATTGCCCGATGATTAGGTCGAAGGGACTAGAGAAACGACTAAGCTTAAGACGGGGCTAAACGGTAGCGAAAAGCACCGTTTGGGTGCGCCATAGGCAGTTGTGATGCATCAAATTGGTGCATGGTTAAGATGCAGTCGAACGCAGGAAGGTGGGATGGAATGCCTCTGAATTGCCGATTAAGAGCAAAATGACTCCAAATCCTTAAAAGAGGCCTTTATGGAATTCTCCCGAAAGACGTATTTGGATCGTTGGATTGAACGAAAGCACAACGGATTGGTGAAGATTCTCACGGGCATTCATGGTTGCGGCAAGTCATATCTGCTTCGGAAACTTTTCCGGGACCATCTGATTAAAAGCGGTGTCGCTTCTGACCACATTTGCGTCTACGAATTTCCTCGTTCATCAGATCGTTCAATGTGCAGTCCCGACGTCTTTTTTGCCGATTTGAAAAAGAGGCTTCCTGAGACCGGTCGTTGCTACCTTTTGCTTGACGATGTCGAATATCTTTCCGACGCAGCTCAAGTTCTCAATGCTCTCAACCGTGAGGATCGTCTGGACGTGTACGTCACTGTGAGTCACGCTTCGGGCTTCGCGACAGATGTGTCGACGGTGTTTCGAGGTAGAGGTGACGCGGTGCACGTTTTTCCGCTGTCGTTTGCGGAATTTGTGTCCGACTTTGACGGTGGTCTTCACGAGGCGTGGGCGCAATATTCCCGCTACGGCGGAATGCCGGCGGTGGTCGCCTTGGAGTCGGAAGAAGAGAAGAGGTCCCGGCTCACGAGCTTTCTCAAGGACACGTGTGTGGCGGACGTGGCTGGTTACTATGACGTTGGCAAGACGAGTGAACTTGAGGCGCTCATCCGTGTCATAGCCTCTTGCGCGGGACAATTCCTCAATTCGACACGGGTCGCAAAGCAATCTGCGTCATGGTCGGTCTGCGCCACAAGTTCTAATCTGATTTTTTTCTTGATGAGTAAAAAGGCATAGTCCCACTCGGTACGTCCCCGAACCGTTTTGACGGACCGGAGACGTGCCTTCCGAAACTCTGACCTATCTACTCCCTACGCGGAGCGCTCGAGGCGGTTCCGGAAGCTGAAAGAGCTCAAAACAACGCAGACCTTACTCTTGGCTATGAGGTTGCCACTGCCGGCTTCTCTCGGGACTTGCTCTCGTTGGATCGTACTCATGCCGAGCACACTAAAAAACCGCCCCAGCCGAAACTGAGACGGTTGTTGTTCAATCTGAAGATTTCAGATTGAAATCCGATTAGAACGTGTGGCGCAGACCGATCATGACGGAATAGACCGACGGATCGTTGTTGTAGTCGGCGTGACTATATTCGATGTCGTCGAACTTATCCTGCATATAGGAGGCGACGCCGTAGATGTTGGTACGTTTGCTCAGGTTGTAGGTGTAGCCCAGAGAAACGACGTAGCGCTTAAGCGTGGCGTCCTTGAGTTCAACAACCTTTTCCATGCTGTCTGCTGCTTCGGAATCAACATAGGACACACCGGCAAGGAGGTTGCCGCCGCCGAGCGGAACCGACGTGCTCAGGCTCAGGCTGTAGCCCTTGAGCTTGAAGAAGTTGGTGATCTTCATGCCTTTGTAGTGCTCATAGCCAGGGTAGAACATGTCAAATTCTGCATCTTCGAAGACTGTGTTGGAAACGCCTCCCAGGGAGGACATGCGAACTTCGTCGAAATACTGACCACCGAAGAAGACCTTGGCAACCTGGAAGTCCCAGCTACCGCCCAACGTAACGGTCATGCTGTCGTCAAGATCCTGGTTCGCTTCAAGATCGCCCTGCGGCGGATAGTTTTCCACCTGATTGCCCCAGGAACGATAGTTCATGGAGTCAACTGCCAGATATGCAGCGGCCGGTCCGTTCACATATGTGGCACCGATGGCCCAGTAGCGATCCACGGAAGATTCGTTTTCAACAGCCGTGTAACCTTCACGGAGTGGATCCGGAGAACTCTTACCCAAGCTGTACTGAGCGAACACTTTGAAGCCCGCGAAGTCTGGGGTTTCGTAGGCAATCATGTTGTCCCACTGACCTGCAACGGAGAAGCTGTTGCCTGCCTGTGCGGAGTAGTCACCGAAGGACGTACCGAAAGCAGAGATCATGCCAATCTTGGACCAAGAAGATTGCGTGCCGTTGATGAAACCCATGCGACCGAAGGCGAGCTTACCAAAGGAACCTTCAATAAAGAGGCTTGATTCTCGATCAAAGAACACGTCTTTGTCAGCGCCGGTATCCGACGAGAAACCATTTTCAAGGATGAAACCAACCTTGAAGTTGTCGCCGATCTGTTCGGTACCCTTAAAGCCGAAGCGCGAACCGGACTGGTTGCCGGAATCCATCGAGAACGAATCGGTGGCGTCAGAACCCGGCATGTCGCTGTCGATGTGGCTGTAGGAAACGCCTGTATCAACAATACCGTAAAGCTGAACATCAGCAGCCAAAGCAGAACCTACAAATGCGCCGAGAACGGCGACAGCAGCCAAAGTCTTTTTCATTTTTTCTCCAAAAACAAAATCCGGTTTTTGCAAAAACCCACCGACGCTTTTTTGTCCATGGACTCCTGCAGAGACATGGCCTGCCCCGGTGGCAGCCTTGATCTTGATTCGAACAGTTTGGAGATACAAGAAAATTGTGGAATTATTTGGTGGGGGGATATCCCTAGGTTTAAAAACAACAATTAGTGGTTTGAACAAATCAGTGCGCGCATTCCCAGTGCATCAGCGCGGGGAGGCTGTGCTCAGAGGAACTTCAATGGCAAATATGACTGTGCCCGACACGGTTGCCGGGCACTGTTACCTTTCAAAGGTAGGGGTTAAAAAACGTACTTGCCGCCGAGATTGAACGTCCAAGTTTGGTAAAGATCATTGCCGAAACGGTATTCAGCATCACCAAACGCATAGAAGCTTTTTCCGACAGGAGCCTGGAAGCCGAAGCCTACATCGAACCATGTGCCATGGTTGTTGATGTCAATGTTCTCACCGTCCTGCACTGTAGTCTTGTCGGAGACGTGAATGCTTTGCTGGCCTGCCCATTCATGGAGCACATCGCCCTTGAAGTAAACGTTGGCAGCCTTATTTTCACCCAGCCAGCGGCCGGCTCTGAATCCCGCGCGCGTGATGAACGAATGGATGCTGTCCTGCTCAATCTGAGTCTGGCCGTTCGTGTAGTCATTATCCGACACAAATACGTACTGTGCCTGAACCTGAGGTTCGACAAACCAGCGCGAATCGTCAGCTGTAAGCTGATGTCCGACTTCAACCGAAATGCCGGCCATCCAGTTCATATAGTCGGCAGAAACGTCGGCGCCGGAATCAAGCTTCACGGCATATTCGTTGGACAGACGTCCAATCTTTCCAACCACATCCAGGTAACTGCCGCTGTCGTCCATATAGGTGGCATAGGCAGACACAGCATAACGTTTCGTTTCGCCGGAACCGTCAATGGATTCATAGTCCGTGTTGCCGTCCATGAGATCCACTGCAATGCCGTAGATCATCTTGCCGTCTTCATTGGGTGTGGTGTAGTCAAAGCCCAATTGATAAGTCGTGTTTTGGCTCTTGAAATCACCAACACCGGCAGCGGTTCCCCATCGATCTTGGCGAACTCGTGCCCAAAGGTTCTTGTTGTTTTCGTCGTAACGTCGATCACCGTAACGCTGATTGAAGCGATCAATTTCGACGGCGCTGTAATAAAGACCGCGAGCGGTTGCAATCACAGCTTGGCCGGCGTCAGAAACGGAGCTTTCAGAGATTTTGCCGACAACCCAGTTGACGGCATCATCATCTCCGACAAAAGCATCTACAACATCGTCTCCAATCTTGCCGTCCGATCCATTTGCAGATCCGTTCCACTGAAGATTACTTTCATCATCTTTGTCATAAGCTTCGGTGTATACGTCAAACGCAGCATTGAAAAATCCCTGGTCTTGAACCTTCACTTTTGCGTTTGTCGACGCAGATCCTTTTACTGTGGCAAAACGCACACCTTGAAGATCTTGAATTGAGATGTTGGCAGTAAGATCTGCAAAAAGATTCACTTTAGAATCCGCTGCGACCTCGTCCAGGTACAACATCGAGGATTTCCCGGGGTCCGAATCAAGATGCAAAGTGAGATCCGTAACCCCCGCGAAGTGCTCGATCAGAAGGCTACTGCCCGTATCTTTCGTCAGATTGATGACCGAATTGTCTTCAGCGTGAAGTGCAGTGACGATATTCTTTCCATGCGCAACCCAGGTGCTTCCTTTTTTGAGGGTTATTTCCGTTTGGCCGGCATGCGTTACATCGATGTCTTGTCCGGCATGGTCTTTGAACACAGCTTGTCGGTCAGTTTGTGCAGACCAAGCAAGATCTGCGTAAGTGTCCACCCGCCCTTCAAAATAATCTCCTTGTCCCAATTGCAACGCGACAGCGCCTCCGTTTGCTGCAAACACATCTCCATTCAGGTTAATGTGCGTATTTTCTCCGCCCAAATTGATTCGACCACCGGTGAAATCTTCTGCCCCTTGCTCTAAATCTTCTGGATTAATCCCAAGTCCGGCAGTTACGTTACCGATGATCCGGTAGGATGCTCCGGCGGTGACCAGATTAATCGTACTGTCGGCATTAGCACGCAGAGCGGAAACAACCGCAGAGTCAAACGAACTTGAAGGAATATACGGCTCATGCGAAAAATCATGTGTTGAAATCAACGCACTGGATTTGATATCAATAATGGCAGATCCGGCTGCCGAATTGTCACTGGAGAAATCTCCGGCCAGAACAGCATCGTAGTTCCAGTCGTTTGCCAGACAATCTCCCGCAGCCAAAGTATCGTATGCTCTCGTGTCGATAATATTTAGTTGTGCATTGCTGATTGCTGCGTTGGATTCGAATGTATAAATTGCTCCGCGTCCGGCAGCGACACGTCCGTTGATGTATGCCCTTGCATACCGCATTTCCAAGCGACTATTGCGTTCCGAATTGGCAATATTGCCGTTAAGTAGAAGTTGGTCGGCATTGATGGTGGTTAAAGAGCTACTGTTGAGAGACATGTTGCCATTGAAAGTCAGCGCATCTGCTGACAAACTCATTCTTCCGTTTTGACCGTTTAGCAAATTGCCGCTGACAAGCACGCGATTAGCGATCAAGTCAACATTGCTAGTTTCCCCATGCATGCCTAAGGGATTGATGAGAATATCTCCTTTCAGTACAGCATCTTTGGCTTTGAATGCCATTTCGCCATCAGCATAGATGGCTGTACCGTATTGAGATGTTGTGTCAGATACTGTTTCGACATACAGATTGTCTGCATTGACGAAAAATTTACCGCTACCATAGTCCTGAAAATAAAAACCGCAGCCAACACCGGTAACCGATAGCAAGTTCAAAGCTTGGTCAGGTTTCCCTAGGGTAATTGTCGAACTTTGACCGGCATACACTCCGACTGCATGTTGCGAATTCTTCGTACCTTCTGCGACATGAAGAAAATAATTCTCACCTGTGGCAGTCAAATTACCACCACTTATTGCACTGAAGATGGCATTGGTCTCAGAGGGGTTTTCACTAAATGATTCTTGTAATTGACCACCTAACTGCGCCACAAAGCTCTGTGAGTTCAGTGTGATGTCAGATTGAGCCCGAACCAGTACAGTTCCCTTTCCGTCACTTTCGGCTTCAAGCCATACCTCGTCGACATCAAGTGCTATCTCATCCCGATGTGCATGTATCCCATAGGCCGGATTTGCAATAAAAACCTCAAGCTTCTGCCCGGACAAGGATATGCTTCCGTTCACCGCCCTGATACCTGTTCCTCCGACCATGTCTCCCGAATAAATCCGAAGAGTGTGGTCTTCGAAGTTCAATGTCATGTCTTTGTCGCTTTGAATTGGATTGGGAACTCTAGTATTCCATTCTGGCTTTGTGTAATTCAATACTATGTCTGTTTTCCAATTTTGGCTTTCTGCCAAACTAACCAGTGTTTTAGTTTGAGTCCATGGATCAGTTTCATAGGCAGTTTCATCTGTGAAACCATCGGGAGTTGGATTTTCCAAATCTGTTGGTCGAGTTGGCAGGTCTTGCGGCCAGTTTATTTCGGGGGAGAGGATCTCATCTGGGATAGGTTGAGCCCAGGCAGGGAAGAGAATGCCTGTCGCAAGCGTTGCGACAGTTAGCCGACAAAGTCGGTGCGTAATTGCTGGGTTATCTTTCTTATATGTGGGGGGGCAAAATAAGAGTGTTAGAGGATTTCATTTAATTACCCGATGTTTAGTCCAAAAAAACTTGAAAGATGCTGTGGAACTGGGACGTGGGCGCGGAATTTCGAATCTCGATAAAAAAGCCCGAATT
>ERZ1673738.5132-NODE-5132-length-12245-cov-4.798441_pt1 | contig 12245 bp, 6 predicted proteins | sample MGYA00580198_ERZ1673738 | MGnify/ENA primary metagenome ERZ1673738 (study PRJEB41218, sample SAMN15661784) | gut metagenome | host: Homo sapiens | place: Canada: London | collected 2015-08-20/2019-03-30 | study: EMG produced TPA metagenomics assembly of... | reverse complement strand
AGCTCCATGAACTCGTGCGTGCCGAAGGAGTTGTCCTCCACCACGCCGCCCCAGTTTGTATTGACCATGCGTTTTCTGGTTTCCTGCGGGCCGACGCCGTCCTTCCAGTGGTACTCGTCGGCAAAGCAGCCGCCCGGCCAGCGCAGCACCGGTACGCGAATGTGCCGCAGCGCCTCCACGACGTCCGTTCTCATGCCGTTTACATTCGGAATCGGGCTGTCTTTTCCCACAAACATGCCGTTGTAAATGCACCGCCCGAGATGCTCCGAGAAATGTCCGTATATATTTTTGTTAATCACAGCGCCCTTTTGAGCGGTGTTCACCTGTAAAATAGCCATTGTGTTTTTCCTTTCTGTATTTCCACGTTGTCCTTTTGAGAATTAACTCTGAATATCAAAGAAACCGCATACACCGTCGCGCTGAGTCAGCTCAAGGCTCCGGCTGTCAAGCTGCGAACCGCCCGCCGTGATGCAGTAATGGCCGGGCACTACTGCACGGGAACCATCCTGGGAGACGGTGAGCATTGCCCTGGCCGGTACATGGATGGAGACTTCGCGCTCCTCGCCGGGGGCAAGTTCAACGCGGGCAAAGCCGCAAAGGCTGCGGATTGGCTGGTCATTGCCCGGACGGCCGGAGAGATAAAGCTCAATAACCTCCGCGCCCTCACGATCGCCTTCATTTTTCAGGCGGACCTTCACATCCATATCACTGCCCGCGGAAAGCTTCTCAGGCATTTCAAGGGAGAGATACGCAAACTTCGTGTAAGACAAACCGTAGCCGAAGGGGTACAGGGGCTCCTCCGTCAGATAGCGGTAGGTACGGCCCTTCATGCTGTAATCTTCAAAATCGGGAAGCGTATTTTTCGAGGAGTAGAAGGTGACGGGAAGGCGGCCGGAGGGACTGAATTTACCGAGAAGAAGCTCCGCTACGGCACGGCCGCCAAGCGCGCCCGGATACCACGCCTGCACGACGGCGGCGCAGTGTTCCTGCGCATAGGTCAGGTCAATCGAGCTGCCCGCGAGAAGGACAACAACAACCGGCTTGCCGGTGGAAACGACGGCTTCAAGCAGGCGCTGCTGCGAAGCGGGGAGATTCAGGTCAAACTTGTCTCCCGATGCGCTGAGATTGCCGGTGTCTCCCTGCTCGCCCTCAAGCGTTTCATCCAGACCGACACAGACGATTGCGACGTCGCTCAGTGCCGCACAGGCCTTTGCCTCCGCGAGGCGGTCATCCGGCAGAGCCAGTCCTTCGACGCGGTCGTTGAAGATGTGGCTGCCTTCGCTGTAGAGAATGCGCACATCGTCGCCCAGTTCGGCGCGCATTCCCTCGAGCACGGTGATGTAGCGTGAGGCGGTTCCGTGATAGTTGCCGTTCAGAGAGGCGCGGCTGTCGGCGTTCGGGCCGATCACAGCCACCTTGGTGAGCTTCTCCTTCGAGAGCGGCAGCAAGCCGTCGTTCTTGAGCAGGACGAGAGAACGGCGGGCTGCTTCCAGAGCCACCTCGTTGTGGGCGGGAGAATCCGTCTCCTCATACGGAATCTGGTTGTATTCGCAGTTTTTATCGAAGAGACCAAGAAGGAAGCGGGTGGTGAACAGGCGTTCCGCGGCTTCCGTGAGCTTTTCTTCGGTGATGAGGCCTTCCCCGAGCGCCTGCATCAGATACGCGTACATGGAACCGCAGTTGACATCGCAGCCGTTGTTCAGTGCGAGGGCGGCGGATTCCGTCGGCGTATTGGTAACGTGGTGTGTCTGATGGAAGTCGCAGATAGCCCAGCAGTCAGAAACGACGTGGCCCTCAAAGCCCCATGTGTCGCGCAGGATATCCTTGAGCAGCGTTTTGCTGCCGCAGCAGGGCTCGCCGTTGGTACGGTTGTATGCACCCATCACGGATTCAACACCGGCTTCCTTGACGGCTGCTTCAAACGCGGGAAGGTATGTCTCCCACAGATCCTTTTGGCTTGCATGGGCGTCAAATTCGTGGCGCTTTCCTTCCGGACCGGAGTGCACGGCAAAATGCTTGGCGCAGGCGGCTGTTTTGAGATATTCACCGTCGCCCTGCAGTCCCTTGATGAAGGCGACGCCGAGACGGGAGGTCAGATACGGGTCCTCGCCGTATGTTTCGTGTCCGCGGCCCCATCTCGGATCACGGAAGATATTTACGTTCGGCGACCAGAGAGTCAGACCTTTGTAAATGTCGCGATCGCCCTGGGCAGACTGCATATTGTACTTTGCGCGGGCTTCCGTGGCGATCACCTCAGCGACAGTCTTGAGATATTCCTCATCGAACATCGCAGCCAGGCCGATGGCCTGAGGAAACATGGTAGCGGTACCGGCGCGCGCCACGCCATGGAGCGCCTCGTTCCACCAGTTATAGGCGGGAATGTTCAGTCTCGGGATAGCAGGGGCTTGAAAGCGAAGCTGTGACGCTTTTTCCTCCACGGTCATCTGTGCAACAAGCTCCTTGGCGAGCTTCTGTGCGGTTTCACGTTTCATCATCGGAATGGGTTCCTCCTCTTTTTGGCTCCTTGCCTTTATTCCAGCGTAAAGGAGGCGAGGTTTGCCGCCCCCTGGCCTTCGTAGGTAAAGTAGAGAGACTGCACGCCGTCAGGAATCGCAATCTCCGCCGTATATTCCTTCCATACATTGGAGAAGTCCACCGGGATCATTCCCAGTGCCGGGCCATTCCACGCGGTTCTAACGCAGAAAGCACCCTTGCAGTAACCGCGCACACGGATGGACACGCGGTGCACACCGCGGCAGTCGAAATAACGGAAGCCTGCCGACGCACCGGCCAGCAGATTTGCAATATAGCCTGATTCCTCGTCGCCGTCGCGGCCGTCCTGGGTGATTTTCGGGAAGCGGCAGTCCATCCACTCGCCGGGCGCCCCGGTCGTAAGCGGGTCCTCGCCGCCGGCAGTAAAGAGCTGGCAGGCAATGTATGCCGGATACGTTCCTTTTCCCTCGAGCGGACCGCCGTTCGCGCCGCAGGATGTCATTTCCGCCTGAACGATGGAACCATCCTCACGGAAAGCAATCGGTTCGATGCAGCCCTGACGGCTGAAGTTCGTGCCATCGGTATGGCGATGATAAAAAATATACCACTTTCCTGCGATTTCCACAATACTTCCGTGGTTATTTCCGCCATAAAACATGGGTTTGTCTGCGGGCTTGTAGGAGTCAATGTAGATGTCGTTGTTTGTGACGATAACACCGCCGTACGTAAAGCCATCCATTGGCGAGCGGCTTACAGCGTAGCACAGCTCAAACATGCGGATGGAGGAATACACGAAATAGTACAGATCCCCACGCTTACGGATGGAGGGGGCCTCAAAAAATTCGTGTCCTTCGTAGCCGCTGCCGAAGCTGAACGGCTGGCTCGGCGCAATGCGCACGGGCCCCGCCTCGATGGTGAGCATGTCCGGGCCGAGCGTCACACCGTGCGGGCCGGTGCGGGAGACGTCGCCGATGGCGCAGAAGCCGGTGTAGAGGTATGTTTTGCCGTCTTCCGTCATTACGCCGGGGTCAAACTGCGGCTCATCTCCCGCGCGCTCGCCAAGGCGCGTGCCGTCCGGGTAATGGACGTAGCCGTAAAATTCATATTGTCCAGCGGGACTATCGCAGACGGCGACGGAGACAACGCACATTTTATCGAGGACGTAATAGAGATAATACCGTCCGTCCGGGCCGCGCGTCACATCGGGAGCGTAAAGGCACATGCTGCCGTCCGGATTGGCCGGGTCCTGTGTTTTCTTGTAAATAACGCCCTCGCAGCGCCAGTCTCCGAGATTGTCCTCGGGAGCCGACCAGCAGACGTAGTCGCCGAGACAATAGGCGTTGCCGCGGAAGAAATCGTGCGAACCGTAGACGTAAACACGTCCGTCAAAGACGTACGGCTCGCCGTCCGGGATGTATTCCCATGACGGCAGATAGGGGTTAAACGCTTGTTTTTTCATGAATAGCTCCTCCTTATTCTCCCTTGACGGCCCTTTCATATGAGTAGCCGCGATCGCTTTGTCCGGAAACGGGCGTGAGCTCAAAATAGACGACGGAATCCTGTGCGAGCGTCAGGGTGAGGCGTACTTCACCGTTTTCCGCAGAGAGACGGCAGGTCTTTACCGCCGGGGCGGCGCTCTCCCGAAGCAGCTTTGTCAGCGAGGAGGAGAGGGAGGAAGGCTCGCCGAGATCATGCCAGACCTTGAGCGGGTTCGCATGGTTTTCATCCACCGTTTTGGTCAGCGCACACCACGTCCCTTCTGTGGGAAGGGTAAAAGTCAAAGAAGAGCTTCCGCCGGTCTCCTGACCAAGGTTCCACGCAACGCCGGCCACGGAGCCGTCCGCGCGGCGCACCGCTACAGCCTCCTTTGAGCGCAGCAGACATTCGCCCTGGAGCTGTTTAAAGAAAGCGAACGTCCAGAACGTGGGTTTCGGAATGCAGCCGTTTGCCACAAGGCCGAATCCACCGTGGAACGGAGTGAAGGGAATTCCCAGCTCTTCAAAGACGTCGCCGAAGGTCCAATAAGAATACGATTCGTTTACTTCGCCGAGGCGGGCGAGCAGCCGGGCGACATAGGCGGCGTTTCGGGTGGTGTCGTGCACCGGGCTGTCAGGACGGTAAGAGGTGTTAAATTCCGTAATATGCATCGGGATGCCGCGGTACTCCGGGAAGGAATCGACGATGTCACGGGAAACCTGCAGCTCCTTCAGGCTTTCGTCGGGATCGCGCAGCGCACCGTAGCTGTAATGCCCATCCTCTTCAGGCGTGTCAAAGGTGTAGAAATGGCGGGTCACGAAATCAAGGGGGAGGGCATTGTCATGGCAGAACGTCATGAAGTCCTGCATCCACTCGACATCCTGTACACCGCAGATGGCGGGACCTCCCACGCAGAAGCGGGAATCCACTTCCTTGACGGCGCGGAGCGTTTCCGCGAAGAGGCGGAGGTATTCCTCTTTGTCGGCGTCCTTCCAGAAGCCGGGGAGGTTCGGTTCGTTCCAGACCTCAATCGGCCAAGTGAGCGCATCCTCGCCGTAGCGATCCAGCAGGTGGCGCAGAAGAGCCTGCACCAGAGCGCGCCATGCTTCATATGTTTTCGGAGGCGTGACGTTTCCTTTCCAGTAAAATACGGTCTGGTCGCCCGAGGCCATATTTTTCGGCATGAAGCCAAGCTCGAGGAAGGGGCGCAGCCCGACCTCTCGATAGTTGTCCATTACGCGATCGAGGTAGGTGAAATTGTATTCCGCCCTCGTTTCGCCGTTTGCATCCGTATACTCCTGATAGATCGCCATATCGTCGCAGAACAGGCCGTGACCGCGGATGTGCGAGAAGCCGATTTCCTCCTGCACCAGTTTAAGCTGTTCAAAATATTCGCGGTGCAGCGCAAGCCCCATCCGGCCTGTGCCGATGCAGAAATCGGCATGATTGTAAAATTCCTGCCTGCAGCCGGGCTGCAGGGAATATTGCATCTCTCTCATGATACTCCTCCGTTGTTTTTGCCCTCTGTTCCGCTCAGAAGCCAACGAATTGACGATTCGATGTGTGGATTCCAGAAGGCAAAGTCATGTGCACCGGGACCTTCGTGATACTCAAAGGGATATCCCTGCTTTTCAAGAAAACGGCGGAAGATTTGGTTATCTTCATAGAGAAAATCCTCCGTCCCGATTGCAAGGTATAGCCCAGGAAGCTCTTTTCCCGACGCCATCAGATCTTTGACCAGAGTTTCAGGGTTGTTCCGGCTCTCAAGCAGTTTTTCGGGATCGCCGAACATAAGCCGGTAATAATCGTAGTTGGCCATGCCGTCCAGATCGGGGGCGCCCGGTTTCATTGCAGCGACCTTGTGCGTGATCAGGGCAGCGGAGAGGGAAATGATTTTTGAAAAGGTTTCGGGGTAGGCCAGTCCCGTGTGGATCGCGCCGAAGCCGCCCATGGAGATTCCGCCGATAAACGTATCTTCCCGGCGGCCCGAAAGGCCGAAAGTCGAACGGACGTAGTCAACGAGCTCCCGGCCGACATACGTTTCATATTTGCGTCCGGTCGCCGTGCCATCCAGATAAAAGCTGTTTTCTCCGGATGGACAGACAAGGGCGAGATTGAATTGTGAGGCAAGCGATAGAATGGACGTATCCCTTACCCAGTCGTCTCCCGTGCCGGTATAGCCGTGCAGCAAAAACAGCGTCTGTGTGGGCCGTTCAAAACAATTGGTTCGGAACTCCGGCGCGACGTCGTTCGGAAGGTACACGGAAAATGAGGCGTTCCGGCGCAGAGCGTCTGAAAAATAGCTGCCGTAAAACTGTGCCACGATCATTCTCCTTTCGTTGGGCGGCTTAGCCCGGTGCAGTGGGGAGAAGGTCAGGCCTTCTCGCGTTCCACGAAAAATTCCATCACGCTGCCAGCGGGACAGCTTTCGGACTTCGGTGTGTCATAGAAGGTCATGCGTTCCGGGGAGGCTTCACTCCAGGGCTTCCATTCTTCCTGAGGCGTACCGTCAGCGTCGCTGCAGTTGGGGTTGCCCGTTTTGATGAAAGCCGCCCAATAGTTGCACATTTGGCGGGCCAGATCGTAATGTTTGCCGGTGAAGGGGCGCCAGCATTTTGCCAGCGTCTCAAAGAAGAACCACAGATCGCTTGAGTGGAACGCGCCGGGGTTGTCCCAGCCCGGAATTTCCGGTCCGAACTCGTAAACGTAACACGGGCTCTTTGCACCTTTTTCCTCACGGCGGTTGGCCAGCGCGCGGATGGCAATTTCAACGGCGCTGACGGTCGCACGCTGTTTTGCCTGCTCCAGTCCTTCCTGTGCGCCGATCAACGAGAGGAATCGATCTGCATCCGTTCCGAAATGCCGTTCTGCCAAAGCGCGGAGATCCTCGTCCGTTTCCGCCTGCGGAACGGCAAAAAATTCGGCGTTTGTATCACCGATCAGGAGCGGAATGTCGGGAAGTGCGCCGCGTTTGGCTGTATCCCAACTGACTTGTTTCTGGAATTTTCCGTCTGCCACGACACTCCAGAACACGCCGAACTCTTCCATTTTGTTGCGGAGCAGCACAGCGGGAAGTGCGCGCGCCTCCGCAAGCGTTTCAATGCCGAGAAAGCGGAAAAACTCAACGCCTTTCTGTTCAAGTTCGGCAAGCGTGCTGATCCGCGGCGCGTCGTACGGCTGGACAAACACGCCGCTCTCGACGATAGCGTGCGAGACGCAGGCAGCGCTGACGGGATTGTTCAGCTGGGCCATGACGCTCGCGCCGCCTGCGGACTGTCCGGCGATGGTGATGTTGTCCGGGTCGCCGCCGAAGGCCGCAATGTTGCGCTTGACCCACAGCAGGCCCGCCTGCTGGTCGAGACACCCGAAGTTAGCAGGAGCTTCGGGGTGCTCGGCGGTCAGTTCGGGGTGAGCCAGAAAGCCGAAAACGTTAACGCGGTAGTTGACCGTTACCACGATCAGGCCGCGGCGTGCGAGACGTTCGCCGTCAAACTCCATCTCGGCGGTGTATCCGCACTGGAACGCGCCGCCGAAGTACCACACGAGGACGGGAAGCTTTTCCTCCCCCGTGACAGCGGGCGTCCAAATGTTCAGGTAGAGACAGTCCTCGCTCATGGGGATCTGCGGATCGACATGCCATTCGCGTGCATAGAAGTCCTCCGGGTTTGCGCCGGGGACGTACTGCATCGAAATAGGGGCAAACTCAAAACATTCCCGCACCCCTTTCCAGTCCTGTGCGGGCTGGGGAGCCCGCCAGCGCAGGTCGCCGACAGGCGGCGCAGCAAAGGGGATTCCCTTGAACGAGGTAATGCGCGGGTCCGCGGCCGGCAGGCCGCGAACCAGGCCGTTTTCTGTTTTCGCAATTCTGAGCATGTGGTTTCTCCTCCCTTGTATCAGATTCAGGCAGCGATGTGTACGGTCCCGCGCTTATTGCACCCGCACACGCATGGAGACGCGCCGCAGTGCCGGGTTGACGTCCCGCTCGGCGGACAGGTCAAAGCGGGGACGGTTCTGCAGATCAAAATGGACGCGGCGGATACCTGCGCAGCGCAGGCGGCTGACCGTATCCGTCTCGCCGTGATAGGCGATCCAGAGATTGCCGAGGCCATCCCGGAAAAACGAGTTGTGGCCCGGGCCGTATTCGCCATCGACCGAGTAATAGGTCAGAACAGGGGTCAGCCCTTTTTTCCAGTTTGCCGGATCGGCCAGATCATCCTGCGGATCGGCGGTCAGAAGCCCCACCGCATAGGTATAGCTGTTGGCGGAGCCGGCGGAATAGGCGAGATAGACTCTGTCTTCTGTGACAAAAGCATAGGGGCCTTCGTTGTTGACGGTTGTTTCGAGGTTTTCCCAGCTCAGGAGCGGGCGGGACAGCAGCGCGGGCTCGCCTGCGAGCTTCCAGGGCTCCTCTTCGTTGAGCGGGGCGATGTACAGCATGGAACCGGTATCCAGCGGCGTCCCCATGCCGAAGCGGTAGGACCACGCAGCGTAGACGCGGCCTCCTGCTTTGATAACGGTCATGTCCAGTGTGATGCCTTTTTCCGTCAGCGGCGTACCGTCCATCCGCAGAACGCGGCGAGGCGTTTCCCAAGCGTCCGGGTCGGTGAAGCGTCCGCCGGGCTTTAAGTGCATGACATGACACTGAGGGCCCCAGACGTTTCCGCTCACAGCGAAGAAAATGTACGGTTCGCCCCCCACAATGTGAAATTCCGGAGCCCAGAACGTTTGGATGAACTGCCGCTCCTCGTCGTATGGGAGAATCAGGTGCAGTTCGATATCCGGAGCGAACAGACCCTCCGGCGTGTCGGCTTCGCGGACGTACAGACCGACATCGCCGGTTGTGTCGCTGGTGGAGAGATAATAATATTTTCCGTTCCACGGAACAATCACCGGATCGCCGGTCCCGTGCGTGAGCGGGAAGCGGTACGGATTGCTGCGGATTTCGCCTTTAATCTCATAAACGCCGGGTTTGGAGAAATCAATGGGGGAGAGATCCCAGTCGATTTTTTGCAGAGCAGAGGAACCGTCGGAGTAGACGGCAGCCGCACACACGGAGCAAACGTCCTCCGCCGATGCGGCGCAAACTTCTGCGGGCAGGACGGTATCAATATGAGACAGACGGCCCCAATACGTGCGGACACGGTCGTACAGATTGGCGTCGATTGCCACCTCGCTGCCGAATACCGCACCGTACGGCATGGAAGCAGGCTCTTCGCCGTCCTCCCATACGGCGGGACGGCGGATGGTCAGAAGCCAGCCGCTCAGATCGGTGCTGTGCGCCTGCCAGCAGCCTGTTTCGTCAGTCCAGACAACGGCGTACTGTCCCGCTTCACGGTCATAACCGATCCGCACGCGATCAACCTGTCCGGCGTGACCAAGCGGAAGCAGGCCAAGAAAGGAAAACTCCATGAAATCGTCGGTGGTCCACAGAAGGATTTCCCCGCGGCTGATGGGGTCGTCCTCGCCTTCTTCCTGCACACGGACCGCGGCAATTCCCCAGCCGCCCTGGGCGAGCGCGAAAACACAGGGGTTTTTCAGGCTTTTGGTGTGTAAAGTGTTGTCGGCCGTGACGTCAGCCTGGGCGAACAGAATCCCGTAATTGTGATTGAGAGGCTCGAATGTTTTGCCGTCGGTGCTGACGGCAACGTGTATCGAACGCGCCAGTCCGGACGGATAAAGCCCAGGTTCCGGCCGCCGGGTGTAGACGGCGAGACGGCACCCGCTTCTCTGATAGATTCCTTCCATGTTCTTTTTCTCCTTTTTCCCCCATGCCGGGGTTTGGTGTTATACCGGGGTTAGTGATATGGATCTGACGTTGTTCCGCTTCAATGTCTTTTCCGCCGGGGATCAATTTCGTACACGCGGTCTGTCTCAAGCTGCGCGAACGGGCCGGGCAGGCGGCGTGCCTGTATTGCGGGACCGAAGAAGTCCTCCGGGGTCTCGAGAGAGGCCTCCACGGGTACGAGATATGCCGGATCCGTCACGTACTGCGACTCGTCCAGATGCAGGCGGCCGGTGCGGGGCGGCTGCTCCGGGCGGGAGAGCCGGAGCGTGAATGCCTTGGTGTCAACAGAGATGTCGAACCAGCCTTCCTGCCCCTCGCGATCAAAGCCGAAGAATTCCTGCCATGCGTCGAGGTTCAGGCAATTTTCGGGCGCTGGATACAGCACCCGCAGATATCCGCCCGGCATATTGACATAGGCGTTGCCCTGTGCATCGTTGTCGCGGGTCGGGAACTTGATCGCGGCCTCGCCGCACTCGTAGAACAGGTTGTTGCGGATCCGGGCCTCCCGGCCTGTGCCGCCGCGTCCTCCGGGGCCATGGATACGGAAGGCGACGGGTTTGACGAAATAGCCCGCGCTCCGGCAGCGGCCGATCAGATTGTGCTCGACATGGAGCCGGTCGGTGCCTTCGCCGTAGACGGCATAGCCGTTCACGACGCCGAGCTCCTCCATCTTGTACCAGCCCGAGGAGCCGGGCTCGGCCGGGACGTCGGCCGGGTTAAAGCGGCCCTCCACATTCCAGAAAATATTGTTGTCGATCAGATTGATGCCGTCACGCGAGCATTCAATGAAAATAGCCTCACGCTGTTCACGTCCGTCGAGGAAAAGATTGCGCGTGATACGGTTGTTCTCGTTTCCGACGTCCATCCACAAATGATCGGCCCGGAAGGTTTCTGTGAAGATGTTGCGGCGTATCAGGCTGCCGATGCTGTTGTGGACCTTGATGCCGCCGGCCTCCCAGGAAAGCTCCATTGCCTGCCAGCCTGTGCCGGTAATGAGATTGTCCTCGATCAGCAGGTGGGAGGCAAACAGGCCGGCGATTCCGCAGACCCCCGCGCTGCGGATTTCACAGCCGCGGATCACCGTATAGCCGATAATCTGATTTTCTCCGATGGTATGGTGCCAGCACTCGTTGCCGACGTCAATGCCGACAGCATTGGACCAGTCAACCACGCAGTCTTCGATGATCCAGTGGTGGCCGCGGAAGCAGGAGATCGAGCCGCGCTGCGGGACAGGCGCACCGGTCGCCGCGTGAGCGCAGACGAGGCCCTTGACTTTGATGTAGGAGAGGAAGGGCGTTTCGGGGGCAAAGCATTGCTCCCGGCTTGTCAGTTCAATCACATGATACCGCGGATCTCCATCGTCCGCAAGACGGAAGTGAACTGTCTGACCGTTTGCCTCTACCCAGTAGGAACCGGGTGTCTGCGACATCAGTCCGTAGAGAGGTACCTGGCGCAGGGGCTTGCCGTCGACAAAGACCATGCCGCGGCGGTTGAGGTAGGTTGTCATGTCTGTTTTGTCGTACTCAATGAAAAGGCGGTCATGCAGAATATTGACGGCACAGAAAGGATTATAGCCCCGGAAGTCGTCCGGGTTCAGCTTGGTTTCCCAGATCTTCACTCCCTCCGGAGCTTTTCCCATGCCCTGAGGAGTGAGTTCCCAGCCTGTGCTTGGTGAGAAGGTGGTTGCCACGACGGAGGCTTTGATAATCACTTCTCCGTCACCGAATGCCTCATAGGCGATCATATGCTCCGGATCCTCGCCGCCGCGGCGCGGATGGACGCACTCACGGTAGACTCCGCCGTGAATAAGGACGCGTTCGCCGGGCTGGACACGATCCGCTGCCGCCTGAATGGTGACAAACGGATACTCAGCGCTGCCGTCCCCGTCGTCGGAAGCGTTTGGGTGGGAGGGGTTGACGTGGTAGTCTCTGGTGTAATTTTGCTCGCGCTCCCAGAACGCAAAGCGGTCGCCGCCGGGGAGACGGTCCTCCAGATCCCCTTCCGCCAGGCCCGGTACGCTGCACACGGCCTGATACGCCGCCTTCGGACGGTAGCCATGCTCAAAGAGGAGCGGGCGGCATGCCTGACGGCGGAAGCCGGTCAGCCAGCTTTCCTCGTCCTGCAGTCCCCAGAAGGTAACGCCCGTTATATTGGCTGCACCTGTCTTTTTCTCTTCCAGAAGGAGGAGAAAAAGATCACGGTAGCGCTCCGCAAGGCGCTGCATCGCTGCGTCAGAGGTGTCGGGGGAGAAGACGTCGAGTTCCGTGATCTGTACCTGCAGACCAAGCGCGCCGTAGCGGCGCACCGCCGTGCGGTACTCGTCCGCCGAGGGGGCTGCCAGCTGCAGATGAGACTGCATCCCCATGCCGTTGACCAGTTTTTCCGCGAGCAGGGGCTTCAATATTGTTTCACAGATGGCCTCCCGCTTTTCCGGGAGGAAAGTGTCGTAGTCGTTATAAAACAGGCTGACGCCGGGGGCTTTGTACTTTGC
>ERZ1673738.5127-NODE-5127-length-12264-cov-11.206733_pt1 | contig 12264 bp, 15 predicted proteins | sample MGYA00580198_ERZ1673738 | MGnify/ENA primary metagenome ERZ1673738 (study PRJEB41218, sample SAMN15661784) | gut metagenome | host: Homo sapiens | place: Canada: London | collected 2015-08-20/2019-03-30 | study: EMG produced TPA metagenomics assembly of... | reverse complement strand
GCATCGGCGAGAGCGCGTTCTCGGGTTGCGATAGCTTGACCTCTATCACGATCCCTGACAGCGTGACGAGTATCGGCACGAGGGCGTTCTCCGGTTGCCCTGGCTTAATTTCAGTCACGATAGGCAATGGCGTGACAAGCATCGGCGAGAGCGCGTTCTCGGGTTGCGATAGCTTGACCTCTATCACGATCCCCGACAGCGTGACGAGTATCGGTTGGAGTGCATTCTCGGGTTGCCCGATTGAAACGGCAACGATACCTGCGTTAGCAGCAAACCACATCAAGAACAGCCAACTCAGGGTCGTCACGATTACAAGCGGAGAGAGCATCGGCGCGAGTGCGTTCTGGTTTTGCGACGGTTTGACATCTGTCACAATTCCAGACAGCGTGACGAGCATCGGTCGGAGTGCATTCTCGGGTTGCACCGGTTTGGCATCAATCAAATTCCAAGGAACAAAAGCACAATGGTATGCGATAGAAGGGATTAACCGGATCGATGTCCATTGTACCGTCTATTGCACAGATGGAAATATCACCATATAAGGACACCATCCCGCCGCCTGAAAGAGCTGTCGGCGCGGCTCCGCCGGCGCTCCTCCGCGCCAATCCGGGACACACAGAAAGGGCGTGGGCTTTTCAGCCCATGCCCCGGCGCACTGCCCCGGCATTTCTGCAACTACCCATTCCCACAGTTGATGGAAATTCCTGTAATTCACAGAAAATTCCGTGATTTTTTTCAAAAGCTCTTGACAAGCGCGCGGGAATCTGCTATAATGTGGGGCGTTGGTGAGCAATGCGGCATCGCCAAGCGGTAAGGCAACGGACTCTGACTCCGTCATTACCAAGGTTCGAATCCTTGTGCCGCAGCCAAAAACTCCCGCGCCTCGGTGCGGGAGTTTTACTTATCTTCTCCTTTCTTTTCACTTACGGCGGGAGGTTTGGCAAAGTAATAAGGAATAGTGAAGAAGTTCTGCAATTCTGAGGTGTTTATGGAAAAAACTTTGACCGATGTTTTTCTTGAAAAGATGAAAACGAGCATTCTGTTAAGAGTACTGGTTGTGGTTGTCGGTGTTGGTGTCGGTTTGTTTGCGTTTATCTTGCCGATCCGGAATTATGTTCCGGTTGTCCGCGAGGACGCAGAGGTTTATGTCGGCTATTTTGAGAAATTGGAATCGCTAAGGAATTTCCGAACAGTTTGTTTCCAGGACGGAGCCGAATACGAGCTTTACCCCCACACCATACCGAAGGAGCTTCTCAAATCTTTTGAAACTATGGAGAAGGGCACAAAGCTGTTTTTGCTTGTCAATCCGAACAGTCACTGTATTGCGGAAATCCGAACCGAAACGGAAGAGCTTCTGAATTTTGAAATTTCACAGCAAACCACTTATAATTACTACAAGGGATACGTCTGGATCGGCGCATTTATGTGCATTGCTCCCATCATCATTACATTGCTTTTGAAGTTTGAAAGGAAAGCAGAGAAAAAAGAAACTGCCCGTCAAAAAAGCAAAAAAGCTAAGATCAAGGACGGGGCATACCACGTTGATACGCCGCCCCTGCGGAATGCAGACAAAGTAAAAAAAGGAAAAATCTTATTGAGTGCAAACGTTAAAGATTTTTGCGTCATTTATCGTCGTATCAGATCCGTCAACGAATTAGTCGTCAATGGAAAAGTATATGACGAAATGAAAGCCGTGATTGAATTTCCCCATAATCTGTTTGCAAACATCGGCGGTCATACCATTGAAGCCGGTTATTCGGATTCCTCCAACAGTTATATTCGTTTCGACGGTCAAACAATTGCCGAGAAGAAACGCTTACTTTGAACCAATCTCCGCCCCAAAACGACTTGCCGTAGAACCTTATCCTTGTAGCTGCCCGTTTTTGATGACAGAAAGCGTGATGATTTAACGCCCCTTCTGCCTGTTCAAAAGATATCATGGCTTCGAACCCCCGAAATCCAACGATTTCGGGGTTTTTTCTCGCGTTTTTATAGCAACTTCCAAAATAGCAGTCACCCTTGACAACTACAGCAAAAAGTGGTACAATATGTCACAGGGAGATGAGAAAAATAGGCAAAATGCTGCACAATGCGTGGCAGAAAGCAGCTGCTGAACGACGAGGACGAACAACACATATCACGCCGCAGGCATAGAGCTGCGGTATCTGCCGCCGTACAGCCCCGATATGAATCCGATTGAAATGCTGTGGTCGAAGGTAAAGGCGCTTTTGCGCAAATGGAAGTGCCGGACTGCTGAACTCTTGCCTAAAACCGTCTTCTGCGCGCTTTTGTGCGTCAGTCAACGGGATTGCGTCGGCTGGTTTAAGGCCGATGGATATTGCCTATAATTTTGGGGATTGCTATAAATCTGTTGTTGTGAAGTGGGATGGTGTAAGCTGATGATTAATATTGACTATATATTGAGTTTGCTCGATTGGAATAATTCCGATGAAGAACAAGAAAAAGGAGTAAAGCTGGCGAAAGATATTAAATATATCAGTGCTTTTATACAACCGGGACATCCATATGGGAAAAATATTTGGGATAACTGTGCCAAGATCTTAGCAGAAAGAGACGACAAAGAGTTAGAACCACATTTAATTGAATTATTGGAGTGGTTGCAAGATATGAATTGGCCGGGAGCTTTCTGTATACTTGACAGACTGCAAAAATATGAAGATATAGACTCTTTGAACAAAAGCTTAATGATATGTCTTAGAAAAGCAAAGATGCTTAATGATGAAACATGGGAATGCAACTTAAATATGCTGTTACAGAATCGTCATTAATCAAATAAGGGGTGGGAACTTTTCAGTAAGACTGCGTTGGACTGCCCCAACGCAGTGCCTGTTAACTTGTGTACCTGGTAGTATATTGGGGTATATTGAATGTTATTGTTTCGTACATCTACAATAACATTTCCATTTACTGCATTATATTGACATTGAATTTTGGATAAATAGGTGAATATATGAGAAAGTGCATTTTAACATTTATAATATTGACTTTAATAGTTTTAACTGGGTGTGTTTCTGATCCGGCAACATATTATTTTGATTCTGACGATCTAATTGCTAATACAGTAAAAATTGAATTGGTGGAGTGTGAAAATGAAAAACCGGAGATGATAGAAATCAACGAAAAGAATACTACTAATTTTGATTACAACACGGTTGAGGTGATTGATGATTTGGACCATCGTCAATTTGAAAGCTTCATTGTAAAATTATCATCTATAACATTTCATAAAGAAAATTTTTCCGTAAATAAACCGATCGGAAAAGCATTGATTTTACATCAAAAAAACGGTGATATGCTTGTACTTTCTTGTACATTAATTGATGGTATATGCTATAGTTTTGTATCTAAGTTTGATTCAAATAATAATTATATAACACATATTGCAAGATTTGCGGATAGACCACAATTTGAATCCTTATTGGACGCATACTTCGTTTTCGGGTAAACCTCGTAAATATTGCTTTGATATATCCAAAAATTGGAATCAGTCTTGAAAAAGACTTCTTGATGCGATTGACTGTTTTCGGCGTTCGACTTCAGATCTGACATCGTGGCAGGTATTTGGAACAATACATCTCAATACGTCAAACACGCCCTACAAGTACGATGGAGTGATTAATACATGAAAGACTTATGGCAAATCGAAAGTGATGAGAACAAAAGCATATATCTACATTTTACAGGCGAAGTAAATATGGACTTGAGAAAGGAAATTCAATCTTTTTTACGGTGGATCAGGAAAAAATATGTATTTCCGAAAAAATTGAATGTTTACATCACAGATGAAGCGTATGTTCTTACGTTTATAGATGAAGAACTGGTAACAGCAAGTATATTCTTCCCGGATAACGAAAAAGAAAATCCATTAATTCGTGTCTCTACCGGGGATTATTCTTCGACGTTGAATGAAAGAGGACGATTTATTGCAGTATGCTCTATATTGGCTTCTATAGCTCATGAGATAACACACTACTATCAATGGGTAAGAGATGCAAATGGTCCATTTGATGAGAAACAGGCACGAAGCAAAGCAATACGAGTTGTTTACAAATACCTTGATGATACTCAGAAATCATTGCTTTAGTTGCAACAATTCACAAAAAATTTAATTATAGCAACTCCCCAAATAGCAGTCACCCTTGACAACTACAGCAAAAAGTGATACAATATGTCACAGGGAGATGAGAAAAATGGGCAAAATGCTGCACAATGCGTGGCAGAAAGCAGCTGCTGAACGGCGAGGACGAACAACACATATTACGCCGCAGGCATAGAGCTGCGGTATCTGCCGCCGTACAGCCCCGATATGAATCCGATTGAGATGCTGTGGTCGAAGGTAAAGGCGCTTTTGCGCGTCAGTCAACGGGATTGCGTCGGCTGGTTTAAAGCCGATGGATATTGCCTGTAATTTTGGGGATTGCTATAATCCTGTGGGATGGATTAAAGGAGCATGGAAAAATAAAGGGGGGTGTTTGCTTAATGAAAAAATATGCAGCTTCCGGAATAATAAGGTACATTTTTATAGCGCCATTGATCCCGTGCTTATGGGTACTTATATTTTCCCTTATGTATATTAGACAAGGTCAATTCGGTTTCCTTTGTTTCTGTGTTTTGTTCTTTTATTTGTTTTTCATTACCATTGAACTCATGCTTTTTCATAATGCGTTCCTTCGCATTATTATTGATGATAAAGGAATTGCAAATAAATATTTTCGGTTATATTGGGATGATGCACTTGCATTTCGAATTATTGAAGTGAATTTTGGTGTTTTACCCAAAAAATACTCGGTCGATATTCTGTGCATAGGAGATGTCTCCGCGAATTCTTTCCCTGCACTTGATCCTCGTAAGACAATTTTTATATCTCTCAACAAAAGAACAAAAGAAATTATACGCGCGGTGGCAGGAGATAATTTCCCTTTATAGTGTTATACACATGGAAGGGAAATGGATGAATATCGTAGCGAAGTACATAGCTATGAAGATAAATCAAATGCCATCACCCGAGATTTACCGTCATATTTGTTTACACCTTCGAATCATTTAGTCGTTTATTATCCAAATGGACTGGAGGGGCCGGTTTATGAATGGGATAAAGGTCAATAGAAAAATCAAACGAGTGCTCATCTTTTTCGGTTGCATCATGATGATCTCGCTGTTAGCCATCTGTGCGGTATATGCCTTTTGGTACAGGGAGCAGGTAAAAATCACAGAATTTGATGTCTCTCTCATTCAATATGAATTGGACTATTTTCCATATGACGGTGGAATGTATCGACCAATAGAAGATGGGAAAGAGGCAAGACAGGTTGTTGCAATGGTATTAAAAAATAAATTTGACGATTTCAAAAGCTTTGGATACAGATCGGAAATTTATTATGATACCACCCACGATATATGGTGGGTCAGATATTATCAACATCACTATAAAGTGGGAGAGCATACTGGCGGTGTATACGATGTGGCTATGAAAAGCGATGGGACATTGATCGCATATTGGGGAGAAAAGTAATATAGCAGACTCATGTAACACAGCGAAGCGGACTACTATGATGCTGTGGGCTACGGGTATACGTATGACAACAGTGCTTCCGGCAGAGACGGAAGCGGCGTCGGTGCGCTGACCGAGCTGGAGATTTTCGGTGGCGGTCTGCGCCACGGGGCGACCATATCTTACGGGTACGACAGCATGTACCGCCTGACGGAGAAAACCACCACGGCGAATGAAAATGCAGGCTTCTCCCAGACGGTGAGCTACGGGTACAGGCAGCTCGGCAGCGGGCGCACCACCGGGCAGGTCAGCTCGTACCGGTCGGAGGTGAACGGCACCGCGACCGCATACACGTATACCTACGACTCCAACGGCAATATCACACGGATCACCGACCAGAGCGGCAAGGTGACGCGGTATACCTACGATAAGCTGGGACAGCTGACGCGGGAGGATAACCCGTACCTGAACAAGACCTACGTGTACACCTACGACAACGCAGGCAATCGGCTTGGTAAGAAAACATATGCGTATACGACGGGCACACCGGGTAACGCAACCGCGACCGAGTCTTACAATTATACCGGCGACCGGTTGACACAGGTCGGTTCGACGGTATATCAGTATGACGCCATCGGCAACCCCACCACCTACAACGGGTATACGCTGGAGTGGAACGGTCGCAAACTCATGGAGATGTCCATGAACGGGGGACAGTTCCTGTATACCTTCGCGTATAACGCCGATGGCATCCGAACCGTCAAGACAAATGGCAGTACGATCCACCACTACACGCTGAACGGCTCCCAAATCGTCACCGAGACATGGACGACGAAGAGCAGTAGTGGCGCGGAGACCCCGAACCACTTCCTTGTATACCTCTATGATGAGAACGGCGCTCCCGTCGGGTTGCAGTACCGAAACAAGACCTATGGAACGTATACGTTTGACACCTACTACTTCGAGAAGAACCTGCAGGGAGATATCATAGCCATCTATAATGCCGCCGGAAAGAAAATCGGTACGTATACGTATGACGCCTGGGGAAATTTTACCTTCAGCACGGCATCCGATGCGACGACGGTGGAGAAACGCATCGTGCGGACTTATAACCCCTTCCGCTATCGTGGGTATTACTACGACACCGAGACCAAACTGTATTATTTGCAAAGTCGGTATTACAATCCTGAAACGGGACGGTTCCTCAATGTAGACTCCTGCCTGTACAGTCATATGCTGGGCTACAACCTTTACCTGTACTGCCACAATAATCCGGTAAACTACTATGACCCCAAAGGGGATGACGCGATTGCACTGCTTGCGGGATGGGCTTCGTCCGCATGGGGATTGGCTGCTGCCGACGGACCGTTGCCAATTGGGGACATCATATATGGCGCGGGGTGCCTTGTGCTCGGGAGTGTCGTCATAATAGAGGCTATAACTGTTTCAGACGAGGCTGCTGCTTTTCCAGTGGACAATTCATTTCCAACAGTTGATGTTTTGCCGTATGATACGGCGGTGATTGACGCCGCTATTGACGCCGCTACGGTTAGTATTCGTATTGGAGTGACTGTGGCGAAGGAAAAATATGATCCAGATCCCTTTGCTCGACCGGGACAAAAGAAGCAAGGGCGAGAGAGAAAAGAAAAAAAGAAAGGAGCAGATAATTGGAATCCAAATCCCAATAAGCGTCCCAAACCTCTTCCTCACCATACACCGGGACGTGATCATCAAAAGTATTAATATGAAAATGTGGAAAATAGATACCAAAGAGAATGAATACTACCGTGAGCACCAAGTCCGCAGGGGGCTTCGTCTCCGGTTCGATCAACAGGTAAACTCCGAAGTCCGGAGAGCCTGTGTTGAATTCGGAGCGTGGCTTCGTAAAAACTATGAGTTTCCTATCCGTGTGGTGGTTTATATAAGGTCAACGGAAAAGATAAGAGCCAAGGATGGAGAACAGGTAAGTGCAACTATCTGGGAGCCAATTGATCCGCTGGAGGAGCCGTATATCAGGATTTCCACAGGTGAATATTTATCAGAGGCGGGGAGCTTTGGACAGGATAATGCATTGGCGGGGATCCTTCATTCCATCTCACATGAGTTGACTCACTATTATCAGTGGATACACAGAATGGATAACAGTAACAGCGACAGACTTACTGAGTGGCAAGCCAGTTACTATGCGACTATGGTGATACGCCAGTACGCGTCAACGAGAGAGCATCCATAAAAAGAACCGGTGGACAAACCCAAGCCACCAGACCGAAGCCTTCCGCTAGAGGGTGAACCAAACTCCGACTTAGATTAAAATGACAGCGAAGGAACTAAGCAACGAAGGCACTATGGCCCGGACGGAAAAGCACAAAATGATATAGATTATCGGCATGCTGATCCTAAGAATACACATGAATTTCCTCACAAGCATAAGTGGGATGGGAGTGATCCTAGCAATCCTATACGTTCAAAACCCATCCCAATCGAAAAGGAGATTTTCCCATGACACTTGAAAATTTTCAGGACGCTCTTCGGCAGAGAAGAGAAATTCTTTTACATTTAGATGGTAAAGAATATTTCCTGCAGCCAAACTATGATTATGATCCATCTCAATACGTTTTGTACCAAGCACGCTATATTTCAAATGGTAGTTAGATTTGGGATGTGCTTTACACGGGAGCAGTCTGTGATATCCTCAATTATCAAATTCAAAAACGATACTCTCTTAGCGCGCAATTTGAACAGTTTACTGTGGATTGTATTTTGTAATTTCATTAGGTTTTTCTTTAAAGGCAGGCAGGCGGCTTCAGCGGGACAGTGAGCTACGGGTACAGGCAGCTCGGCAGCAGGCGCACCACCGGGCAGGTCAGCTCGTACCAGTCGGAGGTGAACGGCGCCGCGACCGCATACACGTATACCTACGACTCCAACGGCAATATCACACGGATCACCGACCAGAGCGGCAAGGTGACGCGGTATACCTACGATAAGCTGGGACAGCTGACGCGGGAGGATAACCCGTACCTGAACAAGACCTACGTGTACACCTACGACAACGCAGGCAATCGGCTTGGTAAGAAAACATATGCGTATACGACGGGCACACCGGGTAACGCAACCGCGACCGAGTCTTACAATTATACCGGCGACCGGTTGACACAGGTCGGTTCGACGGTATATCAGTATGACGCCATCGGCAACCCCACCACCTACAACGGGTATACGCTGGAGTGGAACGGTCGCAAACTCATGGAGATGTCCATGAACGGGGGACAGTTCCTGTATACCTTCGCGTATAACGCCGATGGCATCCGAACCGTCAAGACAAATGGCAGTACGATCCACCACTACACGCTGAACGGCTCCCAAATCGTCACCGACGATGATGTATTTACAGGCGTATCAAATTTCCTTTGGATTATTGCCAGTAAGAAGGCAGCTACAGGATACAATTTTTCGTTGACAGATGATGCTCTTTTAGAACGGAATTACGCTGCTGAATGGATTACGGAATTTGCTAAAAAAATTGAGAAAGCCCAATATGATTTGAGTTGTATGGAGGAAGCTGATAATCTTTCTTTTGGCAAACAGATATTTCTTGGACTTATCAAGAACCCGGATGTTGCCTGGTATGCGAACCGTGAGAATATATCGTATGAGGATTTCAAACAAACGATTCAAAACTGCAGACAATATATTACGGAGAATCAGATTGCCTATTATGTATTTGTTGCAACGGCTATTTATCGTGAAGATTTAAGAGAGAGGTATCGCTAATGCCAGAAGAAAACGCACGGTTTTTATTCACATTTTCAGCTGAAGCTACAGCTGAATTGATGGCAGGCAATGTCTCCCTCAGTTCAGGTGGTTTGAGAAAACCGGATGGCACAATGCTTGAATTAGCTAAACCTGTTCTGATTGACCCAGCAGATGTTGCCGAAATTCCAAATAGCACCGATAGCACCGAAGACGAACACATCAAGCTACAATTAATGACAACCAATAGTAAGCTGGATCAAATGATAGCTGACAGTCAGGCCCTCGGTAAAACTGCGTGGATGAATTATGCTGTTAATTGTCGTACATACGAAATGACATACCAAGGATTTCAGACCGTAATACATCGGCTGGATGAAATCTCAGCAAAGTTTTCCAGTTTCTTGATGCGGCTGGATAATAAGGAATTCAACGACAGTCTGGAACTGAATAATAAATACAAGAATAACCTGCAAACGATAGCAAGTGTAATGGAAACAAAAAGCTTTAATGCTGGTATGGCAGCATTAACCGTAGAGCCGATGCTTAATGAGATTCAGGCCTATTTTGAACGATTGTATTCCGAGATGAAAGCTGGAGTAAAAGACGATCAATTGGTTCTTGGGAGCATTGTGTATCTGCTGGAACCTTATTGTTATGTGGTAAGGCGGTATTCTGCATTGTATTATTATGAAAATGACATTTATCCCGCTAACTATCTGGCATGGACAGATGTTGTTTCTCGTATCATTGGTGATTCAAAATTCAGAAACAGAATGCAATACTACCTTAGAATGAACAGCGATTTGAATCTTGAGGATGTGCTAATTGCAAAGAGCAAAGCAATGTTTAATCTGGAAGATGCCATTTCACAGATTGAATTTGACAGACGATATGCCTTAAGTCATTCAAAAACACAGTATTTGTCCATAGAAAAGCAGCTACAAGACAAAATAACATCCAACGATTACCAGCTTATAGATGGTCATCTGTGCGTTGAACTATAGTAACCCCCAAATACCCCCGCGCCTTCAAGAATCTTTCTGGATGTGGTACAATGAAGTACAACAAATTTCAACGAACTGTAACGAAGTACAGATGAAGGAAAAATTGCTTCGCAGCTCGGTCATCCACGCAGACGAGACGGTGGTGCAGGTTCTCCGCGAGCCGAACAAGAAAACGAAAACCGATTCGAGGATGTGGGTATACTGCGCGGGCAAATACGAAAAGCACAGCAACATTCTCTTTGAATATTCTCCCACGAGAAACGGAGAGAATGCCCGAAACTTCCTCGGAGCGTATTCGGGATACGTTGTCTGCGACGGTTACGACGGCTACAACAAGCTGACCGAGGCTATACGTTGCGGATGCTGGGCTCATGCGCGCAGAAAATTCGTTGAGGCTCTGCCAACGGACAGATCCTTGCTCGCCAACAGCGTCGCCGCCAAGGGTGTGGAGCTTTGCAATGAGATCTTCCTGCTCGAACGGGAATTTGATGGCAAGGATGGACGCGGAGCGCAAATAAAAAAGCCCCTTACGGCAACCGAAAAGCACGAGCAGCGGCAGGAACGGTTAAAACCGGTTCTTGACGGACTTTTCGCATGGCTAAATGAAATTCCCGTAAGCGGCGGCACAAAGCTGGCGCGGGCGGTGCAGTATTGTCTCAACGAAAAGCAATATCTTTGCCGTTGCCTTGAAAACGGCAATATCCCCGTAGATAACAACCGCGCCGAGAACGCCATCCGTCCGTTTGTTGTGGGACGTAAGAACTGGTTATTCGCCAATTCCGTAAAAGGAGCCGAAGCAAGTGCTGTCGTCTATTCTCTTGCCGCCACCGCAGTGGCCAACGGATTAAACGTGGAGGAATATTTCACAGAGCTTTGTCGAATGAAACAGATACTGCCTTGGAAGGAGGTCGAAGCATGATTCCCAAGCTTGATTTCACCGATGCAAAATTATTCTACGACTTATGGATCCCTCTTCTGGATCACGTCAACCGGACGTACAACGTCAATCCGAAGCTCGGCAAAATGGCGCGGGCCGATGGGCTGAATATCCAAGAGGTACGGGTGGTAGCCGATTTCCTGTGGAGCCACCCCGCGGTCATGGATGGGTACTTGGCCTCCGCCGAGTTGCCCCCGGATCACCGTGAGATCATCGCAGGCTGGAGTCGCTTTGTATCCGGTGAATTCATTTTGGAACGGAATCTGAAACGTGGCTCGGTTTTTATCTCATCGGAGGATGAACAGGTCTATCTGGTGAGCGGCATCTTTTCAAGCTGGGAAGAAATAATCCCTCAAGCCGAACTTCCCATCCTTCTGCGGGCGACGCTCATTCCCTTCAAGGATAGGATTATTTACGACAGTATTGTGACTGGTAGCAATGTGATCATCGGAAGGGGATACGCGAAAATCTTCAAAGATATTTACTTGTCGGCAAAACAGGCTAAAAGCATTCACACGTCGCTTTGATCGATCCGAATATTTTGACCGGGCTCCTGTACGTGGGCTCGGTTTTCTTGTTTGGGACACGGTGGTATTGGGGGCTTACGTTTTTAGGCTATGGAGGACTGGCATAGGCGCAGACGATAAAAGCCGGCAGCGCGCGAATCAATTCTTAACTTTTTCCAAAAAGCTCTTGACAAACCGTCTGCCGTGTGATATAATAACCGCGCGTTGCATGGCAGTGGACAGTCACGCGATGCTTCACGGGGGTATAGCTCAGTTGGGAGAGCGCTTGAATGGCATTCAAGAGGTCAGGGGTTCGACTCCCCTTATCTCCACCAGTACAGAATCCGGACTTTTGTCGGTTGACAAGAGTTCGGATCTTTGTCTGTACAGGATACGCCGCCCGTATTTTCCGGAAGACCTTCCTCTGCCGATCGCCCGCTTCCGGATCCTGTTGGGCAATCTGTACGCAAAAAAGTTTTTTGATTTTTCGGGAAATGTATGTTTGTCAATGATGTGAGACCAAAAAGAAGAAAAAATAATCAAGTCCAA
>ERZ1673738.5124-NODE-5124-length-12265-cov-6.017035_pt1 | contig 12265 bp, 7 predicted proteins | sample MGYA00580198_ERZ1673738 | MGnify/ENA primary metagenome ERZ1673738 (study PRJEB41218, sample SAMN15661784) | gut metagenome | host: Homo sapiens | place: Canada: London | collected 2015-08-20/2019-03-30 | study: EMG produced TPA metagenomics assembly of... | reverse complement strand
GTTCATATTCAAGATTATTTATAATAAGTTGTGTCATTTTAATTTTGTCTGACACCGGGAGCTTATACTTCATATAAACAGTTGCATCTGACATATCAATCTGTTCACGGTACAATCTACTTGTTACAATCTGAATCTTATCTACATAGTTACTTCTTTCAATAAGCGTTTCTTTTACTGTTGTAGTAACAGTATTTTCGTCTGTGATCTTTAGTGTATACATAACTTCCTCCTTCCTTATTTAATTATTTTGTCAGTGCATCAACTTTTTCTTTTAATGTTTTGACAGTTGCTTCAAGTTCCTTAACCCTTGAAGATAAAGCTGAAATTTTCTGACCCGTAACTAATGCATCTGCAAAAGCACCAGATAATGTGAGAGTTTTATCTGATTCAGGAATATTACCTAATGCATTATAATCATATTTTGACACACCAACAGAAGTTTGAATTCCCTGAATATAATTTGCCATCATTACTCACCTTTTTCTACAAATTCATACATAACTGTCATATCAAGCATAGACAATTTATCTTCATTAGCTTTAAGCATTTTTTTAAGAGATTCTTCAGGAATCATCTCAATATCAAGTTCGCATGTTTTATCATAAATCTTCTGTAAGCCTTCCTGAATTTCCGGAATAATAGTATCCTTTACATCATCATTTAAAATACGTCCACCTGTTTCATTTCCATTTTCATCAGTGGCCGGATGTGAGTTTTCTTCTGTAAAGAAAGAATCAACTAATTCCTGTTCAACTTCAGAAATTTTATCTGCCTGTTCTTTTAAAGTTTTCAAATTCATTGTATTTGCCCAAAATACATTTACATCTCCAGCAATTAAATCTGAACGACTTTTCATAAGATTTAATGTTTTATACATTGCAACAACATCTGCATTTACGATAGTTTTTTTCATAATCCTTGTACTCCTTTAATATTAATATGTAAGTTTATTTTCTCTAACCAGCTCTTCAATTGCGTCATTAAGGTATGATTCAAAGTCAGAATATAGCGTTTCAATTGCTGCCTTAGAATCCTCTGTAATTAGAGCCTTTGCCTTATCAATAGCCATTTGTTTAGCTGTTTTAGCAGCTTCTTCATCAAACTTACCCTGTTTCTTTAATGAATCCACATAAGTCTGATTAACTGTGAGTACTGCTTTACTAATAGCATCAGTAGCAGCATCTATGTATTTTACAAGCTGATCATTTTCCAAGTTCTTTTCCTGTTCTTTAATTTTTACTTTCAGGAAGAGTATTCCATAAGTAATTAAGAGTGGAAGAATACCAGTAATGATCAGATATAACACGTCCTGAATACCCTGTTTAATATCCATAATGTCCTCCTAACCGACAGCTTCATCATCAGAAGTGTCTTGTTTGTTTAGTTCTGCCATTCGAGCCTCATAAACATAACCAGAGTCTGCCAAATTTTCAGCCTTAGCTTTTGAGTAATAAGCCCAAATGGTAGGAACAAGTGTTGCCGGAATAGCAATGAGAGCGTAGAGAGCAGACAAATCACCATATGTCATGATTGCTTTCTCTACGAAATGAATAATCTGCAGATTGAGCAGAAGCACTGCAACAAGAATTAATTTACTGGTAGAAACCTTTGGGATATTAAATCTCTTAACCTTTGCTGCCTTCAGATTTCGTTTCATTTCAATCTGTTGATTTTTCTCTTTGATTTTCTTTAATTCAAGTTCATATTCTTGTTTAGTCAAATATTTCACCTTCTTTGCATAATAAAAGACCATGATTGCTCATGGCCTCTTATTTATTCAGGAATAATTCCGTATACGAATGTTTCAAACTCTGTAAAGTCTTTCAGAACTGCTTCTTTGTTCTCTTTAAAAACTTCTTTATCCTGAATTGTTTTATTAATATTTACATTGCCATCTTTACTTACAGATGCATTGAGATATGCAACCTGCTTTGCTTTTTCACCTTCACCGATCATAACCTGACCGGATACATTTCTTGTTTCACTAATTTTTAACATAGCTTTTCCTCCAATTTTTGTAATCGCTGAGTAATGAGAGAGAGTTGTCCCTGAAGCATAAGGACTTCGTTTTTGAGAGATTGATTTTCAGATTTAAGAGATTTTATGTCTTTATGGTTATTTTGGATAAGAGCTAAGAGAGATGGTATCATTTGAAACTGATTCCATACTTCTACTTGATTTTCATTATTATACACAACAAGTTTAGAATTAATTTTTTCAACATCTTCTGCAATTAATCCAATACAATCTATATTACTAGCACCATCATCTGGCTCACTAAAATAATCGCTGTTATATTTGTAGAGACAAACAGGTATATCATATAAACCATAAATTTCTTCAATATTTAGCAATCTGATATCGTGTTTATATCGTTTAGAAGAACTACTTAATCCAATAGTTCCTTTGCTATTTATATATAATGGTACTTGATTACTTCCTGATAATTTATAGTTATAAGCTGCCGGACTCGCTAAATAAGGACTTCCGTTATTCCCCGTCCTCAAACAATCATCACTTCCACCACAATTTACATAAAATGTGCTTCCTGAACCTAAGTAATTAGTTCCACTGTGCATATCTCCTGGTGGTCCCTGTGGTCCCTGTGGTCCCTGTAGTCCCTGTGGTCCTCGTGGACCAGGATCACCTTTTTCACCTTTACCGCCACTTGATGTCGTACTAAGAGTGCCATCACTATTAATGGTTACATAATTAGTTCCACTGCTTGGAGCAAGAGATGGCATCTTGATATCTGATGTAGCATTTTTTTGACCAATATTAATTGTAGTTCCTCTTAAAAGACTTGGCTTATATTTATCTGCGACTACTACAATTTGACCGTTACTTGCATAATATATACCAGTGATGGGGTTATGCGAATCACTCAGGTTCCAACCATAATCTGGTCCCATATATATACTTTTATCAAGAGCATATAAAGAATCTGTTCCAGCAACACTTATTTCATTTTTATCACTGATATCAATACCAAATCCACCAGTATAAGCACTACCTTTTCCTCCACCTGAATATGGCGCACCATTAATTTTCCCAACTGTTAAGTTTTCACAGTACATTTCTCCATTTTTTCTTACATAAAATGGAAGCTCAGATTTAGACCAATCAGACATATCACTTGTTTTTTTTCTGATATAAAATGCAGCTTCCGTTGCATCATTATTTGTCGATTTTCCTTTCATACCAGCCTGATATGTAACACCGTTACTATCAGTTACTTGAGTATAAAGGGTGTTGGCATAAGCATGAATATTATCATCTTTTTCAACAGCAACTTTAAATCCACCAAGATCTCCACCATCAGTGGCATTAAGAATACCAGAAAAATTACCATTTGTAGCAGTTAATTCGCCTGATGAATCAACATAAAAGTTATTTCCATATCTCAAAAAAGAAGGGTTAATTTCAACAGAACTTCCAGTTAAAGAATCTCCGGATATATTAAATCCACCAATAGTACCAGTCTCAATCGTAACGTTAGTAAAAGTACCTGCATTAGCATTAACGGTACCAGAAAAGGTACCATTTGTCGCAGTTAAGTATCCATTTGGATTAACGTAAAAATTACTTCCATATTTTAAATATTCTGGATTAATTGATACTACATTGTCTCTGGCAGTCAATGAGTTTCCTTGAATACTCCAACCACCAATATAACCGCCATCTGCTTCTATAGTTCCTGAAAATGTACCAGAAGCTGCAATAATACTTCCATTCTTATCTACAGAGAATTTCCCTCCACCAAGAGCAATTCCATCTATGCCTATATAAATACCTGGAGTAGTACTGGAATTAAAATTATCCATGCCTGAATACATTTTTCCTGCTTCAATAGTAAATCCATTGACTCCACCAATTTTTCCATGATTAGCAGTAATGGTACCTTCAAATTCGCCATTGCCTTTGAAATAAGCATTGCCTGAAGCATCTATACCAAAATTCTTTGCTTTTATAGCTCCGGTTTCCATATTTATCTGAAGACCATTGGATGAATAAATATCACTTACTACAGAACCCTTATAATTTTTAGATTGAAGTAATTGAGTAGCAATAAGCATTGCATTAACAGTTTTAGTATCAATGATACCACCGTTAATTTTAGTAGTATCTGATCCAGTATGAGTATTCATGGCTGTAATAATACCATCAATATCTATCGAACCGGCTTCAATGCTAACTTTAGAAGAAACAAGCTTAATAAAATCTTTAGTAAGCTCAAATCCCGATTCTTTATTACCTGTAACCATGAATGAAATTTTGTCTGCGTTTTGAGTTATGGATGAGGAAGTGGCTTCAAGTTTTTTATCTGTATCGAGTTTATTGCTTGAGACAGTCTGAGTAATTCCATCAACAGTTTGTTTATACTCTGTATATTTGGTATAAATAGATGATCCGTCCTTATTGAACAAACTGTTCTGTATACTCTGTACGATTTGACCCTTTTGAGGATCAGTAATGTTAGTAATCTGCTTAGTTGTCTGGTCTTTAAATGAAGTATATTGCTGACCAAACTGTTTGCCATCAAGGTATACCTGACTGATATCAATTCCACCTTGTTCATTCGGTTCTACAAGAGTGAAGCTTAATTTTTCCTTACTGATAGTTCCATTAGTAATCATATCATTAATAATGGTGTTATCAGGAATACCTGTCTGAGTGATACCGTTTTCATCAAATAATGCTGTCTTATCACCGTTCTTGACAACAAAATTAAACTTTCCAGTACCATCCTGACCAATCTGTACTCTGACAGCTCCTGTTGAGTCATAGAACTGCTGGGTGCTATTCTTAAAGGCAATACCGGGCAATTGTTTCCCGTCTTTTGATGTTGATATAAGCACAATTTGATCAGCAGTAGCAGTATGCGTGTTTAAATCAGCTACTGTTATTTTTTTGGCAATAAGATTAGTAACGACAGCCTGATCAATAGTTACATTCTTAGCAGTAAGATGGATTGCCTGAAGATTACCTACGCCAGCATTTCCTGCCAGAAGATTTTTTACATTGATCATATCAGCTGAAATCTGATTAGACTCAATAATCTTAGCTGATAACTTTTCAATATTTGCCTGTTTTGCATTAAGAATTCGAGTTGTAATAGTATCTGCTGAAATAAGATTTGCATCGAGATATTTCATAAAAGCAGTCTCAACAGTAAGTTTATCAAAAACCCCTTCTTTAGCTTTTACTAACTCGGCCACAATCATGTTAGCAGTAATAGTACCACCGGATCCAGTTCCGCCAGTAGTTGTACCACCTAACATTGAATTGAAAAGAGGATTAGAAAAGATCTGCTTAATAGCATCAGAAGTAATAACATAATCAGAAGTTGAAGATTTGTTGACAGAATTAACACGTCCGCCGCCTCTATCAGAAACTTGATTTAGCGCATTTGTCAGAAATTCATTATCATTTGTCAGTTTCGATTTATATTGAACCATGTTAGAAAAAGTTACATCCATAGATTCATCCATGTCACATGGATTATATGAAATTTCTACAACACGAAGTTTTACATATCGTGTATCAGTCAGTCCTAAACGTACAAAATCATTTACCGCAAGTTGATCATGATATTCTCGAAATTCTGGGAGAGCATAAATATTTCCAATTTCATCTGTATAAGTATACTGGGGATGAGATTCAACATATAATTCTTCAACCGCATCTTTATATAAAGTAAGTGCCTTATCAACTGCATCAACTGTTGTGTCAAGAGATGTCACAATGATATTTTCATTTGAATAAGTTGCTTGATTATACAGACTTTTTACGATATAAATTTCCTTTTCGCTAAAGGCTGGATAAGTACTTTGTACCTTACCGAAATTTTCAATTAGCACATCTTTCGCAAGTTGATTTCGTTTTTCTTGAATTTCCGGTTTCTTAGCAGCATCATATTCTGCCTGGCGTTCTTTTAAAGCAGCCTCAGCCTGATCTTTTAAATTCAGATAATCCAGATATTTTTGATGCATTTGTGTAAAATATGCTTCTTCATATCCAGAAAGAGGATTGTATCCGTCAGCATATCCATTCTTTTTCAATTCTTTAATACAGGCATCATAAGTAGCAATTTTAGTTTTTAATTCTGCAATTCCATAAAGCTTCCAATCCGTTTCATATGCTTTCATAATGGATTCAGACTGAGTAAAATATCCAAATTGAGATGGAGTATCTCCCATTTCAAGTTGCATACCACAAATAGTAAAATCATTTGTGCCTGTAAAAGACACATCAATTAAATGAGATGAAAGATTAAAAGAAGTATAAACTCTTGTCCAAGAAGATGTGATATTATAAGAGATAGTTTTTCTATCTTCACCGGTATTATTATATCCGAGATAAAAGATACCAGATCCTTTTACAAAACAACTAAGAGTGTATCTCTGAGATGGTTCAATGCTGATATTGTGTTGATAAATACCTCCATTTGTACCAGTTACTTTAACTCCACGAGTAATACCATAAGCAGGAGCATCATTAATCTGGACAGTTTGAAAAGAAGAAGTACCAGTGCCAATCATATACCAGTCTTGGCCTAATACGACAGGGTTTACACATGATATGATATTCCCCTTACCGAAACCATCTACAGATTCTTTTTGAGCTTGTAATGCAGCCACAATAGATGGGAGAGTATAATTCATGATTGATTCATACATAGGCCAATCAGATGAATTTTTTAAATCATCAAGATCAAAATTCCCTTCTTCATCAACATGAATAGATTCAAAGCCTTTAATAATAGCCATGTTGGAATCATATGCATCTTTTAAATCCTCAACTTTTTGTCCGAACCAATTTGTTTGAGCCGTATCGACAGGAACTCTATTCATTAATTCAGTAAGGATTTCAAGATTTTTATTATATTCTCTTGATAACCCGCAATACTCATCCCTACGTGATTCTCTATATTCATGCCATGCTTTATATTTTTTTTGAAGCACTTCATTCATATATGGTTCACAGCAAAAATGAGAAAGATCTGTGATTACAGAGTCTCCAAAATTAACAAGATCAATATTATAATCATCAAGGCCATCAACATAAAACTGAGTTACCAGACTATCATCTCTTGATATTGTTACACTATCTTGAATATTACGAAAACCAAGAACAACATTTGTATCTTTTCCTAAACTATCTGGTTTATATACATTAATTAATAAATTTTCTGTATCAAATTCAAAAATGCATTTATATGCTGGTGCCGCTGTCTGAGTTAAAAAAGCGTACACACTTTGATCATCTACATCGAAATTACAAATTTCATTCGGAAGCAATACTTTATCATCATCTGGAGTGATATTGTCTACGTATCCGATTTTCCACCCAGGTACATCTGCATGCTTCAGCACAATATGTAGAAAACTTAGGTCTTCATTTGATGTATCACAAAATTTAATCTGATAAAACTTACTTGTATCATGAGCTTTTTGATACATCATTTCATATGAATCTTCTTCACCCATATTAATTTTGAAATTTTTCAATTTATACTGAGTAAGAGATATTTCATATGATTCAGACGTGATGTCTTTCGTACATTGTGTTCCATCATTTGTCTCTGTTGGAGGATCCATAATTTTATACCAGATTCCGTCACAATACAATTCCATCATTTCATCGAGTTCTTCGTATCCCTGAGATTCTACGCCATCTACATATTTATCAACTGTAAAAGTTAATTCTGCAGTATTATTAGTTCTTAACGTAACTGAAACAGTAGAAGTATCTATTCCTCCCAATGCACACAAAGGTCTTTTACCAGGTTTTGCAAGATAAATAATTGCTGATTGTGTATTTCCATATTTATCATATTTATGTATCATTCTCATGCAAAAGCACCAACCTTTCGTGGTTCTCTATATGAGATTTCAAATGTTGCATCACCTGTAAATTCAAATATATTTTCTCCGTAAGCTAAACGAGGCCAATAAATATCACCAATGTCATCAATACCCAGATCATCAAATGATAAAACAGAATTTGCTGTATCATACATTTTCAAATGTTGACAATCTATATAAAAATCATTATTTTTCAGCGCATTGATTTTTAAAGTACCGTTATTGTCGGTAATATTTTTTATTGTAATAGTACCATGAGATTTAGGAGAAACTTTAATAACCGGATAAACATAGTCCTCCCAACAATCAGAATTATTTAATATCAAGCATTGGTTTGACAAAGTAGAAGATGATGTTGTATTGTATGTAATAAGAGGGGTGTATCCTCCCCACGGACTATCACAAGTCACTGTATAAGTTAATTCATATGGAAGAGATGTGTGTTCTGTTGATATCTCTGTTATAGTAACAAAGAATTCAATTTCTTCTGAAAAATAATCGTTATTTAAAAATTTGAAAAGTTTAGGATACTGAGGAGAAGTTAACCATGCATTTATCATCCTGATATTATTAGAATTAAAATAATCAGAATCATTTGGAATTATAATATTATCTTTGATATCTGCTTTATATTTCATTGGGAATTTTAAAACACCCTTTTCTAAATATGGTGTATAATCTTCATCATACATTAAAATACCATTTTTCAACTCCGGAATAACACTATGATTTCTGCAAGGATCTTTCATAACCCCTATAATAAATGAATAATTATTGTCATAAGTAGTACCAAAATGATTTTCTCTTGGTCTATATTTATTCTTTTCTCCTAATATAGGGGAACGGCTGATAAGATTGTCATTTTCTTCTATCTGTGTCACAATTATGCCGTACTCATCAGAAGTATGTCCATTAAATTCAAACTGTAACATTTTCTCACCTCTTTCATATTTTTTTATATTAAAAGAGCTGCCCGAAGACAGCCCTTTTAGATTAACGCACTTTTTTCCAATCACGTTTATTACGCTCAGTGATGATATCTCCAATTTGATAAGCAAGTTTCTTAATATCCTGCTCATTATTGATTTTATCAACATTGATTGTAATGTTGCACTCACTATTTACATTCGTATCATTTGAAGATGATGGAAGAATAGGAGTGATTGGTTTCGCCATTCTAGCATTAAATTCATTCAGAGTAGCAACTGTTGGCTTCAACTGATCTGTAAATTCTTTTGTCAGAACAGTTTCACCCGGATTTGCACCTATCAGAGTAGAATCTCCCCGTGGAATTAAAGCATCTGCACCAATCATATCAAGTATGCTTGCAGGAATACCTCTACGAACAACTCCACCTTTGGAGAATCCATATGATTTATATGTACTTAAAATTTTATTTTTTAGAGTCTTACCCCAAGTATCATAAGAAGCTACTCCCGGTGTTTTAATATTTAAGATATTTGCAAGTTTTTGTAAATCATTTCGATTTACTTTTTTGCCTTTTTTCATAAAATATGCAGCCAAATCACTTGTACCGCTTGGGATATTCTTAGTTCCCTCTGGACGGGAAGGAAGAGAACTGAACCAGTCTTGAAGGTATTTTTTGACTAATCCTATAGAAGCCTGAGAAGCATCCGCTCCTTTACCATTCTTATAAGAATACTTTAAACCAGCTCTCATATCATCATCTGATAATGTAACCCCTCTGGATTTCGCAGTTTCTCGCATCGCAATATAGTTACTATAAGGCATAACATATACTTTACATGTATCAGTTCCTCCAACACCTTTTGCGGTAACAATAGCAGTTCCAGTATTAGCAGATTTTAATTTACCTTTATTAACAGTTACAACACGCGTATCAGAAGATATCCATGTGATTTCTGAATGTTGTGGTACTTTTGGTTTCCATGTTGCTTTAAGAGTAACAGTGTCTTTCCCACCATCTAACAAATAGACAGAATGCTTATCTAATGTTAGAGTATAGTTTTCGCCATCAAGATTGGTTTGATTTCCAGCACCGTTAGAGGTTTTGTTGTCATTATAATTATTATGAAGTATATCTTCAGCTTTGTTATAATTACCGCCACCAGTAGTGCTGCCACCATTACCATTACTTGTTCCTGCCGGGAGATTTACTTTAATATTTGCTATACCTTCCCATGCTTTTGTAGCATTTACAGCAGACGTATTAAAGTCAGCAGCCTTTCCAATCATCTGGTCATATGTTTGAGAAACTTTCAGGCCATATTGATCCATCACATCATGTAGATGTTTATATGTGCTATCATAATTTGTTTTTACGTTTGAAAGCATATTACCAATGATAGCTTCTTGGAAAGCAGAATTCTTCTTCACCGCATCAAGAGTATTATCAAGAGCTTTATTCGCCTCATTTGAAAAATTCTCATATCCGGTATTTTTCATATCAACTTCGTGTTGATGCATGGTATCTGCCATATCATCTTCGGCATCAGAAAGTTCTGCCCGTAGTTTTTCAAGACGGGCTTTAGCAGCAGCGTTTGAAGTCCCCTCAAGAGCTGCGATCTGTGCTTTTAAAGTATTGATATCTTTAGATTTCTTTTTCAGGGTCTTATCATAATCGTAATATTTCTCTTTAGCAGAAAGAGCATCTTTACGCTTATCAATATTCTCCTGAAGTAGATCATTCTCTTTCTTTACCTGAGTCTCATACATATCAAGCATATTTTGTCTCAAGCTAGAAAGAGCAGAAGATTCCTGTTGTAGACTGTTTAACAACTCTTCAGACTTCTGTTGATATTCTTCTTTACTATAACATCCGTTCTTGTATTGTTCGTCGAGTTTATCCAATGCAGCTCTATAATTTGCAATCTTATCTTTAGTTGCATCAATCTGCTCTTGGGTAAGAAGAATATTTGTTAATCCATTCTCAGTGAATGTACCGTCATCATTGTAAAAACTATCTGAATCACCTAACAATTTCTGAGCCGTCTGATATTCATTAATCACACTGCTAAGTTTGTCTTGGTAATCTTCAAATGGTTTCCAACGAAGTTCCATGATTTCATTTTTTAATGACTCAGTATCACTACCAAGTTTCAGAATCTGCTCGTCAATCTGTGCAATTTCATCAAGATATTTCTGAGCTTCTTCATTATTATAACTTCCAAGAGAATCATAGTATTCTGCCTTATCCTGTCTTAACTTCTGAAGAGCTACAATCTGACGACTATTTGTTTTAATACGCTCCTGATACAGTTTTTCATTTACCTGATAATTAGGATTATCATTTGCTTTCGCATAGTCGATTACTGCATCCTGTTTAGAACCTGCTCTATCCCAACGATCAGCTCTCCACTGTAAAAGTTGTTCACGGGCATCTTGCATACTCTGATCGAGTTTCTGTATATTCGTATCAAGATTGACAATTACAGTTTTGAGATCAATAGCTTCCTTTACCATCTTCTGATATGCTGTATCATATTTACTGGTACCTTGAATAGCAAGATATTTTTTCATATTATTTTGAACTTGCTTCAGTTCTTCTTTCTTTATGGAAAGTTCTTTTCTGGCAGAGGAAGATTCTTTCTGCATCTGTTGATACCATACAGAATTTGCATATTTATCATTCTTGCCAATTTTGACATATTGGGATTGTCCTTTAGCAACACGATTATCACGCAATGCCTGATAATATTCCTGCTGAGAAGCATATCTATCTGCAATTGCATCGTATCTCTCGTATACATTGTCCACTCTTGCATTTCCGAGATCTTTTAGAGTTTCATTTTTCTCTTTAATTTCTTTATCAGCAGCTAAGTATTTATCATACCATTGTGAATAAGCATCTACACGTTTCTTATCTGCTTCAGATAACTGTTGAATATCTATAGTTCCTTTTTGAACTTTCTTTTTCAAAGCTTCAGAAAGTCCTACCTGAGCAGCAACTTTATCAGCATACTGAAGGTATTTCTTTTTTGACTGCTTCTGATATTCAATTTCTTTCTTAGTAGATTGTATTGCGCGATAATAATTCTTATTGGATTTTTTATAGCTTGTATAATCAGATTCCGCATTACGCTGATAATCTTCAGTTAACGTATTTCTACGTGCAATTCTTATTTCAGCCCAATCCGCTACATTGGTATTGAGAGCTTTAATAACATCATCTAACGCCTTACTGACATCACTAGAAGTTTTATTGATTGTTTTATCAAGTTTGTCCATGCTGTGAGATAACTGGGCACTTCCAGAATCACCAGAATTACCAGAATTACCGGCAGGTTTAACAGTTGCAGCCCCGCCTTGAAAGTGGAATCCCGGAGTATTACCGGCAGCATAGGCTTTCATAACGCCCGGAGAAGTAACAGTACCACTTGCATAAGCTCTGGCATGTCCTTGAATAGCTCCGT
>ERZ1673738.5120-NODE-5120-length-12273-cov-12.363235_pt1 | contig 12273 bp, 8 predicted proteins | sample MGYA00580198_ERZ1673738 | MGnify/ENA primary metagenome ERZ1673738 (study PRJEB41218, sample SAMN15661784) | gut metagenome | host: Homo sapiens | place: Canada: London | collected 2015-08-20/2019-03-30 | study: EMG produced TPA metagenomics assembly of... | reverse complement strand
GCAAAAAAGACCGCGAGGCGCTCGAAAAGTGCATGGAGCTGGGGCTGAAGTTCCCTGAGATCACGACGTGGATACGCGCCACCAAAGAGGATTTTCGCCTCGTGCGCGACCTCGGCATCCGTGAGACCGGTATTCTGGTCAGCTGCAGCGACTACCACATCTTCAAGAAGATGAAGATGACGCGCAAGCAGGCTATGGACTACTATCTTGCGACCGTGGCCGAGGCGTTTGAGGCCGGCGTCGTTCCGCGCTGCCACCTTGAGGACATAACACGCGCAGATTTTTACGGCTTTGTCGTGCCGTTTGTCAACGAGCTGCAAAAGCTCTCGCGCCGGGCCGGCATACCGGTCAAGATCCGCGCCTGCGATACCATGGGCTACGGCATCCCCTACACGGAGGCGGCGCTGCCGCGCAGCGTGGCCGGCATCGTCTACGGCCTGCAGCAGTATTCCGACGTGCCCAGCGAGTGCCTCGAGTGGCACGGGCACAACGACTTTTACAAGGCGGTCGTCAACGCCTCGACCGCGTGGCTCTACGGCGCGTGCGCGGTCAACTGCTCGCTGCTCGGCATCGGAGAGCGCACGGGCAACATTCCGCTTGAGGCGATGGTGTTCGAGTACGCGTCGCTGCGCGGCTCGCTCGACGGCATGGATCCGACGGTCATCACCGAGATCGCGGATTATTTCCGGCACGAGATAGGCTATGACATCCCGCCGATGACGCCGTTTGTCGGGCGCGACTTCAACGTCACACGAGCCGGCATTCACGCCGACGGCCTGCTCAAGGACGCCGAGATCTACACGATCTTCGACACCGAGAAGCTGCTCAACCGCCCGGCGTCCGTGCAGGTCGGCAAGACCTCCGGCCTCGCCGGCATCGCCTACTGGATAAACCAGAGCTACGGTCTGACCGGAGAAAAGCAGATCGGCAAGCACGATCCGCTCGTGCTCGCACTCAAGGGCTGGGTGGATGCGGAATACGAGGACGGCCGCCAGACCGTTCTGTCCGCAAAGGAGCTAAACGCCAAGATAGCGGAGCTGGCTCCCGGCCGCTTCGCGCAGGTCTGACAGGAGGTGCAGCATGAAGGATCTACGTACCGTTACGCTGGCCGATCAGGTATTTGAGCGGCTGGAATCCGATATCATTCAGGGCGTATACCAGCGCGGCGAGGTGCTCACGGAGCTCAAGCTCGTCGAGCAGCTCAATGTCAGCCGCACGCCCATCCGCGAGGCGCTGCGCCGCCTTGCGCAGGAGCGGCTTATTGCCGACACCGGCAAGGGCTCCGTCGTGCTCGGAATTACGTCCGAGGATCTTGTGGACATCATGGATATCCGCTGCAAGATCGAGGGGCTCGCGTCCTACTACGCGGCGAAAAACGCCACGCCCGAGGGGCTTGAAAGACTGCGGCATATCATGGATCTTCAGGAGTTTTACTTTGAAAAGCGCGACGCCGAGCACCTGCGCGAGATGGACGACCGCTTCCATGACATCATCTGCGACATGGGCGGCCACGCCGTCATCAGCGACACGCTTATCCCGCTGCACCGCAAGACCCGCCGCTACCGCAAGGCGTCCATCGCCGACGCTTCGCGCACGGCCCAGGTCGTCACGGAGCACCGCGCCATCTTCGACGCGATCGCCGCCGGCGACGCCGACCGCGCAGCGGAGCTCACGACCGAGCACACCGTCCATGCCAAGAAAAGCATGATTGAAAGGATGAATAACAATGGGTGAGACCCTTGCTCAGAAAATAATCCGCGCCCATCTGCTGCACGGCGACATGACGCCCGGCAGCGAGATCGCCCTGCGCATCGACCAGACGCTCACGCAGGACGCCACCGGCACGATGGCCTATCTGGAGTTTGAGACTATGGGCATTCCGCGTGTCAGGACAGAGCTGAGCGTGGCCTATGTTGACCACAACACGCTCCAGTCCGGCTTTGAAAACGCGGACGATCACCGCTATCTCCGAACCGTTGCCGAAAAGCACGGCGTCTGGTTCTCCCGTCCGGGCAACGGCATATGCCACCAGGTGCAGCTCGAGCGCTTCGGCAAGCCGGGCAGGACGCTCATCGGCTCGGACAGCCACACGCCCACCGCCGGCGGCATCGGCATGCTGGCCTTCGGCGCCGGCGGCATGGACGTCGCGGTCGCTATGGGCGGCGGCGCGTACTATATTACCATGCCGAGGATGTTCAAGGTCAACCTCACCGGCACGCTGCGGCCCTATGTCACAGCCAAGGACATAAGCCTTGAGCTGCTGCGCATCCTGTCGGTCAAGGGCGGCGTCGGCGCGATCATCGAGTGGGGCGGCCCCGGCATCGCGGCGCTGTCCGTGCCCGAGCGTGCCACGATCACGAATATGGGCACCGAGCTCGGTGCGACGACCTCCGTCTTTCCGTCGGACGACGTGACGCGCGCATTTCTTGCCGCCGAGGGGCGCGAGGAGGATTTCATTCCTATCGAGAGCGACCCGGATGCGCAGTATGACCGCGTTATCGACATTGACCTCGGCACGCTCAGGCCCATGATCGCCTGTCCGCACAGTCCGGACAATGTCGTGCCCGTCGAAACGCTTGCTGGCACGAGGGTCGATCAGGTCTGCATCGGCTCCTGCACGAATTCGTCGCTGCTTGATATGCTGAAGGTCGCGGCCCTGCTCAAGGGCAGGACCATCGCTCCGGGCGTGAGCCTGTCCGTCTCGCCGGGATCGAAGCAGGTGCTGACCATGCTGGCAGACTGCGGCGCGCTCACGGACATACTCTCAAGCGGTGCGCGCCTGCTCGAGTGCGCGTGCGGCCCGTGCATCGGCATGGGCTTCTCGCCCAACTCCGGCGGCGTGAGCCTGCGCACGTTCAACCGCAATTTCCTCGGACGCAGCGGCACGAAGGACGCGCAGGTATACCTCGTGTCTCCGGAGACGGCCGTTGCCGCCGCGCTCACGGGCACGATCACCGATCCGCGGACGCTCGGCCCCATGCCGGACGTTACGCTGCCGGAGCGCTTCCGCATCGATGACAGCGCCGTGCTGCCGCCGGCCCCGGCGGATGAGGCAGACGCGGTGCAGGTGCTGCGCGGACCGAATATCCGGCCCTTCCCGAAGAGCAGGCCGCTTGCCGATGCGCTCACCGCCGGGCTCGTGCTCAAGGTGGGCGACAACATCACGACCGACCACATTATGCCCGCAGGGGCGAAGATACTGCCGTATCGCTCGAACATCCCGAAGCTGTCGGAATTCTGCTTCACGGTCTGCGACCCGGGCTTCCCGGAGCGTGCCAGGGCGGCCGGGGACGGCATCATCGTCGGCGGCAGCAACTACGGGCAGGGCTCGTCGCGTGAGCACGCGGCGCTCGTGCCGATGTATCTCGGTATCCGCTGCGTCGTGGCAAAGAGCTTTGCGCGCATCCATGCGGCAAACCTCATAAACGCCGGCATCCTGCCGCTGACTTTTGAAAATCCGGAGGATTACGACCTGCTGCGGCAGGGCGACGAGCTTCGCATTGACGGCATCCGCGCCGGCATGGCAGCCGGCAGATTGACTCTTACGGACACGACAAGGGGCTTTTCCTGCCCCGTCGTGTGCAGCCTCACCGGGCGGCAGCAGGACATCCTGCTCGCCGGCGGTCTGCTCAGCTACACAAAGGAGCATGCACTATGAACGATATTGAGCGCGCCTGCGCGGCGTTTCGCACTCTGCTCATTGAGCAGCAGACCCGCATTGCGGGCATAAGCACCGGGCGCACGGACTATGCAAAAAAGGCGGTCGTCACCATCGGCCTTGCTGACGGCGACGGCATCGGCCCCGTCATAACGGAGCAGGCGGTGAGAGTGCTCGAGGCGCTGCTTGCCGACGAGATCGCACGCGGCAGCATCGTCCTGCGGCGCATCCGCGGCCTCACGATAGAAAACCGGCTGGCCTGCAATCAGGCGGTGCCGGATGATGTGCTGGATGAAATCATGGCCTGCGATGTGCTGCTCAAGGGTCCTACGACGACGCCCATGGGCGGCGGACTGGAGAGTGCGAACGTGAAGCTTCGCCGCGCACTAGACCTCTACGCAAACGTCCGCCCCGTGACCATTCCGGATGAGGGCATCGACTGGACGTTCTTCCGCGAGAACACGGAGGGAGAGTATGCCCTCGGAAGCCGCGGTGTGGAGCTGCCCGGCATGGCCGTGGACTTCAAGGTCACGACCGACGCCGGCACGCGGCGAATTGCCCGTGCGGCATTCGACTACGCCCGTCGCAGCGGCAAAACGCGTGTGACCGTTGTCACGAAGGCGAACATCCTCAAAAAGACCGACGGCAAATTCACCGCCATCTGCCACGAGGTGGCCGCCGGCTATCCGGAGATAAGCGTCGATGATTACTATATCGACATCATGGCGGCCAATCTCGTCAACGAGCGTGTGCGCGGGCAGTTTCAGGTGCTGCTGCTGCCGAATCTGTACGGCGACATCATCACCGACGAGGCCGCGCAGCTGCAGGGCGGCGTCGGCACGGCGGGCAGCGCCAATATCGGAGACCGCTACGCCATGTTCGAGGCGGTTCACGGCTCGGCTCCGCGCATGATCGAGCGCGGCATGGGCGACTATGCCAATCCCCGGAGCATACTGTGCGCGGAAGCAATGCTGCTTCGGCATATCGGCCGCACGGCCGCGGCGGATAAGCTCGAGGCGGCGCTCGACGCCTGCCCGCTCGTCATTACCGGCCGGGAGGACGGCGCGACCTGCGCCGAATACGGCGACGGGGTGCTGAAGCTGATTTGAAAACAAAAAGCCTGACGCTGCGGCGTCAGGCTTTTTGTTTTCAAATTATAAGACTCGGAAAGCTAAAACAGCTCCCCCCACGGGGGAGCTGTTTTAGAATGTCAAAAAACCATGCTGCCGAGTATACTGACGGGAGCTGGACCTCTGCCGCCCGGCAGCGCCTCTTTTCGGGCTTTTCACATTCTTCTCTTTGATGGGCGTCAGCCATCTGTATTGAAGAAAGCCGGAAATCACCCGAAAATTGCAATTGGAATCACCTCAATGCACGTATAGAATCATGCAAAGGCTTCGTTTTTCTCCTGCTTTGCCTTTATAAACTCGTAAGCGGTCAGGCCGCCGACGAGGATGAGGCCGACGAGGTCGGTCTTCCAGCCGGGGATGATGAGGGTAAGACCGCCGATGATGAACAGGATGCGGAAGACCCAGTTGAGCTTGCGCTTTACAAAGCCGTTGAGACCGGCCGCGACGCCGTATATACCGAGCATTGCGCTCAGGCAGATGGTGACGATATCGAGCCAGCTGCCGACGTCAATGAACAGCATTTCGGGGCTGTAGGCGAAGACATATGGCACGATGAACGCGGCAATGGCGAGCTTTGTTGCGTTGACGCCCGTTTTCATCGGATTTGACTTTGCTATCGCGCTGCCGGCGTAGGCCGCAAGTGCGACAGGCGGGGTGATATCGGCGACGATGCCGAAGTAGAACACGAAGAAGTGCGCCGCGACCATGGGTACGCCGAGCTTTACGAGGATCGGAGCGCAGGTGGCCGCCATGATGCAGTAGTTGGCCGTCGTCGGAACGCCCATGCCGAGGATGATACAGCAGATCATGGTCAGGAACAGACCGATGATAAGGGTGTTGCCGGAGAGGGCGACGATAGCGGTGATGAGCTTGGAGGCAAGACCGGTGACGGTTATGCAGCCTGCGATGACGCCGGCCATCGAGCAGGCGACGGCGACGGTGATGGTGCCCTTGCCGCCGGCTTCGAGAGCTTCAAGGAACTTTGCCGGGGTCAGACGGCTGTCCTTATTGATAACGCCGACGATGATCGCTGCGATGATGGACAGGGCCGCCGCCTTCTGCATGGTGTAAACGTTCAGGCTGACGAGAACGACCAGCAGAACGATGGGGATGAGCAGATAGCTCTGGACCGCGAGCTCCCTGCCGGGAACCATTTCGCTGCGCGAGATGCCCTTGAGACCGAGCTTCTTGGCTTCGAGGTGAACCGCGATGAAGATGCCCGCAAAGTACAGGAACGCAGGGAGGATCGCCTTGAGCGCGATCTCGCCGTAGGGAACGCCGACATACTCTGCCATCAGGAACGCGGCCGCGCCCATGATGGGCGGCATGATCTGGCCGCCGGTAGAGGCTGCCGCCTCAACGGCGCCGGCAAACTCGGGCTTGTAGCCGGTCTTTTTCATCATGGGGATGGTGACCGAGCCGGTGGTGACGGTGTTGCCGACGGAGGAGCCGGAAACCATGCCGCACAGAGCCGAGGAAATGACCGCGACCTTCGCCGGACCGCCGGAGGAGGCGCCGGCTGCCTTGTTTGCAAGGTCGATGAAGAACTTCGCTATACCGGTGCGCTCAAGGAACGCGCCGAATACGATGAACACGACGATGAACTTCGCGCATACGTTTATCGGCGTGCCGATAACGCCGCCGGTGGTGTAAAACAGGGTGTAGATCATGCGGCCGAGGACGTGCTGAATATCCATGCCCTTGCCGAGCATGCTCCAGAACGCATACACGACCAGGGCGCCGGCAACGCACAGAATGGGAACGCCGACGCATCTGCGGCACAGCTCGACGAGCGAGAGAATGCCGATAATGCCGATGACGATAAACGTCGGGGTCATCTTCGACGCGCTGGTGAGCACCTCGATGATGGGATCAAAATTGAACGCATAGTAGAAGAAGCAGGCCGAGCCCACGACCATGATGATCCAGTCAAACCACGGTATGTAGTTTTCGCGGACATGGTGCTTGCTCATGGGGTAGTACAAAAAGCCCATGAGGTTCACGCAGCCGAGGAAGATCATAAGACGAACCTCGAGCGACGCCGTGCTCCACAGGGTGGAGTAGATGCAGTATACGGAGAACAGCGCCATGATGCAGCGTATGACCATCTGCGGAGCGCCCGTCCATATGCGGGTGTTCGACTCGCGGTCATACTTCTTCATGACCTCGTCTACCTCGGCGGCGGACACGGTCTCATAGCCGGTATCGTCTGCTGCCGTCTCTGCGGCTTTTATCTCCTCTGCCGGGGCTTCTGCGTCCTTTTTCTTGAACAGGGACATATGAAAACAATCCTTTCGGCCCGACACTTTGCTGAGCTCGGCTGAGCCTGTGAGCTGCTGAGCTCAACAAAGCATCGGGGGTGTTTTTTAGCGCAATGACTACGGCGCACAAGGCGCCGTAGTCATTAATTATACGATGGTTTGCCGTTAAGCTGCCGTTAAAATTATCAGGCGGTCTTTACGGTGATATCCTTCTCTGCGAAGTACTTTGCGGCGCCGGGATGATACGGCACGTCGGTGATGGAGGCTGCAAAGTCGATGTTCAGCTCGGACTTCTTTGCGTGGCTGATGGAGTCGATGTCGTTGAAGACGGCGGATACGAAGTTGTATACGGCAGCCTCGGAAACGTCGTTGCGGGCGATGACGACTGCCGCGACTGCGACGGTGGTCACGTCCTCGGGAGTGTTGTAAACGTCCTTTGCGATGGTGTACTCCTTATAGTAGGGGCTGGAAGCGATCAGATTGTCAATGTGCTCCTTGTCAAGGGAGACGAGGTAGACCTGCTTGCCGGTGCCGAGGTCCTGAACGGCGGGGGTGGGAGCGCCTGCAACGATGAATGCAGCGTCGATCTTTCCGTCCTTAAGGCTGTCGGCAGAGTCGCCGAAGTCGAGGTACTCGGCCTTGATGTCCTTCTCGGTCAGGCCGTATGCGCCGAGGATGTCGAGTGCGTTGAAGTAAACGCCCGAGCCCTTTGCGCCGATGGAAACGGTCTTGCCCTTGAGGTCTGCAACGGTCTTGATGCTCGAGTCGAGGGTCACTATCTGGACCTGCTCCATGTACAGAGCCGCGACAACGGAGAAGTCGGTGATCTTGTTGCCTTCAAAAAGCTTCTCGCCGTTATATGCATAGCTCATAACGTCCGACTGCACAAAGCCGAGCTGTGCGCCGTTTGCCTGAAGGTCCTCAACGTTTGCCTGGGAGCCCTTGCTGACGACGGCGGTGACGTTGGTAGAGGTCTTATCGCTGACCTGCTGTGCAAGAACAGTGCCGAAGGCGTAGTAGGTGCCCTGCTCGCCGCCGGTAGCGAAGGTCAGATCGACCTTGCCGTCGTCTTTTGCGTCGGAATCCTTGTCCTTATCGCCGTTGCTGCAGGCACACAGCGCAAAGACCATCATAACAGCCAGAAGCATAGCTATTATTCTTTTCATGAAATTTTTCCTCCTGTTGTTTGTGAATTTTTTTGCTCTGAATAATGTCATCTTTAAAAATTCATTACTTTTGCATTATACACCCTTTACAATGACATTTCAAGCTCAAAAATGAAATTTGAGCTCTTAAAATATGCAAATAATTTCGCATGCTAATTCGCTTTCGGCCGTTTGCCGCCGTTTTTTCGAGCGCTTTTGCAATATGTGTACCCTATTTTGCAATTTTCATCTACATGTAGTTGCAAAATTGCGGAGAGCATTTTCCCTGCTGCTTTGCGCGGATTATATGTTTTCGTCATTTTGCCCTGTTTTGAGGTGCGTTTCTTGTGGCTTTTTTACATGACTTTTGCAGAAAAGTCTTGCATATTGCCGGGGCGCATGTTATATTGTTCTCATCTCAAAAACATATGTTTTTGCAGGAAAGACACATAAAGGCGGTACAGCTATGAAAATTGCACTTTTGGGCTGCGGAGTAGTCGGCGGCGGAGTTCTTGAGATCGCGGAAAAGCGCTCGGATATGTCGGTAAAATACGTTCTTGTCAGACGTGACAAGCCCGAGCTCGGCGATAAGGCCGTTAAGGATATAAACGTTATATTAAATGATAAAGAGGTCGACACCGTGGTCGAGGTCATGGGCGGCCTGTCGCCGGCGTTTGAATACGTCGCGGCGGCGATGAGAGCCGGAAAAAACGTTGTGACGGCAAACAAGCACCTTGTTGCACATTATTATAAGGAGCTTGTTTCACTCGCTTCCGAGAAGGGCGTCGCATTCCGCTGCACTCCGGCGGTCGGCGGCGGCATCCCATGGCTCGTCAATCTCGAAAGAGTCAAGAGGCTCGACAGTGTGCAGTCGTTCTGCGGCATCATGAACGGAACTACGAACTTCATCCTTGACGCGATGCACACAAACGGCGCTGACTTTTCCGAGGTGCTCGCCGAGGCGCAGAGGCTCGGCTATGCCGAGGCCGATCCGTCGGCGGACATCGACGGACTGGATATACAGCGCAAGGCAGTCATTTCCGCAAACGTCGCGTTTGATGCCTGCCTTTCGGAGGAGGATGTGCCCGTATTCGGCATCCGCAGCGTCTCGGCCTGCGATATCGCCGCTGCTGAGAGCCGCGAGCGTATCTGCAAGATGCTCGCCTTCGGCGAAAAAAGCGCGTCGGGCGCAGTCAGCTGCTATGTCGAGCCATGCTTTGTGCCGGCGGGCGAGCTTGAGGCCGCGGTATCGACAAACCGAAACGTCATATCCTTTGTCACCGAGCTCACCGGCAGGGAGAGCTTTTACGGTCAGGGCGCCGGCAGATACCCCACCGCGTACAACGCCGTGGCCGACTGCTCGGATATACTCGGCGGCGTAAATGAGTTTTACACCTCGCTCGTGCGCGATGTGCCGGTCGATAACAGCGCCGTCTCGCACAGATACTATGTGCGCTTTTCCGGCAGCGACGATTTTCTCGCCTCGGTCGAGAGCGAAAAGTGCGGCGAGGGGATCATAACCATGCCCGTTCCCGTCGCAAAAATGCACGAATGGGCAGCAAAGGCAAAGGAGGCTGACCCCGGAGTATTCATAGCCGGGCTCATATAATATAATGTTGAAGGTAGCAAAATTCGGCGGCTCGTCCATGGCCGACGCCGGACAGTTCAGAAAAGTAAAGTCGATCATCGAATCGGATCCGGCGCGCAAGGTCATCGTCGTTTCCGCCGCGGGCAAGAGATATAGGGACGATCACAAGCTGACCGATCTTCTGTATCTCTGTCATGCGCACAAAAAGTACGGCGTCAGCTGCGATCCGGTGTTCGACATGATCGCAGGGCGCTATCGCGAGATCTGCGCGGAGCTTGAGCTCAAGGTCGATATCGACGCACAGCTTTCCGCTTTGCGCGAGGAGATAGAAGCCGGTATATCAAAGGATAAGCTCGTCTCGCGCGGCGAATATTTCTCGGCGCTTTTAATGGCCGATTACCTCGGCTATGATTTTCTTGACGCGGAGGCGTGGCTGCACTTTTCCTTTGACGGAACGATCGACAAGGAGCGCTCCTATGAGGATCTCGAGCGGCTCGCAGCAGGGCGCAGAGTAGTTATCCCCGGCTTTTACGGCAGTATGCCAGACGGCAGCATACGCGTGCTCTCACGCGGCGGAAGCGATGTTACGGGCGCTCTTGCGGCTGCGGCGCTGGACGCGGACGTGTACGAAAACTGGACGGACGTATCGGGCATACTCATGGCCGATCCGCGCATCGTCGATAATCCCGACGCCATCGAGCGCATAACCTATAACGAGCTGCGCGAGCTGAGCTATATGGGCGCGCAGGTTCTGCACGAGGGCGCGGTGTTCCCCGTGCGCGAGAAGAACATTCCGCTGAATATCCGCAACACCAACGCCCCCGACCACCCCGGAACGCTCATCATGGAGCGCTTTCCCGACGAGGAGATAAGCGACCGCTTCATAACGGGTATCGCAGGGCGCAAGAATTTTTCGATCATCACAGTGTCCAAGTCCGGGATGAGCTCGCAGATGGGCTCGCTGCGTCAGATGCTCGAGGTCTTTGAAAAGCACGGCGTTTGCGTTGAGTACACTCCCTCCGGCATTGACAGCGTGTCCTTCGTAGTCTCGGCCGACAAGGCGAAGGACCGCATCTATTCCATCGTCGGCGAGATCCGCGACACGCTTACCCCCGACAACATTCAGATAACCGGCGGGGTGTCCGTCGTGGCGGCGGTCGGCCGCCATATGGCCTTCAAGCCCGGCACATCGGGGCGCATCTTCGCCGCACTCGGCAGGGCCGGCATCAACATCCGCATGATATCTCAGGGCCCGGACGAGCTGAACATAATCGTCGGAGTAAATAACGATGATTTTGAAAGCTGCGTGCGCGTACTATATAATAGCTTTGTAAAATAAGGAGAACAGGATCATGAAAAAATACAATGTTGGCATTCTCGGCGCAACGGGCGCCGTCGGACAGGAAATGATGAAGATACTCGCAGAGCGCAGCTTCCCCGTAGGCGAGCTCAGACTGCTCGCGAGCCGTAATTCCGCCGGCAGGGAGATAAACGGCCACGTCGTCGTCGAGGCGTGCAGAGAAAACTTTGAGGGGCTGGACATCATTCTCGGTGCGGCCGAGAATGACATTGCCGAGCGCTTCGTCGACGATATCAAGGCCTCCGGCGCCGTGTTTATCGACAACTCCAGCGCGTTCCGTCTTTGCCCCGACGTGCCCCTCGTCGTGCCGGAGATAAACCCCGAGGACGTGAAAAAGCACAAGGGCGTCATCGCAAACCCGAACTGCACCACCGTCATATCCTGCACGGCCGTCAACGCTCTCAACGCCGTTTCGCCCATCGAGAGCATGGTCGTTTCGTCCTATCAGGCGGTGTCCGGCGCCGGCGCGGCAGGCCCGAAGGAGCTCTTCGGAGAGGTCGAGGCCATCGCCAAGGGCGAAAGCTTCGAGCCCAAGGTCTTTGCATATCAGATAGCCTATAACGTAATTCCGCAGATAGGCGGCGAGCAGTTTGCCGGCTACACCTCAGAGGAGATGAAGCTCCAGAACGAGGGACGCCGAATAATGCACCTGCCCGAGCTCAAGGTCAGCTGCACCTGTGTGCGCGTTCCCGTCGTGCGCAGCCACAGCGTCTCCATCTGCCTGAAAACGAAAGAGAAAATTTCCGTTGAGCGTGCGCGCGAGGTCATCGCCGCGGCGCCCGGCGTAAAGCTCGTAGATGATCTTGGCGCACTTGAGTACCCCATGCCGCTGGATACGCAGAACCAGGATCTCGTTTTCGTCGGCCGCATCCGCGAGGATCTCACCGATGAGCGCGGCCTGAACCTCTGGTGCTGCGGCGACCAGGTACGCAAGGGTGCCGCCACCAACGCCGTCCAGATCGCAGAGCTTTTAACGGCGCTTTAAGTCACCTGCGGGTACGCTTATTGCGCTTGCCCGGTATCAACCGAAGCCTCCGTTCATCCGAACGGGGGTTTCAGTCTGTCGAGAAACCCGGCTGTGCGTCAGGCGGCAAAAGAGCTTCTTCCGTATTAAGAACAGAAAAAGGCTGA
>ERZ1673738.5113-NODE-5113-length-12288-cov-16.250307_pt1 | contig 12288 bp, 8 predicted proteins | sample MGYA00580198_ERZ1673738 | MGnify/ENA primary metagenome ERZ1673738 (study PRJEB41218, sample SAMN15661784) | gut metagenome | host: Homo sapiens | place: Canada: London | collected 2015-08-20/2019-03-30 | study: EMG produced TPA metagenomics assembly of... | reverse complement strand
TGGAAAGAATGTCGGATGCGCCGACAAAAGAACCTGCGGCATAAAAGCGCCGCAGTATCAGACAATCCACACCTATCGAGTATCAGGATAAGCTAATTTGTGGAAAGAGTCAACTATTAATGAAAGTACAAATTTTTCTGTCTACCAATAATGGAACTATCTTTATTTTCGGCTAAAAGGATATTTGTCCCGGACGGTTTTTATCAGCAATGGAACATCTTGAATTTTTTGATTGTATCGGCGGGGCAAAGTTTCTATAATCGGCAACAGATTAATCTTTTGAGGAAAACTGATGGCCGAGCCTAAATTTGTACATCTCCGCGTACATACCGCCTATTCGTTGTCGGAAGGCGCAATGAAAGTGCCATCGCTGATTCCCAAGCTTAAGGACATGGGCTTTCCGGCCATAGCCGTAACCGATACGGCCAATATGTTCGGCGCCAAGGCTTTGTCGCACTATGCCGCCGACTGTGGTATCAAGCCGATATTGGGCTGCCAGTTCTATCTTCGTAATCCCGATGCCGACGATTTGCTGAAATCAAAAGGGCGCACCATTGAACCTGACAAGCTTGTGCTTTTGGTTCGCAATGATGAAGGTTATCATAATATCATGAAGCTGATGAAGCTTTCTTATCTTGATAACCCGGAGTATAACGAAAAGCCGCAGCTGAAGCTTTCTGACCTTGAGGGGCGCAGTGCCGGGCTGATTGCCCTGACCGGCGGCGTCGAGGGTACGGTCGGCCGTCTGCTGCTGGAAAACCGCAAAGACGAAGCCGAAGACTTTCTGCTCAGGCTTAAGGCGCTTTTTCCCGATTCGCTGTATGTTGAAATCATGCGTATCGGTCTTGAGAGCGAGCATAAGACCGAAGAGGATTTCATTAATCTGGCCTATAAGCACAACCTGCCGCTGGTTGCCACCAACGAGGCTTTTTTTCTCGACGCCGACATGTACGAAGCGCATGATGCGCTGGTTTGTATTGCAACCGGCGAATATGTGGCTAACGAAAACCGCAAGAAATTTTCGCCCAACAACCGCCTGCGCTCGCCGGAGGAAATGATTGAGCTTTTCAAGGATTTGCCCGAAGCCGTCAACAATACGGTCGTCATTGCCGAGCGTTGCAGTTTCCTGTCTGAAAAAGTGCAGCCTCTGCTGCCGATTTTCGAGTGCCCCGAAGGAAAAACCCAGGACGAGTTCATCACCGAAGAAGCCTACAAAGGCTTAAAGGAACGGATGGAGGCTCAGGTTTATTTTAAGGGTATGACCGAAGAGGAAAGGCGGGAAATTGACGAGAAATACTATGCCCGTCTGGATTATGAGCTGAGCGTCATTAAAAAAATGGGTTTTCCCGGCTACTTCCTGATCGTATCGGACTTTATTCGCTGGTCGAAGGGGCACGGTGTGCCCGTTGGCCCCGGTCGCGGTTCCGGTGCAGGTTCCATTACCGCCTGGTCGCTGAAGGTTACCGACCTTGACCCGATTAAACTTGATTTGCTGTTTGAGCGTTTTCTGAATCCGGAACGTATTAACATGCCGGACTTCGACGTTGACTTTTGTCAGGAAAACCGCGGCAAGACGATTGAATACGTGCAGAACAAATACGGTTTTGACCATGTGGCGCAGATTATCACTTACGGCAAGCTGCAGGCCAAAAACGTCATCCGGGACGTTGCCCGCGTTCTGCAAATGCCCTATTCTCAGGCCGACCGCCTGAGCAAAATGATCCCGCCCGGCGTTCAGGGCAAAAACCCGACGCTTCAGGAGTCGCTGGACCAGGTGCCCGAACTTGAGGAAATGCGCCGGAGCGATCCGCAGGTTAACAAGCTGTTTGATATCGGCATGAAACTTGAGGGGTTGTACCGTCAGTCGGGCGTACACGCTGCCGGTGTGGTTATCGGCGACCGCCCGCTTGACCTGTTGGTGCCGTTGTACAAGGATCCGCGCGCCGATATGCCGGTAACCCAGTACGATATGAAATATGTCGAAGAAACCGGCCTGATTAAGTTTGACTTTTTGGGCTTAAAGACCCTGACCGTTATTCAGCGCGCCGTCGACTGGATTAAGAAGATTCACGGCGTTCAGATGGATATGGACAATGTGCCGTTGGACGACAAGCAGACCTATGAGCTTTTGCAGAGCGGCAACACTGCCGCCGTCTTCCAGTTTGAATCGGCGGGCATGCAGGATGTTCACAAACAGATTAAGCCCGACCGTTTTGAAGACCTTATCGCTATTGTGTCGCTGTACCGTCCGGGGCCGATGGACAACATTCCGAGTTATATTAAGCGGAAACACGGCGAAGAGGAAATCACCTATCTGCACCCGATGCTGGAGCCGATTCTTAAAGAAACCTACGGCATCATGATTTATCAGGAGCAGGTTATGAACATCGCCCGTGCGCTGGGCGGCTATACCATGGGCGGTGCCGACAAACTGCGCAAGGTTATGGGTAAGAAAATGCGCGACGAAATTCCGAAACAGCGCAAGATGTTTATGGAGGGTGCGGTTAAAAACGGTATTGAAGAGGCTACCGCCGGCGCGATTTTTGACCAGATGGAAAAGTTTGCCTCATACGGTTTCAACAAGTCGCATGCGGCGGCCTATTCGCTGATTTCGTATCAGACGGCTTATCTGAAGGCGCATTACCCGGTTGAGTTTATGTGTGCGGTCATGTCGCTGGATATTACCAATACCGACAAGCTGCTGTTCTTCAAGGATGAGTGCAAAAAACTCGGCTTTAAGGTTTTAAAACCCGACATCAACCATTCCGGTTCCGACTTTGTGGTCGAAGACGGCAATATCCGCTATGCTCTGGGCGCGGTCAAAGGCGTCGGCGAGGCCAATATGCGGGCAATTGTCGCCGAACGCGAGGCGCACGGTCCGTATAAGGACATTTCCGATTTCATTCATCGGACCGATATCAAGCAGATTAACCGCCGTCAGCTGGAGCAGCTGATTAAGGCCGGCGCTTTCGACTGTCTGGAAAAGAACCGCGGCCGCCTGTTTGCCAATGTCGAAACCATCATGCGTCACATTGCTTCGTCTTCCGAACTTAAAACCAGCGAGCAGGCCTCCCTGTTCGGCAACGAGGAGCTGCACGCCAAGGTCAAACTGGCGGACAAGCCGGACTGGCCGGAACTTGAAAAGCTCAAACTTGAAGCGGAAGCCATCGGCTTTTATCTTTCCGCGCATCCGCTTGACAGCTATGGCAGGGGCATGGAGCGTCTGGGTGTCAAAAACTGCAGCGAAATTTTCCGTAACATTCGCACCGGCGACAGCATCCGCGCCAAAGTGGCCGGCTGCGTCAACTCGTTTCAGAAGCGTATCAGCAAAACCGGCAACAAATATGCTTTTCTGGAACTGTCCGACGCCAGCGGCAGTTTTGAGGGAATATTGTTTTCGGAAGGTTTGGCACGGTATGAGGAAATCATTGCTTCCGGCCTGCCGCTGTTTGCGAGCATAACGATTGACAAGCAGAGCGAGGAAGCCAACCCGCGCGTAATGTTCAACGTGATTGAAACGCTGGACAAAGCCATTTCCGAAGTTGCCAACGGTTTGGAAATCGCCGTCAACGACGTAAGTGCCGTTCCCGGTCTGAGGGAAATTCTCGGCAAAGATAGAAACGGCCGAAATAAAATATATATAAAACCCGAGAACCGGGAATGGGATGTCCGTATTGAACTGGCCGGCGGTTTTGCTTTCGCCGATCCGGAATTCCTGAGCAAAATCCGTGCGCTTCCGGGCGTAACCACCATAAAGGAAATATAAGCCATGAAAGATTTTATTGCGAAGTTGAATCAGCTGAAACAAAAGTTTTCCGACGGCTGCGGCTGTCGCAGCCTGTGCCTGAACGCGGCACCGGCCGTTGCGCCGGTGCGTATCCCGGTTACGCAGCTGATTTTTCGTCCGTTCGGAATCTTTGCCGACCGCTTCGGCCTGCTGTTGCGGCTGGCCGCCCTTTTTGCCCTGCCGATTACGCTGTTATCGGTTTTTATGGGTTTTTCTTACATCTGTTTTACCGATTATCGAAGCGCTTATTTTTTCTGTTCTGCTTCGCAGGGGTGGTATCTGGTTTATCTGTTTGTCAAAATTTTTCTGATTTCCGCATTTCTGGTTCGTTGGTATGACGGTGCCTTTTTAAATCGGGACTATAGTTGGAAAAACGTGTTTCTGCCCACATCGCGCGATTTTACGACCGCGGCGCTGGTTTGCTTTTATCTGCTTCTGAATATGGCGCCGCTGCTTTCTTTTTACCTGTTGTATGTCCGGGTGCCGAATCCTGACTGGGTTGTTGAAATAACCTATTTTGCGGTCGTTTCAATCGGCTTTGTCGTGCCGTTTGTGCTTATGCGCTTTTATGCACTGCTGGCTGTTTTTCTGAACGGTGGCCCGAAAGTTTCGCCGGCCTGGCTCTGGGCGCGTTCCAAAGGTAATAATCTCGGAATTATCCTGTCGCTGTTCCTGATTATTATCGTTATGTTGTTTATTCTGGTTTATTTCCAGCATGGCATTGCCGGAATTGAAGTCGAATATGCGAACTGGAGCGGTACGGTAATCGAATATTTTTACAGTCTGCTTCTGCTGATGCTTATCAGTCTGGTCATCAACAACTGCCATGTGCAGAAAGAATATTTGCTCGGAGGAAAAGATGGAAACAATGCCGCAGATTAAACTCCCGTTTTGGGAATGCCTTCGCCGCAGTTTTTTTTACGCCTTTGTAAATTTTGATGCCTTTGTCAAAATTGCGTCTGTTTGGTTTTTGATTCTCCTTTATGAGATTTTCACCGGCTTTCCTTCTTTGTGCGGTCTGAAGGATGGCGGCTGTCCCGGCGCGACTTTTCAGAACATCTCGGTCGTTATGGTTTCGCTGGCTTCCGTTGCGGTTGCCGTTGCCTTCAGCCGTCTGGTCATTTTGCGCGAACATGTCCGTCTGTTTGCTTTTTCTTTCGGCCGCCGCGAACTTAAATATCTGGCCTACAGCCTGCTGTTGTTTTTGCTGATTATCGTTCCTGCGGTAATGGTCATGGGTATTGTCGCGGGTGTTCTGGAACGTGTCGGCGCCAATCTCCCCGGCTTTTCGCTTATCTTGTCCGTGGTGCCTCTGATAGCCGGCATTGTCTGTGCCCGATTCTTTATCGTGCTGCCGGCGGTTGCTGTCGATGATCGGGAGCTGACCATGAAAAGGGCCTTTGCTCTGACCCGGGGCAATGCCAACAAAATTTTTTGGGGACAGGCGCTGATGATGCTTCCGGTCGTTATAACCGTTACGTTGCTGACCATGCTTTACGGTGCGCTGAACCTGTCGGGTTTTCTGGCTGATTTGATTATGGCTTTTCTGCTGCTCGGGCTGTCGTTTTTTGACGCCGCCCTCAAAGCGTCTTACTTCAGTCATGTGTACCAGTATTTTGTATATTTCTGGCGCCACCCCGAAAATCAGAGCTTATGAACCAGCTTTGCCGCCGTTCCCAGACGATAGGCGTCGCGAATATTCGGCGTTTCCGGATATTTGCCGCTGATATCCAGCGCGAAGATATTGGCCTGCTGTGCGGCAAAGTCGCGTCCCAGACTGAGTGTTGCGGCGTTGTCAATCAGATAGTCGCGGAAAGTCAGCGCGTCTTTAATGTTGTTTTTCATCAGGCCGCTGCGTTTGGCAAAAATTCCCGTATAGGCGAAAATGACGTAAATCATTGTCAGCAGCAGCAAGGCCGAAACCGGGTGAATATAAATGCTCAAAACCATCAGTGTAAAAATGATAATCAGCAGCGCAAAGGTTTTGCTTATCCAGCCGACCGGCGCCGACCGGAATTTCAGCTTTAGAATCCAGACGTAAAAAGCCAAAGTGACGCTGCCGGCCAGTTCAACGGCGAATATCTGCCCGAAACTGACCGAAAGCGAGGCAATCGCCGCCTCTGCCAACAACAGCATGCCGATGCTGAAAAACAGATAGCCGGCGCTCAGCTTCAGTGACAGGCTTTTAAAGCGGCCGAGCGTGTTTTTCTCAATCAGCTTGAAAGCCCGTTTGAATTTGAGCAGGTTCTGCGCGTCGGCGCGCACGACCGATTCCTTGCCCGGGAACAGGTGGCCGACGGCTTTGCGTTCGCGCCGCTCCAGCGATTTCAAATCGTCGGTTTTCTTAATCAGCATGACTTCGCCGTCGCTTTCCTGAATGTCGATGATGTTTTTGCGAAACAGTTCCAGCAGATAAGAAACGAAAGACACCTTGTCGAATGCGCCCTTAATCAGATAACGCAGCATCGGCGCGGTACGGCGCATGCCGGTTTTGAGTTTGGACCGCCCGGCGCTGATGTATTTCCAGGAAATAATGTAGGAAACCAAAATTGCAGTCAGCCCGGCCAGGGCAAAAAGAATGTCGCCGTAATCGGCAATAAACCATGAAAAACGCTTGCCCAAATCTGGCGGCAGCAAATCGGTTTTCGGCAGCGATACGATAATGTGCATGCCTTCGCCGACAAACAGGGGCGTTTGCGCCGCAAAGCCGAGCGTATTGTCCTCGCCTTTGGCAATGAAAGCGCCGTCGGTAGTCAGCTGCCCCGGATAGCCGAGCAGAATGTTCTGGCTCAGCGGCGGTTGCGTGCCGGGCAGACTGACCGAAGCGCCGGCATTGGCAACCACCAGATTCCAGGAACTTCCGGTAACGTCCCAGTAAAATTCGTTAAAAGTATCATAGTACCAGAGCTGCCGGTCGAGCAGATAGGCAAAGTTATAGGTATAGATTCCCGGCGCCAGCGTATATTCTTCTTTTGGGGTCAGAATGATTTTGTCGCCGGCTTCTTCTGCCTTGTAAGGGACTTCCTGCCCGTTGACGGTGACCGAAAGCAGGGTCAGGTCAACTTTGTTGCGAATGCCGGCGCGCGAGGTTGAATATTTCGGAATGGCGCGCGACAGGCCGTTTTTGAGCTTGTCGCCGTTGGCAATGACCGTAATCGTTTCGTTGATGCCGATAAGCCCGGTCGGCAGAATTTCAATTTTGCTGAAAAGGTAGGGGATGTGTTCCTTGGCGGGAACAAGCGTCTGGGTGCCGTTGGGCAGTTCGACGTTGACGACCGGAAAATCGGGCGCTGCCCATTCTTTTTTCTGTTCTTCGACGGAAGGTTGGTCGTTTATGTAATAATAAACGTCGTCATAAGGTTCGTTGATGTCTTCCGGCGTACGGTCTTCCGGTCCGGACAGGCGCTTCATTGCGTTGTCGTAAATTTTTTCGAAAGTCGATTTTTTGCTTTCTTTGAGCATGTTGATATATTCGGCGCTGTGCTGAACGTCGATGGATTTCAGATTGTTGAGGTCTTCGTTTTCGTCAAGTTTGGTAATCACGACGGTTTTAAGCCGTTCTTTGATAAACTCTTCCATTTCCTCTTTGTCTTCGCCGGTCGGAATCCGCGGGTCGGTAATCGGTTCGGCGTCTTTGGGCGCCTGCGCTTCGCGGGCGCGCAGCTCATCGACGCTGCTCAGTTCCGTGGTGGCCGCCAGAACGGAAAAAAACGGAAACATCAGACTGAAACAAATGGCAGGAAAAAGTTTTTTCATAACTTCAAAACCTTTGTTAACAAATAAAACATATTTGCTAATATAAAGTACAGATATTAAGAAAAGAATAAATTTTATAAGGAGCTTTTAATGATGTCAGACCAAATCGCCGCGATTATTCTGGGTGCCGGCAAGGGCACCCGCATGAAGTCCGACCTGCCCAAGGTAATGATGCCGCTGGCCGGCAAGCCGATGATTCGCCATCCGATAGACACGCTGGAACAGATGGGCGTAAAGAAGATTGTCGTTGTTACCGCGCCTGACGGCGAAATGGTTCGCAGAGAGGTTGCGCCGCATTTGAGCTGCATTCAGGAAAAACAGCTCGGCACCGGGCATGCCGTTCTTTCCGCCAAAGAGCAGATGAAAGGTTTTGACGGCGCCGTTCTGGTTATCTTCGGCGACAATCCGATTATCACCAAGGAAACTTACCAAATGGCCGCCGACAAGGTCAAAGAGGGTTATGCGGTGGTTGTTCTCGGTTTTCGCCCGGCCGATGCCGCCCGTTACGGGCGCCTGGTCATGGAAAACGGCGAACTCAAAAAGATTGTCGAGTTCAAAGACGCTTCCGATGAGGAAAAGGCCATCAACCTCTGCAATTCGGGCTGCATGTGCTTTGACGGCAAAACCATGTTTGAACTTTTGGAGGCGATTGGTAATGAAAATGCCGCCGGCGAGTATTATCTTACCGATGCGGTTGCCGTTGCCCGTCAAAAAGGGCTGAAATGCACGGTGGTCGAATGTTCGCCGGAAGAGGTCGCCGGCGCCAACACCCGCGAAGAACTGGCGCTGCTGGAAAGTTTCTTGAACAAGAGAAAAGGTAAATAATGACATTTTTGAAACATCACTGGTTCGGGCTGATTTTGTCGCTGTTTATGCTGGCATATCTGCTGGTTTTTGTGTTGGTTCTGCTGTCGCCGCGCTATGATGTGCAAAAGCGGGGGTTTATTCCCTGTACCGAAACCATGGCCGAGCAGCTTATAGACTGCGACAACGGCGCCTGGTGCATGCTTAAAACCATTGTCAGAAACGGCTGGTGCGATGCCGAAGTCATCGGCGGCGGTTTCAGAATGTGGCTGCGGGGCGAACAGAAAACGCCCTGGGCAAATTATCTGTTTGAACCGGAGCAGCCCCGCCCGGACGAAGAAACGGAAGCGGACGAAAGCCTGCGTGAGTTTTATGCCCAAACTCCGGACATTGAAGCTTCCATGCAAAATCTCCGCCGCCTGAACCGCGAGCTTGAACGGCAGATTAAGGAAAATGAAGAAAAGGAAATAAAGGAACATGAGCAGCAAAAACAGCAATAAACTTCCCGCCTGGGATTTGTCCGACATGTATAAGGGCATTGACGATCCGAAAATCGGCGCCGATTTGGAAAAATTCAGAAAAAACGCGCTTTCTTTTGCCAAAAAATATAAAGGCAAGCTGGCTGGGTTGAGCGCCGCGGAATTTCTGTCCGCGCTCAAAGCCGAAGAGAAGATGTCGGTTCTGGGGGGCATGCTCGGCGAGTTTGCCTATCTGAACATGGTTACGCAGATGAAGAACAAAGACGCGATGGCCTTTTATCAGAACATCAGCGAAAAACTGACCGATTACAGCAAACCGACCATTTTTTTCAGTCTGGAAATCAACCGGCTTCCCGATGCCAAAATCAAAGAATGGCTTGAGGATAAAAGGGTTGCTTTCTATAAGCCCTGGCTGGACAAGGTTCGGCGTTTCAAAAAATATGAACTGTCCGAAGCGGTTGAAGAGATTCTGCACGAAAAGTCCGTCACTTCCGGTTCGGCTTGGGTACGCCTGTATGAAGAAACCTCGTCGCGCCTGGTCTTTACGGTTGACGGCAGGCAATACAACGACGCCGAAATCAGCAAGCTGCTGCTGAACAAAGACCCGCAGATTCGTGAAAAGGCCGGCAAGGAAATCAACCGCGTCTGCAAAGAGAATGCGCCGCTGTTTACCATGATTTACAACATGGTCATCAAAGACAAGGCGATTGAGGACGAAAAACGCGGTTTCAAACGTCCGGTTTCCGAACGCAACCTGGCCGAAAACGTCAAGGATTCGACCGTTGACGTTTTGGCGCAGACGGTGCGCGAAAACTACAAAAACATCGCCCACCGTTTTTACAAGCTGAAAGCCAAATGGCTGGGCGTCGACAAAATCCAGTACTGGGACCGCAACGCGCCGCTGCCTTTCTGCGACGATGCCGAATATTCCTGGGACGAAAGCGTCAAAATTGTGCTCAACGCCTACAGGGAATTTTCGCCCAAACTTTATAACGTCGCCAAGGATTTCTTCGATAATGACTGGATTGACGTGCCGCCCCGCGACGGCAAACGCAGCGGCGCGTTTTGTGCTTCCGCCACAGCCGAACATCACCCTTATCTGCTGCTGAATTTTGCCGGCAAACAGAATGATATCCTGACTCTGGCGCATGAACTCGGTCATGGCTGCCATCATCAGCTGCGCACCAAAAACGGCGATTTGAACGAATACAGCCGGATGACTTCCGAAGAAGTCGCCTCGGTTTTCGGCGAAATGATAACTTTCCAGTCGCTGTTGCGCAGCCTGGAGGACGACAGGGCCAAACTCTGCCTGATTGCCGGTAAAGTCAACGATATGATTAATACCGCCATTCGGCAGATTGCCTTTCACTTCTTCGAAACCCGCTGTCATGATGAACGAAAGGACGGCGAGCTTTCCGAAGACCGCCTCTGCCAGATATGGCTTGAGGAAATGCGCAACAGTCTGGGACGCTATGTCAATGTCGACGAAAACAGCGCCTATATCTGGATGCAGGTCGGGCATTTCTTCTTTCTGCCGTTCTATGTCTATGCCTATTCCTTTGCCGATTGTCTGGTCAATTCGTTGTATCAGGTCAGTCAGGAAGGCAGCATCAAGGACTTTCCGGACAAATATCTGGATATGTTGAGCAAAACCGCAATTACCGATTATGACAAGCTGCTCAAACCTTTCGGGCTCAATCCCGACAGCGCCGATTTCTGGAATAAGGGACTGAGTCTGATTTCCGGCTATATCGACCAGTTGGAAGCTTTGGATAAGAAGTTGAAGTTGTAAAAATATATTTTTTTACAACAAAAAAAGTCACTCTTCTGAGTGACTTTTTTAATATATTTTTTTGCTGTAAATAAAATAGTTAACGCTATCTACAGCAGTAACCAAATCCGGCACCGCTTACTTCTCCGTTTGTAACAGGAACACATTCGTGAATCCGATTACATCCTGAAGTGCTCATACCTCCAGTAATGCGATAACAATTAGATGGAGGAGTAGGATAGCAAGAAGAAGTTATTCCTTTACAGCTATAACAGGTTAATCCCTTATAGCTGACTGTACTGCATGTATGGTATGTTGGTTTATACGAATAGTATCCGCCATCGCTGCATGATACATTCTTTACACAGCTTGCCCCGGATTGAGTGTACCCTGAGTCACAGCTCCAGGCGGAACATTTGGAGGAGCAGTCGGAGTAGTAGGACGTGCAGTGGGCGTTGGCCGGCACCGAAACCGCCGTTTTGTTCCGGCAGTTGTCGGCATAACAGGTCTGGCATTTTGAAGAACAGTCGCTCCAATAGGACTGGCAGCCGTAAGGACAGCTGTTGTTGTCCCGGTTCCTGCAGTTGTCGCCGTAAGCCGTCTGACATTTTGAAGAACAGTCGCTGTAATAGCTTTCGCAGCCGTAAGGCGTCGATACGGCAGTACGGTTGATACAGTTGTCGGCGGCAGCAACTTCACATTTGGAAGGACAGTCGTCCCAGTATTTTTCGCAGTAATAGGGAACGTTCACGCTTTCCCGGATATGGCAGTTGTCGGAGTAGGCCACCTTGCAGACCGAGGAACATGGAGAGGGATAATATTCGGCGCAGCCGTACGGCCCTTCGTCAACCCCGGCCGGACAGACGCAGTCGGTATATTGTCCGCCGCAGCTGTCCCCGGACACCGAACGCGGATAAGAACAGTTGGAAGAAGTATATTGATATTCCGGCTTGCAGACGCAGCTTTCGTACCTGCCGCCGCAGGAAGCGCCGGTACCGTTCTCTTTGGCCGAACAGGAAACCAGAGCGGGGTCGCATTCGCAGGAAGCATACATTTCGTCGCAGCTTTCGCCGACGCCGACCTGTCCGGCGGGACAGGAGATAAGGTCGGGCCGACATTTGCATCCCAGCCCGTAGGCGGAGTTATAGGGACAAACGCCGTCAATGGTCTGTACGGAGTTGCAGTTCTGTCTGACAAAGCCTTCGTTCAGACATTGGTTAGAGGTATCGATATAAAAGTCGTCGTTGGACGAACCGGTGCCGGAAGACGAGGAATCGTAACCGGCGGCGCCGCCGCAGTCGCCGACCCCGAGGAAACAGACGCCGGCAGTCTTATAAGAACGCGACATGTCGGCAAAGGAAGATGCAGGCTTCGGAACAGGTGTGTTTGTGTGTGTGTATTTAAGCGTGAAGTCATTGTCAGAGAGTATCATAGTCGAATTCAGAGCCGCAGCAGGCGACACAAAAACAGAAGCCAGCAGAGCGGACAAATATAAACAACGAGAACAAGACATGGTACACCTCCGATAATAACTGAAACCAAAGCCTGCAAGAGGCAGGTGCACCAAAAGCAACGGATAGATATCCCGAAACGAGACAGAATCACCTTTTATGCACCACAGTTACAATATAACGCGGCGCGAGGGAAAAGTCAACTATTATTGAATCTGCCTTTATTTTTGGCAAAAAAAA
>ERZ1673738.5107-NODE-5107-length-12306-cov-19.238593_pt1 | contig 12306 bp, 10 predicted proteins | sample MGYA00580198_ERZ1673738 | MGnify/ENA primary metagenome ERZ1673738 (study PRJEB41218, sample SAMN15661784) | gut metagenome | host: Homo sapiens | place: Canada: London | collected 2015-08-20/2019-03-30 | study: EMG produced TPA metagenomics assembly of... | reverse complement strand
AGGTTACAATTTGTAACTATTGTAATGATACCATAATTCGACGGCGGATGCAAGGTTTTTTCACCCGCTTTTGGTCAAACAATGTCGGCCCGAAATTGTGCAGAATGCACGAAGTGCGCAAAAAATCCGTTTGCCGGCCTCGGAGCGGTGTGGTATGATAAGGCAAACACGGAAGAAACGGAGGAAATGCCATGTTCCGGAATGAAACAAACTATGTGCTCACAAACGGCGTGCTGCTCGACGGCACGGAGAAAATGACGCCGCAGACGGGCAGAGATATTTATATTGAGGGCGGGCGCATCGGCGCGGTCGCCGATGCCGCGGCGCGCCGCGAGGGCTATGAGGTCGTGGACCTCGGCGGACAGTATGTGCTGCCGGGGCTGATCAATCTGCACGTTCATCTGCCTGCCTCCGGTAAGCCGAAGAAAAAGGCGAGCGACCCGAAGAAGCTCGTGAAGCTCATCACCGCCAACGCGCTCACGCGCCGCATCGGCGTGAAGCTGTGCGAGGGCTACGCGAAGACGGAGCTTCTCAGCGGCGTGACGACCATCCGCACGGTCGGCGGCGTGGCGGACTTCGACACGATCATCCGCGACCTGGCCGCGCAGGGAAAGATCCTCAGCCCGCGCGTGGTGGCGTCCAATATGGCGGTCTCCGTGCCGGGCGGGCACATGGCCGGCTCCCTTGCCTACGAAGCAAAGACGCCGGAGGAGGCCGCGGCTTATGTGGAGCGGATCGCGGCGGAGAAGCCGGACCTCATCAAGCTCATGATCACCGGCGGCGTGCTCGACGCCGAGGTCGTCGGCGAGCCGGGCGTGCTGCGGATGCAGCCCGCGCTGGTGAAGGCGGCTTGCGATAAGGCGCACGCGCTTGGCATGAAGGTCGCCGCGCACGTCGAAAGCCCCGAGGGCGTGCGTGTGGCGCTGGAAAACGGCGTGGATTCCATCGAGCACGGCGCGCAGCCGGATGCGGCGATCACCGCGCTCTACAAGGAAAAGGGCGCGTTCCAGGTCGCGACGCTCTCGCCCGCGCTGCCCTATGCGCTTTTTGACCGCAGTGTCTCCCACGCGACCTACGAGCAGCAGGAGAACGGCAAGGTCGTCTTTGACGGCATCATCGCCATGGCGCGGGAAAATCTGGCAAACGGCATTCCGGTCGGCCTCGGCACGGACACCGGCTGCCCCTATATCACGCACTACGATATGTGGCGCGAGCTGTGCTACTTCGTGAAATACTGCGGCGTGACGCCGGCCTTCGCGCTCCACACCGCGACGCTGCTCAACGCGCGGCTTGCCGGCATCGACGGCGAGACCGGCTCCATCGAGGCGGGCAAGGCAGCGGATCTGATCGTCTGCGCGAAGGATCCGCTCGCGGATCTCTCGGCCCTGCGCACGCTCTCCATGGTCATCAAGGACGGCTATCGCGTCGAGCATCCCGCGCCGAAGAAGCTGCCCGAGGTCGAGCGCGAGCTGGATAAGTTCCTGTGACCCATACCTATTATAATGTACAAGAAAAAGCACGGGGAGCCCCGTGCTTTTCCCTTATGGCGTTTTATGTTACAGCTCCACGAGCTCGTATTCCCGCGTGCCGAAGCCCAGCGCCGCCGCGGATTCGACCGTGCGGACACCGTTGAGGCTCTCAATGCGCTCTACGAGGTGGTCGCGGCCCGGATCGTCGGAGGCGTAGACCAGATCGAGGCAGGCCTGATCGACCGCGATGGGGTCGAGCGAGGCGAGGATGCCGATGTCCGCCATGCACGGGTCCTCAGCCACGGCGCAGCAGTCGCAGTCCACGGACATATTCTTCATAACGTTGATGAAAACGGTCTTGTCCTTGAAATATTCCGCCACGGACGAGGCGGCGTCCGCCATCGCGTCGAGGAAGCTGTCGAGGTCGGCGGTCCAGATCTTTTCGGGCTCGCCGGCGCCGTGGATGTAGGCTTTGCCGTAGGAAGACGCGCAGCCGATGGAGAGCTGCTTGAGCGCGCCGCCGAAGCCGCCCATCGGATGCCCCTTGAAGTGGGAGAGGACGAGCATGGAATCGTAGTTGGCAATGTCCTTGCCGACAAAGTTCTTCTGAATACTCCTGCCGTTCGGAACGGCAAGCTCCAGATCGGGGCCCTCGGCATCGAGAATGTCCACGTCGAAATTCGTGCTCCAGCCGTGCTTGATCATCGTGCGGCGGTGCTTCTCGGTGGTGTTGCGCTCGCCCTCGTAGGCGGTGTTGCACTCGACCACCGTGCCATGCACGGCCTCGATCATCGGCCGCCAGAAGTCGGGGCCCAAAAAGTTCTGGTTGCCCTGCTCGCCGGAGTGCAGCTTCACGGCGACCTTGCCCGGCAGTTCGCGGCCCACGGCGCGGTAAAGCGCCACGACCTTCTCGGGCGTGATCTCACGGGAGAAATATACCTTAGCCTTCATCGCGTTTCCTCCTTGCACAGAGATTGTCGTCTGCATTATAACCCAATGCGCAAAATATTGCAACTCCCGGCGAAACGGGACCGGCCTGAGGAGGGATCATGTCACGGATGTGTCAAAAAACGGCGAAAAATGCTGTGCAGATATCCTAAAATTCGAAAAAAGTGATGTTTGCGATTGACTATGCTATCGTAATAGCGTAGAATAAAACCTGTTAATTTGGTGGGATATAGCAGATAACAAGAAGAAAATGGCAAAATATTGATGTATAGAAGAATGAATATTCATACAAAAGCATTTTGCGTGTGATCCGCCGCTCTCACGAAAACGGCTGCGCGCGCTTAACGGAGACCTTACGGCGGAAAACATCTCCTGAACGCCTCGGATACAGGGGGAGCACGGGCGCGAAAACGCGGCAGAATATGAAGTTTTTACGGTGAAATTTGAATTTTGCTGAAAAAACAAAAGGAGAAAGTGACTGATAGCACAAAAAGAAAGGAGTATTTCTGTGCGGAATGACAATGACCAGAAAATTTCATCGAAAAAACAGGAAAATATGCTTGTGAAAGACTTGACAAGACGAGGATGAATGAATTATAATCCGTCCATAAAAAATGAATAAGCTGTGAACGTACCAAACATACCGCACGAGGGTGCGGCGTACGCGAAAAAGACCATGTGGTCTTTTCTCTGTTCCGAGCCGGAACAGAGAATTTAACTTTTTTGTCGTATTCGGCGCAAGCCGGGTATATAAATTTTGAAAGGAAGATATCAGCATGAAAAAAGTATTGTCTCTGATCCTCGCACTGGCAATGGTTTTCGCTCTGGTCGCCTGCGGCGAGAAGCAGCCTGCCACCGACGGTGACGCCTCCGGCGACGGCGATAAGCCCGCCCGCGGCAACGTCATTATGACCTTCGGCACCGCCGACACCGGCGGCTCCATGTATCCCGCCGGCGCGGCCGTCTCTCAGGTTTGGACGAACAACGTTGAGGGTGTGAAGTGCAATACCCAGACCTCCACCGGCTCCTTCCAGAACTGCCAGGACGTCTCCACCGGTGAAGTCGACGTCGCGGTCGCCACCTCCGACGTCGTTCTCAACGCCTACAACGGCACCGGCAAGTTCGCCGACATCGGCAAGCTGGACAACCTGCGCGTCATCGGCGCGGTCTACACCTCCGTGCTCAGCGGCGTGGCTCTCAAGAGCTCCGGCCTGACCTACATCCATGAGCTGCTCGGCAAGCGCGTTGCCGTCGGTCCTGCGGCCTCCGCGACCGAGAACGCCACCCTCGCCGCCTTTGGTGCCATGGGCATTGATTCCAGCAACACCAGCCTTGAGAACCTCGGCCTCGGCGACGGCGCCGACTCCGTCGGCGACGGCATCCTCGACGCGGCCTTCGGCTTCGCCGGCCTGCCCATCGGCGGTCAGCTGAACCTCGCTGCCACCAAGGAGATCCAGGTCCTCGACATGACCCAGGAGGAGATCGACAAGGTCCTCGCGGGCAACGCTGCCTACATCCAGACCAAGATCCCCGCCGGCACCTACACCGGTCAGGACAATGATGCCAACACCTTCGGCGTCAAGTGCCTCATCATCGTCACCGCCGATATGGACGCGGATCTCGTCTACGATCTGTGCAAGGCCATGAACGAGCACACCGAGGAGTTGGCTGCCGGTAACGCCCTGCTCAAGGACATGACCGATCCCAGCTTCCTCTGCACCCAGATGCCCATTCCTCTGCACGACGGCGCCCAGAAGTACTACAGCGAGCAGGGCCTCATCTAATCGAGGAATTCTGAAAACTTGATCAAAAGGACGATCTGACCGTCCCTGCGAAAAGCATTTTTTGGCCGGAGTTGGGACATCCCAACTCCGGCTCCCCCTTTTCATTAAGGTTTCGTTAAGACCCCCCACTTAACAGAAAGGATGCGTTTATGTCCGATAAGAAAGAAATCAAAGAGATCGACGTCGCCTCGCTTGACAGCGAACTGGCAGCAGCGAGAACTCTCGAAGAGGGTAAGGGCGACAAGTTCATTATGATGGCCTCCGTCGTCGCCTTCCTGATGACCTCCTTCCATATTTACACCGGCTTTTTCGGCCTGTTCGACTACTCCGTGCAGCGCGGCGTGCATCTGGGTTTCGCCCTCACGCTGATCCTGCTCACCCAGCCTCTCTACAAGCACGTTTTCAAGGATAAATTCGCCGGCAGCAAGGCCTTCCGCGCCGCCTGCCGCACGTTTGATATGATCCTCGTCGTCCTCACATGGGTCTCCGTCTGGATGGCGCAGGACGAGGTCCATCACCTCACCGAGCGTCTGAGCAAGACGACCTGGATGGCGACCTTCGCGGGCGCCTGCCTCGTCATCATCGTCCTCGAGTGCGCCCGCCGCACCCTCGGCTACATCATGCCGGTCCTCGCGCTCATCTTCATCGCCTATGCGCTCGCCGGTCCGAATCTGCCCCTGGCCATCGCGCACCGCGGCTATTCCCTCGAGCGTATCTGCAAGTTCCTCGCTACCGACCTGGACGGTCTGTTCGGCACGACCATGAGCGTTTCCGCCACGGTCATCTTCATGTTCGTTATGTTCGGCGCGTTCCTTGAGGCCTCGGGCTGCTCCGACTTCATCAACGACATCGCCATTTCCCTCACCGGTAAGATCAAGTCCGGCCCCGCGCTCAGCGCGGTCGTCGCCTCCGGCCTGATGGGCTCCATCAACGGCTCCGCCGTCGCCAACGTCGTCGGCACCGGCACGTTCACCATTCCTCTGATGAAGTCCCGCGGCTACAAGCCCCAGTTCGCCGGCGGCGTTGAGGCCGTTGCCTCCACCGGCGGTCAGATCCTGCCCCCTGTCATGGGCTCCGGCGCGTTCCTGATGGTCGCGTTCACCGAGCAGAAGTACATCGCCATCGTCATCGCGGCGGTCATTCCCGCGCTGCTCTATTACTGGGGCTGCGCCGTCGCCGTTATGTCCCAGACGGAGATCACGCACGTCACGCTCATGGACCCCAAGGATATTCCCAAGAGCCGCGAGGTCATGAAGGACGGCTGGATCTACCTGCTCATCATCGCGGTCCTGCTCTACTGCCTGCTCGTCGCGCAGTATTCTCCGCTCTACTCCGCCCTGTGGGCGACCTGCGCGGTGCCCGTGGTCATGCTCTTCGATAAGAAGAAGCGCTTCACCCTCAAGACCATCCCCAGCGCCATGGTCAAGTCCGGCTTCAGCGCCATGTCCATCGTCATCGGCTGCGCCTGCGCCGGTATCGTCGTCGGCATGGTCTCCATCACCGGCATCGGCGTTATCTTCGGCGATATGATGATCCAGGCGGCGCACAGCCTGCTGTTCCCGTCCCTGCTCTTCACCGCCATCACCTGCATCGTCCTCGGTATGGGCCTGCCCACCACCGCGGCCTATGTTATCGCGGCGTCCATCCTCGCTCCGTCCCTCATCAAGCTCGGCCTTGCCCCGCTGACGGCGCACCTGTTCGTGTTCTACTTCGCGTGCCTGTCCGCCATCACCCCGCCGGTCGCCCTCGCGGCCTATGCCGGCGCCGGCATCGCCAAGACCAACCCGATGACCACGGCGGTCGAGGCCTGCAAGCTCGGCTTCGCCGGCTTCATGGTGCCCTTCGCGTTCTGCTACAACCCGGCAATGATGATGCAGGGCAGCGTCGGCGAGATCATCTCCGTCGCCATCAGCGCGATCATCGGTGTTGCCATCATGTCCGCCGGCTTCCAGGGCTGGCTGCTGTGGAAGCTCAACTGGCTTGAACGCATCGTGTTCATCGCCGGCGGCCTGCTGATGTTCATCCCCGGCACGCTGACGGATATCGCCGGTCTTGTGATCGCGGTCGCTCTGCTTCTCGTCAACGTGAAGAAGTGGGAGAAGGGCCCCAAGTTCATCATGGACAAGCACAAGGCCAAGCAGGAGCAGAAGTAAGCTCCGCTGAACCGGATACGGAATATGAGGGTCCTGAAAAGGGACCCTCATATTTTTTCATTGACCGCGCCCCCGGCGCGCGGTATACTGTAGCGTAAGAATCCAAGCGAGGAGAGAAGAATCATGGAAGCTCAGGAGATCCGTTACCGCGTCAATAAAAAGGTGTTTCGGCAGGCGTCGCTCTACGCCATGTTCCTGCGAAACCGCAATACCTTCCGCGTGGGCATCGCCGTCGTGCTGGCGGTGGCATTTTACACCGTGCTTGCCGTGCAGGGCACCTTTCCCCTGAGCTACCTTCCGATCTACATCGCGGCGGCCTATCTTGTCTGGATGCTTTTGCTGCTCGGACGCGAGGAGCAGCGCGTGCTGCGCTACCTCAAAAGCGACGAGTCGCTGCTGGGGACGGAGTACGTTCTGCGTTTTGACGCGGGCAAGCTTTCGGTCGAGGTCCCCGAGAAGAAGCTCCGCAACACGGTCGCGCTCGCGAAGCTCGCCTCGGCCATCGAAATTTCGAGCGTGTTCATGCTCTGCCTTACGGCCGATCAGCTCTACCTTGTGCCGACCGCAGCCATGACGGACGAGCAGCGCACGGCGCTGCGCGGCCTTCTGAGCAGCCGCCTCGGCGAGCGCTTTTATTCCAGTATTCTGGCGCGCGAGAAAAAGAAATGAACAAGGCCCGCCTCCGACATCGCTTCGGAGGCGGGCTTTGCCGTGCTATACCGGACGGCCGTGCTCCACGCGGCAGTCGCACTCGCTGCGCCACGACTGCGATTGCAGGAAGCGGCGCGCGGCATCGACGAAGGCGCGGGCGGCGGGCAGAAGGTGCCGCTTTTTCTTGTAGACCACGCTCAGCGGGTGGACAAGGTCGGGGGAGTCGAGGTCGAAGAAGAGCAGCTCGCCGCGGTTCGGCGCGTTGTGGACGGCGGTCTCATTGACGAAGCAGAAGCCGTAGTTTTCCGCCGTCAGATTCAGCGCTGTGGTGGCGTTGGTGGTGTAGAGCGCGTTTTCGACGGTGATATGCTCCCGTTCGAGAAAGTTGTTGACGCGCATGGCGAGCAGGATCTCGGGGTAGAGCAGGACAAAACGCTCGTGCTCGAGAACGGAGAGCTCCGGCTCCCGTCCCGCGCGGCAGGCCTCCGCAAGCGCCTGCGCGGCGCGGTTGCCGCGGTTGCCGACCAGGAGGATCTTTTCGTAGAGAATGGTCTCGGTGGTCAGGTAGTCGGGCGTATTGAGATTGGTGTTCATGATGGCAAAATCCACCGTGTTGTCCGCCACCAGACGGAACATCTCGCTCGTCGGGCGCTCAAGCAGCTCAAGATGGGCCTCGGGGTGCTCCTGCGAAAAGGCGGGCAGGATGCTCGGCAGGAGCGTGCTGGCGCGCCAGTTGCTCATGGCGACGCGGAGCGTCTGGCGGCGGCTGGCGTTCAGGCGTGTGAAGTCCTGCAAAAGCTGCTCGTAGAGCTGCGAGCTGTCCTCGAGATAGTTGGCGTAGACCTTGCCGGCGGCGGTCAGCGCCAGCGGCGACTTGGTGCGGTCGAGCAGGCGGACGCCGAATTCCTTTTCCAGATGGATGACGTATTGGCTCAAGTAGGGCTGCGAGATATGCAGCCGCTCCGCGGCTTTCGAAATGCTTTTCTCGGACGCAATGGCAAGAAAATATTCCGGATTTCGGTCCTGTACCATCCAGATCACCTCGTTTTCCTCTTCGATTATAGCAAAAAAAACGACGCCGTCAAGCACGGTATAGTAAAAATACTATATGGGTAGTCACATTTAAGTCTTTGACCTTTTCGCGGCGATGCACTATGATAGAGTCAAACAGGGAAATCAAAAAACCATCGGAAAAGAGGGAGATTATGCCAAGGTTTGAAGCATCTGCGCTGCGGGGCTACTGCGTGTCGGTCCTGACGGCCTCCGGTGTGGAGAGGAGCTGCGCGGAAGCGGTGGCTGACGCGCTGATCGACGCGGAGCTGACAGGCGTGTCCACCCACGGTGTGAGCCGTCTGGCCGTTTATATGCAGCGCATGGACGCGGGCGTGATGTCGCGTGAAAACAACATCCGCATCGTGCGGGAATCGACCTCCACGCTGGTCGTGGACGCCGGCAACTCGCTGGGCGCGGCGGCGGCAAAATTTGCGATGGAGCGGTGCATCGCCAAGGCAAAAGAGACGGGCTGCTGCTTTGCAAGCGTGCACAGCTCCAACCACTTCGGCACCGCCGCCTATTATACAAGGCTTGCTGCCGCGCAGGATATGATCGGATTTGCCTGCACCAATCTCAAGGGCAAGATCGCGCCCTTCGGCAGCGCTGAGCCCTACATGGGCACAAATCCCATCTCCGTGGCGGCTCCGTCCGACGACCTTCCGGTCGTGCTGGATATGGCGCCGAGCGTTGTGGCGCTGGGCAAGCTCATTCTGGCGCAGAAGCTGGGAAAGTCTATTCCCGAGGGCTGGGCGCTGGATAAGGACGGCAGACCCACCACGGACCCCGCGGCCGGTCGTGCCGGCTCGCTCGTGCCGATCGGCGGCGCGAAAGGCAGCGGCCTCGCCATCATGGTCGATGTGCTTTGCGGCATTCTCAGCGGCGGCCCCTACGGTCCGCATCTGCATGACCTCTATGTGATGGACGAGCCGCAGGGCGTCAGCCATTTTCTCGGCGCCATCGACATTGCGCATTTCATCGAACCGGCAGCGTTCAAGTCGGCTCTTTCCGCCATGTCACGGGAGATCAAGGCACTGAAAAAGGCCGATGGTGTGGAGGAAATTTTCCTGCCCGGCGAACGCTCCGGCCGCAAGGCGGAAGAAAATGCTGCAAACGGTATTGAGGTGCCGCAGCCGGTCTACGAAGAGCTGCTGGAGCTCGGCAAGCCCTACGGCCTGAGCCTGTAAAGGAGGAAGCATCATGGCAAAAATTCTCATCACCGAATCGGTCCACCCCATCGGACCCGAGCTGCTGACCGCGGCGGGGCACACCGTCGTCTACGCCGACCGCGACATGGACATCATCCGCCGCGAGATCGTGGACGCGGACGCCGTGCTCGTGCGCATCATCGAGCTGCCCGGCTCGCTGCTCGCGACGGCGAAGAACCTCAAGATCGTCTCCAAGCACGGCGTGGGCTACGATAATATCGACCTCGACTACTGCAAGAGCCACGGCATCGCCGTGACCATCACCCCGAACGCGAACAGCCTTTCCGTCGCCGAGCACGCCTTCACGCTGATGCTCACGCTGGCGAAGAATATCATTCCCGTTTCCAACGAGTACCGCACGGTCGGCTTTGCCGCGAAGAACCACGCCCCCGGCATTGAAATGACCGGCAAGACATTGGGCCTGATCGGCATGGGCCGCATCGGAAAGTACGTCCTGCACATGTGTAAGGACGGCCTGGATATGCACGTCATCGTCTACGACCCCTACATCAGCGAGGTCCCCGAGGGCGTCGAGAAGGTGGACGACCTTTCCGAGCTGCTGCGCCGCGCCGACGTCGTGACGCTCCATTGTCTGCTCACCGACGAGACGCGCAAGCTCATCGACCGCGAGCGCCTCGCGCTGATGAAGCCCACCGCGCTGCTCATCAACTGCGCCCGCGGCCCCATCGTGGACGAAGCCGCGCTCATCGAGGCGCTGGAGAACGGCAGACTCGCCGGCGCCGGTCTTGACGTCACCGACCCCGAGCCGGTCGCGCCGGACAGCCCGCTCTTTAAGCTGCCGAACGTCATTGTCACGCCGCACTACGCGCCCACAACGGTCGAATCCGCCACGCGCGTTTCCAAGATCGCAGCCGAAAACATCAATGCGGTGCTTGCCGGTCAAGAGCCGGTGGGCCGCATCGTCTGAACAAGATTAAGAGGAGGAAAGCAACCATGAGACTCGCAACGATCAAGCTGCACGGCGCGGAGGTCGCCGGCATCGTCACCGGGAAGGGCATCCTGCCCGTCGCCGCGCTCAACGCCTACAAGGGCACGGGCTGGAAGGAGGACATGATGAGCCTCATTCAGGCCAATCACATCCCCGGCCTCACCAGGTGGTACAACGAGGGCGGCAAGGAGGAGCTTGAGACCATCCCCGGCGTCGTGCCGGCGGAGGAGGTCGTCTACGCCCCGCTCTACCGCAACCCCAAGCGCATCTTCGGCATCGGCCTCAATTACGCCGACCACGCCAAGGACATCGGCAACGCCGCGCCCACGGGCTTCCCCGGCAGCTTCTTCAAGATGGCCGATACCCTCATCGGCCCGAATGACGACATCCTGCTGCCCAAGCTCAAGGAAGCGCAGAAGACCACCGCGGAGGCGGAGCTCGGCATCATCATGGGCCGCGACTGCCGCGACGTTCCCGAGGAGGAGTGGGAAAGCGCCATCGTCGGCTACACCACGATCCTCGACATGACCGAGGAATCCATCCTCAAGGGCAACGACTTCGTGCCCGGCAATCCCCGCTATCTGACCATCGTCAAGAACTTCCCGACGTTCTTCTCCTTCGGTCCCCAGCTCGTCACGCCCGACGAGGTGCCCGACGTCCTCAAGCTCGAGGTCCAGAGCGTCCACAACGGCGAGATCCACGCGAAGAACACGGTCGATCACATGACGCACGTTCCGTCCCGCCTCGTTTCCCTGCACTCGAGCATCCAGGGCTGGTACGCCGGCGACGTGCTCTCCACCGGCACCCCGCGCGCGTTCCACATTCAGGACGGCGACATCGCCGAGTGCCGCATCGTCGGCCCCGATGGCTTCGAGATGGAGCCGCTGAAGAACCCCGTCGTGGATCTCAAGCTGCACTAAGGAAGATCAAAAATTTTAACATATCAGGAGGAAATTATCATGGATCTGGGTTTGAAGGATAAGGTCGTCATTTGTATGTCCAGCGCGTCCGGCTTCGGCAAGGGCATCGCGACAGAGTTCGCCCGCGAGGGCGCGAAGGTGGTCGTCTGCACCAGCGAGGCGTTCAAGGCGGAGCTCGATCAGGCGGTCGTCGACATCGAGAAAGAGACCGGCAACCGTCCCTACCCCTATATGTACGACGTGCTCAACAACGAGAGCATCGCCGCGATGATCAACAAGGTCGCGGAGGACCTCGGCGGCATCTACGGCCTCGTCAATCATTGCCCCGGCCCGAAGGCCGGCACCTTCGAGGCGCTGACCGAGGCCGACTGGGCGGACGGCTATCAGAAGTGCCTGTACAGCTACACCACCGCCATCCGCGCGGCGCTGCCCTACATGAAGCAGGGCGGCGGACGCATCGTCAACTCCACGTCTTCTTCCATCAAGCAGGAGCTGGATAACCTCATTCTCTCCAACACCTTCCGCATGGGCGTGGTGGGCATGAGCAAGACGATGGCGCGCGAGTTCGGTCCGTACAACATCATGGTCAACACCATGGGTCCCGGCCGCATCTACACCGACCGCATCAAGTACCTCAACACCATCCGCGCCGAGAAGGCGGGCATCACGCTCGAGGAGTACAACACCCGCGACGCCGCGAGCTTCCCGCAGAAGCGCTACCAGACGGCGGACGAGTACGCCCGCTCCGTGGTGTTCATCTGCTCGCCCGCGAACAGCGCGATCTCCGGTCAGGTCATCTGCGTCGACGGCGCCATGACCACTGCGTACTAAGCTTATCCTCTCAGCATACGCTGATCTCTCTTACAGGGAAACGGCAGCGGCTCAAAGAGCCGCTGCCGTTTCCTATTCCGTTTACGGAGCGCCGACGCCGTTTTCCCGCAGCCACGCACAGATGGCGGCTTCCTCCGGTCGGTTGTTTTTCCACATCATACCGAAAAAATGGCTACATATCAAGTTTTTTCTTGTAGAAAGGCGTTGGAATTTCTGCTTTTCTTTTAAGCAAGGCTGCGCTATAATGGGGACAACCGATAAGACGAACGGAGGAAAACACGATGGAAAGCTGGAAGGGAAACCGCACCCCCTCGAACCCGCAGGAGGGCTACTACGTCGGCCT
>ERZ1673738.5104-NODE-5104-length-12312-cov-4.199804_pt1 | contig 12312 bp, 11 predicted proteins | sample MGYA00580198_ERZ1673738 | MGnify/ENA primary metagenome ERZ1673738 (study PRJEB41218, sample SAMN15661784) | gut metagenome | host: Homo sapiens | place: Canada: London | collected 2015-08-20/2019-03-30 | study: EMG produced TPA metagenomics assembly of... | reverse complement strand
AGCGTGGTATCCGTGATGTACCGCAGCGCTCTGCGGAAGGCCAAAACGGTGTTCTTTGAGAACGAGGAGAACGCTCAGTTTTTCCTACATCAAAACATCATCTCCGCCCAGCAGATGAAGGTACTTCCCGGTGCAGGCATCAATCTGGACGAGTATCCCTATGTCCCCATGCGGGAAGACGGCGTGTGCAGCTTCCTGTTTGTGGGCCGAATCATGAAAGCAAAGGGCGTGTACGAGTTCTTCACCGCCGCGAAAACCGTCAAGGCGGAGTTCAGTGAAAAGGTCGCCTTTGATGTGGTGGGCTTCTACGAGGATGCCTATAAGGAAACCGTCGATCAGTTGGTTGCCGACGGCGTGATCAGGTTCCACGGCTTCCAGACGGACGTACATCCGTTCTACGAGGCGGCGAACTGCGTCGTGCTGCCCTCCTACCACGAGGGCATGTCCAACGTACTGCTTGAGGCCGCTGCAACGGGCAGACCGCTTATAACCAGCGATATCCCCGGCTGCCGTGAGGCGGTAGAGGACGGCGTCAGCGGGTATATTTGCCCTGCGAAGGATGCTGATGCGCTGTATGACGCGATGCAGCGCTTTGTTGAGCTTCCGGAGAGCAGGCGAGCAGAAATGGGCCGCAGAGGACGAGAGCGGATGGAAAAGCGATTCAGTAAGGATGCGGTTATTGCGGAGACAATGAAGTGGCTTGGGACAACAAATGGCTAATTACCTTGCATTAATGCTAATAAGTGTTGCGGTAGCGTTTGGCGGGGACAGGCTGACACTTGGCAGCGAATATAAAAAGAAACATCGGCGGCTTATAATATGCTCTCTGGTAATATTTATATTGCTTGCTGGCTTTGCAGGACTGCGAACACGCTGCAATGATACAGGCGCGTATAAGCATGCCTATGAGCTAATAGTCCCAGAGCAGGGCTATGACGATATAGACTGGGATATCGGCAGCAATCCGCTCTTCAATGTGGTGAATATTTGGCTTAAGACGGGCGGAACTTCTACGCAGAACTTCCTCATGTTCTGGGCATTAGTAACTGTTGGATGCTATATCATATTTGTTCATAAGTATTCGTCAGATTATGCAATATCAATCTTCTTGCTTTTTACAACAGGCTGCTATGGCTTTGTGTTCGCAGGAATAAAGCAGGCTGCGGCGGTTGGTATTGCGGTCATTGCGACAATGTTTGCACTCAGAAAGAAGTGGCTTATATTTGCGGCAGGGGTCTTGATTGCAACACTAATTCATCCATATTCGCTCATGTATTTGATAGTGCCGTTTATGCAGTTTAAGCCATGCGGAAAAAAGACGATAATGCTGCTCACGGTGGCAATATTGGGCGGATTCTTCCTCAGGCCGCTTATTGGTACGGTTGTAAATATAACCAGCATGATGGGTGAGGAGTACACGGTTGAATCATTTACGCAGGAAGGCGTTAACATATTCCGCGTATTGGTTTGCAACGTGCCTACAGTGCTTGCCTTTATGTACCGCAAACAGCTATTTGCGGACAGTACAAACGAAGAGAACCTGATGGTAAATCTTGCCATGATAAACGGCGCAATAATGTTCGTCGGCCTTTTCGGCACGGCAAATTATTTTGGACGATTGGCAAATTATTTTTTGATTTTCCAGTCGCTGTCACTTCCGTGGATGCTGAAGAAAATAGGCGGCAAGAACAGGCAGATTTTGGCAGCACTTATGATAATGGGCTATCTTGGCTATTTCTATTACGCAAACATGATCGCAATACCGTTTGATCAAGATTTTGCGAGGATAAGTGTAGCGGAATACTTTGCGCAGATGGGGAGATAGAGATGGAGCAAGTGCGAGTATTACAAGTTGTCACCTACATGGGGCGCGGCGGTCTGGAATCCATGCTCATGAATTATTATAGGCACATAGACCGCGAGGAGGTTCAGTTTGACTTTCTGGTACACCGTCAGGAACGAGCTGCATTTGATGATGAGATTGAATCTCTTGGAGGAAGAATCTATCGTTTGCCTCGACTGGTGCCTTGGAGCAAAAACTACTTAGCGGCGCTGAATCGCTTCTTTGATGAACACTCGGAGCACAAAATTGTTCATGTCCATCAAGACTGCCTGAGTTCGGTGATTCTGAAGGTCGCCGCGCAGCATAATGTCCCAGTGCGAGTTGCCCACAGCCACAGCGCTAATCAGGATAAAAATCTAAAATATCCCATCAAGCTGTGGTACAAGCGGGGCATCCCTAAATATGCGACCAACCTTTTTGCCTGCGGCAAAGGTGCAGGTGACTGGATGTTTGGTGGAGCATCATATCAAATCATCAACAACGCCATAGATGTTGTAGCCTGTGCCTATAATCCAACCAAGCGTCAAGAAATGCGGCGGCAGCTTGGCCTTGAAAATGAATTCACTATTGGACATGTTGGAAGATTTAATCAACCTAAGAACCATCCGTTTCTCCTTGATATCTTTGCTGCACTACTGAGGAGAGAACCGAAAGCAGTTCTTCTTCTGGTCGGAGGCGGAGAAGATATGACAAAGATACAGGCGAAAGCGCAGGCGTTGGGCGTTGCGGAGCATGTTCGTTTTCTCGGCATCCGCAGCGATGTCGCTGATTTGATGCAGGCGATGGATGTGTTTGTGTTCCCGTCGTTGTATGAGGGGCTGCCTGTGACAATGGTAGAAGCACAAGCCGCAGGTTTGCCTTGCATAATCTCAGATAAGGTGCCGCCTGAATGTATCATCACAGAAGGCTTGGTAGATATCATGCCGCTGTCGGCAGGGGCAGAGACTTGGTCGGAGAAACTTCTTGAAAAACGAGATACTCCTCGAACTGACCGCCGAAGCGAAATTGCCGCTCATGGCTTCGACATCACTACCGAAGCCGTAAAACTACAGGAGTTCTATATAAAAGCAGCGGGGGAAGGCGTCTAATGGCTGTTAATATTATAAGAATTTGTGGAGCGTTACTTATATTCTTATGCCATGCATGCAACGAATCGGGTACTGCATTGGGGGGAATACTTGGGCAAGTGTTCAATATAGGCGTTCCGATATTCTTTGTTCTTTCAGGATATCTACATAGCATGAAAAGTATACCCAATAGCGTTGGGACATGGTATTGGAAAAAAGCGAAACGTATAATGGTGCCGCTATATATCTTTTTAGGCATCCTTGCAATTATTTATTTAGTAACTGGGCATAAAATCAATCTGATAGTATGGTTGCAGACTATTATTCCAATCTGCGGCATAACTCAAAACTATATATCTGGTTGTGGGCACCTATGGTTTATAACACACTTGTTAATATGCTATGCCATAACACCGCTACTTCAGAAATATAAATCGTTAACAAAAAAACAAATAGTGCTTGCTATTGTAATATGGTTTGTGGCTTGCAGCCTACTTGCATATATGATTTCTGCGATTTGGTGTACATTGTTAAATTCACTTATGAGCTATGCCGTAGGTTTTTATGTATTACCGCATATTTTGCATAGAGAATATCATTATGCTTCGCTTTTTTGCACCGCATTTCTTTCATGCTGTTGCCGCTTAGTATTCCGTCATTTTTTCGACGGAACACCCTTTTACAACTCTGTTGCAACGGAATTGTGCTCCCTGGTTCTTGCACTATCAATCATAGTATTTCTATTTCAGGTTGGGAAATTATATGAGGCAGTTGCGAATTGTGCAGCAAAATCTTGCATTGCATCGTTAGGGGAGAGAACCTATGAGTTCTATCTGGTACACTACATTTTCTTGACAGGGGCGTTAAAAATACAAAACTTCCAGAGTGCTGTTCTCAACATGGTTGTTGCCTTTTTGCTGTCGTCAGTACTAAGTGAAATTGTTTTCCAAATAGAAAAAATGATATTAAAGAAGTGAGTTATTGCATGGCAATTCTAAGAAAAATTCTAATGCTGCTGAACCGAGAGGTTCCGACTGAAACGTTGATAAACCGTGGAATGAAGGTTGGCGAGAATTTCAACCGTCAGCAGGGCTGTTTTCTCGACCCGACACATTGCTTTTTGATTACAATCGGCGATGATGTGACGATGAGTATCCGCGTGACGGTTATGGCGCATGATGCCAGCACAAAGAAAACCCTTGGGTATACCAAAATTGGTCAGGTACATATTGGCAATCACGTCTTTATTGGGGCTAATACAACAATTCTGCCCGGTGTTACCATCGGTGACTATGCTGTGATTGGTGCTGGCAGTATTGTTACGCACGACGTGCAAGCAAGAACAGTTGTTGCCGGTGTTCCGGCCAAGGAAATTTGCGGTGTGGACGAATATGTCGCACGATTTCAATCTCAAATGAACGCGGCAAACACGTTCGGCGATGAGTACCGTATGGGCTATGGCCTTGACGAAAGCAAGAAGAAGGAAATCCTTGTCGCTACAGACGGGAAGATTGCCTTCGTCAGATAAGTAAGGGACTTGAATGTAACGATGCCGAAGATAACTGTTTTTACCCCAACCTATAACCGGGCTTATATCTTGCCTAAGTGCTATGAAAGCCTGAATCGTCAGACGTGCAAGGATTTTGAGTGGTTGATTATCGATGACGGCTCAACAGACCACACCAAAGAGCTCGTCGCAGAGTGGCAGGAACGCGAAAACGGGTATCCCATTCGCTATATCTATAAAGAGAATGGCGGCCTACACACAGGATACAATGCCGCCATCGCGAACATGGAAACGGAACTATCGGTTTGTATCGATTCTGACGATTCCATGCCAGAGGACGCAATAGAGCGTATTCTCGCTGAATGGCAAAAGATTAAGGACAGTGGCGCAGCAGGGCTGGTTGGTTTGGATGTGGGTCAGAACGGAGATCTGATTGGCAAAAGGTTGCCGGCCAGTGAACTGATTAACGCGGCATCCCTGCTTTGTGTTCCGGGGATGGGAGACAAAAAATATGTTGTGCGTAATGACTTGCTGCGCACAGTGGCTCCAATGCCTGTGTTTGCCGGCGAGAAAAACTTTAATCCACACTATCTGATCATTAAGCTATCTGAACAGTATCGGTTTCATCCTGTCAACCAATGCTTTTGCTTGGTTGAATATCAGCCTGACGGCATGACGGCGAATATCTGGAAGCAGTATGTCAATAGTCCCCGCAGTTTTGCCGAACTCCGGCGAGCAATCATGGATGTGCCGGACTTAACTTGGCAGTATCGGCTCAAGAATATCATCCACTACTGTTCCAGCAGCCAGATTGCGGGCAACAAAAACTATATCCGGGAATCCCCCAAAAAGCTGCTGACGGTGCTCTGCACCCCGGCAGGCTGGATGCTGACTGGGTATATCCGGAGAAAGGCAGGGCAATGAAATGCAACCTATGCACATTGTATATTCCAGTGATGATAACTACGCACAGCATATGGGAGCATCGGTTTACTCGTTGCTTTCCCACAATGCGGGTTCGGCGATTGTCATTTATGTGATTGATAATGGTATTTCTTCTGATAGCAAAGGAAAGCTTCAGCAGATTATCAACCAATTCCCTCTTTCACAACTTCAGTGGATCGATTTTTCCAAGTGGAGTGAGAAATTGACACTGGATATGCAGTGGCCTATTTCTCTAAGTTCCTATGGCCGTTTATTTATTGGTAGCATGCTGCCTGTTGATATTTCCCGCTGCTTATATTTGGACTGTGACATGATCATCTGTGATTGTATAGATGAACTTTGGAATTGGGATGTGCATGGATGCACTATTGCGGCTGTGCAGGATACGGTCAGCCGGGAGACAAAAGAGAGGATCGGTGTGCATTGTGAAGAAAAGTACTTTAATGCAGGCCTTTTGCTGATCGATCTCGATAAATGGCGAAATACCGATGTGGAGCAGGCGTGCCTTGATTTCATTGCACAACACCAAGGGCGTGTTACACACCATGATCAGGGTGTGTTGAATGGGCTTTTCCATCAGGACGTTTCTATCCTTCCGTTAAAATATAATGTTATGACGATCCATTACATAATGAGTCGTGCCAAAATCTTAACGTACTTTCGTGAAGAAAGTCCATTTTATAGTGAAGAAGAGATTGCACAGGCAAAAGCACATCCTGTTGTACTCCACTATACACCCAGCTTTACAAGCCGGCCTTGGGTGCGGACTTGCCGCCATCTATTGAAGAAGTTGTATTGGGATGCAGTAGCGAAAACACCGTGGGCTGGAGCCCAGCCAATAAAAGACACCAGCAAGTGGTATGTGAAATTGGTGGATTATCGATATAGAAACTTTCCGTTCTGAAAGGAAACCTACCTATGATAAGTGTAATTGTGCCTGTCTATAATGGCGAGAAAACGCTTCAACGCTGTATCGATTCGATCATCGAAAGTACGGTAAAAGACATTGAGATTATTTTAGTTGAGAATGGATCTACAGATCAAACGCTAAAAATATGCCAGGAGTACTCCGATCAATATGAGAATATTAAGACCATTGTAGCTGATGTCAAAGGACTTTCGCATGCAAGAAATCTTGGGATGAATGCGGCAAAAGGCGATTGGATTGCATTCGTTGATGCTGATGACTATATCAGCCCTGTCATGTATGAACGTTTCTTGCGAAAGGCCGCAGAGCAACATAGTGATTTTGTGTTTGGCAATATTGTCTTAGGGCGCGCCGACAAATTTGAATGGGACATTGACAATGGTATAGATAGAAATATTTCAGCGAATGAGTATTGTTGGAATTTGTTCTGTGTAGCCCAATATAAATACAGCATTGTCATGAACAAGCTGTTCTCCGCAGAGTTGGTGAAGGACTTTCGATTTGACGAGACTCTCCGCTATGCGGAAGATAGAGAATTTGTATTCAGAGTATTGAGCAGGGTGTCCTCAATAGGATATATCGAATCGCCTGTGTACTACTATTATCAAGGAAATTTGGAATGCATCAGCAAATCTTCTAATATAGCGATACGTATTGACCAAGTTCACAGCCTGCAAAAGTGCCTCGCTTTTGCAGATGCGATGTTTTCTGCACGCCCGCAATACGGGGATTATATAGCAGCCTGCCTTTTGCAAAATGCGGACTTTAGAAAAAGAAAAGCAGAGGAATATGGGTTAACCTCTCAAGTCGAGGAATTAAATTCGATTATTGAAGCTACGATCGGTCGAGTTAGAAGAGCAAGGTATTTGGATGCAAGGACCAAGTTTAAATTTCTGCTTGAACATGATGCTCCATGGCTGTTCCATATCATTGTAAAAATCATGGGAAAAGGCTAAGATGCTATGAAACGAATTTTAATTATTCACCACGATATGTCATTGGGCGGTGCAGAAAGCAGTTTACTTGGCCTTCTCGATACCATAGATTGCCGCAAGTGTGCCGTTGACCTGTTCTTGCTGAGTCATTCTGGTGAGCTAATGCCGCTGATAAATGAGAATGTAAATTTGCTGCCAGAGATGCCAAGTTATAAGGCGCTTACACAATCAATTCCAAAAAATCTGCAAAACAGAAATATTGGGATAGCACTTTCTCGCTGTTATGCTAAAGTGCGCTCAAAATTATCCCGAACAGCCTTGCATTTTCCACACAACTACAAGCAGTATTTTCATAAGTTGAGCATGCCGTATTTGCCCAATATCCCCGGAGAATATGACTTGGCAATAAGTTTCAATGATCCACATTATATCATCGGAGAAAAGGTAAATGCGAAGGTAAAACTTGCATGGTTCCATACAGATGCATCTCGTATTCAATTTTGCGATGACATAGAAAAAGAAATGTGGGAAATGTCTGACTATGCGGTCAATGTCTCTGAGAACTGCAAAGAGGCCTTTGACAGAACGCATTCGTATCTGGATATGTCTCGGTCGGTGGTTATAGAGAATGTCTTATCAAAGAAGGCGATTTTGTCGCGGAGCACAAAATGTGACACCGATAAGGAAATGGCGCATGGAAGGAATGCGGCTTTGCTCTCCGTTGGCCGCTTCTGTGAGGCGAAAAACTTTGACAATGTGCCGGACATCTGCCGCCGTCTGGTGGCGGACGGCCTTGACGTAACGTGGTATCTCATCGGCTATGGCGGCGATGAGCCGCTGATCCGCCAGAAGATCAACGAGGCCGGGATGCAGGAGCGCGTCATTATCCTCGGCAAAAAGGACAACCCTTACCCCTATATGCGCGCCTGCGACCTGTATGTGCAGCCCTCCCGCTACGAGGGCAAGGCCGTCACCGTGCGGGAGGCGCAGATGTTGGGGAAGCCAGTCGTTATCACCAGCTATGCGACCTCCGGCAGTCAACTGGAGGACGGCGTGGATGGCGTGATCGTCCCCATGGACAACGCGGGCTGTGCCGCAGGAATTGCCGCGCTGCTGCGCGACCCCGCTCGGATGCAGCAGCTGTCGGAGAACTGCGCAAAGAGAGATTATACGAACAGCGCAGAAGTAGAGAAAATTTACACATTGATGGAGGACTGACCCGTGATCCCCAAAATCATCCACTACTGCTGGTTTGGCCGCGGCGAAAAGCCGGAGCTTGCCAAGAAGTGCATCGCCAGCTGGAAGAAGTTCTGCCCGGATTTTGAGATTCGCGAGTGGAACGAGGACAACTGCGACTATCTTGCTATGCCCTTCATGGCGGAGGCTTACGCTGCGAAGAAGTACGCCTTCGTGTCTGACGTCATGCGCTTGATTGTGCTGGAACAGTACGGCGGTGTGTACTTTGACACCGATGTGGAAGTTGTGCGGAGTATTTCGCCATTGCTGAATGACGAAGGATTTATCGGGTTTGAGAACGATCAGTTTGTCAACAGTGGACAGGCTATGGCGGCGGTGCCGCATCAGCCCGTTGTGCAGGCCATGATTGAGGAATACAAAAAGCTGCATTTTGCCAACGCGGACGGGACTGTGAACGCCGTTGGATGTCCGCACTTGAACAGCGACGTGTTGGAGCGCTTTGGACTTGTTCGCAACGGGCAAGAGCAGGTTGTAGCAGGTATCCACTTTTACCCGGCAGACTGGTTCAACCCACTGGACAGCGTCACCGGTAAGCTGAAGAAAACGGAAAATACTTATTCTGTACATTGGTATTCGATGAGTTGGCTGCCAAAAAGCACGCAGATCAAGGCGAGGTTGGGGCGAGTAGTGAGAAGGATTTTGAGAAAAGGCAAGTCATGAAGATATGTACGATAACATGCCACGATGTATATAATGTTGGGGCATCTTTACAGGCCTATGCGTTGCAAACTTATCTTAAATCACTTGGCCATGATGTGTGGATAATTGATTATAAGCCAGACTATCTATCGCAGCATTATAGGCTGGATGTTGTTGGTAATCCCAAGTATGATAAGCCGATTATTAGGCAGGCATACTTGCTGGCAAAGCTGCCCGGTAGAGTGCGTATGTTGCCGCGCAAAAAGACGTTTGATAACTTTAATGCTAAATATCTTGATTTGACTCGGCGATATGCTTCAAATGACGAGTTAAAGGCTGACCCACCCGAAGCAGACGTTTACTTTGCAGGGAGCGATCAAATATGGAATCCGCTGTTCAAGAATGGAAAAGATCCGGCCTTCTATCTGGACTTTGTACAGCAAGGTATTAGAGCCTCATATGCAGCCAGTTTTGCAGTAGATGAGTTTCCTCAAGAGCTGCGTGATGTTACAGCCAAGTATTTGGCTAAACTTGACTATATTGCCGTGCGCGAAAAGACAGGACTTGCAGTACTTGATTCTATGGGGATACATAATGCTGAAACCGTGCTCGATCCCGTCTTTCTGTTAGATAGCGCGCATTGGCGTTCCATAGCAAAATCTCCTGCACATATTGATAAGCCATACCTTCTGGTATATGATTTTGATAATAGCTACGCCGTTAAAGCAATTGCGGAAAAGGTGGCTTCAGAGCATGGCTTGAAGATATATTCGGTATTTGATTTGCCATATGCGGAGCGTTGCTTCACATTATGCGGCCCAGAGGAGTTTTTAGGCTTGATACAAGGGGCATCATACGTCCTATCAAACTCGTTCCACGCGACGGCATTCTCTGTAATATTCGAAAAAGAATTTGCTGTTGTAGAGCGCACGGAGAAGATAAATACACGTATGCGCGATTTTACGGCTATGCTGGGGCTGTCCGACCATATGATAAATAATGAAAAAGATATCCCTTGTAATGCCGATTGGAACGAAGTTAAACGCCTGCTGTCTGATGAAATCATGCATTCAAAGGCGTATATTGATAAAGTTTTGAATGGCGGGGGAAGATGAAGAAAAAGATACTGTTTGTTATAAATTCAATGGGGTGCGGCGGGGCAGAGAAAAGCTTGCTGTCATTGCTATCATTATTAGATTATGACAGGTATGATGTAACGCTGCAAATGTTTAGACGTGGCGGCATGTTTGAAAACTTGATTCCGGCAGAAGTAAAAATACGCGAAGATCTTGATTATACTAAATTCTGCTCAAAAAGTCTGATGGAGCAGATGTTATCGTTCGATTTCAAACGTGTATGCGCCAGAATATGCACAAGTTTGTTCCTGCGTAAAAATGCAAAGGATGGCTATCCACTTCATGATGCACAGGCATATTGGAAACACTCCGGCAAAGCGTTTGACAAACTGGCCGAACAATATGATGTTGCCATAGCATGGGGGCAAGGAAATCCTACCCATTTTGTGGCAGAAAAGGTGGCTGCCGCGAAAAAATATGCATGGGTGAATGCAGATTATAAAAACGTTGGTCATAACAGGGACTTTGATAAAGAAATATACGCTGAATACAACGGAATAGTATGCGTCTCGGATAAGCTGAGAAAAATGTTTATTCAGGTATTTCCTGAATATGCAGATAGATGCTCGACTATTTTTGACATACAAAATGCGACACTTATTGAGAAAATGGCGCGGGAGAAGGTTGAACTGACGAAATATGGAACAACACTTGTCACTGTAGGACGTCTTGTACCGCAAAAGGGTTACGATATTGCTGCAGAGGCGGCAAAGATATTGAAAGAGCGAGGGGTAGAGTTTCATTGGTATATTGTGGGCGATGGTGATAGGGCAAGCATCGAAGCTGATATCGCGCACTATGGCATTTGCGATTGCTTCACATTGCTTGGCGCTAAATCAAATCCGTACCCCTATATGAAGGAGGCAGATATATATGTTCAAACATCTAAGTTTGAAGGCTACTGCCTAACGCTTGCAGAAGCGCGTATGTTGAACATTCCTTGCGTAACAACGGCATTCGATGTTGTATACGACCAAATGGTAGATGGGGAGAATGGGCTCGTGGTTGATATGAATGCGCAGGCTGTAGCCGATGGCATAGAACGGCTAATGAATAATGCCGGCCTGTATGCGCACATAAAGGATTACCAGATGCGGGAGAAAAAAGGAAATATAGAGGAAATAGAGAAGTTTTATAGGTTGGTGAGGGAATGATGAGTACATTAAATCAAAGAAAAAACTATTTTGATTTGCTTAGAGTGATTTCATCGTTTGCTGTAGTGGTTATTCATGTTACAAGTGCTGCGATGAATACCACCGAAGTTAGTTCACAAACATACATGGCAAATGCTCTTTTAAACAGCATAATGCGTTGGGCTGTACCCGTCTTTTTTATGATAAGCGGAGCATTGTTCTTAGATCCGAAGAGAGAAGTAACTACTAAAAAGCTCTTTACAAAGATAATTCCGCATATTGTTATATGCATAATTATATGGGGAGGTATCTACTCCATACTAGACCAATACTTATACGGCACTCTTAGCGTTAAAAGCATTTTAATAGCGCTATATGGCATTATAACTGGCAATACAGGTTACCATTTATGGTTTCTTTATGACATATTAATGCTCTATATAGCTGTTCCTATATTTCGACTAATAACCTGTAATGCTACAAAAAGGCAAATTGAGTATGCCTTAGCCGTATGGTTTGTGGTTTCAATCGGCGTAGGGCACATGAACATGATTGCAGAGGATATATTTGGAATAGTTTCCTTACTGCCTTATCAGGCTTATATAGTATCTGGATATGCCGGATATTTTCTGCTTGGATACTATTTAGATGCATATCCGCTGACTGGCAAAATGAAGTTTGGCAGCTATATGTTATCGATTATGTCGGTGATTGCAATTGTTGGCGGAAAGCTTGTTCTTGCTATGAAAGTAGGGCGCAATACAGCTTCTTTGGAAGTACCGCTAGGGGTGTTCTCGTGTATGATCTCAGCTGGCCTATTTACGGCTGCGCAGAATATAAAACTAAATGAGAATAGCGCAAAGATAACTACAGCGCTAAGCAAAACGTCGTTCGGCGTTTATCTTGTGCATGCGCTTCTGGT
>ERZ1673738.5099-NODE-5099-length-12331-cov-5.474503_pt1 | contig 12331 bp, 10 predicted proteins | sample MGYA00580198_ERZ1673738 | MGnify/ENA primary metagenome ERZ1673738 (study PRJEB41218, sample SAMN15661784) | gut metagenome | host: Homo sapiens | place: Canada: London | collected 2015-08-20/2019-03-30 | study: EMG produced TPA metagenomics assembly of... | reverse complement strand
CACCTTCTCTGCGCGGCTTGTATTCTCCCTCTCTGCGAGGTCTGGATTCACCATCCCGACGCGGTTTGAACTCACCCTCGCGGCGTGGCTTAAATTCTTTTCTCTCTCTGAATCTTGGAGCCTGTTCTCCTTCAGCCTCTTTCTTTTCTTCTCCCTCTTCCTGGCTCTTGAATTCTTTGTATTTTCCGTCAAAAATCTCATATTTGCGGAACTCACACTCCAACGGTCCATTGAACAAAGGAACCTTCTGACTTGCTTTCAAACCAATCTGGTCGAAACACTCTTCCCGATAAGAAAGCACCCATGCTTCGTTTCCTACAAACGCATGTTTCAGACGTTCGCCGATCATTTGATAGAGGCCGAGCAAATCATTTGTAGAAATACGTTCTCCATAAGGAGGATTGGTAATGATGATTGATTTCTCTTTTGGCTGTTCAAACTGTTGGAACGGTTGGAGTTTCAGCACGACGTCTTTCGACACACCGGCAGCTTTTATATTGTGAGTCGCAATCTCATTCGCTTTCGGATTGTTATCATACCCATAAATCTTATGAGTAAACTCACGCTCCTGGCTGTCGTCATTGTAAATCTCATCGAACATATCCGCATCGAAATCTACCCATTTCTCGAAAGCAAATCCTTTACGGAATACTCCCGGTGCAATATTTTTTGCAATCAGTGCCGCTTCGATAGGAATAGTGCCCGAACCGCACATCGGGTCAATCAGGTCGCATTCTCCACGCCATCCGGTCATCAGAATCATGCCGGCAGCCAATACCTCATTTAACGGGGCTTCTACCGCTTCCTGGCGATAACCGCGACGGTGCAGTGATTCTCCTGAAGAGTCCAAAGACAAAGTGCAAGTAGTCTGTGCAATGTGAATATTCAGCAGTACGTCCGGATTGTTGATGCGGACAGACGGGCGTTTCCCGGTTTTCTCGCGGAAGTAATCCACAATCGCATCCTTTACCTTATATGAAACGAACTTTGAATGGCGGAATTCTTCGCTGAACACTACCGCATCAATGGCAAATGTCTTGTTTACATCAAGATATTCTTCCCATGGAATGGTTTGTATCTGATTATAAACCTCGTCTGCATCTTTAGCAGTGAAGTTTTTAATTGGTTTCAGAATGCGGATAGCAGTACGAAGGCAGAAATTGGCTTTATACATCATACGTTTATCTCCACTGAATGAAACCATTCGACGGCCTATTTGAATGTCGTTGGCTCCTAATGTTGTCAGTTCCTCTGCAAGTATCTCTTCCAGTCCCTGGAAGGTCTTGGCTATCATCTCGAATTGTTCGCTCATATATATTATTTGATATTATTTTTTTGCTTTGGTTTGTACGATTCTTGCTCCGGCAGGCACGTTCTCCGTTACCCAGATGTTACCTCCTACAGTTGCATCGTGCCCGATAGTGATTCTTCCCAAAATAGTGGCGTTGGAATAAACAATAACATTGTCCTCCAGAATAGGGTGGCGGGGAATCCCCTTGATAGGCTTTCCGTCAGCATCCAACGGGAAACTTTTGGCCCCCAAAGTAACACCTTGGTATAGTTTGACATTATTACCGATAATACTGGTTGCACCGATTACGACACCCGTACCGTGGTCGATAGTGAAGTAACTGCCTATTTTAGCTGCCGGATGGATATCAATCCCCGTTTCGCTATGTGCCATTTCTGTGATGATACGGGGAATTAAGGGTACTCCGAGTTCCAGCAATTCGTGTGCTATCCGATAATTGCTGATAGCTTTAATAGCTGGATAGCAGAAGATTACCTCTCCATAGCTTTCAGCGGCAGGGTCACCGTTATAGGCGGCTTCCACATCTGTTGCCAGTATTTTCCTCATGGTGGGCAGTTTGCTGATAAACTTAGCGGCAAGGCGGGCTGCTTCTTCCCGTTTGGAATCGGAGCAAACGTTGCATTTTCCCTCTATGGAAGTACTGAAACACAATCCGGCCAAAATTTGCTCTGCGAGCAGATCAAATAGTTTTTCAACGTTTACACCAATGTGATAATTGATAGTCCGGCTGTTAATGGTCGAATTTCCGTAATAACCGGGAAATAGAATAGAGCGTGAGAGCTCGATAATTTCATACAAGACTTTAGCAGAAGGCAGTGGTTCGCCATCTTTGTGTTGATGAAACAGTCCTTTGTAAGATTCGCTTTCCGATAGCTCATCGACTGCCTGTGTCAGAATGTGGGTGAAGTTCAGTGGACTCATTAGGTCAGTTACTCATATTTATATGGGTACAAAGGTATTAAAAAAATAATAAGATTGATTGGGATTCAGGATAAATAATGTATTTTCACGTGGAACATCCGATTATATAATGTGAAATGCCACTTCTTCACCAGAAGCGGCATTCCTTGCTATTAGAATATTAGAATGAGAGAGAGTTTTGTTACATATTTGTATTATCCATCGTAACGGTCATTTCGGGAACCAATACGTAGGCTTGCTTTTTAGTGTTCCATTTATAGTAGTTGGTAGTGACGGTTTTACCTTCGTAAATATAGTTGATTCGTAAATCTTTTTGCCATTCATCCTTGTCACTGTCCCATCTCAAAGCTTCACTTTCAACCATCCGTTTGCTATCATCGTACTTATAATTGTACTTCATGTAGTTAGCAAGGGTACTTCCGTCCATTTTGTAAACAGTTTGTCCTATTGTCATACCATTTTCTTCTACCGGATTGTAGATCAGTTGACCATCATTGCTGCGCGCAGAAGTGGCAATTGATGCAACCAGAAGAACTGCTGATACAACGAACATCTTTAAAAATACTTTGGCTTTCATGGCTATTTAAGTTTTTGAGTTATTCTTTCATTTTTCTATAACTGCATCTGTTTTACGCTGCGAAATTACATATTAATTTGGTATTTATGCAATATTGAAGATGAAATATTATCAAAATGTCAGATTTGTGCGTTAGTATTGACTTGCTTTTTGGCAATATTGGTGACAAAAAAATATCCGGCAGTCAATCTGCCGGATATAGGATGAATCACTTCGTTGAAAAAGTGTTCCTTTTTCTTGCTTTCTGGTTGTCAGGTTAAATAATGTTATTACTTAATCCTTTTGAAATTTTGCTGGTATGCACTGTGGCGGTGCAAGATGCATTATCGGTTTTAATGTGCTTCGAGCCAGTTCTTTCCCCATCCGCAATCCGCTTTTAAGGGAACGTGCATACGGTATGCTTTTTCCATTTCTTCGATAACGATTTCTTCTACCCGTTCTTTCTCATCAATAGGGACACTGAAATTTAATTCGTCATGTACTTGCAGAATCATTTTGGCTTTTATTCCTTCTGCCCGGAACCGTTGGTAAATACGTGCCATAGCCACCTTGATAATATCGGCCGCGCTTCCCTGAATAGGAGCATTGATGGCGTTTCGTTCCGCATATCCGCGTACGACTGCATTCCGGGAGTTGATATCCGGCAAGAAACGTTTCCGGTGGAAAATCGTTTCCACATATCCTTTCTCTTGAGCTACCCGGATACTCTGATCCATGTAGGCTTTCACTCCGGGATAGGTTTCAAAATAACCGTCGATTAATTCTTTAGCTTCTTTTCGTTCTACATTCATCCGTTCGGCAAGTCCGAAAACGGATATACCATATATAATACCGAAATTGGCGGTTTTTGCTTTGCGGCGCATATCAGAGTCTACCTCTTTCAGTCCGATCTTATAAATCTTTGCGGCTGTTGCAGCGTGGATATCATGATTGCTGAGGAAAGCGTCAATCATATTCTTATCTTCACTGAGATGTGCCATAATCCGTAATTCGATCTGTGAATAGTCGGCGGAAAAGAAAAGACAGCCTTCATCCGGAATAAATGCTTTACGGATTTCTTTCCCGTTTTCGTCGCGTATGGGGATATTCTGTAAGTTCGGATTGCTTGAGCTGAGACGTCCTGTAGCGGTGACAGTCTGATTGAAAGAGGTATGTACCCTTCCCGTACGTGGATTGATAAGTTGGGGGAGTGCGTCGATATACGTTCCCAGTAACTTCTTCAGTCCGCGGTGTTCCAGAATTTTCTCCACCACCGGATGTTTGTGGCGAAGACTTTCGAGAACCTCTTCCGAAGTGACATATTGCCCTGTCTTTGTCTTTTTGGCTTTTTCTACAATCTTCAGCTTATCAAACAGAACTTCACCGACCTGTTTCGGCGAAGCGATATTGAAAGTCTCGCCTGCCAGATCATAAATCTCTTTTTCGATGCGTTCCATCTGTTCTGTAAAATGAGCGGACGACTGTTTCAACGCTTCCGTATCCAATAACACTCCGTTTCTTTCTATATTGACCAATACCGGGACGAGAGGCATTTCGATATCATAGAACAAACGTTCGGCGCCATTCTCTTTCAATTCTTTCTCCAGTACGTTTTTCAGTTTCAGCGTTACGTCTGCATCTTCGCAAGCGTAGCGGTAAACATCCTTCGGAGCAAGGTCGCGCATATTCTTCTGGTTTTTACCTTTTGGCCCTATCAACTCATCGATATGAATCGTCTGATAATGCAAATAGATTTCTGCCAGATAATCCATCCCGTGGCGAAGTTCCGGTTGAAGAACATAGTGAGCAATCATTGTGTCGAAGAGCGGGCCTTTTACTTCCACTCCATAATTTTGGAGAACAATCATATCGTACTTGATATTTTGCCCCACTTTCAGCGAACTTTCGTTTTCGAATACCGGTCGAAACTCATTGACGATTTTTAACGCTTCTTCTTGGTTTGTGGGAACCGGGACATAAAATGCTTCATTTTCGGCAATGGAGAAACTCATTCCGACCAATTCTGCATCCATCGGTTCCGTTCCGGTGGTTTCCGTATCTAACGAGAGAATTTTAGATGTAAGTAACTTTTGAATAATTTCCTTTCTTTTTTCTTCTGTATCAATGAGTTGATAGTCACAACAGAGCGATTCTAACGTCTCTAGATTCGATTTTTTGGCTTCACTCGGCTCGTTGCCCGTGAAATTTGCAAATAAATCGCCTTGTATCCCTTCACTTTTTTCGGGAAAGAGTGAGAGAGGAGCGGAAGTCTCTTTTTTAAGTACCCGGTCGATAAGTGTTCTAAATTCCAGTTCCTCGAAGATGGAACGAAGCGCCTCTTCGTCCGGTTGCTCGCGAACGAGCGCATCCATCTCAAGTTGGATAGGTACATCGATTTTGATAGTTGCCAGGAATTTAGAGAATGTTATCATCTCCCGGTTCGTTTCCACTTTTGTCTTTAATGCTCCTTTCAGTTGGTCGGTATGCTCCAATAGGTTCTCGATACTTCCGAATTCGGCAATCAGTTTCTGAGCGGTCTTTTCGCCTACGCCGGGACAGCCGGGGATATTATCCGAAGAGTCGCCCATCAGACCGAGCATATCAATCACTTGTGCCGGAGACTTAATATCGAACTTGGCTTTCACTTCTTCCACTCCCATTACCTCAAAGCCTCCCGTATGTTTGGGACGGTACATGAATACCTTGTCACTTACCAATTGTCCGTAATCCTTATCAGGTGTCATCATATAAGTAGTGATGCCTTGACGACCGGCCTCGGTAGCAAGTGTTCCTATCACGTCATCGGCTTCGTAACCGGCAACCTCCAGAATAGGAATGCGATAAGCACGGATAATATCCTTTATAATAGGTACGGATAATCGGATTGCTTCCGGAGTTTCTTCGCGTTGTGCTTTATATTGTTCGAAAGCTTCGTGGCGGAAGGTAGGCCCCGAAGGGTCGAAAGCCACTCCTATATGCGTCGGGTTCTCTTTTTTCAGCACCTCTTCTAGGGTATTCACAAAGCCTAGTATGGCTGAAGTATTGAATCCTTTGGAGTTGATTCTGTGGTTTTTGATAAAGGCGTAGTATGCACGGTATATCAGTGCATAATCGTCTAAAAGAAATAATTTATTATCTGAATCCATAGATTTAATTAATTTTTCATGGTAAAAATACAAAAAAATACCGTATTAAGCGTTTTATTATTACTTTTGTGCTCAAATTGTGTAGTAAATGGACAGTATATCACTTATCAGAACTCCGATTGAAGCGGAACTGGAGGCTTTCAAGAAACTTTTTGATAGTTCTCTTTCCAGTTCGAATGCATTGCTCGACAGTGTCGTATCCCATATACGGCAGAGGAATGGTAAGATGATGCGTCCTATTCTTGTCTTGTTGGTGGCACGTCTTTACGATGCCGTCCGTCCTTCTACCCTTCATGCGGCTGTTTCGCTGGAACTGCTTCATACAGCCAGTTTGGTGCATGACGATGTGGTGGATGAGAGTACCGAACGTCGTGGTCAGCTTTCAGTGAATGCCATCTTTAATAATAAGGTAGCCGTGTTGACGGGAGATTATTTGCTTGCCACTAGTTTGGTTCACGCCGAGCAAACGAAAAGCCATCCTATCATTCGACTGGTTTCTTTGCTGGGGCAGGATCTTGCCGACGGTGAATTGCTTCAACTTTCGAATGTAAGTAATCATAGTTTCTCGGAATCCGTTTATTTTGATGTAATCCGTAAGAAAACCGCTGCTCTTTTTGCTGCCTGCACGAAGGCTGCCGCCCTCTCGGTAGATGCAAATGAGGAAGAAGCCGAATTCGCCCGTTTACTAGGGGAGTATATTGGTATTTGCTTCCAGATTAAAGATGATATTTTTGACTACTTTGATAGTAAGGAGATTGGTAAGCCGACAGGTAATGATATGCTCGAAGGCAAGTTGACCTTACCGGCTCTCTATGTGCTGAACAATACGAAGGACGATGCTGCCCGGGAGATTGCGATCAAGGTGAAAGACGGTACGGCTACCCCTGACGAAATAGCCCGTTTGATCGCGTTTATCAAAGAAAGCGGAGGTATCGAATATGCAATTCAAACCATGAATTTGTATAAAGAGAAAGCTCTAGGATTATTGGCCTCTTTGCCGGATTCGGATGTATGTACAGCTCTCCGGGCCTATCTGAATTACGTGGTGGACCGCGAAAAATGATTACTTTCGATATTTATCCAACCGGGAATAACAAGACAAAAATCGATCCCAATCTTCTATCTTTTCTGATTTCATAGCTTTGCCTATTAGGAAGCTTTTATCTATTTCTTCCGGTGTATGGAGTACATCAGCGCATAATGTATTGGCCTGTTCTATGTATCTCCAGGCTTCTTCTTTTGTAATATATCCGCTTCCTAAAGCACTGCGAACCAATCCTACGAGCAGCCCCATATCCCATCCGACAATTCCTCTTTCCAAATCATTTATCCATATAATAGGGTCTCTTCTTTCCTCTGTGTACTTCACGAAATTGTATAGATTCTTTCCTTGCCGGACAAAGCGGTCTATTCCGAAAAAGCGTTTGCGAATGATTTCTTCGAACTCATGTATATTGCTTGCTGAAAGCAGGTAAGGAAGCATGATTTGATAGGAGACCCTATCGCCCTCATTGATCAGAAATTGGAATAATCCGGTGACGGCTTCGGTATCGTTACAATAAAATTTCTCTAACAACAAATCGGATAATTTTTGCGGGTGCATTCCGGTTTCTATGGAATTAAGATAAAATCCTTCCAATGCGGCTTCCATATAGCCGATGCGTAATCCCTTTTTCCTCTCGGTTTTGAGGAACAGGTTTAGAGGGTTATGATTGAATCGTAAGGTTCTCGTGTATACATCCATCCTATACTTTCATTCAGATTTATGAAAAGCGTGAGAACTGTTGCAATGTATCCTCCTGAGGCTTCGGCAAGCCGTTATGATAATACAAGCAACAGTCCCACGCTCCGTTCGATATATAACAAAAGTATATACATGAAGGTGCGTGAGACCCGTTTGCTTATTACCTTCATAACTTTGAATTTTGCCGAATTCCAGGAAGTTGGTAATAAATGAAACGTTCTCTAATATAACTGGTTAGCTATATTTTCATCGCTAAATCGTTTACAAAGATAAGGAATTTTTGAATTGTAGGATAACGAACTTTAGTTTTTCTTAATATAAAAAGTGCCGCGTCGGCTTCCGTAAAGGCGGGAGCCAGCGCGGCGGGGCATATTTGATTGCTAATGTAGCCTTAGGGGGTTAGAAGAATTTGATTTCTTCGCCTTTGATATCCGAAAGGAGGAGATTGGCCAGACGGCTGGTACCCAAGCGGAACAGCTGGTTGTTGAGCCATTCCTCGCCCAGTACTTCCTTGACGATGGTGTAATAAACAACTGCGTCGTTGACCGTATTGATGCCCCCTGCCGGTTTGAAGCCGACTTTATTTCCTGTTTTCTGATAGTATTCCTTGATGGCTTCACACATCACATACGCAGCTTCTGGAGTGGCGGCAGGCTGTTGCTTGCCGGTGGACGTTTTGATGAAATCCGCACCCGAATACATGGATAGGATAGAGGCTTTTTTGATGTTGGAAGCACTCTTCAAGGCTCCTGTTTCGAGGATTACTTTCAGATGATGTTCTTTGCATACTTCCTTCAACTCCACTATTTCTTCGCACATTCCTTCGTAGTCTCCGCTCAAGAACTTGCCTATGGAGATGACGATGTCTATTTCATCGGCACCGTCTGTGATTGCCAATGCAGTTTCTGCTACTTTTACTTCGATGAAAGTCTGAGATGAAGGGAAACCTCCTGATACACAGGCGATATTGACTCCGTCTACCTCCAACGTATTCTTGACGATAGCGGCAAAATTAGGATATACGCAGATTGCCGCTACATTCTTCAGATCAGGGTATTCATCGTCAAACTGATTGACTTTTTCGGTGAAATGCATTACGCTCTCATCGCTATCTGTGCTGTTCAGTGTAGTCAGGTCGATACAGTTGAACAGGAACTTCTTAACGTCTTCCGTATTGTTTCCCGGAACTTTCTTCTCGATCAGTTCGGCTACGCGAGCTTGGATGTCCGCATCGTTCAGATTGGTGTTATACTTTGCCAGTGCGGCATCATACTTGCTGGGCTGTGAGTTATTCTCTTCCATGATCTTTCAGTTTTGGGTTGTTGATATGTCTTTTATTATCTCGTTTCGTTTTCTTGTCTATACTCTTTTGCAACGCGTCGGTGATATCTACACCCGTTTGGTTGGCAATGCAGAGAAGCACCCATAATACGTCTGCTATTTCTTCATCAAGGTTGTCTTTTTCTCCCTCTTTGAAGGATTGGTCGCCATATTTTCGAGCCATAACCCGTGCCAGTTCTCCGACTTCTTCGGTCAGGACTGCCATGTTGGTCAACTCGCTAAAGTAGCGGACGCCGTATGTCTTCACCCATTGGTCTACTTGTTTTTGAGCTTCTTCCAGAGTCATTTCTTTAGTGCTTAGGGGTTAATAATTGTGATTAATAGGGTTGTTACTGATGGTTAGTCAGTCTGTTATTCTTTGTTCTTGGTATCTATACATATAGTAACAGGGCCGTCGTTTAAAAGTTCGACTTTCATATCCGCCCCGAAAGTACCTGTACCGATTGCCTTGCCCAATGCGCTGCTCAGATCTTTGCAGAACTGCTCGTAAAGCGGAATGGATACATCCGGCTTTGCGGCTTTGATGTAGGAGGGGCGGTTTCCTTTCTTGGTGGAAGCGTGTAAAGTGAACTGGCTGATGACCAGAATCTCGCCTCCGTCTTCCAGAATAGACTTATTCATTACTCCATTTTCATCGTCGAAAATACGCAGATTTACTATCTTTTTGCAGAGCCAGTCAATGTCCTCCTGACCGTCGGCTTCCTCGATACCGACTAAAATCAGCATTCCTTTTCCGATGGCAGACTTGCAGTTTCCGTCAATAGTGACTGATGCATGGCTTACCCGTTGTATAACAATTCGCATTACTCTTCTTTTATTTCATGATTATGAAAGGCAAATTTACAAAATTAAGAAGAGAAAACGGTGTATTGGGAAGAAAATATTATAATCCTTCTTTGACTATTTTTGCTTTGGCTTCTCCGACAACGGCGGCAATATCCTCTAATGAGGCCTCTTTGATTCGTTTTACGCTCTTGAACTCTTTTAGAAGAGCCGTTTTGGTCTTTTCTCCAATCCCTTTGATGGTATCCAGCGCAGATGCCACTTGCCGTTTGCTGCGTTTATCGCGATGGAAACTGATTGCAAAGCGGTGTACTTCATCCTGAATCTGTGTCAGTAGACGGAAGAGCGGGCTATGCTGCTTGATACCGATTGTTTGCGGTGGAAAGCCGAATAGGAGTTCCGATGTACGGTGGCGGTTGTCTTTTGCCAGTCCGGCAATAGGAATATTGAGACGTAATTCATCCTCAATAACTTCTCTGACGACCTCCATTTGCCCTTTTCCACCATCAGTGATGATCAGGTCGGGTAGAGGAGCGTTTTCTTCAATAGCACGCTGATAACGCCTTCTGACGACTTCTTTCATCGAAGCGTAGTCATCCGGGCCTACGACGGTCTTTATATTATATTTTCGGTAATCCTTTTTCGATGGTTTGGCTTTTTTAAATACGACGCAGGCTGCCACTGCGTCAGAACCTTGTATGTTCGAGTTATCGAAACATTCAATCTGCAATGGAGGCCTTTCCAAATGCAATTCTTGTTGTATCTCTTTCATCAAACGCATGCTCCTCTGCTCCGGATTCAGCTTTTCCGCCTGTTTCAGGCGGTCGGCCTTGTATTGCTTCACGTTTAAGATGGAAAGTTCCAATAGCTTTTTCTTATCTCCCCGTTGGGGAACGGTGAAAACGACATTATTCAGCTCCATATCAAGCTCAAAAGGAACGATAATCTCTCTCGACTGACTCTTGTAACGCTCTCGCATCTCGATAATGCCCAGCGTCAGAAGTTCTTCTTTTGATTCATTCAGCTTCTTCTTATATTCGAAAGTGAAAGCCTGGTTGATAGCTCCGTTGGTGATATGGAGGTAATTGATGAAGGCTGAATTGGTTTCATCTTCTTCGATAGAAAAGACATCTATATTATGAAGGACAGAGCTGACCACTTCCGACTTCGAACGATAGTTTTCTATTAAAAGATACTTCTCTTTTATTTTCTGTGCCTCCTCAAACTTCATCTCACCTGCCAATGTCTGCATTTTCTCCAGCAGCATACGGCTTACTTCTTGCGTATTTCCCTTGAGAATCTCTTTGATTTCATCGATATTCTTGAGGTAGTCTTCCTGTGATTGCAGCCCGATGCATGGTCCGGCGCATTTCTTGATATGATATTCCAGGCAAACATTGAATTTGCCTGCCCGAATGTTCTCCGGGCTTAAATTTAAATTGCAAGTCCGCAAAGGATATAGATGCTTTATTAAGTCCAATACCGCATACATCGAGGGAATATGGCTATACGGACCATAATAGGAAGAACCGTTTCTTATTATCTTTCTCGTTTTGAAAACTCGGGGAAAATACTCGTTTTGTACGCAAATAGAAGGATAAGTCTTGTCATCCTTCAATAAAACGTTGTAACGGGGTTTGTATTTCTTTATCAGATTATTTTCCAGAAGGAGAGCGTCCTCTTCCGTGTTGACTACAATGTAGCGAATATCCACGATTTTGCTGACCAACACCCGTGTCTTTCCGGGTTCGTGTTCTTTACTGAAATAGGAGTAGACCCTTTTCTTTAAATTTTTAGCCTTTCCAACGTATATAATCGTTCCTTCCGAATTCAGGTATTGATAAATACCCGGCTTTTCGGGAAGATTGGCTACGATTCCTTTCAGATATTCATTGAACTTCGCTTCCATACGTATACTTATTCTCATTCTTTGGGTTTCATCACACAGAGGACGCGGAGTATTATAGCGTCAGTACGGATTCTACCTCTACATCATCGCCGAATACGGCTTTCCCGTTCAGGTCTTTCAACTCGATGATGAAGTTTACATATACTTTTTTAGGCTTTAGCATTTTCACAAGTTCACAAGCAGCTTTCATTGTTCCTCCTGTTGCCAGCAGGTCATCGTGTATCAGAACTACATCGTTCTCGTCCAGCGCATCTTTATGAATCTGCACGGTATCTTTTCCGTATTCCTTGTCATAACTTGCCTCAAGTGTTTCGGCCGGAAGCTTGCCTGGTTTGCGGATAGGGACAAATCCGGCATTCAGGCGGGTTGCTAAAATAGGCCCCATGATGAAACCTCTTGATTCTATGCCTATAACTTTTGTGATACCTTTGTCCTTATACATATCGAACATGACATCCGACAATTCCTGCAAACACCACGGGTCTTTGAATAATGTCGTAACATCATAAAACAAGATTCCGGGAATGGGGAAATCTGGTATTTCCCGAATACTTTTGATTAGCGTTTCTTTGCTCATAATCATTGATTTATTTCGTTTCTTTAAATGTTTTGTTTCACG
>ERZ1673738.5091-NODE-5091-length-12364-cov-17.883094_pt1 | contig 12364 bp, 7 predicted proteins | sample MGYA00580198_ERZ1673738 | MGnify/ENA primary metagenome ERZ1673738 (study PRJEB41218, sample SAMN15661784) | gut metagenome | host: Homo sapiens | place: Canada: London | collected 2015-08-20/2019-03-30 | study: EMG produced TPA metagenomics assembly of... | reverse complement strand
AGATAGTTCGCTGGAAACGGCGCGTGAAAATAGGTAGTCGCCGACTTAAACAAAACCCCTGAGGAAGAAATTCCTTGGGGGTTTGTTGTTTTTGCATGGTACTTTCTTTCACCGGCAAAGAAATTACCAAAAGTTTCTATTTTTGCTTGATTTTTTTCGTACAGCATGCTATCATAGGGTTGGAAACGCTTTTGGGAGAAACGCGTTCCCATGCAAAAAACAGTTGACAAAGGTTCGGCCTGCTGTTTGACCACCACTTTTCGATCATGTGAGCATGAACTGGAAAGGAGCAGAAGAAAAATGACAAACAAGAAATTCAAGTTGGCAGCAATGTCGCTGGCCACTGCGGTTGCCGTGAGCGCAGTTGGCCCCAGTGCTTCTGCGGTGACGTATCAACTGGAAAAAGGTGATGTGACTGTTGCGGAGAATGAGAACGGAGCATTTAGTTATCAGGGTGAAGATAAGGATGAAAACCGTACTTATGTGGACAAGGATACCGAGGACAATGGCCAAATCATCATCACGCAGGCAGAAGGTATAACAACGGACAATACCGTCACTGTGGAAGAAAATGTCACGAACAAGAATGGAGACCGTGGCGTGGATATCATCATTGACGGCGTGAATGTAGATACCAGCGATACCAGCACCCAGACTGACACCCCGACTGAAGTGCCCGCAGATACCAAAGAAGATAAAACCATCATCAAGGTGGGCGAGGGTGCAGATGTTGACCTGACAGTCAAGGATTCCAACCTGACCACCGGCGGCAACGGCATTGATATCGGTGTGAATCTGAAAGATGATGATGATAACAAGGAAACCAACGTTGACCTGACGCTGGATAATACCAAAATCAATCTGACGGAAAATGCCACAGCGGGCGTCAACGCACGGGATAATTCCGACGTGGATATCACCCTTAAAGGGGATAATACTATTGATGGTTCTAAAGCAATCGACAAAGTGACCGAGGGCGGAGGACACGATATCTCTAAGGATAACGTCAATATTGAGGGCATCCGTGTGGGCGGCGAAGGCGCAAGTGATGGTTCGGGGACCAGTGCGGGTGCAGAAACGAACCTGACCATCAGCGGCGGTGTAGAAAAGACCGAAACTGCGGAAACAGACACAGAAGAAACGGAAAGCTCTGCGGGCGGTTCGCTGACCATCAGTGATACCACAGGCGGTCTGGTAATGGCAGATGGCTCGGACGTGGAAATCACAGACGGGGCGAACGTGACCATTGAGGAGACAAAAACCTCTGGTTCTACGCAGGCTGGCCGTGGTGTGACCCAGCATGGTGATTTGACCATCTCCGGCGGCTCTTCCTTAACGATAGACGGTGTGGAAGACAATGCAAAGCAAGCGTCACATACCGGTATTGGCATTGCCAGCTGGGATGATATCACAGTCGAGGATGGCAGTACGCTGGAGATTAGTGATGCTACAACCGGTATTTACGGCCACCAAGGTTCGGATGCAAGCCTGACTGTGGAGGATAGCGCGCTGAATATTGCTGGCAGCAGCTTCGGCATTGACTATGAAGGTGCCGGAAAAGATAAAGAGGGAAATGTACTCAAATCTGCCGGGGATATCACGTTCGACAATGCAGAAGTTGATATCAATATTACCCCGGAAACCCCGAATGCTGCAGGCTATGGCATTGCCGCCCAAGGTGACAGTAATATCACCTTTAAAAATGGCACAGAGGCCGAAATCAAAGTTACTTCTGAAAACCCGGATGCGGGAACCTGGGGCATTTATAATGAGCGTGGCGGGACTGGCAATCTGACGGTGAACGACAGCACGGTGGATATCGATGCAAACCGTGGAATTTACGCCGGTTTCCAGAAGGTTGAAATCGCAAACAACAGCGTTGTGACCTCCAAGAACACCCATCAGGCAATGTATGCTCTGGGCGGCAGTGATGGTAAGGGCCTGAAACTGCGTGTGACCGGAAACAGCCGATATCATCTAACAGGCGGTACGCGGGGTAACTGGGGGATTCAGGCAACCTCTGCCCGGGGACATGAAATTCTGGTTGATGACAATGGACAGCTAATTTCCGATATGGAGAATTCCTATACGGCAGTTGGTCTGGGCAAGAATGCTAAACTGGTCGTGGATAATGGTACTGTTCTTGTGAGGGGAAAATACGACAAGGCAGGACTGTTTGCTTACGGTGATAACAGCACCATCCACATCAAAAACAATTCCCATGTGGAAGCAACAACGATTACCCTTAACCCCTCGATAAAAAAGATACCAACTGTGGGCCAGAAGCTCATCGTTACCGGCGGCACGCTGACCTATGATTACAGCGCGGACAACACCCTGTGGCCGGAGAACGAGCAGGGCGACAAGCTGACCAATTTCCTGCTGACCAAGGATGATACCCACGCAAACTTCGATGCCCTTTCCTATAAAGGTCAGACCTACACCTACCTCTCTGACCTGAACAAGGAGACCGGGAAGCAGTATCTCTCCGTGTGGGTGCCCGCCGCCGCATTGAACTATATGCTGGATGTGGACGGTTCCCACGACCCGGAGATCATCGGCAAGGCACTGGAAGAGCTGAAACAGGCCGGATACAATTTCGACACTGCCTACCAGACCGCTGAGAATGGCGATCAGGTCGTTATTCTGCGGGATATGGTGGTGAACGGTAAGAGCCTGAACTTCACCAAGACCACTGATGCAGAGGGGAACACCAAGCTCATCTGGGGCAACTACGAAAAGCAGGCAGAGGGTGCTCCCAGCGCTTATGATATGGTCTATGGCACCGAGTACGAGTATGAGGGCAAGACCTATACCATCGTCTGGGGCTATGAGAGCCAGAACAACCCCAACACCACCGCAGCAGCGGGCGTGCTGGATGCTTTTGGCCCGGATTCCAACGTGAAGGTCACCGGCGAGAACATCGACGGCACCGACTCCGCACAGTACACCGTGACCATTTACGGCGCTCTGCGGGAAGTGACCGACCCTGTGATCCCCACGAACCCGAAACCGGAAACGCCCGAGGATTCCGATCCGACTCCTCCGGCTCCCACTACGCCGACTACCCCGGCAGTGCAGGATGCACGGCCCACCACTCCCGCCGTGGAGCAGGCAGTCGCTAAGACCACGCCCGCCCCGGAGACCCCTGTGAACCCGCCGGTACAGGATGCCCGCCCGGAGAGCGGCAAGCTGATCCAGACCGGTACCACCAACTGGATGGCAGATGTTCTGGTGCGTGCAGGCGGTGTTCTGCTGGCTGCCGGTTATCTGCTGGAGCGTAAGCGCAAGAGTATGTTCCATAAGGCACAGCACTGAACACCTTCTTGTAAATGACGTAAAATGGTAAAAAACTAAACTGGCTTGGGGCCGCTGCACAAATTTTTGTGGGGCGGCCCCACTTTTTGCAGAAAAATGCGCTCTTGTCTCGTATTAGGGGATGAAAGCGCTTTTGATTTTGCAAAAAAGGATGAGAACGAGAATGAAAACTTCACCGCGCCGCCGGAAGCACCGGCGCAGAGCCTTCCGGCGGCTGTTCTGGCTGCTGGTGCTGGCGACCCTGCTTCTGCTGTTGTGGCCCCGGCGGGTCACGCTGGATGGGCTGAACAGTCCCCATGCCATTTTACTTCGAGCCGACAGCGGAGAGGTGCTGGCCGAAAAGGATGCCGACAGCACGATCTATCCGGCTTCCATGACCAAGATGATGACGGCTCTGCTGGCCATAGAAGCAAACCCGGACCTCGACACGCCCGTGACCCTGCCCGAGGAGATCTTTCCGGCTCTGCAGGCCCAGAATGCCTCGCTGGCGGGGTTTCAGCCCGGGGAAACGGCCACAGTGCGGGATCTGCTGTACGGGGCCATGCTGCCCTCGGGGGCCGAGTGCTGCGAAGCGCTGGCCCGGGAGGTGAGCGGCAGCGAGGAAGCTTTTGCGGCCCGGATGAACCAGAAAGCGGCAGAGCTGGGGATGACCGCCACGCATTTCTGCAACCCCACCGGCCTGCACGACCCGGAACATGTTTCCACCGTGCGGGATATGGCCCGGCTAACGGAAGCAGCCCTGCAGAACGAGACCTTCCGCAAGCTGTTTACCACGGAGCGGTATACCGTTCCGGCCACCAACTGCCACCCGCAGGGGTTCACGATGCACAGCACCCTGCTGAGCCAGCTGGACGGCACAGAGCTGTACAGTGGCCGGATCCTGGGCGGTAAGACCGGTTACACCGGGGAAGCAGGGCTCTGCCTTGCCAGTCTGGCCGAGGTGAAGGGCAGGGAATACATTCTGGTCACGGCCGGGGCAGGGGGAAACCACAGCACCGCGCCCTGCCACATCGAGGATGCTGTAACTGTCTACCGCCGTGTAAGCCGGGGGTCCTGAACAGGGGAGCGGATGCGCTCCCTTTTTCTGTGCCCGGCTTTGTGGTACAATGGAACAAAACCATTCACAGAACAGGAGAACTATCATGCTCAAAGATTCACAGGTCGATCTCTGCGGCCGCACTGATTTTACCCGCACCGCGCCCCTGCTTGCCCGGGACGAGGCGTTTTCGTTTGCCTGCGCGGGCTGCGGCGGCTGCTGCCGGGGGCGGGAGGATATCGTGCTGTCGGGCTTTGACCTGTGGCGCATTGCGGCCCGCCTGCGCCTGCCGCCCCGCACCGTGGCCCGGGCGTTCTGTCGGGGAAGCATCGGGCGGGTCAGCCGTCTGCCGGTGCTGCGGCTGGCCCCGCTGAAGGAGGAGCGCGGCAACTGCCCCTTTCTCACCGGGAACCACTGCGCCATCCACGATGCCGAGCCGCTGGTCTGCGCCCTTTACCCGCTGGCGCAGGAAATCACGAAGGAGGGGCAGGTATCCTACTTTTTGCAGCCCACCCAGTGCGGCGGGCAGGTCATTGCGGCAAGGGTGGGAGATTATCTGGCCCGGTACGATGTGCCCGCCCGGGAGGCCACCGATGTGCGCTGGGCGCAGGTGTGCATGGAGCTGGAGGATACCGTAGAGCGGCTGGAGGCTCTGTTTGAGCCGGTGTTTGCCCGGCGGATGCAGGAAAAGCTGTGGCAGGCGCTGTATTACCGGTACGACTTTGCAAAAGAGTACCGCCCCCAGCTGGAAGAAAATCTGCTCTGGCTGGACAGTGAGCTGAAAAAGCTCGAAGGAATGCAGATGCGGCACAGAACAATCGAAAAAAGTGATAGATAAAATTACTTTGATTGATAATTCGGGCTGTTTCCCGGTTGTTTTAGAGCGGAAAGTGTGATATACTTCACGAGTGTAAAGCGGCAGCGCGATGCGACAGGCCGCTTGAATACTGACTTTCATGCGGTGTCCTGCTGCCGCGAAAGTAGAATTGAGGGAGTAATATCATGCGTAAAATTTCTCGTCGTTCGTTCCTGTCTGCCGCCGCTGTCTGCGGCGCAGCTGCTGCCCTGACTGCCTGCGGCGGTTCCTCCAGCTCCACGGCTGCTTCTTCCACCGCTTCCTCTGCTGCGGCTTCTTCCGCAGCGGCTGACGGCCAGAAGTATACCGTTGGCATCTGCCAGCTGGTGGAGCACGCCGCTCTGGACGCTGCCACCCAGGGCTTTGAGGATGCTCTGACCGCACAGTTCGGCGAGAATGTCACCTTTGACTTCCAGAACGCCCAGAACGATTCCGCAACCTGCGCCACCATCGCCAACGGCTTTGTTTCCGCAGGCGTTGACCTGATCATGGCAAACGCTACCCCCGCCCTGCAGGCCGCACAGGCTGCCACCGACAGCATCCCCATTCTGGGCACCTCCGTCACCGAGTACGGTGTTGCTCTGGGCCTGACCGATTTCGATGGCACCGTGGGCGGCAATGTCTCCGGTACCTCTGATCTGGCTCCGCTGGATCAGCAGGCGGATATGATCACCGAGTGGCTGCCCGAGGCCACCAAGGTGGGCCTGCTCTACTGCTCTGCCGAGGCAAACAGCCAGTATCAGGTAGACGAGGTCCAGAAGTACCTGGAGGCCAAGGGCGTTACCGCCACCCAGTACGCTTTCTCTGATTCCAACGATCTGGCCTCTGTCTGCCAGAAGGCTGCCGACGAGAACGACGCAGTGTATGTCCCCACCGACAACACCTGCGCTGCCAACACCGGCATCATTGACGGCATCTGCCGCCCGGCCAAGAAGCCCGTGTTCGCCGGTGAGGAGGGCATCTGCTCCGGCTGCGGCGTGGCGACCCTGTCCATCAGCTACTACGATCTGGGCTACACCACCGGTGAGATGGCTGCCAAGGTCCTGACCGGTGAGGCCGATATCTCCACCATGCCCGTTGAGTACACCAACGTGACCAAGAAGTACAACAAGACCATCTGCGATGATCTGGGCATGACCGTTCCCGAGGGTTACGAGGCCATTGAGGAATAACAGGCGCTCAGTCTGTTTTGCAGAAAGCTCCCCTGATAGGGGCGCAGAGTTCACGCTGCAGTAACGGAGAGACTTTACAATAAAATCAGCGGAGAAGAGTGAATTTTGGCTCTTCTCCGCTTTCCCGTATCAGAAAAAAGTGTAGTTACAGGAGGAAAACATTTTGGATATTCTTGCAAGACTTGCCAACCTGCCCGGTGCCTTGCCCGGTGCCTGTGCGCAGGGCCTCATCTGGGGCATCATGGCCATTGGTGTGTACCTGACCTACCGCATCCTGGATGTGGCTGACCTGACCGTAGACGGTTCCTTTGGCACCGGCGGCGCGGTCTGCGTTATGTGCCTGCTCTCCGGCATGAACGTCTGGGCAGCGCTTTTCATCGCCCTGCTGGCCGGTCTGGCCACCGGCCTTGTCACCGGCCTGCTCCACACCTTTATGGGCATCCCGGCCATTCTGGCTGGTATTCTGACCCAGCTGGCCCTCTACTCCATCAACCTGAAGATCATGGGCAAGGCCAACCAGTCCATCAACGTGGACAAGTACGGCCTGCTCATCTCCCTGCGCTGGGTCAAGGAGTTTGCCCTCCACAACCCCATCATCATGGTCATCCTCGTGACGGCTGTGGTCATCGGCGTGCTGTACTGGTTCTTCGGCACCGAGCTGGGCTGCGCCATCCGCGCCACCGGCTCCAACCCCGCCATGTCCCGTGCACAGGGCATCAACACCAACTTCAACATCGTGCTGGGTCTGGCCGTCTCCAATGCGCTGGTGGCCCTGTCCGGCGCTCTCCTGAGCCAGTATCAGGGCTTTGCCGATGTCGGCATGGGCCGCGGCGCCATCGTCATCGGTCTGGCCGCCGTCATCATCGGCGAGGCGGTGTTTGGCCGCATCTTCCACAACTTTGCCCTCAAGATGATGTCCGTCTCGCTGGGCGCCATCATCTACTACATCGTCATCCAGCTGGTGCTGACCCTCGGCTTCGACGCAAACCTGCTGAAGCTCCTGAGCGCATCCGTCGTGGCCATCTTCCTCGCTGTGCCGTACTGGAAGGGCAAGTATTTCTCGAAGCCTGCGGCCAAGAAGGCAAACAAGGAGGGCGCAAAAAATGCTTGAGATCCAGAATGTTTCCAAGACCTTCAATGCGGGCACGGTCAATCAGAAGACGGCCCTGAACGGCCTGAACCTGAAGCTGAACGAGGGCGACTTCGTCACCGTCATCGGCGGCAACGGCGCGGGCAAGTCCACCATGCTGAACGCCGTGGCCGGTGTCTGGCCCGTGGACTGCGGCAAGATCGTCATCGACGGCGTGGACGTCACCCGCCTGAGCGAGCATCAGCGCGCCGCCTACATCGGCCGCGTCTTTCAGGACCCCATGACCGGCACTGCCGCCACCATGCAGATCGAGGAGAACCTCGCCCTTGCGGCCCGCCGCGGCAAGCCCCGCACCCTCCGCATCGGCATCACCAAGGCCGAGCGGGAGCAGTACCGCGAGCTGCTGAAGAGCCTCGATCTGGGCCTTGAGAACCGGCTGACCGCCCGCGTGGGCCTGCTGTCCGGCGGCCAGCGTCAGGCGCTGACCCTCCTGATGGCGACGATGAACAAGCCCAAGCTCCTGCTGCTGGACGAGCACACCGCCGCCCTCGACCCCAAGACGGCCCTGAAGGTGCTGACCCTCTCGGCCAAGATCGTCGAGGAGAACCACCTGACCACCATGATGATCACCCACAACATGAAGGATGCCATCAAGTACGGCAACCGCCTGATCATGATGCACGAGGGCCACATCATCTATGATGTCTCCGGGGAAGAGAAGAAGAACCTGCACGTCTCCGACCTGCTGGCCAAGTTCCAGATCGCGTCCGGCGGCGAGTTCGCCAACGACCGCATGATCCTTTCTTAAAAAAGATGAAGCGGCAATAAAGTAGTTGCTTCTTAAAACATAGAGAACCCCCCTGCCGGGAGATCACCGGCAGGGGGGTTCTCTATTAGAGTATTGGGTTTGCGGTGTTATTTGTTCTTCTCGTTACGGTACGAATTACTTTTTGAACGCCTGCACCTGATTCCATGCCTTGATAACCTCTGTACGGTTTACAGGATCAGTTGCTTCATAGGTTTCGCCGTTGTTCTTCGCGGCCTTGAGCAGGTCGTTCTCCACGGCCCATGCAATGGCCTTGTCAGTCTCAGTGGCATTGGCGTTCAGCACGGCGGCGGGTTCAGGCTTTCCTGCATTGTTCCACACCAGTTCAGCCAGCTCACCTCGGTTTGTTGGAATAGCTGTACCGGTTGGCAGGGCGCAAATCAGATAGAACTCAGTACCCAATTGATAGGTCTGGTAGGCCAGCACCGCGGTACCCGCGGCGGCAGTACCAATGATGAGGGTAGTGCCCAGAATGTTGGGCTCTTCCTCAATGCTTGCATCCTTTGTCATGGCTTCGATAATAACATTTTCACCCGGCATGGTAAAGGTAATGGTTTCAGCCTTGGGTTCAACAGCGTTCAGCACGCTAGCAGGCTTAATTGTCCACTGGTCAAAAGTCTGAGCATCGGAAAGAATGCTCTTATCAAAGGTTACTTCCACTGTTGCACCTTTTTCAATGGTAATGTCACCATTGCCATTGATAGTAGTATCCTTGCCGTTTACTTTTGCAATACCGCCAAGAAGGGATAGAGTGTAGGTGACCTTTTCTTCTTTCTGGGGAACATTGTAACTCCACTTAATCTGATTGCCAGTGACTTGATTCGCGGGAGCGGTATTTTCGGTCTCTTTGACATCAACTTTGACGATATAATCGCCCGGTTCCGTAGGGAGCCCGCGGTCATTCAATTTCTCACCGGGAACTTCATTTCCCTTATCATCATAAAACTTCCTATTGATGATATCATCGGCATTGACTTGAGGATTGTTCGATGTCACTTCTCCGGTTGCCGCGTCAAACTTGAGGTCAACATCCGGGTCAATCACATCTTTTTGTGTCCATTTTGCAGTCAAGATTATATCATAGTCCGGCATGGAGAAACTATAATTGCCGTTCTCATCTGGGCCGTTCAAGGATGGGGCGGTTTCTCCATCAGGAACGGTAACTTCCCAATGATTAAAGTTATAGCCGGTTTTCTTTGTGGGTGTAGGAACGGAAACGGACGAACCATAGTCGTACGAGTTCGTTTCCTTGTTTTCGTCGTTCTCCAGTGTTACAGTATGGCTATGTGCGTTCCAATGGGCATACAAGATGATGTTGCTGCTGACGGCTTCTGTAAATGTATATTTTGTGCCGCCTTCTGCCTGTGTATACCAGCCAAGAAATGTATAACCTTCTCTTACAGGGTCGGAGGGAACTACAAACGGCTGGCCATTCGGGTAGCATTTTGCAGTCCCTAGCTTCTCGTTGCTGTAAACAGTCTGCTTGTTCACAGTGTTACTGCCATTTATAGTGCCACCGTTCAAATCAAAGTTGATATCACACAGATACTGAACTTTGCTGGTTAGTGTATCATTGCCTGCGATATTAACTCTGACGTTTTCCCAATCTGTTTTATGTCCATTATATTTTACATCATTTAGGTTTGTGCAATCTTTGAATGCGTTTCTATTTATAATGTTAATACCCTTTTCAAGGGTCACGCTTGTAAGACCTGTGCATCCATTAAACGCGTCTGAGCAGATTTCATACACACTTGTAGGTATCTTTATTTCTGTTAACCCTGTACAATCCTTAAAAGCGCTACTACTGATTCTGTAAATGCCATTTGTTAAGGTGACTTGAGATAACTTGGGATTGCTTGGAAAAGCCGTATCCATATTTTTGATGGTACTCGGAATCGTAATACTTGTTAACTGAGAACAACCATAAAAAGCATTTGTGCCAATTTTTGTAACACCTTCAGGGATTGTAATCTCAGTTAGACTGGAACATTTAAAGAATGCACTGTCTTCAATTTCGTCCAACGTAGGAGGCAATGTAACTTCCTCAAGCGTGCTATTAAAAGCCCCCATTCCAATTTTGGTTACAGTATATGATTTACCATTACCATCTGAAATTGAGCTCTCAATGGTAAGTTGTTTAGGCTTTCCTGATGTACCGGAAACTGTAACCGATTCTCCATCGGCGTTAACTGTATATTTGAGGTTCCTATCAGTAAACTTAATCGGAGCCGCTGCTACTGCTCCGATGGGTAGGAATGTTAACGTTATGCTGAGTGCCACTAATAGACTGACAAACCGTTTTTTCATGGATTTCCCCGCTTTCATGGATTGGTGCCGCAGAAAAACGACATAGAGTGAATGGCAAAAAAAGGTAATAATGCCAATTTGAAGAATACCATGCATGGAATTCTCTGTCAATGGAATTGTAGGAACTCACAAAAAAGTTTGGAGGAATGTACAAGAAAAGGTTTTTCCAGCATCGCGGGCAATAAAAAAGAACCCGTCCCCGGGGAAAATCCGGGAACGGGTTGAGAGCGGAAAGCTTACCGCTTGATGTCGTAGTTCATGTTCATCAGGTTGCGGATGGAGCTGACATCATCGGTGATGTTGGCATCGCCGTGGATGGTGTGCTTGATGGCGCTGCTTGCCACCGCAAAGTTGATCATATCCATGGCTCTGTAGTTGTGCAGCATGGCGTAGATCAGGCCGCTGGCAAAGGCATCGCCGCCGCCCACGCGGTCCAGAATATTAAAGGTGTAGAGCTTGCTCTCAAAGGTGTGGCCGTCGTACCACATAAAGGCCTTGAGGCTGTTCTCGCTGCCGCTGTGAGCATAGCGCACATGGCGGGCAATGCACTTGAGGTTGGGATAGCGGGCAATGAAATGCTGGAAGATCTCGTCCTGCTGCTCATAGCTGGGCTGCAGGGGCACGCCGTCCTTCCAGTCGCCCTTGCTGTGATCGTTGTCGTCCTTCCACAGGTGGTAGGGCTCAATGCCCAGCAGAACGTCAACGTAAGGCAGGCACTCGGTGCAGAAATCGCGGGCTTCCTCCCAGCTCCACAGGGTAGAGCGGAAGTTGCCGTCAAAGCTGACGGTCAGGCCCTTCTTTTTGGCCACCTTGAGCATATCGATGATGAGGCCGCGGCAGTTGGGGCCCAGTGCCGGGGTAATGCCGCTCAGGTGCAGCCAGTCGTAGCCGTCCAGCAGAGCGTCCAGATCGACCTGGGAGAAGTCATACTCGGTAATGGCACTGTGCTTGCGATCATAGATGACCTTGGAAGCGCGGATGCCGTAGCCAGTCTCCAGATAATAAGTACCCAGCCGGTTGGAAGGGGTCTCATTGGGCTCGGTCAGGATCATGGGGGTGCAATGCACATCGTTGGAGCGCAGCCAGCGCACCGCGCTCTTGCCCAGGCTGTTGTTGGGCACTACGCTGAAGAAGGTGCTGTCCACACCCAGGTTGGCCAGGGCCAGTGCAATGTTGGCCTCGCTGCCGCCGTAGCTGGCTTCAAAGCTGGATGCCATGCGGATCTTTTCGTAGTTCGGCGGGGTCAGACGGAGCATGATCTCGCCGCAGGTGATAAATTTCTGGCCGTTGGGTTCGCTGCCGAGGATGGGATTGTAGTGTTCCATAACGCTCCTCCTAAAAAGTCGTTTCTGGGATCCATTTCATGTGAGAACACATTGTTGTATCCATTATACCGCACAGCGCACCGGATAGCAAGCAAATGCTGTTTCGGCCGAGAGAAAAAGAAAAAGAAATTTTGGTTGTTTTGACGAAAGAACCCCCTCAGTCACCTGCGGTGACAGCCCCCCTAATAGTGGGGCCCTTGGCATTGCGTAAAGCCTTATGGTTTTGCCAAGGCCGCCCCTAGTAGGCAACAACGACGACCGCCGCCAGTGGCGGAAGCAGGGAGGAGTTGTTGGGGCAGCGGCCAGCAGGACGCAAGTGCAAAACTTTGCACGAAGCGGACGCTGGGTGCCGCAACCCGTACGGTGGCATCCCGCAGGGATGACGGTGGGGTTCACACCCCCGTCAGGTCAAAGCTGGGCGTATACTCTTC
>ERZ1673738.5086-NODE-5086-length-12376-cov-4.713578_pt1 | contig 12376 bp, 12 predicted proteins | sample MGYA00580198_ERZ1673738 | MGnify/ENA primary metagenome ERZ1673738 (study PRJEB41218, sample SAMN15661784) | gut metagenome | host: Homo sapiens | place: Canada: London | collected 2015-08-20/2019-03-30 | study: EMG produced TPA metagenomics assembly of... | reverse complement strand
CCTTTGGTGGGGCGATGGGGCAAAGCCCCATATCCAAAAATGCTTAGATATTGTTCCTTGAAATGTTTGGTTTAAGCTTGATGGCTCCATGGGGTTTTGCGTATGGGAAAATGTGGAAGCAGAGCCTGTTTTGAAGCCCGTCCGCGAGGGCTTTTTTCCCGCCCCGACACATAAGCTCTTCTGAAAAGGGGGAGAGGCTATGCGGAAACGGATTGCAACCGCGAGGGGTGACCTGACGGGCGACGGCGCGCCGGAAAGCCTGTTTTTATCCGGCGAACAGAGCGCGGGATCGGCGTATTGGCAGAACATTGAGCTGGAAATCACGGATGGCCGAACGGGAAGAACCGCGCGCGTCCCTTTGGCGCACGACGGCGGCTATGATCCGCAGCTGGTGCTGGGCAGCATGACGGCGCGCGACCGGGTGGATGCGCTGATCGCGCTGGAAACGGGATCGAGCGGCGCGGTGGGGCTGTACAGCGTCGTCGCGTACCAAAACGGCGCGTATCAGACGGTGTTTGACAGCGAGCAATACGCCAAGAGGATGCGATACCGGGTGCAGTACCTCGATCAATACGTCGTTCGGGCGGAGAGCGAAAACACGGGCATGGCGTATTTCATTGATCTGGCGGGGAAGGACGGCGACTATCTCGCGCAGCTCTACGACGAAAACGGCGTGCTCAGGCAGCCGCAGACGGGCTTCGTCGATCCCGTGAGCCTGCTCTACCCGGCGGACGTGAACCGCGACGGGCTGCTGGAGCTGGTGGCGTGGCAGAAGATCAGCGGGCTGTATCACGCGGACGCGCTGGGCGATTTCATCACGACGCTGGCGTGGAACGGGCGAGCCTTCGCGCCGACTACGCAGACGGTCGGCATTTTGGGGTATTCGAAATTTTCCGAAAAAAATTTCTGAAAGCCGGGAACTTTTTTGCCGCCTCATCCGTCTAAATGATATCGAACAAAGCGGTTCGACTTCAAAAAGACATTCAGGAGGACGGCAATATGAAAAAGTGGATGATTCTCGCGGCGGCGATTCTGGTGGTTCTGGGAATCGGTTTTGCGGTGAAGGGAGCGAGCGACAAAAAACAGGGCGCGACGCCGGAAGGAACGGCCGTGCCGGAGACGACGACGAGCGCGCCGAATGAAGAGACGGAAACGGCGAACGCGCTGCGCGAAGAGACCGAAACGACGGAGACGGAGGACGGTGCGGAGGAAATTGATACGCTCTGCGGCCAGATTACGGAGATCAACGACGAATACCTGATTCTGGAAGGCACGCAGCAGGGCACGGTGCAGGTCAACATCTTCGACGACACGCTCTACAACGGTTCGCTCCAGCAGGGTGAGCTGGCCGTCGGCCAGTATGCCGAGGTGATCTACGACGGCAAGATGACGCGCTCCATTCCCGCGCAGATTGCGGCGCTGGCGATCAATGTCTATCCGCTGAAGGGCACAGTGGATGCGGTGGAGGAGGACGGCCGTGTACTCGTGACCCCGGCGGATGGCGGCGAGCAGGTGGTGCTCTCCCTGCCGGACGGCGTGACGATGGAAGTGGGCGAAACCGCGACCTTCTACACCAACGGCATGGCCACTATGTCCATCCCGGCGCAGATGAACGCCATCGGCGTGGTGAAGTAAGCGAAAAAGATAAGCAAGAATAAGCGAAAAGACAAGAAAAACCGGCGAGCTACCCAAAAGGCGGCTCGCCGGTTTTATAAAATGGACTCAGCGGATGACGTCTTCCACGACCAACGGGCTGATGGCGTTGTAGCCCTGCCCGCTTTGCAGCAGATAGACCGTGTAGGCGCGGCCGCGCGTCACTTGCAGATAGACCGACGCGGCGGTATCGGGAAGCGGATTCGCGCCGATGAACGCGGAATCCAGCGTTTCGATATCCGTGTAAGCGGGCGCGGGAAGCTGATTGGTTTCCGCAAAGAGAAATTCGTATGCGCCGGGGGCGATGCGCTTGAACGAGGTGATCTCCTTGAAGCGCACGTCGGAATAGGCCGCGCGGCCATCCGGCAGGAGAACATCGAGCGCGCCGCTGTTTCGGGCGAGGTTGCCGACGCGGAAATGCGCCGCCCGCGACGGGGCAAAGCAGCAGGTATCCGTGATGCGCAGCAGATCGAGCCCGCCGGGGCGATTGATGACGGCGACGGTGAAGCGGCCGCCGGATTCAAACGGAATGGTCTTCTGGATGTAGATATAGCCGTCCGTGCCGGTGACGGTCACGGTTTGGTAGCCCGCAGTCAGGCGCGTGTAGCCCGAGAGCGACGCGAAATTCAACAGGCCGGCCGCCCGACGGTTGCCCACATAGACGCGGAAGGCGGGATAGCCGTAGGCCGCGTTTAGAAAGCGAACGGCGGCGTATGTAATCGTGGGCAGGGGCTGGACGGGCAGCGGCTGGATGACGTTGCCGGGGGAAACGGGGCCGCCTTCGCCGGGGCTCGGCAGGGGCGCGACGGGAACGTGGCCGTCGTCGTCGGGATTGGGCCAGGGAATCACCGGAACCGGGCCGTCGTCCTCCCCGGAGTAGACGGGACCGCCTTCGCCGGGATTGGGCAGGGGCGCGACGGGCGCATCCAAAATGCTTCGATCTTGTTCCATATCTGCATGGCGGAGTTCGTCAAAAACTCCGCCGCCCTCCTTTCTCTCAGATACCATAGCCTATTCCAAAGAGGAGGGTGGTGTGAAAGGGGAAGGATGCCCTTTGAAAAAGAAGACGCTTGATTTAACGGAATGGATGTGATAAGATCAAAATAGAAGAGAGAACAATAATTGAAAAAAGCAAATGATGCACGAAAAGCGGGCGCGCAATGCGCGCCCCTACGGGTATGGCACGACAATAGCGGCTACTTTTTTCCGCGACGTTGTAGGGGCGCGCATCGCGCGCCCGTTATGGAAATATGTGTAGAATTTCGGATTTTCTCATTTACTGGAGAGAATATGAGGGAAAGACGTATGGACGAAGGAAGAACGATATCGTTTACCCCGGAAGAATTAGCGGAACTGGAGAACGCGCGGAAAATGCCGATTACATTTGACGAAGACTGCCCGGAAACAACGCCGGAACGAGCAATTAAATTCAAACGGGTGAACCCACCGAGAAAAACGGCGGACGCACAATAAAGAAAACGGATTGCCGAAGTTTGCAGAAGCAGACGGGCAATCCGTTTTGATGTTTAAAGGTGCGCGTTTAATCCGCCAGCGTGCCCATCGGGTCCCACGGTTCGAGGACGATCGGCTCCTGCGCGGCGAGGTCGGCGAGACCGCCGAGGTATTCCCGCTCGACGGCGGCTTGGAAGACGTACTGATCGAACCAGCTATCCGAGCAGACATAGTAGCCCTTTTCGCCGCTCTTGTCGCCCCAGCTGTTTTCAATCTTCCAGCGGGTCGGTTTTCCGGCTTCGTCGAGGTTCACGCCGGTGAGCACCATGGCGTGATTCATGGCGGCGAGGCCGTAATCCAGCGCGTCGGCCTTGTCCATGGCCAGAGAGAGGCCGGTCAGCGCGGCGAAATCAAAGCTGCGATCATCCCAAACGCCCAGCGTGCGCTCGCCGAAGTGACCGACGTCGCTGCCGAACCAGACGACCTTGCCCGCCTTGAGTTGGGCAATAATCGCGGCCTTGAGCTCGTCCATCGTCAGATTGAGATGGACGACGGGGCGGCCTTCGACGACGTTGCCCAGCAGGCGGATGGTGTAGGTCTTGTGATAGGGCTTATCGGCCGTCGGGGCGTTGATGACGCTGACGACCTGATCGAGCAGATCGCCGACGTAGCGCTCGGCAAAGGTCAGCGGGGTGAGGTTCTTTTCGATGTGATAGACCTGATCCTTATCGACAAACTCGAAATCAAAGGCCTTGGGCGGCTCGCCGTAGCAGCTGCAGAGGAAGCCGTAAATCGCATCCAGCGTCTTGTTTTTTTCGGCCTGAATGGCGTCCGCGCCGGCTTTGTCGGCAGCCATCCGGCGCAGGCCTGCCGCCGCGACCTTGAGCGCGCGGTTGAGCTGCGCGTTCATCGAGCGGGTGTTGCTGCTCTGATACGTTTCGTCATAGACGTCCTTGGGCACCACGCCGTATTTGCGGACGATGTTGGCGAACATATCCCACTGGCCGCCGTCGTGCACGCCGGTGGAGAGAATGTGCATCACCGTGCGGTCGGTCGTCGGCAGAGCGGCGGTTTCCAAAATGCTCTCAAGGAAGTAATTGCAGCGCTCGAACTTATCCCAAAAGGCGAGATAACTCTGCGACAGCTCAAAATTTTCGAGGTTGCGCGCCTGAGCGATCCGCTCGCGCAGAACGTTGGTCGCCGCAAAGAGCCAGCAGCGGCCGCTTGATTTCTGGTTGGTGACGTCCAGCGTCGGCACCTCGACGGAAAACTTCTGGCGCATGGCGTTCGCGCCCTTTGAAGAAAACGCGACGCTGCTCAATTCGCTTTTGGAAAGCGCGAGGGTGGCGAGATGGCGCTCGGCGCTGGCTTCATAATCCGCGCCGAAACGATTCAGCAGGGAATCGGTAACAGGCTTCATCGGTGAATCATCCTTTCCTATTGCGTTACTGGGAATTGATGAAATCAGTGTACGCCTAAATGAAGAAAATGTCAAGAGCGATGCGCGAGAGGAACGCGCGCGAGCGGTCGGGAAGCTTGACAAGCGCGGAGAAGGAAGATTATAATAAAGAAGATGAAGCCGAACGTTATCCATGATGGGTTGAATGCGGAAATCAAGCGTCTTTGATATGAAAGCCCGAGGCCAGACAAAGCGGCAGTCTCGGGCTTTTGCCGTTTGAATGGGACGAAAAAATGCCGAAAGGGCGTTGAAAGGAATACGAAGCATGGAAAAAAGGAAAATTGCGGTTGCGGGAACGGGCTATGTGGGGCTGTCGATCGCGACGCTGCTGAGCCAGAAGCATCAGGTGACGGCGGTTGACATTGTGCCGGAAAAGGTTGAGATGATTAACAACCGAAAATCGCCGATTCAGGATGAATACATCGAGAAATACCTGACGGAGAAGGAGCTGAACCTGACGGCGACGCTGGACGCGGAGGCGGCATACAGCGACGCGGACTTTGTGGTGATCGCCGCGCCGACCAACTACGATTCCAGAACCCAGCACTTCGACACGAGCGCGGTTGAAAAAGTGATCGGGCTGGTCATGCGATACAACCCGAATGCGATCATGGTCATCAAATCCACGATTCCCGTGGGCTACACCGAATCCGTTCGGGCGAAGTTTAACAGCAGGAACATCATTTTCAGCCCGGAGTTCCTGCGCGAGAGCAAGGCGCTTTACGACAATCTGTACCCGAGCCGCATCATCGTGGGCACGGATTTGAGCGACCCGCACTTGACGGAGGCCGCGCACGAGTTCGCGGCGCTGCTGCAGGAGGGCGCCATCAAGGAAGACGTTGAAACGCTGTTCATGGGTTTCACCGAGGCGGAGGCCGTCAAGCTGTTCGCCAACACCTATCTGGCGCTGCGGGTTGCCTATTTCAACGAGCTGGATACATATGCCGAGAGCAAGGGGCTGGATACGAAGCAGATCATCGAGGGCGTGTGTCTGGATCCGCGCATCGGGGCGCATTACAACAACCCGAGCTTTGGCTACGGCGGATATTGCCTGCCGAAGGACACCAAGCAGCTTTTGGCCAATTACGCCGACGTGCCGCAGAACATGATGTCGGCGATTGTGGAGAGCAACAGAACCCGAAAGGACTTTATCGCGGATCGCGTGCTGAGGCTGGCGGGCTATTACGGATACGGCGAGGACAACGAATACGACCGGAGGCAGGAAAAGGCCGTGACCATCGGCGTATACCGCCTGACCATGAAATCCAATTCCGACAACTTCCGCCAGAGCTCAATTCAGGGCGTGATGAAGCGCATCAAGGCAAAGGGCGCGACGGTGGTGATCTACGAGCCGACGCTGAAGGACGGGGAGACGTTCTTCGGTTCGGCGGTGGTCAACGATTTGGCCAGATTCAAGGAAATGAGTCAGGCCATCATCGCAAACCGCTACGACAAGTGTTTGGACGACGTGAAGGACAAGGTATACACGAGGGACATCTTCCGCAGGGATTAAGACAGGCGATTGAGAAGCATGACCGTGACGGCACGGACATTTGAAAGGATGCACGACGGAAAAACGAATGGAGGCGCGAAGACATGGAACCCAAATGGCAGCGAATCAGCTTTATGCCCGCCACACCGCTGGGCGAGGACGGACGGCGCGTGACAGGCAGCGCGGCGCACATTGCGCTATCCCGCAGGGCGGCGGCCGAGGGCATGGTGCTGCTCAAAAACGAAAACGAAACGCTGCCGCTGAAGCGCGGCAGCCGTGTGGCGGTCTTCGGCAAGGCGCAGGCGGACTATGTCAAGGGCGGCGGCGGAAGCGGAGACACGACGGTGGCCTACGTCCGCTCGCTGGCGCAGGGGCTCCGCATGAAGCAGGACGAGGGCAAAATCGAGATTTTTGAGCCGCTGGAACGCTTTTATGCCGAGGACGTCAAGGCGCAGTACGCCGCGGGCGCAACGCCGGGAAAGACCAGAGAGCCGATTCTGGATGACACGCTGGTTCAGCAGGCGCGCGCGTTCACCGATACCGCCGTCATCACGATCTGCCGCTTTTCCGGCGAGGATTATGACCGCACGGGACAGCCGCACGACGGCGATTACTTCCTCTCGTTCGAGGAAGAGCACATGGTCAAGAAGGTGCTCGCGGCGTTCCCGCGCGTGGCCGTTGTGCTCAATACGGGCGGCATGATGGATACGCTCTGGTTTAAGGACAACCCCGCCGTCGGCGCGGCGCTGCTGGCCTGGCAGGGCGGCATGGAGGGCGGCCTGGCGGCGGCGGATCTGCTGGTCGGCGACGTCTGCCCGTCCGGCCATCTGACGGACACGTTCGCATCGTCGTTCGCGGCCTATCCGTCCTCGGCCAATTTTGCGGAATCCAGAATGTACGTGGAATATCAGGAGGATGTGTTCGTCGGCTATCGCTACTTCGAAACGATTCCCGGCGCGGCGGACGAGGTATGCTATCCGTTCGGATATGGCCTGAGCTACACGACGTTCGCGCTGCGCGACATCGCCGGCGGCCTGAACGACGCGGGAGAGATTGAGCTCCGCGCAACGGTTCACAACACGGGAACGTGCGCGGGCAAATACGTCATGCAGGCGTATGTCAACCCGCCGAAGGGGCGGATGACCAAGCCTGCGACGGCGCTTGTCGGCTTTGCCAAGACGCGCCTGCTCGAACCGGGCGAGAGCGAAACGCTGACGATTGTGTTCGCGCCGTATGCGTTTGCCGCCTACGACGACGAGGGCGCGATTCAAAAATCGGCGTATGTGCTGGAAAAGGGCGAATACCGCTTCCGTTTGGGTGAAAATGTCCGGGAGACGGCGGACGTCGCGTATCGCTATGCGCTGGAAAGCGACATGGTTTTGGCTCAGCTTTCGGAGAAGTGCGCGCCGAAGCAGCTGCATCGCCGCATGCTGGCCGACGGAAGCTACCGCACGCTTTCCTGCGCGCCGGAAACGCCGCGCGAGGACTGGCGCAAGCTGGAGGGTATTCCGGACGAGGGACAGTATCCGCTGGAAATCCCGGATCAGATTCCGGGCTGCGCATGGATTCCGCCGATCAAGCCGCAGTTGATCGAGGTGGCAAACGGCGAATTGACGCTGGAGGAATGGATGAGCCTGCTCAGCGACGAGGACATGGTGCGCCTGCTGGGCGGACAGCCGAACCGCGGCGTGGCGAACACGTTCGGCTTCGGCAATCTGCCGACCTACGGCGTGCCGAATGTGATGACGGCGGACGGCCCGGCGGGCCTGCGTATCAAGCCGGAATGTGGCGTGACAACGACAGCCTTCCCATGCGCGACGCTGCTGGCCTGCACGTGGAACACGGGGATCGTGCGCGAGATTGGCGCGGCGGGCGCGAGGGAAGTGCACGAAAACGGCGTCGGCGTGTGGCTGACCCCGGCGATCAACATCCATCGCACGCCGCTCTGCGGGCGCAACTTTGAGTATTATTCAGAGGATCCGCTCGTCGCGGGCGAGATGGCCGCGGCGATGGTCGAGGGGATTCAGAGCGAGGGCGTTGGCGCGTCGCTCAAGCATTTCGCCTGCAACAACAAGGAGACGAACCGCAAGGACTCGGATTCCCGCGTATCCGAGCGCGCGCTGCGCGAAATCTACCTCAAGGGCTTTGAAATCTGCGTGAAGAAAGCACAGCCGCTGACGGTGATGAGCAGCTATAACCTGCTCAACGGCTTGTGGGCGAGCCAAAATCGCGAGCTGCTGACGGATATTTTGCGCGGCGAATGGGGCTTTGAGGGCATGGTGACGACGGATTGGTATACCCATGCGCCGCAGTATACCGAAATCGCGGCGGGCAACGATGTGAAAATGGGCTGCGGCGATCCGGCGCACACACTGAAAATGATGCGGGAAGGCAAACTAAGCCGCGAAGACGTGAAGATCAGCGTGAAAAGACTGCTGGAAATGATTTTGAAGCTGGCGTGACAATGACGAGCCGTCCTTTCCTTTGAAGGGGAGAGGACGGCTTTTTCAATCAGGGTTTTTCCCCAGTCCTCAAACGACCGCAAGGTGTTTTTTCGTCTTCTTTTTGGGATTGAACGGCGGAAGATTTTTGTCGGACGCGCTCGAAAAAGATAGGGATACGTTGACAGATAAAATAAATAACGGTATAATGACCATGGATAAAAAGGTAGAAGATGCCTTTGCATTTCGCATGAAAACATTTGAAAAAATGAGAAGCGTGTCTGCCTGATTAAATGCATGAAAAAGGGGAAGGTCTGATGAAGGGAATTATTCTGGCGGGCGGTTCCGGTACGCGCCTGTATCCGCTGACCAAGGTGACGAGTAAGCAGCTGCTCCCGATTTACGATAAGCCGATGATTTACTATCCGATGTCGGTTCTGATGAACGCGGGCATTCGGGATATTTTGATTATTTCGACGCCGCAGGACACGCCGCGCTTTGAGAGCCTGCTGGGAGACGGGCGGCAGTTCGGTGTGAATTTGACGTATGCCGTTCAGCCTTCGCCGGACGGATTGGCGCAGGCGTTCATCATCGGCGAGGCGTTCATCGGCGGCGATACGGTTGCGATGGTGCTGGGCGATAACATTTTTGCGGGGCATGGCCTCAACGAGCGCCTGAAGGCGGCGGTTCGGAATGCCGAGGCGGGCAAAGGAGCCACCGTTTTCGGGTATTATGTGGACGACCCGGAGCGATTCGGCATCGTGGAATTTGACCGGGACGGCAAGGCGGTATCCATCGAGGAAAAGCCGGAACATCCCAAGAGCAACTACTGCGTGACGGGGTTGTATTTCTACGATAACCGCGTGGTGGAGTATGCCAAGCACTTGAAGCCCTCGAAGCGGGGCGAGCTGGAGATCACCGATTTGAACCGCATTTATCTGGAACAGGGCGAACTCAACGTGGAGCTGCTGGGGCAGGGCTTTACATGGCTGGATACCGGCACGCACGAAAGTCTGGTGGATGCGACAAACTTTGTCAAGACGATGGAACAGCACCAGCACCGCAAGATCGCCTGTCTGGAGGAAATCGCGTATCTGAACGGATGGATTACGCGGGAAGAAGTGCTGGAGATTTACGAGGTTCTAAAGAAGAATCAGTATGGCCAGTATCTGAAGGACGTGCTGGACGGAAAATACATCGATGCGATTGGAGAAAACAGATGAAAACGTATTTGATCACCGGCTGCGCGGGTTTTATTGGGTCGAACTTCGTATATTACATGCTCAAAAAGCACGACGATATTCTCTTGGTCAATCTGGACAAGCTGACGTATGCCGGCAATCTGGAGAACCTGAAGGGCGTGGAAGGGGATAAGCGCCACATCTTTGTGCAGGGCGATATCTGCGACAAGGAATTGGTGACGGCGCTGTTTGAAAAATACGACTTTGACTGCGTCATCAACTTTGCGGCGGAGTCTCACGTGGATCGTTCGATTGCGAACCCGGAAATCTTTGTGCAAACGAATGTCATGGGCACGGTGAACCTGCTTCAGCGCGCCAAGGAGGCGTGGTATCAGCCGGAAACCAAGCGCTGGAAGGCGGGCAAGAAGTATTTGCAGGTGTCCACCGATGAGGTCTACGGCGCGCTGGGCGCGGAAGGGTATTTCATGGAGACGACGCCCATCAATCCGCACAGCCCGTACTCGGCTTCGAAGGCGAGCGCGGATCACTTTGTTCAGGCGTTCCACGACACCTACGGCATGCCGATCAACATCACCCGCTGTTCCAACAACTACGGCCCGTATCAGTTCCCGGAGAAGCTGATCCCGCTGATGATCAATAACGTCAAGCATCACAAGCAGCTCCCGGTTTACGGAGACGGCATGCAGGTGCGAGACTGGCTGTATGTCGAGGATCATTGCAAGGCGATCGACATGGTGGCTGAGGGCGGCAGAAGCGGAGAGGTTTACAACGTGGGCGGCCACAATGAACGCCCGAACATCTTCATCGTCAAGACCATCATCGAGCAGCTCCATGAGCGTTTGCAGGACGAAGGAATCTCCGAGGCGCTGATTCGGCATGTGGAGGATCGCCTTGGCCACGACCGGCGCTATGGCATCGACCCGACCAAGATCAAAAACGATCTGGGCTGGTATCCGGAGACGCCGTTTGAAAAGGGCATTGTGCTGACCATCGACTGGTATTTGGAACACGAGGAATGGATGAAGAACGTCACCTCGGGCAACTACCAGAAGTACTACGAAGAGATGTACAAGGCGAAGGCCGAGGTCAGGGCATGAAGTTTTTTGTGACGGGCGTTGGCGGCCAGCTTGGCCACGACGTGATGAACGAGCTGATTGGGCGCGGCTATGAAGGCGTCGGATCGGACATTCAGGAAAGCTACGGCGGCGTGGCGGACGGCTCCGCGGTGACGAAGGCGCCGTATGTGGCGCTGGATATCACCGACAGAGCCGCTGTAGAGCGGGTCGTGACGGACGTAAAGCCGGACGCTGTGATCCATTGCGCGGCGTGGACGGCGGTGGATCTGGCGGAGGACCCCGAAAAGGCAGAAAAGGTGCGCGCGATCAATGTGGGCGGCACACAGAATATTGCGGACGCCTGCAAAAAGCTCGGCTGCAAGATGACATACATCAGCACGGATTACGTGTTTGACGGACAGGGGACCGAACCGTGGCAGCCGGATTGCAGGGATTACAGGCCGCTGAACGTCTATGGGCAGACCAAGCTCGAAGGCGAGCTGGCGGTCAGCCGGACGCTTGAAAAGTATTTCATCGTCCGCATCGCGTGGGCATTCGGCCTGAATGGGAAGAATTTCATCAGGACGATGCTGGATGTCGGGAAGACCCACGACACGGTTCGCGTGGTTAATGATCAGATCGGCACGCCGACGTACACATACGATCTGGCGCGGCTGCTGATTGATATGAATGAAACCGAAAAATACGGCTATTACCATGCGACCAACGAGGGCGGCTACATCAGCTGGTATGACTTTACGAAGGAAATCTACCGTCAGGCGGGGTATGCCACGCAGGTGGTGCCGGTTACGACGGCGGAATATGGCCTGAGCAGGGCGGCGCGGCCGTTTAACAGCCGACTGGATAAGCACAAGCTGGTGGAGGCGGGCTTTACGCCGCTTCCGACCTGGCAGGATGCGCTGAGCCGTTATCTGAAGGAAATCGAAAAGTAAACGGGAGATTCGTTAAATGGGTCAGATACGAGTTGAGAAAAACGTGGGCGGAATAGAGGGGCTTTGCGTGATAACGCCCGCCGTTCACGGCGATGCGCGCGGCTATTTTATGGAGACCTACAGCGAGCGGGATATGCGGGAGGCGGGAATTGACGTCCGCTTTGTGCAGGACAATCAATCCATGTCCGTCAGGGGCGTGCTGCGCGGCCTGCACTTCCAGAAGCAGTATCCGCAGACGAAGCTGGTTCGCGTGGTGCGCGGCGCTGTATTTGATGTGGCGGTGGATTTGAGAGCGAAATCCGAAACATATGGAAAATGGTATGGCGTGACGCTGTCGGCGGAGAACAAAAAGCAGTTCTTGATTCCGAAGGGATTTGCGCACGGCTTCCTCGTCCTGAGCGACGAAGCGGAATTCTGTTATAAATGCGATGACTTTTATCATCCCAATGATGATGGCGGCTTGGCTTGGAATGACCCGGAGATTGGTGTTGAGTGGCCGGATGTAAAGGGAGAATATAAGGGAAATGCGTCTGCCGAGGGATACACGCTCGGAGAGGACGCGGTGCTGAATCTGAGCGAGAAGGATCAGAAGTGGCTGGGGATGAAAGAGACGTTCAAATTCTGAGCAAGGCATTCGAAAAAGAAAAGCGATGCCAAACAAAGGAAGAA
>ERZ1673738.5080-NODE-5080-length-12406-cov-4.397701_pt1 | contig 12406 bp, 8 predicted proteins | sample MGYA00580198_ERZ1673738 | MGnify/ENA primary metagenome ERZ1673738 (study PRJEB41218, sample SAMN15661784) | gut metagenome | host: Homo sapiens | place: Canada: London | collected 2015-08-20/2019-03-30 | study: EMG produced TPA metagenomics assembly of... | reverse complement strand
GATAACCCATCATTGTTTCCCGCTCCTGTCTCTCTTTATTTTCGTTTTCACTTTCTATACAGTTCAGCCTGCAAAAATGTTGCAGCTTTTTTCAATTTTTTCTTTTATATAACATGAAACAATGATTCCCCTATAACAACTGCTTCTGAATCTCCCGTATTTTTTCCAGTTCTTCCCCTGTCATATCTGCAATTTCTTCCGGACTTTTTCCCTTTCGTAACATATTTGTTATAATACTTGCTGCTTTTCGTTGTTCACCTTGCTCTGCTCCAATAGCAATTCCTTCTTTTATTCCTTCTTTTCTTCCCTCTTTTCTTCCCACTTCTTTTAATTCCAGCATCTGTGAGTTATAATCGCGAATTGCTTTCTCCCTCGCTTCGTATTCTAATCTCTTTTTTTCATCCGCGCTCATATGTTTTAACATTTCATACGCTTCGTCTATATAAGTGTCTTCTTTTGCCATTTTCTCGAACTCCTTTCTGCTCTTCGCTCCCAGGAAACGCATCCATCGGATAATTCCGGATTCATTCTGTTCTTTTTCCGGCAATTTTTTCAGTTCCAGCACATGGATCTCCAGCAGATCTGTATATTCTTCTCCCGTGTCTTTATCACAGAAAATAATCTTCCGATAGCATCTGTCATCATCCGGGAAATGAATAAAGTTTAAAATACCTACATGGATACATTTCTTCAGCTTCTCATAACTTTCTCCTGCTTTCAGCTGATCCGTATACATTTTCCCCAGATAAAACAGTATTCTCTTCGTCCAGTAAGAAACTGCTGTCACCTGCATCTCAAAATCAATCTGCGACCCATTTTTCAAAACAACTTTTACATCCAGAATTCCATATTTATCATCCGGATATTCTGGATGTAAGATTGTCGGCAGTAAAATAGTTTCTTCGATCTCTTCCGGCTCTACTCCCAATAGTGCTGCGATCATTCCCTGCCGTACCTTTGCATTCTGCATCAGTTCCTTAAAGCAGAAATCTACGGTTGGAAGCATAATAAAATCTTCTCTGTTTTGCGTTTCCTGTGTCATTGTTTTTTTCTGTTCGTTCATCATGTCTCCTTTTCCTTCTTACAGAACAAAAAATACGGAGACTTTCTTTCTATAGTACCACACTTTACTCTCCCATCAAAGAGAACGCATTTTACTGACGACATAACTTTGCTTCAAAATTCCTAAAGAAAATGTCCATATTCTGTTCTATATTCATTTTTGTGTATGCATCGGATATTTTCTCAGGACTCTGAGTATTAGATATGTGATTCCGATATGTTAATTAGATATTTTTATCCGTCAGAAAATGCTTACGGATACTATAAATTTTTATCATTGTAACAGAGTCTTCTATACTTTGCAAGATTTTATCCCTCTAAAAACCTTTATCTTTTCGTAACTGTTCAGTACCTTCACGGTTACGAGCCAAAATACATAAAAAATCACCTTCGGTGATGGCATTTTGGCTTGTATGTCTCGGGATTTTGACATATTCATGTCAAAACACCTCGCGGGACAGTGGCTACTGAATAGTTACATCTTTTCATTTTAATGTTTCTGCCAACCACCAGAAACGGATTCCGGAGGCATGGGGGATGCAGCCTTTTGCTGGTGCTTTTAGCAAATACGAAATCCAGCATTTACGGAGACTTAGGCGCGAAGCCTTTGCTGAGCGTCTTAGTCGCAGTTAATGCTTAGTTCGGATTTGCGTTACCAGCGGTTGCTTTCCCCATGCTTCCGGAATCCGTTTCGTCCCCCTTTGAAAGAAAAAACGGGTACTGCACATAAACTCATCTGCAATACCCGTCTATTTCTCCGGTTCTTATGTCCCGTTATCTATTACTTTTTATTTCTTTTTCTTCTCTTCAGCGCAAATCCGCCGGTTCCCAGGGAGGCAACAGCCAGCCCAAGCATCTCGAAGATGTTGGTCGGGTCGCCGGTCTTGGCTGTCTTGCTGCTACTTGTGCTTCCAGAAGAAGTTATCGTTTTATTACCTGTACCGGAAGTTGGTGTGGTGCTCTTAGATGCTGCAGGTGTTGCCGTTGGTGTGGTGGTCGGGGTTGGTGTCGGTGTGGTTCCGTCCGCTTTCACCAGAGCTTCCATAGCTTTGTTCAGTGAAGCTGCTGCATTATCTACACTTGTCTGGTCTTTCTTAGCTTCCAGGGCACTCTTTGCATTCTTCAGTGCTACCTGCAGAACTTTCCAGCTGTCTGCTGTGTAATCTGCTTCTTTCAGTGCTTCTGCACTCTGGATTGCTTTTTCCAGAGAAGCTGTGTTGATTTCCTTCGCCGGATCTTCTTTTGCAGCTTTCTTATAAACAAAGCTCAAATCTTTGTATCCGGTTGCTGTTACTACGATTTCAAAGCTGTCACCCTCTGCAAATGGTGCTGCATCTGTGATCAACGTTCCGTCATCATTAAACAGTTTTACTGCATTACGTCCGCTTACTGCATAAGGTTTTCCATTAACAGATACGGAGGTAATATTCTTGATGTAATCTGCAAATTCTGCGTCAGTAGCGCCTGCTGCTTTTGCCAGACCAGGTTTTTCACTGTTTTCGTTATATGCTGCCGGCATTGTTTCCGCATATACTTCAAATCTAAAACTGATCGGTGCATATTTTCCACTCTTATCAGTAATAGTCAGTGTGTATGCTCCTTTTTTCACATCTTTCAGGATCAGTTTTTCGCCTTTTACGCTGGCAGTAGCACCCTCTACCGTGTACTCTGCGTCAAATCCTTCCGGAAGAGTCAGACCGGAAATAGTAGTTGCCACACTTGTTTCTCCGTCTTTCAGTTCCGCATCTGCTACAGCAACTGCGCTGGTATCAAATTTTACAGGTACATACAGACCTTTTTCGCCGCCTACCGGGATCTCATAGATACCGTTAGCTGTGTAATAAGTCACTTTATCGATATGCTGTCCCATCATTGCTTTGTAATGTTCAGATGATGTCGGGCAGTTATGTACTGCTGTGGTAAATCCGGTAGCCCATGCCAGTTCGGAAACTCTCCAGATATTTTCCAGATGACGCATACCGTAATCGCTGCCTTCTTTTGTGTTTACAATAACACCGTAGATAGCTGTTCCTGACGGAATGGTATCGGTCAGTCCATCCAGATCCAGCTGATAGTCACCATATTTGGACTCGGTCATCAGTTCCGCTGTCACACCTTCAGTGATAGTTGTAGCGGTTCCCTGTGTTGCTCCGAAAGAGAATGTTCCATCTTCATTTACTGTCAGCTCTTTGTAGTAAGATGGTTTCTCACTCAGTGTATAATAGGAATAGCTTGCGCTCTCAAACAGGGCATCTTTTCCTGTATAATCTGTTGTGCTTTCCTGTCCTCTGTTGGTAACTGTGATACTTACTTTGGAATCATCGGTAATCTGTGTGTATTTGCTCAGATCCGTACCTGCCGGAACTTTTACCGGGAAAGTTACACCGGTGATCTCATCACCGCTTGCATCCACATGGTAAGATCCGCCTGCCAGAGAACCGGTTCTTACTTTGTTCTTGGTTGCAGAGGTAAATGCATCTACTTTAACATCGTTATTTACATCTGCTTTGTAGAACTGATCGTATGGGATGTTCATCAGAACATATGTTTCTTTCTGTGCTTTTACCAGGGCTTCGATCGCTGCGTTCAGATGATGCGTTGCTTCATCTACTGTTGCCTGAGTCTTCGGGTCTTTCAGCTCATCTTTTGCTTCCTGCAGTTCTGCCTGCATCGCTGCCCAGCTGTCTGCGGTGTAATCGCTCTCGGTCAGGGCTTCTGCAGCTTCGATCGCTTTCTTTAATTCGTCAGTGCTTATTTCTTCTTCACTGTCTTTTACGATATTTGCATCCGTTGCCTGGAATTGATAGGTTACATCTTTATAACCCAGCGCTGCAATCGTGATCGTCCAGTAGCCGGTTCCATCGGTTCCTTCCGGCAATGTGCATCTCAGGGATTTGGTCAGAGCCAGCTGAATTCCCTTTGTTTTATGCATCCAGTTGTCTGCTGCGAATTTTGTTCCATAGGTAGCCTTCACATTGCTGTAAGTGCTGTCATTGCCATAGTACGTCCAGGTTACCGCCTGCATATTGGCTCCAAGATCTCCATAGTTACCTGTCAGATCCACCCGAAGGAATTCTCCGTAAGAGCCTTTGGCATCTTTCACTGTTAAACCTGCTTCCGTTGCATCCGGAGCAGTCTTCAGTGTCTGTCCTTCGATACCGGAATCGCTTCCTGCCTGACGGGCGGAAAAACTGAAATTTCCTTTTTCGTCTTTGGTAACTGTCTTCAGTCCGTTGGTGGCTTCTGTCACGTTTGCCTTTACGCTGTAGGCCGCCAGTTTGTTTTCTCCGTATCCTCCGACCAGTTCCCCGCCGTTTTCCACTACGTTGTATTTCTGGCAGAATGCTTCATAGTCTGCACTTGCCACTTTCACCGGCACATACTTCAGTCCTGTTACTTCATAGTCTTTCAGCTTTGTAATAGTTCCGTCTGTATCTGTGATTTCTCCTCTATTAAATTTGATCACATTCCCATTCGTCAGGGTAATTTCTTTTCCATCTGATGACCAGTGGGATACTTCATAAGTTTTTCCGTTTTCTGCTTCAATGACCGCTACACACTGGAAACTTCCTCTGTGCAGTCCATGGTTTGCTGTTGCTCTTGTTACGGCATCGAACGCTCCTTTGTCTGCTTCGTTTCTTGTATCCAGTTCACTGGAAGAGCTGGAATCTCCGGCTGCCTGTACCTCTTCTGCGGCCCAGTACTCTGCCCAGGTCATCGCCGCATAGACATATTTGTATTCTTCCTGTGCATTCTTTGTATACGTAAATTTCACTTCCGGATAACCGGTGGAAGTAACTGCAATTTCAAAAGTATCACCCTCAGCAAATGGTGTTGCATCTGTTTTCAGAGATCCGTCTTCGTTGATCACTTTCACAGCTCCACGTCCGCTTGCCGCATACGATTTTCCATTGACAGATACAGAGGTAATGTTTTTGATATAATCTGCAAATTCTTCGTCGCTTGCATCTGCATTTTTTGTTATAGCCGGATTCTCATTATCGTTATTGTAAGATGCCGGTGCGCTGTCAGCAGACAGGATAAAGGTTGTTGTCATCTCCGCATAATTGTTGTTTTTGTCAGACACTGTCAGCGTATATTTCCCTTTTTTTGCATTTTTAAATACGATTTTTCCGTTTTCCACACTGAAATCCAGTCTATCAATCTTGTATTCCGGCGAAAAATCTGTCGGAAGATTAGACACTGTAATTTCTGCCTCCCCTGCAGATACTTTCGCATCTGCTACCTTTACCGTCTGACCTGCTTTTTTCGGTACATACAGGTTATCTACCGGGATCTCATAAATTCCCTGAGAAGTATAATATGTCACCTTATTGATATGCTGACCCATCATATTTACATAATGTGCGGAAGATGTGGGACAATTGTGTACTGCTGAAGTAAATCCGGTACACCATGCAAGTTCTGTCACTCTCCAGATATTCTCCAGATGACGCATACCGTAATCGTTGCCTTCTTTTGTACTTATAATGACGCCGTAAACCTGTGTACCACTCTGGGATATGGTATTCTCCAGTCCGTCCAGATTCAGCTGATAATCACCATAAGAGGTTTGTGTAGTAAGTTCCGGTGTTACTCCGGATACTTTCTGTGCTGTTCCCTGTGTTTTTCCGAAAGAAAGACTTCCGTCAGCATTCAAGGTTACTTCTTTGTAATATTTCGGTGTTTCGCTTAGTGTATAGTAGGAATAGCTTGCACTTTCAAACAGAGCATCTTTTCCTGTGTATGTGGCTGTACTTGTCTGACCTCTGTTTGTAACCGTAATATCTACAGAAGATTCGTCTGTTATTTTTTTATACTTACTCAGATCAACACCTTCGCCGACTTTTACAGGGAAAGTCACACCTGTGATTTCATTACCGGTATTATCAACGTGATAAGAACCGCCTGCCAGACCGGCTGTACGAACTTTATTTTTCGTTGCAGAGGTAAATGCATCTACTTTTACACTGTTATTTACGTCTGCTGCATAGAACTGATCATACGGAATGTTCATCAGGACGTACGTTCCGGTTGTAACGTCCGGTGTCTCCGGTTCTGACGGTTTTTTTGCCAGAGCTTCAACTGCTTCATCCAATGCTGTCTTAGCTGCGTCAACTGCTTCCTGGGATTCTTTTGCTTCCAGAGCTGCTTTTGCTGCGGTAAGTTTCTCGGTCAGAGTTGCCCAGGATGCTTCTGTGTAATCTGCCTGATTCTTTCCTTCTGCTGTTGTGATCGAAGCCCGGAGAGCAGCAGTGTTTACTTCAACCGGAGTCGGATCCTGTTTTTCAGATGCTGACTGCATAGCTTCAAGAGCTGCCTGTTTTACTGCAGCAGAGGTACGGGTTGCACCACTTACTGCATTGATTTCATTCACGGATGCTTCCGTAGCTGGTTTTCCCTTCAGATTCTGAATTTCAGTATTCAGTTTTTTTACATATTTCCTGTTCCCAGCTTCTATATCTCCATCTGCTTCTACGGCAGCTTCTGTAATAATCCCTTCTGCAGATGTAATGCTGACTTTCACATTATATTCGCTCCAGATATCCTCATTCTCATCATCTTCCGACGTTCTGGATACATGTGCTGTTTTACTGTACGTTCCATCCGCTGCTACCTGATCCCCGGTCACTGCAAATGCTGTTACCGGGCAAAGTTCCACTGCCATTGCTGCGGCTACCGCCATGGCCATTGCTTTGATCCTGACTCTTTTGTTGTTCATAAACTCCTCCTTCTTTTACCATAAAATTTTATAGTAGCTTATTATGTAACTATTCAGTAGCCAATGGGGAGGTACTAAACAGTTACCTTATTATCAAGTTAGTCACTATTTCTACTATTAGTTGATAATATTTATCATTAGTTGTGACTAACCTATAATCAAAAAAAATAGACGTTATCTCTTTTCTCAGGAATGTACCTGACAGCTGCCTCTCTCTCATGGGCTTTTATCAAGAGAGAAGTAACTGTCAGATACATTCCTTTTCGTTTATTTGTAACTGTTCAGCACCTTCCCGGTAGCTACCGAATAGTTACATTTATTTGTTCTTTCTTTCCGCTCCCGCACCCTGGCTGACTGCCGGGAGGATTTTACGGCTTACCACGCCGATCAGAATACCTGTGACCGTTCCAGCGATCATCAGCACCGGAAGGTAATAGATCAGCTTCGTATTTTCCAGCACACACATCGCAACCACGATCTGTCCGATGTTATGGGACACACCTCCGGCAATGCTTATGCCGATCATGGAAAATCCTTTGATCCGCTTCAATAGCAGCATCACCAGAAAACTCAGGATACCTCCTGCCAGACTGTACAGGATCGACATGCCGTTTCCGAACATAAATCCCACTAGAAGCACCCGGAGGATCACTACCAGCAGCACTTCCATCGGTGCTAGGATATACAGCCCGGTGACCGTCACCAGATTGGCAACTCCTAATTTAATTCCCGGTACTCCAAGGTTGATGGGAATCAGGCTTTCCACATAACTGAAGATCATCGCCAATGCCACAAGCATCGCACCGCTCGATACTCTCCGGCTGATGCTGGCCAGACTGCGTTCCCTGCATCCATTTTTCTGCTGTTCCTGTTTTTTCATCTTCTCGTTTCCTTTCGGAGTATGTTGCTCGTAACTCTTCCACGACTTCACAGTTACCTTCTGAATCATTACGATTTCTCATCTTTCTTTCATTTCGCAATCGTATCCGGCACCAGCTTGTCACCTGCCGCCTTACTGTCCGTATCATTCTGACGGATCACTTCCACCACCAGTTTATGGGGCAGACATACGATGGTCTGTTTCTGACCGCTGATCCTGCCCTGCTCCTTGCAGTAGCCGTCCGGGCAGTCTGCTTCTTCCATATATGCCTGTCCGTCCTCGATGCGGATCACATTGTGAAATTCTCCTTCAGTAACTTCGATCGTCTGGTCTTTTTCCAGCGGATAAGTTCCATAGATTTCCCCGTTCACGGTAATCTGTACCTGATCCCCCTTCGTCTCTCCGGTTACATGCATCACCAGAAGCATTACCAGAGCCACCAGCACGATCCCTCCTGCCAGCAGGATATCTCTTTTTTTCATATCTGCTCCTTATCTGTCATTTTTGAAAAGCGCAGATCTTACAGTCCCAGCCACAGACAGATCCCAAGCAGGATCAGTGCACGCAGAATCGTAAACCAGAACTCATTTCCTTTGAGCTTTCGGATTCCGCAGTGAATGTGCTTCTGTGGACAGATATCGATACACTTCTGACACTGGAAGCAATCACCGCTGACAGCCCAGTCACCATCCGACGGAAGGCCGATCTGAGACGGGCAGGTCTTCGTACATGCTTTACATCCTTTTCTGCAGTTTTCTCTCGTTCTGTGAAGGGCGAAAAAAGGCAGCACCGGAAGCAGAGAAAATACTGCTCCCATAGGGCAGAAGAACCTGCAAAAGAATCTTTCCTGTACACACATGCCAGCCATCAGAAGAATCAGGACTACAAGACCGATCCCATAGCCTCCCAGACGGAAGTTTCCTGCATGGATCATGGAAAATACATCCCACGGGCTGGTTCCCTGCGCTTTTCCATATACTCCAGAATAACACAGAAGGACAATCAGCAACAGTACCAAATATTTCATATAACCTAAAATCCCGACTGTCTTTTCCGGAATCTTCACCGGTTTCTTTTTCCATTTTTTGCATACTTTTGTATACAGCGCATACAGTGCGTCTCCAAACGCGCCAAACGCGCAGACAAATCCACAGAAGAATCTGCCAAATACCATAGTGTAAAGACAAATCACCAGAAGCACCGTCACAAACGATGTCATGACAACCTTCTCACCTGCTCCTATCTGGGTAAAAATGTATTTTACCCCCGCAAATGCTGCGGTATAGACAGATGGAATAAATATAAAATAGAGAAGCTGAATCAATGCCCGCAGCCAGGTATGTATTTTTTTTCTTTCTTTCGCTGTTAGATTATGTATATCCATAATTGCTGTCTTAATCCTCCTGGTTTGCTGCTTCTTCCAGTGCCTGTGCCACCGCTTCTTTGATACCGGTGGAGCTGAAGGTTGCACCGCTGATCGTATCTACATCTGCACTCTGTGCTTCAAGGATTGACGGAATAATATCCTCTGCCATAGAAAGATATGCACCATCTTCTTTTTCTGCCGATGTGATATTGATTTCAGAAATTTTTCCGTTTTCAATGATCACTGCCACATCTATCGGTCCGCCAAATCCCTGTGCTTCTCCGGTATAAGTTCCGTCTTTGTAAGCACCGTCTGTGGTTGTGCCTTCCTTTGCTGCATCGACTGACTGTTCCTGTTCCAGTTCCGCCTGCTGCTTTCTGATCTGTTCTTCTGCCTGTTCTCTTTTGTCGAGTACCGTGTTATATCCGGTCAGGCAGACAATAACAGCCACCACACTGATCGCTCTGGTCAAAAATTCTCCCATTGTCTGTTCTCTTTTCTTTCCTGTTTCTTACTGCCGTTTTGCATTATTTAATGCCTGCTGACATGCATCGATAATTGCCTGGGATGTACAGGTCGCTCTGGATACTGTATCGATACCATCCAGATTACCTTTTTCCGTAATCTGTTTTACCACACCCGTCTTGCTTGATGTTCCGTTGACCGCTTTATTAATGTAGCTGTCGTTACCGGATCCTCCGTCTCCATACACATTATCAATTTTTATAATCTTATCATCCTGAATCGTCACCTGTGCAAACAGATTATATGCTTCAAAATCCATATCTGCATCCGGCAGACAAAGTACAGTTACCGGATATACACCATCTATATAAGTACTTTCCGGTGGGAGATCCGGTTCCGGATCGTCATTTGTTCCATCCGAAATCTGCAATTCTGTGACTGCCTGATTTAACTGCGCTGCCGCCTCATCAAGCTGCGTCTGTTCTGTCGCGTTTTTCAGTACCTTTCTGGCATCCTTCAGACGAACCTTTACTACTGCCCAGCTTGCAGAAGTATAGTCACTGCCATTCAGTTCGTTGACCGCATCGATTGCTTTTTCCACTTCTTCGGTATTCAGCTGTACTACATTGTTATCATCATCGGTGTCTGTATCTCCGTTGGTGACACGTTTCGCTTCTTCCAGCGCATTCTTTACCGCCTGGATCAGTCCCTTGGAACTATAAGTAGCACCGGATACGGTATCTACCTCTGTACTCTGTTTTTTCATCATCTGTGTCACCACATCCATGGCACGACCGAAGAAAGCATCGTCATCCTCTTCTCCGATAACCAGAACTGCCTTCAGTGTCTTTTCCCGGATCACGATGGCGACCGTAATATCGCCGTTATATCCTTCTGCGGTTCCGTAGTAGACGCCCTCGTTATACGGGAGTGTTCCTGTAACCGCTGTTGTACTATTTTCTGTATTTTCTTTATTTTCCGTGTCTGTTCCGTCAGAACCGGAGTTGCCTCCTTTTTCCGCAGATGCAGTCTCTGTCACTGCTGCCTGGCTCAGTGCATTCCGCACCGCCTTAATGATTCCGTTGGAACTGAAGGTTGCACCGGATACCGTATCAATACCATTAGTACTCTGTGCACCCAGGATCTGATTGATCACCCCGGAAGCCTTCTGGATATATTCACTTCCATCATTGGTTTCCACGATCTGAATATTACTGATCTTTCCACCGCTGATCACAACTTCTACTTTCAGGTTTCCAGCAAATCCTGTTCCGGTTCCATAATAGGTTCCATCTTTATATGCTGCCGGTTCCTGTACGCTTCCTACTGCCTCCGGTGTTGACTGGCTCTGACTTGTGGAAGTTCCTTCCTGTGAAGAACCCGTCGTACCACTGTCTTTTTCTCCGGTCAGTGCATTTTTTACCGCACTGATAATTCCTTTGGAACTATAGGTTGCACCGGATACCGTATCTACCTTTGTACTCTGCTTTTTAATAATCTGATCAATCAGACCTTTCGCCCGTCCGAAAAACGGTTCATCATCAGAAGCGCTCAAAATCTCGATGGATGTGATCTGTTTGTCTTTGATCGTAACCGCTACCGTGATATTTCCCCGATATCCGGTTCCACTCCCCTGATACACACCATCTTCCAGATCAAAGGATCCCTTTGCCTGTTCCTCTTCTTCTGCCGCTTCATCCTCTTTTGTTTCTTCTTCCGTGCTGGTCTTTACCACCGGTACTTCATCCTCCTGCTCCTGTGTATCCTCCACAGACGCTTTCGTCTCGTAAACCGGCACTTTATATCCATATAAAGATCCTGCCACACATGCCGCCACAACCGCAGCGGAAACAACCGGGGCAAAGGGTTTGCATTTTTCCAGCATTTCTCTGATGTCCATCTGCTTTCTCTCCTTTGTTTTCGAGTATTTTTATGTACTGACTTTGTAACTGTTCAGCGGCTTCCCGGTGGCGAGCCAAAATGCATCTAAACGTCTTCTGTGATCACATTTGTACTTGTATGTTTAGGGATTTTCGCATAACTTTTATTTATGAATCACTGTTACATCCATATCCGTAGTCAGACTGTCGGCGATTCCTTCTGTCACATACAGCTTTCCATCTGCAGTTTCCATGATCGTCTCAAATTTCTCACTGTTTTCCTTCCAGAACTGTGCCGCTTTCTCTTCTCCCATGATAAATAAAGAAGTGGAAAGTCCATCTGCCAGGGTTCCGTCATCGCTGACGATCGTTACAGAGATCAGCCCGCTGTCTGCCGGATATCCGGTAGCCGGATCAATAATATGATGATATGTAACGCCATCTTCCTCAAAATAACGTTCATAACCACCGGATGTGATCACCGCCTGATTTTCAATCTCCAGAATACCGAGATAATCTTCCGTATCATCCGGACTCTGGATCGCTACTTTCCATTTGCTGCCATCTGTTTTACATCCCAGTGCCTGTACGTTTCCACCGAGGTTTACAAGCCCGCTTGTCACACCGCAGTCCTGATAGATCTGCATGATCTGAGCAGAGGTATATCCCTTTGCGATCCCACCCAGATCGATCTCCATGCCATCCCGGTCAAAAGAGATTTTTCTTGTGTCTTTGTCGTAATTCACTTTGGACGCATCGGCAAGGATCAGCTTTTCTTTCAGTGTCGCATCATCCGGCACATGATACTCCTGTGTCGGAAATCCCCATGCCTGCATCACCGGGTAAATCGCAATATCAAAGGCTCCTTCTGTCTTGTCATACAACTCCAGCGCCCGTTCCACCAGATATCCGCCATCTTCAGAAAGTGTTGCCTCTCCTTTCTGATTCAGCTGATAGATCTCACTGTTCTCATCTCCGGTGGAAAGAAGGGCATCCAGAGCTTCCACTCTCTCTGCCGCCTTGTCAACTGC
>ERZ1673738.5078-NODE-5078-length-12407-cov-4.798413_pt1 | contig 12407 bp, 13 predicted proteins | sample MGYA00580198_ERZ1673738 | MGnify/ENA primary metagenome ERZ1673738 (study PRJEB41218, sample SAMN15661784) | gut metagenome | host: Homo sapiens | place: Canada: London | collected 2015-08-20/2019-03-30 | study: EMG produced TPA metagenomics assembly of... | reverse complement strand
CCTAGAATCTGGCACACCCTGCCCATTTTTGCTTTTCGCACCGGTTTTTAGAGGTTCCCTAAAGATACATTATATCCGAGAAAGGAATAGTTATGTTCAGAAGCAAAAGACAGCAGGAGATACTGGAATCAACAGAATCGAAGCTCGCGAAGATGTTCGAGGAGATGAACACTGAAAAGCGCCTGGACAACGGCAGGACCGTATGCGAGACGGAATGCACCATGGCGCGTATCCGCTCGTTTTCCGACTTTATGTACCTGATGAAGGTTCGCCCGCTTCAGACTGCGTGCTACTATGCGGCGGCGGTGCTTTTCCTGCTTATGCTGGCGGCGTTCTGGTGCACGGAGTGGCTTCTGGGCGCGGTATTCGCGGTGCTTTTCCTTGTCTGCGCAACGCTTCCGCATAACATGCGGATACAGTATTTCAACAAGCGCGCCGACAAGCTGGAGAACAGCTTCGGCAAGGTCGTCAGCGTGGATCTTTCCGAGGAGGATAATCTCACGCTGACCATCAGCGCGCCCGATCAGGCGGAGTCCGACGGCGCCGCAGTCCCGGAACGTGCGGAGGCTTCCGCGAGGGTTTCCGAGGCGCTACGCGACAAGAACGCCCGCGTTATCGAGATACCATATAAAAATATCTACAGGGCTTACGAGTGCAGCCACAGCTTCTATCTCTTCCCAGTGATGGAAAACAAGGACGAGCAGCTCGACGCCATTATCTGCGATAAGACGCAGTTCATCTGCGGAACCCCCATGCAGGCCAGGGACAGGCTCGCAAGAGGCTGCGGCAAGCGGTTCAAGATAAAGGTCAAAAAAGCCTGAGGCGTTTTTACACAATGTGGTATGAAATGGCATAGCAGTGTTTTGTTATGTTTGCCAAAAATCACAAAAAAATTTGTTCAATTATTAGAAAATCAACATTATGCCTTGATTTATTAGGAATGTTTATTGTATAATGTAAACAAGAGTATTCTGACAAATAGCGTGCTTTCATGGTTCGTTTGATGGTATCTAAGGGTCCGGGCGCTGTTCTGCGTGCGGGCGGGATTGCTCTGTTTACTATTTTTATTGTAAGAGGATTGATGAGGTTGTTATTTGGAACTAAAATAGTTAAGACAGAAATTCTTGCCCAGAACGGTACCCTGCTTGCTTCGGCAGAGCGCAATTTCGTTTTCCCGAAAAACCTGGAATCCAGTGAGGAAAGTATCCTTATCATCAAGGGAAAGGATCTCCCGGAGCTTGAGCGCGGCACGAGAGTGGACGTTATCGCTTACTCCAAGGCGGGCGACCGAATAAAATACGCCGGGGATATCTCAATGTCGCACGACAGGCAGATGAATATTTCCCTGCTCAAATCCAACAGCACCAAGGTGCTCGAGGAGCGCAGGCGATACTTCAAGATAAAGGTCGAGCTGCCCGGCAGGGCGCTTTTCGTGGTTCGCGACGAGAACACCATTCGCTTTGAAGAACCGGTTGCTGTAGTGATCCACGACATTAACGTCGGCGGTATTTTCCTGACCAGTGCGTACGAGTTCCACAAGGACGACAGCGCATGCGTCGATATCGAGCTGGTGGACGGTTATCACCTCAACACCATGGCTACCATACTCAGAGTGCAGACCGACAGCGACGGCGTGATCATCGGCTACGGCTGCGCATTCGAGGCGCTCACCGCCGCACAGGAGGACGCTATCGGCAGATACATAAACTATGTGCAGCTCCTTATGCGCGCAAAGCAGGGCGAGCAGGACTAACGCATTTTCACACAGCGCGGCGATACCGCGTCAGGTGACAGATAAAATATTTTCAGGGGGATAAGATAATGGGCAATTTGAAGCTGAAGATCGTGCTTACCGCTGTCATGCTGGTATTCGCGATAGTTCCGGCGGTGATCGTCGGAGCAATAGGCACATTTTCCGTTATGGGATACGAAAGGTCTGCCAAGGATAACACCCTCCAGCAGGTGGGTGAGTCCAAATCTGCCGGAATAAAGCAGGCGTTCAAAAGCTATTCCTCCATCGTGGGGGCTATCGCAAAAAGCGAGGCGGCTGTTGACGTCGCACACGGAATGGGCAGCGCTGACGCCGAGCTTGAAGCCGCAGTAGCTGCGGATCCGGATATCCTCGATATGATGATCCTCGACGACAGCGGTACCGTCATCGAAGCTGTCAACGGAAGCGAGGGCGGAGTATTTGAGAACCTCCCGATGAACGATCAGGGCGTTATCAATATGCCTTCCGTTTCTGAAATGCTCAACTGGACCAGCTACGGCGACGCCATCTTCGTTGCTGACCCTATCCCTTCCGACAATGCTTCCGGCGAGGCAGGGTACGTTGTTGCCATCGTTTCCGCTGGTCCTGACAGCGCTGTTATGAAGGCGCTTTCCGGTCAGTTCGTTAACCTGAGCGGCGCAAGCTTCATGATCGTTGACAAGAACGGCGTTGCAGTCAACTACAAGCAGAGCGGCTCCATCAACAAGGAATTCGCAGGTTCTGCGCTCCAGAGCGATATTGCCCAGTTCTTCGATACCTCCAACTCTGGTTACAGCGACCTCAAGAACAGCAAGGACATCAAGTCCATCAAGGGTTCCGCGAGCGGCTCTACATACTTCGTAGGCCTTGCAGGCACCGACGTTATGAACTGGCGCTGGGTGGCCTCCGCTGACAATGCGGCGTTCAGCAAGTTCTCCACTACTACGAACCTCCTCGGCTGGGTCGTTGTTGCGGCTTCCGCTGTTGTATTCTCCATTGCTTCCCTTCTCGTTATCGGCAGGTTCCTCGGCAACATGAACGGCATGCTCAAGACCATGACCGAGATCTCCGAGGCAGAGGGCTCTACCGATATCCGCTTCAAGGTCACAAACAGAAGAAGCGAGCTTGGCGAGATCCAGACCTCCTTCAACGAACTGCTCGACGAGGTGTTCCTCAGCGAGGAGCGTCACCGCACTATCGCAGAGCTGTCTGACAACATGCTGTTCGAGTGGGATTTCCACAAGGAGAGAATGTACGCTTCCAAGAACATGCTCGCGAAGTTTGACATCGACACCGACAGCGCTACGCTTTCTAACGGCAAGTTCATCGACTCCCTCATGAGCCAGGACGACTCTGAAAAGTACAAGCGCGATATGAACGGCCTGCTCAAGAACAAGAGCGGCTACAGTGCTGAATATCAGCTCAAGACAAAGAGCGGCGCGGTGATCTGGGTATCCCTCCGTGCGGTTTGCATCACAGACCGCCTCGGCGAACCGCTGAGAGTTATCGGCGTCATGACCGATATCGACAACGAGAAGAAGCTCGAGCTTCAGCTTTCCGAGCGTGCAAGCTACGACTTCCTGTCACAGCTTTATAACAGAAACACATTTATCAGGAACCTCACGTCTGAGATCGAGCGCCGCGGCACAAAGCGCGTTGCTGTTTCCTTCATTGACGTCGACGACTTCAAGTTCATCAACGACCGCTACGGTCACACCATCGGCGACGAGGTCATCAGATTCGTGGCTGACACGATCCGCACCAAGGTCGACGACAGGGGCGGTTTCGCAGGCAGATTCGGCGGCGATGAGTTCGTGCTCTGCTTCACAAATCAAGATGATATCGCAAATATCGAGAATATCTCCATGGATATCATCAACGAGCTGTACGAAGGCTACACCACCGCTGACGGCGCAATGCACATCGACGTTAAGGCAAGTATCGGCGTGGCGTTCTGCCCTGAGCACACTGAAGATGTGAACGAGCTGCTCTCCTTTGCGGATACCGCGATGTACTTCGTAAAGAAGAACGGTAAGACCAACTACCACATCTACATTCCCGAGGACAGCGCAACGGACGAGTACATAGATCCGGAGGGCTTCTGATCCTTTGATTAATAATCAGCGAGGGCGGACAGTTACTGTGCGCCCTTGTGATGTCTGAATAGTGCCGGGTTCCGGCATAATGCTACAGTTTCCGGGGGAGTTTTATGGCAAAGATAATTGCACTCACAAATCAGAAGGGCGGCGTCGGAAAGACTACCACCTGCTGTGCGATATGCGGAGGACTTGCACAGATGGGGAAGAAGGTCCTCGCGATAGACCTTGACCCGCAGGGAAACCTCAGCTTTTCGCTCGGAATAGACGACGAGGACGCATACACCATCTATGATGTTTTCAAGGGGAACTGCGATATTTCCGACGCTGTCCAGAAAGGCGGAATCTGCGACGTTATCGCTTCGAATATCCTGCTTTCCGGCGTGGAGCTTGAACTTACCGGCGTTGGGCGCGAGTATATCCTCCGGGAACAGATGGAGACTATCCGCGACGAGTACGACTACATAATACTGGATACGCCGCCGGCGCTGTCGGTGCTCACCATAAACGCGTACACCGCTTCCGATGAGCTTGTTATTCCCATGCTGTGCGAGATACTCAGTTTACAGGGAATTGCTCAGCTAAAGCAGACCATTTTCGCAGTACAGCGTTATTACAACAAGGAACTCAAGGTGGCGGGCATTCTGCTGAATAAGTACAATCCGCGGCTTACGCTGACGAAAGATGTCGAGGATCTGGCGAACGTTATCGCCATGCAGCTCGATACAAAGATATTCAAGAGCCGGATAAGCGCGAGCGTCAGCATTGCGGAGGCTCCCGCGCATGGCGAGAGCGTCATAACATACTCGCCGAAGTCAAAGGCGGCGCAGGAATACTTCGCATTCATCTGCGAGCTTACCGGGGAAAAAGCCGGGGATAAGTCATGACCGACAGAATAACCGAGCATTATCAGGAGAATCCCGAGGGCGCAAGGCTCGTCAGTGACGAGGATATCCGGGGCGGTCAGAACAGGCAGGCTCCCGGGAAGAAGTCTGCGGGCTCTGCGGCGGGGAAGCCTGAAAAGGCGGGAAAACCGGATAAATCCGCTAATCCCTCTAAGACAGATAAGTCCACTAAATCCACTAAGACAGCTAAGTCTGCTAAGCCTGTTAAGTCTGGTAAAGCTGACGGCGCCGAGAAGGCGGGGGCTTCCAAACAGGCAAAGCCGGGGAAGTCCGCAGGGTCGGATAAATCGGGCAAGCCCGCGAAAAAAGCCGAAAATCCGGCGGAATACGATGAGAGCGGGGAGCAGTCCCAGAGCGTGAAAACCCCGAGCGTTATGCGGCTGGTAGAGGAACGCGCGTTCTCGGAAAACCAGGTTGTCGCCGCCGGGAAGAGCCTTATTCCAAGGCAGCTTCGCGGAATCGAGCCGCTTTCTAAGGTCATGCGCAGGGAAGCCGAGCTTCAGCGCGGCGAACAGCCCGACGATGAGGTGAGCCGTTCTCCGTTGGTAATGCGGGAGCTTACCGAGATGGTAATTGCCGAGAATGTTCCCGGGATAATCAGGAGGTTCAACGCCTGCGACTGCGAGAAGTGCATGTCAGAACTGGCAAGGCTCACCGCTGAGGAGATCCCGGCGCGGTACATGAAAATGCCGGAGCTGGCAGACCTCAACTGGAGCGGTTTCAGCAGCGATGAGAGAATGCTCATTGATTCGCTGAAAAAGAACGCCGTAACGGTCATGATAAGGCTCATGATCGCGAATAAAAAGAGAAATTTCCATTGATCACAAAGCCGGTGGGATATCCCGCCGGCTTTTTTGCGCGATATGTGTAATATGCTACCGGAGTTGAAAATCGACAACAAATCTTAAAAAATTGTTGAATTATCCGGAGGTTTATGCTATAATAAATTATAAGTAACTGTATAGTAACAGGGGGTGTCTCGGTTGGATTGCTGTTTATGGCTCAACAGGAAAAAAATCAGCAATGCGGCTGAGATCATCGATAATTTCGACCTGGCTGCCGTTCGTGGATATTTCCTCGGGGGAAGACTTTCGGAGTGGCTCCGGGAGCACGGCGGCACGGTCTACGCCGATCGGCTCAACAAGCTCAGGACGCTCGATCCGCAGGATCCTCAGCTTAACGACAGGCTCGCGGAGGTGTTCGGAGTAAGCGCCGGAGCTGTAACGGAGGTCTTTTGCGGGAACGCTCCGGATAACGGCGGGTCACGGTGCGGCTCTTTCGGGAGTTTCTCGGGCGGCTTCCGGGGTGGCTCCGGAAGCTTCAATTTCGGAAGCTACGGCGTTTTTCAAGGTTCCGGCTTGGGAATCGGTTCCGGCGGACTTACCGCGCTTGGGAGCTACAGATTCAGCCTCTGGGAATGGGAGTGGGAATGGCGCTTCGTTGGGCGTGGGTCGTTCCGGGGCTCGTTTGGTTCTTTAGGTTCGTTAGGTTCGTTTGGCTCGTATCGGTTCGGTTCTGGGAGCTATCTTCTCGGCTCTTTCGGGAGCTTTCCGTGGGGGAGCTTTTCCGGCTCGTTCGGCGCGGGAAGCTTTGGAGGGTTCGGCTCCGGCGGATCCATCACCGCTGACGAGTACGACCGTATAATGTACGAGTGCCTGAGAAAATGCCCGCTGGACTGCTATGGATACGGTATACACATAGTCTGACATGAGGTAAGAGTTTGGACGCATTTCATATTATTTCTACGGCTCCGTTTTTCGCGAAAAATAACGGGGCTTTTGCTTTAGAGGATTTCGACCTGTTCACAGCGGTCATCTCCGCGCTGGAATGGCGGAGGGACGGAAGCAGGATCTTTCTGTACTGCGACGCTCCCGCTGCGGATTATATCCGCAATGCCGGGCTTGAAAAGGTCTGGGACGGGGTGCGTGACACGCTCCCAGACGACCTTGACGGTATCGACCCGGAGATGTTCTGGGCTGCTGGAAAGCTCCTTGCACTGCGGCAGATGGACGCACCCTGCGCGATGATAGACACCGATCTTATCGTATGGAGCAAGCCGGAATTCGGGAGGGACATCATCGCGGCTCACCGTGAGGACCTCAACCCGGACGTTTACCCGCCGCTGGAGTACTTTTCGGCTTCGGGGCATATCCTGCCTGGGTTCAGCCGGGAGGTACTGCCGCTTAATACGGCGTTTTTCTACGTTCCGGACAATGATTTCAAGGAGTTCTACACATCGCAGGCTGTCGCGTTCATGAAGTCGGCGGAACGGTGCGGGGAGCGCCTGCGCTACATGGTTTTCGCGGAACAGCGCATGGCGGCTATGTGCGCGGATTACACCGGCACCGGCGTGCAGACCCTTCTCGACAAGGACGCGCTGTTTTTCCCGCAGGACAAGTACACGCATCTGTGGGGAGCGAAACAGCAGATGAGGGAACGCCCGCTGCTACGCGAGGAATTCATCTGGCGGTGTATCGCGAGGATCCTGCGGGATTTCCCGGAATATGAATGGACCATCGACAGGATAAAGGGGGCGGCGAGATGATATATTTCGACAACGCGGCGAGCGCCCCGGTGCTGGAATGCGCCCGGAAAGCCGCAGAGCTGTTCCTGTGGGAATGTTGCGGGAATCCCTCGTCGATACATTCCGAGGGACGGCGGGCGGCTCTGGCGCTGATAGAAGCGCGGGAGAAATGTGCGGCGGCTGTCGGCGCGGAACCTGACGAGATAGTGTTCACTTCCGGCGGCACCGAATCCGACAACACGGCGGTACGGCAGGCGGCGGCGCTCGGGGCTTCCGCCGGGAAGCGCCGCGTTGTCGCCTCCGCGATAGAGCACCCGGCGGTGCTGAATACGTGCGCGGCTCTTGAGAAATCCGGGTTTGAGGTAAAATACATAGGCGTGGACGGCGGCGGCTACGTCGACATGGAACAGGCTCGGAAGCTCATTACGCCGGAAACCGCGGTGGTTTCCGTGATGGCGGCTAACAACGAGGTCGGGACGATCCAGCCGATAAGGGAGCTTGCCGCGCTTTGCCGGGAGCGCGGGGCGCTGTTCCATACGGACGCGGTTCAGGCGGCGGGGCATATCCCTCTTGACGTCAGGGAGCTTGGCTGTGATATGATGTCCGTTTCGGCTCACAAGCTGGGAGGGCTTCGCGGGGCGGGTCTGCTCTATATCCGCAGGGGGCTGGAGCTTCAGCCGCTTATCTGCGGGGGAGGTCAGGAGAACGGGCTTCGCTCCGGGACGGAAAATACTGCGGCTATAGTTTCAATGGGTGCGGCTATGGAGTATGCGTGCGGGGACATCAACGGGCGGTCTGAGAGGATTTCGGCGCTTCGGGACAGGCTCGTCGCAGGACTGCTGGAGATTTCCGGGAGCAGGCTCAACGGCGGGATTTCGCCGCGGCTGTGCGGTAACGTCAACGTTTCATTTTCCGGGGTGGAGGGGGAATCCCTCGTGCTCGGGCTGGATATCCGGGGCGTGTGCGCGTCCTCGGGGTCGGCGTGCTCGAGCGGGAATGAACTTCCGTCGCATGTGCTCAGGGCTATGGGCGTACCGGAGGATATGCTCAAAGGTTCGCTGAGGCTCACCCTGTCGGAGTTCAACACTGCCGACGAAGTGGAAACGGCGATCCGGGCAGTCCGGGAGACAGTGGAAACTCTGCGGGAGCTTCGAGGATGGAAAGACTGATATGAAAATCAGATGGATATTCAACGCGCTGGCGGCGATGGAGGCAGTACTCTGCCCGGCGCTGTGCCTTATGTACGCATTCTGCGGGCTTCGGCTGGCGGTTTACGGGAGAGTACTGATGATACGGGAACTTGAAGAAAAGATGTGGAGAGCGGCTCAGGCGCGCGACAAGGCGGCGTTTACGTGAATGCAGGCATGGTTTGCGGGGGGACACGGTGCACAGGGGCGGAATATGCGGAAATAATCGCTGATTTCGACTGCGCCGCATTCGAAATTGAGGAGTGACGGTGTGTGAAACGCCTGATGCGGTTCAGGTGCATTATGTCATCACCACCACGGCGGAGAAGCCTGAAAACTCAGAACTTTCCGGAAAGTTCCACATAACGTCGACATGGCGGAATACCGGCGGCAGATGGAAGCTTGTCTTCAATATGGACAGAAATGTGCCGGAGCGGTAAGTTCCCTTTTTCGGGAAAAATCCTGCCAGACTATTGACAAAGGCTGAAATCTGTGATATAATCACAAATAGAATATGTTGAAATGCGACGATAGGAAACAAAGCCCTGGCGAACTTCCAGAGAACCGGCGGTCGGTGCGAGCCGGCAGAACGGCAGGGTCATAGCTCCTCCTTGAGCAGAACGGCTGAACGGGCGGCCGGCAGGCGGGCAGTCTGCGGTCACTAATTAAGCTGTTACGGTATCTCCCGTTATCGAGAGGCACATTGTTTGATGTGTACGAGTGGACAGTCTTTTTGCGGCTGTCAATGAGAGTGGTACCGTGGAGTTTCAAGCTTCATCTCTTAAATGAGATGGAGCTTTTTTATTTTGCGGTCAAATGCAGTTCAACAGTTCGCTGTATTAATAGCGCGTGCGCGCGGGGCTTAGCCCGGAAAGGAAAGAGATATGACAAACGCAAGCAAGTACGCAAGAAGATATTTCATGCCGCCGTTCAGATGCATGGACTGGGCTGAAAAGGACTACATCGAGAAAGCTCCCAAGTGGTGCAGCGTCGACCTCCGCGACGGCAACCAGGCGCTCATTATCCCGATGAGCCTTGACGAGAAGCTGGAATTCTTCAAGAAGCTGGTCGAGGTAGGCTTCAAGGAGATCGAGATAGGCTTCCCCGCCGCTTCCGAGACCGAGTATGAGTTCTGCCGCGCGCTTATCGAACAGAACCTTATCCCTGACGACGTTACCGTGCAGGTGCTCACCCAGAGCCGCGAACATATCATCAAAAAGACCTTCGAGGCTCTCGACGGCTGCAAGAACGCCATAGTTCACCTGTATAACTCCACCTCCGTCGCTCAGCGCGAGCAGGTTTTCCGCAAGAGCAGGCAGGAGATAATCGACATCGCAGTTACCGGTGCAAAGCTCCTCAACGAGTACCGCGAAAAGACCTCCGGCAACTTCCGCTTTGAGTACTCCCCGGAGAGCTTCACCGGAACTGAGCCTGAGTTCGCCGCAGAGATATGCAACGCGGTAATCGATATCTGGAAGCCTACCCCTGACTGGAAGGTCATCATCAACCTGCCCGTTACCGTCGAGGAGAGCCTCCCGCACGTTTACGCACAGCAGGTAGAATATATGTGCAAGGTACTGCACAGCCGCGATTCCCTTGAGATATCTCTCCACCCGCACAACGACCGCGGCTGCGGTATCGCCGATACCGAACTCGGACTGCTCGCAGGCGCTGACCGCGTTGAGGGCACTCTGTTCGGAAACGGCGAACGCACCGGTAACGTCGATATCGTCACCGTTGCGCTCAATATGTATTCCCACGGCGTTGAGCCGAACCTCGATTTCAGCAATCTGCCGGAGCTGGCTTCCATCTACGAGCGGCTCACCAGAATGCACGTTTACGAGCGCATGCCGTACAGCGGTCAGCTTGTATTCGCGGCGTTCAGCGGCTCTCACCAGGACGCTATCGCAAAGGGCATGAAGTGGCGCGACGAGAAGGATCCAGAGCACTGGAACGTTCCGTATATCCCGATCGACCCGCACGATATCGGCAGAGAATACGAGGGCGATGTTATCCGTATCAACAGCCAGAGCGGCAAGGGCGGTATCGGCTTCCTTATGGAGCAGACCTACGGCATTATCATGCCGCCTAAAATGCGTGAACATTTCGGCTATGTTGTCAAGGGAGTTTCCGACCATCAGCACAAGGAGCTCCACCCCAGCGAGATATACGATATCTTTGAAAAGACCTATCTGGAGCCGCAGGGCAAGCTGAAATTCGTGGAGGCTCACTATACCCAGGGCGAGCATATCACTGCCACTGTCACAATGGACGTCAGCGGTCAGAAGCGCACATGGGAAGGCGTCGGCAACGGACGTCTGGACGCGGTTTCCAACGCAATCAAGACTGGTCTCGGCATAGAATTCCATCTTGAGACCTACACTGAGAACGCAGTAGAGCAGTCATCCAAGTCCAAGGCGGCTGCGTACATCGGAATATCCAAGCCGGACGGCTCCGTAAGCTGGGGCGCGGGTATACATACCGATATCATCATGGCTTCCGTACGGGCGCTGGTGGCTGCGGTCAATAATTCCGGGCTTATCTGATTATGAATAGCTTTAGGGCGCGCTTCGGTGCGCCCTTTTTCTTGACTTTAAATAGTTCGTGTGATATAATTAAATCTGAAAATGTAGTCTGTGAAGGGAGTGCGTATGGATAAAATAAGGGTCGAGATGAAATGCAACGACAGATTTTTTAATGCTGGTATGGCAGCGGCAGTCATTATTCTTGCGATTTGGTTTGCTGTAATGTTAACATATTTCTCGGCGGTCAGTCTGGTACTGTTTCTGATTTGTACGGGTTTGTTCGTCGGAATTGTAATAGCTTTCGAAAAGATACCGACAGTCGCAGAAGCTGACGGCAACGAACTCAGATGGAAGCACCTGCTCGGCTGGAAAACGATCAGATATGCGGATATTCTGACGATCAACTGCGAACCGGAGGAGCTGCGCGGTCGTTACTCCAGCACGCAATGTATGAAACTGCATATAACCACTGGCGACGACGAATGTGAGCTGAGCCAGATAGTAAATACGAACAAAATGCTTCAGGACAGGCTTGACGGACAGGAAACGGATATTCCGGTCATGCGGCTATATGAATTTATTAAAGAAAAAACCGGAAAATAATTTTAACTTTTTCTGTTGAAAGAGTTGAAAAATTCGCGGGTTTGTGATATACTATATCTAGACCAATTTGTCTGGAAAGCGAGTGATATATCAACATGAAGTGTCCTGAATGCGGCTGCGAGGAAAGCAAGGTAATCGACTCCCGCCCGACCGAAAATAAGGTGCGCCGCCGCCGTGAATGTATCCAGTGCGGATTCCGTTTCACAACATACGAAATAATCGAGGATATCCCTCTTATGGTTATAAAGAAGGATAATTCCATAGAGCCGTTCGACCGCCAGAAGCTCGTCGACAGGCTTTGCAGAGCCGCTGTCAAGCGTCCGGTAAAGCTTGAGACTATTGAAAATATGGTGGACGAGATCGCCGCAGAGCTGAAGAATTCCCTTCAGCGGGAGGTCACAAGCGAGAAGATCGGCGAGATGGTTCTTCACAAGCTCAAGGCTATAGACGTTGTGGCGTATATCAGATTCGCTTCCGTGTATAAGGACTTCAACGATGTTGACGGTTTCGTCAAGATCATATCTGAACTCCAGGAGAATGCATGATCATGCTAAAGACCTGCCTCGGCGGGTCTTTTGTTATTTTATGTATTCGAAAACGTATATTTTGTGTAAAACTTGGAAAACTAATTGTGCAAAATTTTTTTGAATATTTTTGAAAAAAGGGTTGACTTTTTCGAACAAAGAGAGTATAATATAAAAACTGTCGCGAGAACGGCTTGAAAACATCACAAAGTGATCGAAAATCAAGAAAAAACTTCAAAAAAGCTTGAAAAACCTCTTGACAAATCGAAAACAAAGTGATATAATAAATAAGC
>ERZ1673738.5077-NODE-5077-length-12409-cov-6.242674_pt1 | contig 12409 bp, 12 predicted proteins | sample MGYA00580198_ERZ1673738 | MGnify/ENA primary metagenome ERZ1673738 (study PRJEB41218, sample SAMN15661784) | gut metagenome | host: Homo sapiens | place: Canada: London | collected 2015-08-20/2019-03-30 | study: EMG produced TPA metagenomics assembly of... | reverse complement strand
CGATTCGATGAAACCCATGGGCACCTCCATAATTGCAAGCGATATTTCAAAAAAAAGAGAGATTTTTTTAGAAAAGAAAAAAGACTATCCAGGGAAAGCAAATTACGGATTGCCGAATGATTTCTTTACCGCAGTGTTTCCCAAAACAGGTTCAATGTTCTTAAAATGCGCATGAAGAACAGAATGAAATTCTGCGGCGCTCCCAAATTCAAGGGCATCGCAAATATCAATATGTGTCACCGTGCTTTCAGGAATGGATCTGCTTTCATTCTTAAATTTAGAGAAAACCGCCATGAGAATTTCGCGGAAATTTGCAGCAATCCGGTTGCCGCCGATATTGAATAGATAAGAATGAAATTCTACTTCCGATGGATAAATCGGCGCCTCGCTCTCGGCCAGTTTACGCAGAACTGACATATTTTCTGCAGTTTTTCTTTCAAAGATATAATCAGCCATTCCAAGTTCCAAAACAATACGCAGTCTCATCAGTTCACAGTATTCTTCCTCGGTAAAAATATTTGCTTCCATCAGTTTTCGGATTGTGGCAAATGGCGCCGGTTTTGCAACGACCATACCGCGGTGGCGGCGAGATTCAATCAGTCCGAGAGATTTCAGCCTGCTTATGCCTTCACGGACAATATTTCTGCTGACTTGCAGGCTTTTCTCTATTTCTTCCTCTTTCGGCAACGGATCACCCGGCATCAAATGTTTCTGCTGAATATATTCGATTAATCGCTTTTCCACACCATCGGCCAAAGTTACTGTTTTCAAACTCGGCATTTGCTGCATCTGACATCCTTTCCTCTATAAATAATATATATTATATATACCATAATATGAAAAAGCTATGAATTCAAATATCTAAGCAGAATATTTGTAAGATACCTCTATCAATTCGGTTCTTCTGCAGTTTTGTGTTTGTTCATATCAGTTCAGGCTCCTGCGTGATCCGTTCCAATTCCGGAAGATCGCCAACGAGAAGGACAGGTTATGCCCCAAAGCATATGGTTTGTCATTTTTTAGTTCCTTTCTGAGTCCTGAGATGCTTTTAGCTGGTCTGTAATGAACTACTTATTCGGGGTAAAATGCTGATCTTTCAAGCTTAAGCGAATATATTATACTTTTTTTGCTGATAAAACAAGATAAAATTTATTTATTTTTTTACAGAATTTTATTGCAAAATACATTCTTCGTTTTGGTAATATCCGCAATTTTACAAACATTTGTTTCTGAGCGATTGCAGATGATAAACGTGACTTGGCGCAGCCGAAGCAACTGACCAGAAAGCTCCGGAGGAGCAGGTCGGTTGCGCAGGCGGATTTTTGCCTTACACAACCTTCGTAAAGTTTGCAAGAGCTCACGCATTGACGAGTTCCCCGTTTTATCGTGGAAATATGCCTGAGCCTGACCCCGACCAGCATCATGGCCGAGTATCCATCCGAAAAGCTGCGACAACCCGGGTTCGGCGACGAATCTCTTTCATGATGCGTTCGAGACCGTTATTTGTCCGCAATCGGCTCCAGTGCTCATACGGGAAATCCATATAAGACAACGTTTCCTCCACGCTGGTTTCTACAAAACTTGCGATCCGTTCCAGTTTCATGGTTCTTAATTTTTCGGCCACGAGAGCGGCTTTCTGCCGGGCAGCCGCTTTATCTTCTTGAGCATGAATTGCCTTGAGCATTGCCACCACCTCGCGAAGATGTTTCCACGGACACATGGTGAAAGCATTCCGATACCAGTGTACAATGCAACGCTGCCATTTGGCCTCAGGGAAGAAATCGCCGATGATCTCATACAACCCCAGACATTTATACGAAACGATCAGCCTCACTCCTTTGAGTCCACGCTCTTTCAAGTAACGCAGGAAGTTGCTCCAGGATTCCTTGTCTTCACGGCTGCCTTCAGCAACGCCAAGGATTTCGCGGTATCCCTCGTCGTTCACCCCGACCGCAACCAGAACAGAAACGTTCTGAACCTCTCCGCCCCAACTCCGCTTCAGATAGACTCCATCGACAAAAACATACGGATGTTCGCCGGTAATCGGCTGTTTACGCCACTCCTCAATTTTGCCGTAAATCTTTTGAGAGCATTCTTAAGTTGAAAAGAGGCACCATTCAGAGAAGAAATCCTTGATTTTATCGAACATCCCCCTTGAAAGACCGTTCAGCGAACGGGGTATTGCGTTTTCTTCTACTTAATTTTTTGCTGATGAGAAAATCGTCGGAGCTTTTCTCATCGCGATTTTGATTTTGCTTGCAGTTTGCAACTGCTTCTCGTAGACTATACCCGGGCAAATTTATTTATGTAGATTTTGAACGGCAAGAGTGAGAGGAGCATGGTGCGATGTTCAATATGACGAAGATCCGTGCGAGTCATGGTTCCGGGAAAAGTTTCTATGCGAATCATCTGTCTGCGAATGATTATTATTCGGAGCATGAGAAGATTACAGGACATTGGCGCGGAGAACTTGCCGAGGTGTTCGGTCTGCGCGGGAATCTGGTAACAAGCGAGGAGTTCAGTTTGTTTCAGAAGAACATCAATCCGAAAACGTATGGGAAACTGACGCAGAAAAATATACCGGGCGGTCCGAGATTTTTTGATTTTCAGTGTGCGGCGCCGAAATCTGTTTCCGTGATGAGTCTGTTCGACGAGAGATTGATGGAAGCACATGTTGAATCTGTCCGTATTGCGATGAGTGAATTGGAGAAATTTGCGGCGGTTCGAGTGCGGCACGGAGAAAATGTCCGAACAAACAATTATGAGACGACGGGTCAGCTGATTTATGCTGAGTTTACGCATGATACAAGTCGTGAACTTGATCCTCAGTTGCATACCCATAATGTGGTCTGCAATGTGACACGTTCGCATGATGGAAAATTCAAGGCTCTGGAAACATTGGAGATGTGCCGTGCGATCCGTTATGCAGGGAAAGTGTATCATAATGCGATGGCGTTGAAATGCCGTGAACTTGGTTATGACACGGTCAATGTGCGTGATAAGAAGGAAAATATCGTCTGGTATGATCTGAAGTGTGTTCCGGATGAGATTATGGAGCGGTTTTCCAAACGCAGAATACAGATAGAGAAGGCGGAGACTGAGTTTATCGCACAACATGGTCGTAAACCGACGTTGAGTGAGAATAATGATTTATCATTATCGACGCGGTCCGGGAAGATGAAGAATTCTACGAAAGAGAAGGTTCGCGAGTTCCAGTTTGGTCAGTTGAGTCATCAGGAAGAGGAAGAACTTTACGCGGCGGTGAAATATGCGAAAGCACGTGGCACTTTGGCGTGTATTCTGGGACGTGAGGAGACCGTGGAACAGCTCCGGAAAGTGCTGGAAGAACTTTATGAACGTGAAAGCGTGCTGAAGCAGGACAAGCTTCTTGCGGAAGTGCTGAACCGGAATCTCGGGAAGGTCGATCTGGAAGTGTTGAAAGAGTCTATTCAGGAAGTCCGTGAACTTCGTAACCTGGGCGGAGATGATGCAAATCCGTATTATGCACCGGAAGCGGTGATCGAACGGGAACTGCTTGCGATCGACTCTGTGGATCAACAGCGTGATATTTTCAAAGCAATCGCACCGGAATTCGTCGCGTTTGCGGGGGATAAGTCCCATAAAAAACAGGCGGAATTGATTCACGGCCTGTTGAGTTCCAAAGACCGGTTCAACCTGTTCCGCGGCGTGGCGGGCGCGGGCAAGACTTCGACGCTGCAGGAGTTCTGCAAGGGACTGCGTTCAGGCGGGGTGGAGAACATCGTGCTGGTTGCACCGACGAATTCTGCGACAGACGTGCTGAAACAGGAGGGCTTCGAACAGTCGCAGACGGTGGCAAGTTTTCTTTTAAGTCCGCAGAAACCGCCTGCGAAGTCGTATGTGATCATAGATGAATCCGGGTTAAATTCCTTGCGTGAGGGCGTAGAAATTTTGAAACTGGCAAGACGAAACAATTACCGGGTTCTTTTCGTTGGGGATGCACGTCAGCATACAGCGGTGGAGTCAGGCGACTTTTTCCGGCTACTGGAGGATTATTCGCAGATTCAGAAGTTTTCACTGACGGAGATTCACCGTCAGCGGAATGAGGAATATCGCCGTGGAATTTTCGAGTGTGCGATGGGGCAGTATGAACAGGCATTTGAACGGTTTGACAAACAGCACTTTATCCATGATGGGAAACAGAACTATTTGAATGAAGCTGCCGAGCAGTATATGACATACACAGAACAGGGGCAATATCTGAATCGTGCGATACTGGTAGCGCCGACGCATGAGGAGTGCGACAAGCTGACGGATGCTGTGCGGGAAAAGCTGAAGAAAAGACAGGCGATTCATGGTGCAGGCCGTGAAATGGAAGTGTTCCGTTCGTGGAACAAGCCGAAAGCATGGCTGAAGGACGCTTCGAACTTCCCGCCGGGCATGACGATCGGCTTCATCCGCAACATGAAAGGCATCGGCAAAGCCGGTGAGGTAACGCGCATTGAAGCCGTAGACGGCAAGCAGTTGGTATTGGCCAACGGCAAACGGATCTTTGCGAAAAATGCATCCGATTTCATTGACGTCGGGGAAACGCGCAAGATAGAACTTTGCGCGGGTGATCTGATCCAGTTTCGCGCAAACCGTAAGGAACTGAAAATTTACAACGGGACGCTGGCGCGGATTTCCCGGAAGTATGGTTATGTCGATCTTCTTGATGCAGGCGGAAAGGTTCGTCGGAGCATTCCGTTTCCGGAACACTATGCTGCGTTCGATTACGGCTGGGTGACGACCTCGCACAAGTCGCAGGGACGGACTGCGGAAAACGTCGTGGTGGCAGCCGAATCGCTGGACCGGAAAGCGTTCTACGTGGCGCTGAGCCGGGGGAGAGATGAGATGTCGCTTCACTGTCCGGACAAGGAATATTTGAGGCGGAGTCTTGCGAGACGGACCGGGGAACGGACAAGCATTCATGATCTGATCCGCAATCGGGAGATTCCTCCGAATGCGCTTCTGCCGCTTTCGGAGAAAATCCGTGCTCAAAAAGCGAAGATTCTGCCGGATTTCAGTTACAAGGACATAGCGAAACGGACGAAAACAGCGTTGCGGAAGGTCAAAGCGATGCTGAATGATGCTGCGGCGATCCGGCGTATGCGGAAGCATAGGGAGCGTCTTTTCAATGAGCATACGCACTTTGAAACGGAAGAGCCTGCGGTCGGTTTGATTGGTAAGGTTATGGGGAAAATAACGGGGCTGTTCAAGAAATCGGAAGTTGTTCCAGAACCGACGGATGCGACTGCACGGGAGCATGTGCAGGACGCAGAACAGGAACAGGAGCGTGAAACAGCGCGTATTCTGGAGCGGAAAGCGTTGTGGAAGGTGTTTGAGGAAGCGTGGAGTGATTACATTGAAAAACGTAAGGAATACCATACTCTTCACGGCGGCGGGGAAGTGTTTGAACTGACGGATCGGGAAAAACGCTTCCATCAGGAACAGTTGTCGCGTCGTTCCCGTGAGGAATCGCCGGAGCCGCTGCCGTTCTGGATGGAGAACTGGCGTGAGACTGCGGAGTCCGAGGCGCAGAAATCCCGTGACGTGCTGATCAAGCATCTGGCGGAGGAAAAACGGCAGGAACTTGACAAGCTCTGGAATATTGCGGAAAAACAGTGGGATGAACTCATTTCCTCGCGGAAGAAGTTTTACGAGGAGCGTTATTTCGGAACGGAGTTCCGTCTTTGGCCGGAGGAAGAGGCGTTTGTTCAGGCACAGGCGGAACGCCGCGCCGGCGGTCTGGAGCCGGAGGCGATTCCTGTCGAGTTGCAGAACTGGCGGGAACGTGCGGAGGATGAGGTTCGGCGGCTCATTGAGGAACAGAAGCGGGACCTGCTTGCGAAGTGGAAAAACGCCGATCTCCGCTGGGAGAACTATCTTGCCGAGCGTCAGGCGTATCAGGATGAATTTTATTCCGGCAGGAAATACGAACTATCTTCGGAGGAACAGCAGTTTGTTCAGCAGCAGAAGCTGCGCAGGAGGCATGATCTGAAACCGGAAATTCCGGAATGGCTGGACAACTGGCGTCAGAAAGCCGATGCACTTCGTCAGCGGGAATATGAGTCTGAGGCACAGTGGAAGTGGAAATGGAAAAACTCTGATGAAGCGTGGGGAGTGTATCGTTCCGGCAGGAAAAAATTAAGCACCTCCGAGTCCGCTTATCAGAGGCTCGTGGAACAACGCCGGAATGCCCATAAACTTCCTCCGGAATATCAGCAGCTTCCTGAGTGGATGCGTACAGAGGAAGTTCTGGAAATTTACCGGCGGCAGCATACGGTGGAGGAGATTCGCAATGCACTCGGGATTCATCCCGGCGATGAAGACCAGGTGGCCAATCCGAACCGGAAAACATATTATGAATCCCGAAAAGCGGAGCTGGCCGAACGGATTGCCGAATATGACCGGAATGTGATTCTGGAAAAACTCCCGGAATGGATGAAAGAACGGAATCCGGGCAAGGAACTCAAGGAAAAGATTCGGAACGGCATTTACCTGAAATATCGGTGTCATGTGGAGAATGAGAAATCTCTGTCTTCCATGGATTGGCTGGAATTGCAGAAACGCAAGCTGAAAGCGAAGACGGAATATGAAACATATGAACAATGGCTGCGGATTCCGCCCGCCACGCAGAAACAGATCGCGGAACTGGAGGATTTTGTCGAAGCGGCATACCTCGACTCCTATCCGGATGACTTGAATCAGGAGGAAGCGGAAAATCTGCTCCGGGAGCTTCGGGAGGAAGAAAAACGTCAGGCGCTGGAAAAGGAGCGCCGTCTGCATCCTGTGGAGAAGTGGACACTCCGCACTCTGGAAGCGTTGTATCAGGCTGGGCGCCTGAAAAAGCTGCCGGAAGGAATCTGCGAACGGGAAGCGAGGGAACTCATAAACGAGATCACCGAACATGATCCGGCAAATGAGTTTGAAAAAGGACAGATTCGCAGAACGATACGCGACGGTTTTCTCCCTCATTCCGTTGAAAAGCGTCTGGCGAATCTGACTCAAGGAGAATATCGGGAACTGCTGGCGCAGGCACAGAATGTGAGGAAAGCCGCTGCCTTGGAACGGGAACGCCGGGAACAGGAGCATCCGCGTCAGGTCTCCCGCGACAGAGGCGGTATGGAATGCTGAAACAACAGAATGAAAGGAGATATTACTTATGGAGAAAGAAAAGAAGATATGGATTGAAGTAAACACAAAAGGTCCGGGATATCCCCGGTTCTGGCTTCGGACGGAAGAAAAAAATCTTCTCCTTTCGTGGGCGGCTGTCTCTCAAATCGAAGCATCGGAAGATTTTCTGTCGATCTGTTTTTTGTGTGAATACGGATTGGTTCAGTTGTCATCGACCGAACCCATGCGGGAATTGTTTGAATCCATGCAGATGGAACGTGTCCGGCGTATTGATGGCCAGTTACTTACCTGTCGGATTACGCCCATCGAATAATCATTGGCGGGAATTCAGATAGACGCTATGATAACGGCGAAGTGATGGAGTGGAAAGACCAGGAAATTCATCTGTCCGAATGAGGTCATCGGCATTTTTCGGGTGCGGATGGGCAGCGATGAAATCCCGTCTTGCGGCACTTTTCGCCGTTTTCTCCCGAAGCCCTGCCGCAAGATGTTTTTGCAGGTAAATGTGATATTCCATGCCCCAGCGAAGTGCCCGTTCATTGGCCTTTTCATGCCGTCTCCGCTGGAAGCTTCGATATTTTTGAGCGTCATCAAAAATCTTTTGAATACAGGCGTGAAAATCCGTCTCCGGAAGATTCTGCAGAGCAAGAACCTCCAGGAGTATTTCAGGCGAAAGATTCAGTTTGTCAATGTGAATTTGAAGAATCATGGGAAAACACGGTGAACGGTCAGGATTGACCGTTCACCGTATCAGGGTTACTTCTTCTTTTCGATTTCGGTGGATTCCGCTTGCTGGAACATCCGAAGCAATCCGCTTCCGGAAAGCGACTCATGCTGCCGGACCAGATTCAACTTTATCAGTTCCGGCAGAGCTTTTGCCGCCTGTCGCCGGGTAATGCCGCATTGGCGGGCAAGCTCATCCGTAGTCAGTATAGCCGATCCAGTTCTTCCGATCAGAACCGCAACCCGGCCGTAAACGAGCTTGACATAAGGCGGCAAATCCGCCCGCTCCAATATCTCCCGCGGGATCATGACACTGTTTTTCATCTGGCACCTGCCTTTCCATGGCACTGCGGAACGATGATTTCATTTTCCGGAACGCCATGCTCCAGCAGATTTTGAACGCTTTCAGGTTCAATCCGAACCAGTCGCGGGCTGATGTTGACCGCTTTCAAATGGCCACTTTTGATGTAGCGGTTGATGCTGTTCACCGACACTCCGAGCAATTGTGCGCATTCGCTCCGCGTCAGCTTTTTCCGCACAACGGTTTCCCGGGGATTGCCGTATTGATCCAATGCGGTAAACAGCATTTCAGCGGTCAGCATGGGATAGTGTTCGCGCAACAGATTGACGATGGTGGTTTGCACCACAACGGGAATTGGACTTTTCTTCAGCATGAAAATGCCTCCTTGATGTTGATGAGAGTTTCTGGTTTGCAGACGCGTCTGCATCAAGGAGACTGATTTTTCCGTTTTTCTCAGGAAAAATCATAAAGTTACGCTCAAAAAAAATTTTTCCGTTTCCAGATCATTTCCGTTTTTCCGGACAAAAAAAGACGTTCCGGGAAATGGAACGCCATAAAAATGGTGAATATTTCTGGAGAAAATCAGCGTTTTCCCGCACGCCGGGACATCTCATCTTCGGACATCCCGCGAACAAGATTGGAGAGCGCCTGTTTGCTGCGGATCTCGCCGACTTTTTTGTTTGCCCATGCCAGCAGTTCCAGCTCGTTGAAGAGCGGACTGTATCCATCGTAAGGACACTTTCCGTTGTCCCAGTTCTGAATCGTGCGCTGTGTAAACGAATGCTTTGCACCAATGTCCTCAAGACTCTTGAAGGCTTTATTGATGATCATTACCTTGTCCGCAAGAGTCAAAGGCGCTTTCCGGCGGTTCTTTTGAAGATCGGCCTGCTGTTGTGCCTGCAACTTTTTCAGCAAAGCTTCCGCCAGCTGAGTTTTGGCGATTTCTTCCCGCAGGAGCACCATCATTTCCTCGCGTGTTTTGCAACGGGTTTCCAAAAGAAGATCATCCAGTTTCTGCGTGAACAAATCCAGTTGCATCACCGGCGCGAGAAGTCCGGTCAGATAGGAATCAATCGCCAGATGCAGAATCTTCTCTTTCTGCGGAGCGGAAAGTTCCGGGTCCTTGACCATCCCGTCAATCTGCTGAAGAGTTCGGGCAGATAGTAGCATCTTCCGGTCGATTCCGGTCTCAAGCGAAACAGAAAACAGCCTCATCGCCTGCACTGGATTCTCTATATTGTACTCCTGTGCGGGGATTTGTTCAAGGACTGCAAGCGCCTCCGGCAGACGTTCTCGAATTTTTTCTGTTTCGCTCACGATTGTCGCATCAGGCGGAGGAGGTTTTCCCAACGTATTCGACATTTCAGAAAGCGCAAGTGAATAAACATCCAGCAGGCGAACCGCCTTGCCACGGATTTTAGAGTTCAGAAGCATCTTGATCAGTTTCCAGGCGGCCTTCCCGAGAGTTCCCATACAATACATCCTTGTGCTTGTTTTGCTATAATACACTCAACACGATTTCAGCGTCCTGTAAAATGATTCCTGCAACTCCGGAACTGCATTCTAACGTTTTTCAGAAAAAGCGTCTTGTCAATACCATGAAAACAGGAAATTGTTATTTTTCTCATAACCCAGTTGTGAGAGTTTATTGTAACGCAAGAAACGCTGTCGGTGTCAATACAGGGATATTGTCTTGCGGGAAATGCTTGACGTTCCTTGTAATGATATAGTCCGCATCGCTGTACGCCGCAGTAAAATATTGAACAGCATCCTCAAAATCGGCAATGGAAGAATCAATCGCCCGGTCAAGAATGGATACGGAAAGATCAACCGGCTTGAGGATGTCGCGAAAAATCCGCAGGTTTTTCCGCATTGTTCCGGGGGCGACATTTTTACGCAGAACGTAAGCAACCGTGCAAAATGTCAGTGCGGAAACAAAACCTTCCGCTTTGCCCCTTTCACAAAGATTCAAAACTGCCTGGGAATCCGCAAGAAACGGCTCTCGACCTGCAATCACATCAATCACTACATTCGTATCGAGAAAGAGTTTCATTTGCCGAGTCCATATTTTTCCGTAAACACATCACTCATGAATTCTTTTTCATTGAAGTCATCAGGCAGTTTTACGATTCCCGTAAGGGATTTTGTCAGGGGACCAATGTTCCGCCGTGAATGCTTTTTATGATTCAAACGCGATTTGGCAAGTATGAAATTGGAAAACATTGCCGAAATACTCGTCTTCTCGCGGATTGCCTGCTCCTCTGCAAGGGAAATTACTTTCCGGGAAGCTGTCAGCGTAAGTTTATTCATTGGCATGTTTCACCTCCTGTTTTAATACGTGTCTGTATGAATATAGAATACGTGCTGTTTTTGAAAAGTCAAATGAAAAGTTAAAAATTTCCGATGGAAAGCAGCTTTTGTTTCGGCAGCGGGCATCTGGCGGAATCTGCAATCTGAGCAACCAGCACATTCAGCTTCAGGATTTCCATACTGGATGCCGTCTGAATATACTCTATCAAATTCTGCCGGAGCAGACTGTCCGGTGTTCCGCTTCTTCCGTGATTCCCGTCGGTCAATCCATGCATCAGGGCAACTCCCTGCATACGGGCTTTCCTGTCCGCATGGCTCTGATAATGCTTCGTCATACTGGCGGTCAGATGTCCAACGATGCTCTGCACAACCGGCAGCGGAACGCCGCGCATTCCCGCATAATAACAAAAACAATGTCGGAGGGAGTGAAAATCCTTCACACTCTGTTTTCTGGTGCGTCCGGGAATACTCCGCTGGGTCTGAATCCCAAGGGAATGCAGATAACCAAGAATCCGGTTGTTCAGTACATTCTGATGCTCCAGATACAATCTTGCAGCATCCGGAAGAATATACTCCTCCTGACCGGAGATTTCATACTGAGTACGTAGATAATCCGCCAGCTCTCGTTCGATCGGAATATGGACCACCGCTTTCGTCTTGCGCGTTACGCGGATGATTTCATGAAGATAAAAATCCGGAGCAACCAGATTCGGCGCATATCCTTCGATCTCGCTCCAGCGAAGGGTTGCCACATCTCCAAGGCGCAGACCGCAGCAGATGCCGATTGTAAACAAGCCGCGCATCAAAGGCGGGGGATCCTGAAAAATCAACCCAAGTTCTTCTTCTGTAAAAATCTCACGTTCCGCAGGAGCAAGTTTCAATGGACGAATAAAGTAGAACGGATTTTCTTCCACGGAATACCCGAGATCAGGCAGCAGAAATGTAAATACGGATTTGCAGGTCATCTGATAGCGGTTCAACGTTGTGGCGCTCAACATGCCGCCGAACTCATAAGACTTGAATTTCTTCCGTTGTGGACAGCGGGATTTTTCATAGCTGATTCTTCTGTTCCAGCGCCCGTTTTTACGGATATGGGAGATATATGCTTCCGCATGAGCGCGCTCCACCTCATCTAATGTCGTCAAATGGTAATTGTCTTTCAGAAAAGAGACAAAATCAATCCAATACCGCCGGGACACACGCAATACCTGTTCCGAGGCTGGACGGCTGTGCGGTTTCTGCTGTGCCAGTTCAAACGCATCGTCCAGAGTGATCGTCAGTCGTGCTTTCAGCTTCTTCAACTTTGCTTTCTCCTCAAGGTATTCCTCGCGGGTCTCGATTTCCTTGAGTTGTTTCTGGCGTTCCAGAAATTCCCGGGCTACACTCTCCGCACGGCGTTCCTCCGTGATCTTAGTCCCGTTTTCCTCTCGCAAAATTATCGCTTTGCGCTTATGATCCCTTGTCGTGTATTGCAGGAAAAACACTCCGTTTTCCTTGTAGACACGACCCATTCCTTTTGCGCGACGTTTCTGTTTCATGCAAACCTCCATTTTCGTTGGGATTGTTGTTTTTTTCGTCACCATAAAAACTCTGACGAAAAAAACAACAGAAAAGCTGTCCCTGAAGAGAAAATCTCCGATGATTTTCTCTTCCCTGAAAGTTCCTGTTTTCAACTCAAACTGCGCCTAGTCTCAATCACTTGCCTTTACTTGCTTTTCCTGCGGACTATCAGGACAAAACATGAGATTTTTCTGCGTAAAACGAAATTCCAACGGCAACTTTGCCTTTATGAAGTATCAGAAATGAAACTATCTAATAATGAAATATTTGCAACTTTTCATCTGCTTCACAGAATACAGATGATTGCTATCACGATGAGGAGCTCTATCAGGGTGAAAACTTTTGTTTTCACCCTGGAAG
>ERZ1673738.5057-NODE-5057-length-12451-cov-34.760326_pt1 | contig 12451 bp, 8 predicted proteins | sample MGYA00580198_ERZ1673738 | MGnify/ENA primary metagenome ERZ1673738 (study PRJEB41218, sample SAMN15661784) | gut metagenome | host: Homo sapiens | place: Canada: London | collected 2015-08-20/2019-03-30 | study: EMG produced TPA metagenomics assembly of... | reverse complement strand
ACGCGTCTGCCAATTCCGCCATATCCGCATATTCTGTTTTTGTTCGTGGCCGTTCGGCTCGGAACGATAATTATTATACCACGGATGCAGAGAAAGTCAAGCACTTTTTTCAAAAATCATGCTACAAATTTTCGAGCGAAAATTGTTGCATTCCGTATAGACCGAATGGGGCGAAAAATCTGGCGGGATATGGTACAATAAGTATCACCCCCTGCGGGGCAGGCGGCCCGGCGGGACTATTTACGGAAGAGGGAAACTACAGATGTTCAATATTATTATCTTTCTCATCGGCGCAGGCATCATGTTCTATATGGCGTGGCGGAGCTGGTCGCGTCGGCGCCGGCTCATGACCCGGGGCGAAAAAGTAGAGGCTGCAGTGGCGGGCAAGGTGCAGAGCCGGGACGGTGAAGCCTATCTGCTGGAATTTTCCACCGCAGGAGGCATCCACCATCTCCATTATCCCAAGTCCGCAAAGGGCAGAGAGCTGGCGCAGGGCGCGGTCGTCACCCTTTATTATGACCCGGACGACCCCGCCGAGATGTACGTCGAGGGCGATAAGTCCGTTCTGGGCGCGGAAGTGCTGTACATCGTGCTGGGCATCGTGCTGCTGGTGCTGATGGCCGGCATCGTCCACTGAGAGGGGGAAAAGAAAGATGAAACTCGAACATTTTGGAATGGCAGAGCCGGGCGACTGCCGGGTGGTCTTTTCCGCGACGGCGGCAGAGCTGGAAGAAGCCGTGCAGGCCGTGAGAGCCGCCCCGGGGGCTGCGCAGGATGAAGATGACCTGCTGACGGCGGCGGTGAACCGGGCGATCCTGGAGGGCTTTTCGCCCTTGTTTGCCCAGCTGATGGCGGAGCATGGCTTGCAGCCTGTCACAGACCCGGATTTTGAGCTGCTGGCGGTGAACCGGGCCGAGGGATTCCGGGTGGGGGCGCAGTTCTTCTGTCTGCCGCCGCTGGAGCTGGGGGGCTACACCGGCTTTGTCCAGCCCATCCAGCCCCGGCCCATCCGGGAACTGACCATCGAGTTGGAGATCAACCGGAATCACGGCGACGAGGACCGTGCCGCCGACGCCGAGGGTAGGCGGGAACTCCGGGCCAGAGTGACGCAGGAGATCTACGCCCAGCGCTGCCAGCAGGCCCGCGCCGTGGCCGAACAGGCCCTCATCGCCCAGCTGGGCACACAGGTCACAGGCCCGCTGCCCAAGCAGCTCGTGGCGGGCAACTACTTTGCCGAACAGCGTCAGTTCAACCTGCGGATGCAGGCCAACGGCATCAACTTCGACCAGTATCTGAAGGTGCAGGGCCAGACCGTAGAGGAGTTCCGCGCATGGCTCCACACCGAGGCGGAGCGCAAGCTGCGCAGCCGGATGGGCCTGCTGCTGGTGGCGCAGCGAGAGCAGCTCTGGCCCACGGAGGCCGAGGTGGAGGAAGAACTGACCCACTGGGACGACAAGCGGGACGGGGAGCACACCTTCCCCTCAAACGACCGCCGCCGCGCCGCGCAGCGCATCGCGTCCAGCCGGGCCGCTGCCTTCGTGCTGGCCCACTCCACCCTCACGCCGCCGCCCGCTGAGCCGACGGTGCTGAAGGCCGAAAGCTGAATCTCATCCTCCGGGAAAACCGCAGGGCGATAAAAGGCAGGGGAAGCCCGCCGGATGGAAAATGCATCCGGCGGGCTTCTTTGTTAAGAATCTGCGAAGTTTTTGCAAAGTTACCCTCGAAACGCTGGTTTCTTAAATAGCGTCGTGGTATGCTACTATCACACTCACAGGGAACTGCAGGGCACTGCCGTTTCCGAGATCATAAGCTTTGGTCGTCCCGCTTCAGCCTGCCCGGCACGCCAGTGCCTCTCCCCGTGGGAGAGGTGGCTGCAAAGCAGACGGAGAGGGCGAGGAGGGAACCCCATGAAAGAAGTCAAGACCCCCAAAAAGCCGCTGGCCATCTATTACGCCATCGTGCTGCTGGTGCTGATGCTGCTCAACTTCGTGCTCGTGCCGTGGATGAACGAACGGCAGATCAAGGAAGTGGACTATGGCACCTTCATGTCCATGACCGAGGAGAAGGACATCGGCCGGGTGGATGTGGAGTCCAACCAGATCCTTTTTACCGATAAAGACGAAACGCAGGTCTACAAGACGGGCCTCATGAACGACCCCGACCTGACTCAGCGCCTTTACGACGCGGGCGCGCAGTTTTCCAGCGAGATCGTCGAGCAGGCCTCGCCGCTGATGAGCTTTCTGCTGAGCTTCGTGCTGCCCATCGTCCTCTTCGTCTGGCTGGGCAATGTCATGAACCGGAAGCTGATGGAGAAAGCCGGCGGTGCGAACTCGATGATGTTCGGCGGCGTGGGCAAGTCCAACGCCAAGGTCTATGTCCAGTCCACCCACGGCATCCGCTTCGCGGATGTGGCCGGCGAGGACGAGGCCAAAGAGAATCTGCAGGAGATCGTCGATTATCTGCACGACCCTAAGAAATACGAAGAGATCGGCGCTTCCATGCCCAAGGGCATCCTCCTCGTCGGCCCTCCGGGCACCGGCAAGACCATGCTGGCAAAAGCCGTGGCCGGTGAGTCCAATGTGCCCTTCTTCTCGATCTCCGGCTCGGAGTTCGTGGAGATGTTCGTGGGCATGGGTGCCTCCAAGGTGCGCGACCTGTTCAAGCAGGCGAAGGAAAAAGCACCATGCATCGTCTTTATCGATGAGATCGACGCCATCGGCCAGAAGCGCAACAGCGGCCAGCTGGGCGGCAACGATGAGCGGGAGCAGACCCTGAACCAGCTGCTCACCGAGATGGACGGCTTTGAGGGCAACACTGGCGTCATCATCCTCGCGGCCACCAACCGCCCGGACTCCCTCGACCCTGCCCTGACCCGTCCCGGGCGCTTCGACCGCCGTGTGCCGGTCGAGCTGCCCGACCTCAAGGGCCGCGAGGAGATCCTGAAGGTCCATGCCAAGAAGGTGGCGCTTGCCCCCGGCATCGACTTCAACACCGTGGCCCGGATGGCCTCCGGCGCTTCCGGCGCAGAGCTGGCCAACATCGTCAACGAAGCCGCTCTGCGGGCCGTCCGCTCGGGCCGCAAGAGCGTGACGCAGGCTGACCTTGAGGAGAGCATCGAGGTGGTCATCGCAGGCTACCAGAAGAAGAACTCCATCCTCACCGACAAGGAAAAGTGCATCGTGGCCTACCATGAGGTCGGCCATGCGCTGGTGGCGGCGCTCCAGAGCCACTCCGCTCCCGTCCAGAAGATCACCATCATCCCCCGCACCTCGGGTGCGCTGGGTTATACCATGCAGGTCGAAGAGGGCAACCACTACCTCATGACCAAGGAAGAGCTGGAGAATAAGATCGCCACCCTCACCGGCGGTCGTGCCGCCGAGGAGGTGGCCTTCCAGTCGGTCACGACCGGTGCATCCAACGACATCGAGCAGGCCACCAAGCTGGCCCGCGCCATGCTCACCCGCTACGGCATGAGCAAGGAGTTCGACATGGTGGCCCTTGAGACGGTGAACAACCAGTATCTGGGCGGCGACACCTCGCTGGCCTGCTCGGCCCAGACCCAGCGGGAGATCGACCAGCGGGTCGTGGAGCTGGTGAAGGCCCAGCACGAAAAGGCCATCCGGATCCTGACCGACAACCGGGCCAAGCTCGACGAGCTGGCAAAGTACCTCTACGAGAAGGAGACCATCACCGGCGACGAGTTCATGGCCATCCTCGAAGAAAAAGCCTCAGATGAAAAATAAAAGGAAAGCGCTGCAATAATCCGACCGCCGTATCCGTATTCATTACAGATACGGCGGTTTTCTGATGCGCCGTGTCGCAAATAAGATAGTAATTTGGGAAGACCCCTTCGTCAGCGCTGACGGAGAGGTCATCCCCCTACAGGAGGATACGACATATGAGACTGAACAAGAACACTGCACGCCGTGCCGCTGCTGCGGCCGCTCTGCTGACCATGACCGCTGCAATGAGCGTGGGCGCTTTCGCTGCCGATGACACGGTCGTCGAGGGCTATCTGCCCCCGCAGGCCGAGAGCGTCATGACGCAGGGCGACATCGCCCTCCACTCTGACGTTCCGGTGGGGGAGGTAGACCCCAACTACGGCGGCTACGCCTCCCCGGTGGAGAATCCCATTCAGGGCAATGTCATGATGATCTCCGACGCAGCGGAGGAAAAGCACGAGGCCCGTTACACCGTCAAGGGCCTGCTGGGCAAGCAGGTGCTTTATACCGCCCGTCAGGAGGGCCGGGTGCTGACGCTGGACGCTCCGGATGACAACGCCACCTTCCGGGCCACCATCCTCGATATGCAGGCCCTGTTGGATCAGGGCGTGAGCACGCTGGTGTTCAAGACCGGCAAGACCTCCACCACCCTGAACCTGACCCTCCTGTGCGAGGGCCAGAAGTCCGGCACCAAAGTGACCCTGCGCCACCTCGGCAGCAGCGCCCGCCTCACCGTGGGCTTCCGCAGCCGCCGCGACCTCATCGTCGGCCGCTGAGCCGCAAACGAACCGTTTTCTCTCCTCTTTTCCACTGATACGAACAGCAAGAAGGCCCGCTGCATTCATCGCAGCGGGCCTTCTTGTGTGTTCAGATGGTATCATCCGGGCCGCTCCCGCCCTGCTCCGAGGCATAGAGGAGCATCAGGTGGTTTGCACTGGCCTCCAGCTGGCTCTTGGCCTGACGGAGGTTCGCTTCCTCCGTCTCGTTCATCTTCTCGGGCTTATCCTTCCGCAGGCAGCGGCGGAGGTTCGCCACATCGGCTTTGATGCGGTTCTTCTCCTCCTTGTCCAGCTCTTTCTTGCACTTCGAGAGGGCTTCGTCTACCTTATAGGCCAGCACCTCGGCCTGATTGTGGAGGTCGAGACGCTCCTTGCGGCGGCTGTCCTCGGCCTCGTAGGCGGCGGCGTCCGCCATGGCGCGCTGGATCTCATTCTCCGAGAGGTTGGTGCTGCCGGTGATGGTGATGTTCTGCTCCCGGCCTGTGCCGAGATCCTTGGCTGACACCTTGACCACACCGTTGACGTCGATGTCAAAGGTGACTTCGATCTGAGGCTTGGACGAGAAGCTGGCCCGGATGCCGTTCAGCTTGAACTTGCCGAGGCTCTTGTTGTCCCGGGCAAAATGCCGCTCGCCCTGCAGGACGTTGATCTCAACGCTGGTCTGCATGGGGCGGGCCGTGGTGAAGAGCTGGCTCTTGCGGGTGGGGATCATGCTGTTGCGGGTGATGAGGGGGGTGGCGACGCCGCCCAGCGTCTCGATGGAGAGGGTCAGAGGGGTGACATCCATCAGCACGAGGCCCTGCGCCGCTGCACCGGTGGCACCGGCCAGCTTGCCGCCGCCCTGCAGCAGGCCGCCCTGTACGGCGGCACCCATCGCCACGCACTCGTCGGGATTGAGGCTGTGGCTCGGCTCACAGCCCAGCAGCTCTTTTACCTGACGCTCAACGGCAGGCATCCGGGTGCTGCCGCCCACCAGAAGCACCTTGCCCAGCTGGGAGGCCGAGATGCCGGCGTCCCGCAGTGCGTTCTGCACAGGGGCCACGGTCCGGGCCAGCAGGTCGCCGGTCATCATTTCGAACTGGGGGCGGGAGAGGGTCAGGTCGAGGTGGTGGGGGCCGTCCTTGCCCACCGCGATGAAGGGGAGATTGAGCTGGGCCGAGAGGGCGCTGGACAGCTCCTTCTTGGCCTTTTCGGCCTCTTCCTTCAGGCGGCCCATGGCGGCGGGGTCGCGGGAGAGGTCGATACGGTCAGATTTCTTGAACTCGGCCACCGCATACTCCACGATGCGCTGGTCGAAGTCGTCACCGCCCAGACGGGTATCGCCGCCGGTAGCCAGCACCGTGAAGGTGCCGTCCTCGATCTCGATGATGGAGACATCGAAGGTGCCGCCGCCGAGGTCGTAGACCAGGATCTTCTGGGGCGCTTCGTTGTCGAGTCCGTAGGCCACGGCTGCGGCGGTCGGCTCGTTGATGATGCGCAGGACATTCAGGCCCGCGATGCGGCCCGCGTCCTGCGTGGCCTTGCGCTGGCTGTCGTCGAAGTAGGCCGGGACAGTGATGACGGCCTCCGTCACCGGCTCGCCCAGATAGCTTTCGGCGTCACGGCGGATCTTGGTCAGGATCATGGCGCTGATCTCCTGCGGGGTCAGGTCCTTGCCGTCGATGTGGACGCGGTAGTCGCTGCCCATATGCCGCTTGATGCTGGACACCGTCCGTCCGGAGTTGGCGGCGAGCTGGCGCTTGGCCGCGCCGCCCACCAGCCGCTCGCCGTCCTTGGTAAACGCCACCACACTGGGGGTGGTGCGTTCGCCCTCTGCGTTGGTGATAACGACGGGCTTGCCGCCCTCCACCACGGCTACGCAGCTGTTGGTGGTGCCAAGGTCAATACCGATCACTTTGCTCATTCTGGTCGTCCTCTCTGTTTTTGCGACGCGCATATTTTCTCATAGGTATCATATCGGTTCCGTATGACGATTCCTTGGAGCATTTGTAAAGATTTTGTGTTTCAGCCCGACTCGTTCTCGAGCAGCTGGCGAATGACGCGCTCGGTCTCATCCAGCCAGCTCCGGGCCGTCTCGTCGCCCTCCTTTTGGCGGATGAGGAAGCCCTGTTTTGCCTCGGCCAGCTGGGCCAGCGCCTGCTTGCGGGAGATATACTGCGTCTCATACTGGGCCACCCGGAGGCAGACCTGCGGCATATAGGCGATGTCGGGGGTGGAGGCGCAGAGCTTCTGGGCCTTGCGGTAGGCCCGCAGGGCTGCGCCCACGCCCTTGCCCTGTACCATGGCGTCGTCGCCCAGCGCCACCCATGCGGCTACGTCTCCGGCATCGGCGGCTTTTTTCCAGAACTTCCGGGCCTGCGCGGGGCTTTTGCGGCAGCCTTTGCCCTCGTAGAGCAGCTCGCCCATCATGGCGAGACCCTCGGCGCAGCCCTCCTCGGCGGAGAGCTGATAGAAGTGCATCGCGTCGTCCCAGCGGCCCTCGGCCATGGCCCGGTTCCCGGCCCGCAGCTCCTCTTCGCCCGGCTCGCTGGTGTCGTGGCCGGCATGGAGCAGGCCGTTGAGGAGCGAACAGTCCAGCGTGGCCGAGCTTGTCCACGGGTCGATGACCACACCGTCGATGTGGTCGGAGTCCAGCGCCGACTGCATGGCGGCAGACAGAAGCATTTCGGCCATAGGGCGGCTGGCGGTGCCCTTGTCGGCCTCCGCCGCCCGCACCGAGGTAAAGAGGGGCAGATAGCACCGGCCCTTCTGGGTGTGCAGGGTCCAGAACGGCAGGTCCTTGGCCTTCTCCGCCGGGACGGGGTGCTCGGCCCACGGGGCCGAGCCGTCCGGCTGGTCGGACGAGGCTTCCAGAGGCACCAGCACCCGGGTGTCCAGCTCGAGGGCATAGTTGATGGCGTTCATCAGCGCCCAGAAGCTCTCCTCGTTCTGGCCCTTATAAAGCGCAGCCACTGCCCGCTCCACGGCGGGGCAGCCTGTGCCCAGCGGCCCATACTCCGGCAGCTTTTTGCGGTCTGCCGCGCCCACCGGGCGCAGCCGCAGCCGTGCTGCTCCATCCTTTGCCATAGCATCCACCATTCTTTCGTTTGAGATTCCTTTCCAGTATAGCAGGATTTTCCGTTTTTCTCAATCGGAAACATGGCATTCTGGTTTGGAATGCGCTATAATAAAAACTGTTTTGACTGAAATACATCAAAGAAAGGGAGAATCGAGCCTTGAATAAAATGCTTCGCTACCTCAGCGGCTATAAGCGCGAGAGCGTGCTTGCGCCGCTTTTCAAGATGCTGGAAGCCACCTTTGACCTGTTCGTGCCGCTTGTGATGGCCGACATCGTCAACGTGGGCATCGCGGCCCACGACTTCCGCTACATCCTCGTGCGGTGCGGCATCCTGCTCCTGCTGGCCTTCGTGGGCCTTGTCTGCAGCCTGACCGCCCAGTATTTCTCGGCCAAGGCCGCAGTGGGTTACTCCACCGGCCTGCGCCACGCGCTGTTTGAGCACATCCAGCGCCTGAGCTTCACCGAGATGGACACCATGGGCACCAGCACCCTCATCACCCGGATGACCAGCGACATCAATCAGGTGCAGAGCGGCCTGAACCTCTTCCTCCGGCTGTTCCTGCGCAGTCCCTTCGTGGTGTTCGGCGCGATGGTCATGGCCTTTACGGTCAATTTCCGCGCCGCCCTCATCTTCGTGGTGGCCATCCCGCTGCTGAGCGTCGTGGTCTTCGGCGTCATGGTCATCACCCGACCCCTGTATAAGGCGGTGCAGGCGCGGCTCGACCGCGTGCTGGGCCTGACCCGTGAGAACCTCACCGGCGTCCGCGTCGTCCGCGCCTTCGACAAGGAGAAGACCGAGGTGGACCGTTTCGAGGACGCCAACGAGCTGCTGACGAAGATGCAGCTCCACGTCGGCCACATCTCCGCCCTGATGAACCCGCTGACCTATGTCATCATCAACCTTGCCATCGTGGCGCTGCTGTATGTGGGCAGCATCGAGATCAACATCGGGGGCATGGCCTCCGGCGACGTCATCGCGCTGGTAAACTATATGAACCAGATCTTGATCGAGCTGGTCAAGCTGGCCAACCTCATCGTGCAGGTGAGCAAGGCGCTGGCCTGTGCAGGCCGTGTGCAGGCCGTGCTGGACACCGAGCCGGGCATGGAGTTCCCGCGGGAGCCTGCCGGTGAAGTCCCGGCGGAAAAGGCCGGCGACGCCGTCCGCTTCGACCATGTGGGCCTGACCTATCAGGGCGCAGGCGCACCCAGCCTCTCCGACATCAGCTTCACGGCCAAGCGCGGCCAGACCATCGGCGTCATCGGCGGCACCGGCAGCGGCAAATCCAGCCTCATCAGCCTCATCCCCCGCTTCTACGACGCCACCGAAGGCAGCGTGGAGATCATGGGCCGCCCCGTCCGGCAGTACCCCCGGGCCGACCTGCGGGGCAGGGTGGCCGTGGTCATGCAGAAGGCCCAGCTCTTCGGCGGCACCATCCGCTCGAACCTGCTCTGGGGCAACCAGAACGCCTCCGAGGCTGACCTCTGGGCCGCGCTGGAGACGGCGCAGGCTGCGGAGTTCGTCCGGTCCAAGCCCCTCGGCCTCGATGAACCGGTGGAGCAGGGGGGACGAAACCTCTCCGGCGGCCAGAAGCAGCGCCTGACCATCGCCCGCGCCCTCGTGGGCAGGCCCGACATCCTCATCCTCGACGACAGCGCCAGTGCACTGGACTACGCCACCGATGCGGCCCTGCGCAAGGCGCTGGCCGCGCTGCCGGGTGCTCTGACCGTCTTCATCGTCAGCCAGCGTGCCGCCAGTCTGCAGCACGCAGACCAGATCATCGTGCTGGACGACGGCCATATGGTGGGCCTTGGCCGTCACGCCGAGCTGCTGGACAGCTGCCCGGTCTATCGTGAAATTTACGAGAGCCAGTTCAAGAAAGGGGATGCGCAGAAATGAGTGCAAAAGCAAAAAGCAGGCTGACCCCTGAGCAGCAGAAGGCCACCATGACCCGGGTGCTCCAGAAGATCAGGCCCTACGGATTTTTTGTGGGGTGCAGCCTCATCGTGGCGGCGGTGAGCGTCGCGGCCCAGCTGTATATCCCCATCCTCTGCGGCGACGCCATCGATATGATGCTGGGCAAAGGGGCCGTGGACTTCGCGGGCGTGCTGCGCATCGTGTATGAGATCGTGGCTGTGGCCGTGACCGCCGCCTTTGCGCAGTGGCTGCTGAGCGTCTGCAACAACCGCATCACCTTCGCGGTCAGCCGCGACCTGCGGAACGCCGCCATGCGGAAGATCCAGACCCTGCCCCTCTCCTACCTCGACAGCCACCCCTCCGGCGACATCGTGAGCCGGATGGTGGCCGACGTGGACACCTTCGCCGACGGCCTGCTGATGGGCTTCACCCAGCTGTTCTCGGGCGTGCTGACCATCCTCGGCACCCTGCTGTTCATGCTGCGGCAGAACGTGCCCATCACGCTGGTGGTGGTCTGCATCACCCCCCTGAGCCTCGTGGTGGCCAGCTTCCTCGCCAAGCGCAGCTATGGCTACTTCCAGAGCCAGAGCACCGTCCGCGGCGAGCAGACCGCCCTCGTCAACGAGATGATCGAGGGCCAGAAGGTCGTGCAGGCCTTCGGCCATGAGGCGCAGAGCCTTGCGGCCTTCGATGAGGTGAATGGCCGCTTGCAGGACGTGAGCCTGAAGGCCATCTTCTTCTCCAGCCTGACCAACCCCGCCACCCGCTTCGTCAACAACATCGTCTACGCAGGCGTCGGCCTTGTGGGTGCGCTCTACGCGGTGGGCGGCGGCATCTCCATCGGCCAGCTGAGCATCTTCCTGAGCTACGCCAACCAGTACACCAAGCCCTTCAACGAGATCTCCGGCGTCGTGACCGAGCTGCAGAACGCTCTGGCCTGCGCGGCCCGGGTGTTTGAGCTGCTGGACGCCGAGGACCAGTGCCCCGAGGTGGAAAACGCTGTCCGGCTCGAGCCGGACGGCCACGTCCAGATCGAGGACGTCTCCTTCCGCTACCTGCCCGACCGCCCGCTCATCGAGGGGCTGTCTCTGGACGTCAGGCCCGGCCAGCGCATCGCCATCGTCGGCCCCACCGGCTGCGGCAAGACCACCCTCATCAACCTGCTCATGCGGTTCTATGACGTCAACGGCGGTGCCATCAAAGTTTCCGGCACCGACATCCGGGATGTGACCCGCGCCTCCCTGCGGGGCAGCTACGGCATGGTGCTGCAGGACACCTGGCTGCGGGCCGGTACGGTGCGGGAGAACATCGCCTACGGCAGGCCGGATGCCACCCTTGACGAGGTGGTGGCCGCAGCCAAGGCCGCCCACGCCGACAGCTTCATCCGCCGCCTGCCCGAGGGCTATGACACCGTCATCGCCGAGGACGGCGGCAACATCAGTCAGGGCCAGAAGCAGCTGCTCTGCATCGCCCGCGTGATGCTCTGCCTGCCCCCGATGCTGATCCTCGACGAGGCCACCTCCTCCATCGATACCCGTACCGAGGTGCGCATTCAGGCGGCCTTTGCCCGGATGATGCAGGGCCGCACCAGCTTCATCGTGGCACACCGCCTGTCCACCATCCGGGAGGCCGACGTCATCCTCGTGATGAAGGACGGCCACATCGTGGAGCAGGGCGACCACGACACGCTGCTGGCACAGGGCGGCTTCTACGCCAAGCTCTACAACAGCCAGTTCGAGGGCGTGGAGACCTGAGTGGGGAGAAACGCAAATTTTGGAAAATTTCGCCGCTGCTCACATGAAATCGTTTCAGCTTCGTCATGAGGCAAACTTCTTGACAGGGACGGCAGGTTTTGCTAAAATGAGGTCACTTTGAACAAAGCGCAAATGCGTTGACGGGGAAAAAACGATCTTCTTCTGCGTGCAGAGAGCCGCCGGGTGGTGCAAGGCGGTGCAGAGGGTTTCGGTTACTGGCCCCTGAGCGGCAGGGCTGAAGCAGACAGTAGGCCCTGACGGAAGCCCACCGTTACCCGGGCAGCGATTCGCCCCAAAAAGCCGATCGTGCAGAGCGGCTGTGTGTTGAGCACAGCAAAGAGAGTGGTACCACGGGTGCCCTGTAACAGAAATTACAGGCTCTCGTCTCTCAGGGGATTTCGTCCTTTGAGAGACGGGAGCCTTTTCGTTTGTGGGAAACGTAAGTCAATAAGGAAGCTGGAGGAAAACAAAATGATGGACGCTACCAAATACGCACCGGGATATTACCCCGTGCCCGCCGGTTATGACAGCTGGGTCAAGAAGGACCACATCGAGAAAGCTCCCGCATGGTGCAGCGTGGATCTGCGGGACGGCAATCAGGCCCTGATCGTCCCCATGAGCCTTGAGGAAAAGCTGGAATTTTTCCAGATGCTGGTGAAGATCGGCTTCAAGGAAATCGAGGTGGGCTTCCCCGCCGCCAGCGAGACGGAGTACGAGTTCCTCCGCACCCTCATCGAGAAAAACATGATCCCCGAGGACGTCACCGTGCAGGTGCTGACCCAGTGCCGTGACCACATCATCCGCCGCACCTTCGAGGCGGTCAAGGGGGCGCCCCGGGCCGTCATCCACTTCTACAACTCTACCTCCGTTGCCCAGCGTGAGCAGGTGTTCCATAAGTCCAAGGAGGAGATCAAGCAGATCGCCGTGGACGGCGCAAAGCTGGTCAAGCAGCTGAGCGAGGAGTACGAGGGCAATTTCCTCTTCGAGTACAGCCCCGAGAGCTTCACGGGCACCGAGGTGGACTACGCCGTGGAGGTCTGCAATGCGGTGCTGGACATCATGCAGCCCACCCCCGACCGCCCCATGATCATCAACCTGCCGGTCACGGTGGAGATGAGTATGCCCCATGTCTACGCCAACCAGATCGAGTACTGCGACAAGCACCTGAAGTACCGCGACAGCGTCATCATCTCCACCCACCCCCACAACGACCGCGGCACCGG